>WBZS01000943.1_pt1 | contig 27154 bp, 19 predicted proteins | sample 5204201 | NCBI WGS metagenome assembly WBZS01 (sample SAMN12344357, study PRJNA552823) | activated sludge metagenome | biome: Activated sludge suspended growth; feature: Nitrification reactor; material: Wastewater; isolation source: activated sludge from nitrification reactor of wastewater... | reverse complement strand
GAGTCGTTGGAAGGCAACTTGCGCCGGAAGACGCCAGCGTCGATCGGGATTCGGGCCTGTGCTGGTTCCACCTCCATCAGCCTGGCAAAGCACTCGGACCGTTACGCGCCTATCTTCGCCGACTTCCTGAAGGCGCGGAACGCGAACAGACCGAGTCCCTTGTTCGGCAAACCCTCCGCAAATTGGCCGAATGGAATTAAGGGCCACTGACAAAACATTTCAACGAGCCGTGACCCTCAGAGAACGCGGGTCGCGGGTCGACGATAAAGCACATCCCTTGACGGTCGCGGTTCGTTTTCCAATCGATCAAAAAAATCGAGCGACGCCATTCGTTGAATGATTGAAGCTGGATCTTTTTTGGATGCTTGGAGATTGGTTCTTTGCGTCCATGCTGCGTTAGGCGCTGCCTTTGAGAAGCACTTTGATGCGATTGAGCGCGGGCATCAAGCCGTTCTGCACCCACGCGGGAGAATGGTTCCAGAAATTCTTCATGCGATTGCGAAAACCTTCGCGGAAGCCCGAGGGAAGGCATTGCCACATCCGCTTCATCAAGGGCGTTTGCCAATTGCGTTCGTATTGAAGGCGGAAGGCGGGAAGCGCGTCGCAGGGCGGGAGGGGCAGCCACGGACCATCCGCAGCGTGCACGAAAGCCGGGTTCGCACGTGCCAGCGCGTCATCGAAAATTTGTCCCAGGGCTCGGTAAGACCAACGCCCACTGAGCACGATATCCTGATAGGCTCGCTCCACCATGGCTGAAAGTGCCGGTAGGTCGTCCAAGCGACGCAAGACGTCGTCGATGTTGCTGAAATCCTTTCGCAACGGCAGAAAATGCGTTTCCGGTACGAGCACGCCGGAGTATTCGCCTTCGAACAGAACCAACGCGGTTCGGCATGCGATCGCTTCGAAGATCTTGGGCGAAATCTGGTTCATGCGAATTTGCCCCTGGTGGTTTACCAGGTACTTCTCGCGAACCTCTTCGTAGGTTGCTTGCGGATTCCGCGTCAACTCCGCTTGAATGGACGACGCCAACGTGCCATCGAAATCGAAGATATTGCAGCCACTTTCCGAACCGAGCGTGGCGCGGCAACTTCCCAAGAACTGAAACCAAGCGTCGCCGTAGATACGATCGTTTTCTTCCCAGGCGATGTCGGTCCGAAGTCGGCGTTGGTCGCAGATTTCTTTCATACGCCGACCAATTTGAACTTTTTCTTGGCCCAGGTCGCCGTACCAGTATCCGATGTTTCTTCCCCGATAGCCGATCAAAAGTGGCCGTTCCGCCAACGGCGGCGCGGCGGGAATTTCGAAGATGTCGAGCGGAACGTACCCCGTAAGCACGGGCACGAACAGCGTACTCGGAAATTCTTCGCGCGGATAAACCTTGCTGACGGATTCGGCGGGAACACAGGTGAAGACGACGCCCACGCCCAGGTTTTTGAGCGCGGCCCAGGTTCGGCGAGTATTCTCATACTCGTCCTGTAAAAAAATGCACTTAAGGCCTTGATAGCGTTTCAGGGCACTGGAAAAGGAAGGCGACAGGTGGCCCGCGAAACAGACTCGTACGGAATAGTGCAGGACCACCGCGTCGAAATAATCGAGATCGAATGGGCAGCGTGCCAGGGAAGTGGCGTAGAAAACTTGATGCCGAGAGTAGCGGCGCAGACTCTCCAGGTAATGCTGGATCGTTTTGACGTGCGTCCAATGATGGTCGTAAAGTACCAGGATTCTCTTCTGAGCCTGGACGACCTCGTGCGTCCCGGGGATCCGTCCCATCCCGCCCTCCCAACAATCCGCGACGCTGACACCATCCTTTGGTGAAGGTCGCGAAGCGAGTAGTGTACCCGCTCCAGCGAATCCAGGCAAGACGGGAAAGGCGAACCCGCTGGAAACCCCGCTTGCCGTTTCGCGCTCGCAGAATCCTAAGAACTCGCAGGTTCCCACGCACGTTGGCAAGAATTCGAGCGAGCGCGAAACGGCAAGCGGAGGGCTTGGTTGGTTTTCTCATGCCGCGTGCCGGAAGCAGGTTTTAACGGAATAACACGCTCGAAACGTCTCGTCGTTGATCACCGCACCGCTGGATCTTGAAAGGTCACGGGGAGCGCGAGGGCGGCTTTCAGGCGTCTTAAATATTTTCTGCGGGGGATTTCGCTCGCACCAAGCGACTTGGTGTGTTCCGTCACCATTTGGATATCAAAGAGTGTGTAGCCACGTTGGCGAAGGTAGCCGACGAGAAAGGAGAGTGCCACCTTTGAGCCATCGCGAAGGCGGGTGAACATCGATTCGCCCGCGAAAAATGCACCGATCGCCACGCCATAGATACCGCCTGCCAACTCGCCATCCACCCACGCTTCGACGCTGTGTGCCCAACCGAGCCGATGCAGGTTCTCGTACGCACCGATCATTTCCGCATGGATCCAACTTCCCTCGTCGCGGTCGGCACAGCCACGAATGACTTTCCCGAACGCCCCATTGATCGATACCTGGAATTTGCCGGTGCGAAGCGTTCGGTGCATTCGGCGCGAGATGTGGAACGTGTCGAGTTCGAAAATCGCGCGTGGATCGGGCGACCACCATAAAACGGGCATGCCTGCGTCGTACCAGGGGAAGACGCCCGCGCGATAGGCGCGCAGCAGATTGGCCGTGGTAAGCTCACCCCCCACGGCCACCAAACCGTCATCGTCGGCCAAGTTGGGGTTGAGGAACAGGGGCATGGAAAAGCCCTTGGCCGAGGTCCGAAACGAACGCCCCTCCCCGGGGATCACCCGGCGACGGCGGAGAACGTGAATCCCGTCAGCATCGATTTTATCTGAGGCTCGAAAAAGATGACAGCCAAGCCGACGAACCAGACGTAGACGCCGAACCACCAGAGTTGGCAGCGTTTGACAAGTGCGATGAGCGGGCCGATGGTGAGGTAGCCAACGATACCTGACACGAGCGTGGCCGCGAGGGTTTGAAGCAAGAATTCGGTGGTCAGCCAGGTGGCGCGTTCGGGATCTTGGAGCGCTTTGCGAATGCCAAGCAGACCAAGGCCCAGGCTGGCGATGGTCGACATCATGAAGCTAAAGCGGACGGCCCAGGTGCGTTCCAGGCCGACCACGAGCGAAGTGGCGATCGTCATGCCGCTGCGGCTCAGGCCGCGAAACACCGCCGAGCACGCCTGCGCCACGCCAATCGCCAACGCCTGCCACCAGGTGGTTTGCGCTCCCACATACGTCCCAGGATTTTTTCGGCCCAGCCAATCGGTGAAAATCAGGATTGCGCCGAGAAACAGGAAGTTGGCGGCCACCACCCGGGGCTGACGGAAACTTTCCTTGATGCTCTCATCCTTCCACATCGCCATCAACACAGCCGGCACGGTCGCGAGGAAAAGCAACAGGCCCAGGTGTACGAAATGGGTGAACGTGCTCGGCCAGGCCGATGCCTCGGACGTGGGCTTGCGAAATGCGAAACGCATCTGGGCGCGGATTTCTTGACCAAAATAAAGTAACACCGCGATCAACGTTCCGAGATGTAACAACCCATCGAAGAAAAGGTCACGAGGCGAATCATCTTCCGTGAAACCCAGGAAATGCTGGGCGAGGACAAGATGGCCACTGCTGGAGACCGGAAGAAATTCCGTCACCCCCTGGAGGGCGCCCAAGAACAACACACGAATCCATGCCATGGCAACTCCGAACCGACACAAAAAAAACAACCCACGGAACTAGTTTCCGTGGGTCGATCGATTTGGCAAGACCGATACCATCCGTCCTCCGAGCCTGAGCGCCAAGCGAGAGCATAAGGCGAGCGGCGAAGAATAATCTCCCGGAACCCCGCTTGTCGTTTCGGGCTCGCCCTATCTCAGGAAACCCAGGAACCCACAAACTTCCGCACGACTTCGAGCGAGCGCGAAACGATAAGCGGGGTTCTTGGTAATCTTTCTCCCGCCGTTCGCCTAAGCGTCCTCTCGCATGGCGCTCGGGCTCGGAACACCCTAAAATCGAGTGTTGCCAGAACGCTAGTGCTCTGTCCAAACTAAATTTTGGAGTAGCAAGGATGGGTTAGCCGGACGCGCAAGCGACGGCGGCGCCGAGCGAAAACGTCGTGCCGACCCGACCTCCGTGCGATTCCGTCGCTTGCGCGTCCGGCGAACGGTTGCCACGGGAACCCCAAAATTTAGTCTGGACAACGCACTAGGCTTTCTTCTTTGGTTCTTTGCCGGCTTCGTAGCCTCTTTCTTTGCCTTTCAGCGTTTTGCGGACGACGATTTTACCGTCTTCCTTGTTGTTAGCTTCATTGCTTAGAACGTACCAGCCCCAGTCGTATTTATCCGCCAAATCGTTGAGGATTTTTTCGACGGGGACGTTTTCGCCTTTGTAGGTCATTTTGGTGTTGTTGGAGACGCCTGAGGCATTGTCGATCTTGAAGCGAAGGGGCTTGTCGAGTTCCAGGTTCATTTCGTCGAAGAAGGACTTCGTGCCAATTTCTTTGATGTTGATGGAGATCTTGGTTTTCAGGATCTTTCGGGTGGTTTGAGCCGACTTCGACTCATCCTTCGCGAACGCCTGAGAAATGACGATCAATCCCCCGACGGCGAGCAACGTCAAGGCCAACACGCGTTTCATGGCTTCTCCCTTGTTTCGAAAAGTACGGCTAAATTGGACCTCGATATCCTATCAGGGTCTCGCCCAGAAAAAAACGGAAAAAACCCAGCCAAGCCGTGGCGAGAAACCATGGTTCTTCGGTGGAAAAATCCGTAAAATGACCTTCGCGAAGAAACGCGTTTGGACGCGAAAAAACAAGGAATTTGCGAAGGGAACGAACTTTGTCGGACGAAATGACCCCTCCCAATGACCCACCGCCGTCCGCAGGAGACGCTGACAACGAATCCGGGGGGCCCCAGCAACTCAAAATCGAGGACGAGCTTAAGGATAGCTACTTAAGCTATGCGATGAGCGTCATCATCAGCCGCGCGCTGCCCGACGTGCGTGATGGCCTCAAACCTTCGCAGCGCCGCATCCTCGTCGCGATGAATGACCTTAACCTTTCGCCCGGCGGATCCACGTCGAAGTGTGCCGGTATCGTCGGGGAGACGATGAAGCGCTACCACCCGCATGGTGACGGCGCCATCTACCCGACCCTCGTTCGCATGGGCCAAGATTGGAACATGCGGCACCTTTTGATTCAGCCACAAGGAAACTTTGGCTCCATCGCGGGCCTGCCTCCCGCGGCGATGCGTTACACCGAAGCCAAGCTTTCCTATGTCGCCGCCGAGATGCTCGACGATCTCGAACGCGATACCGTCGATTACATCGACAACTACGACGGCAAATACCGCGAACCGCTCGTGCTGCCGAGCCGATTTCCCAATCTCATCGTCAACGGCTCCGACGGCATCGCGGTCGGCATGGCTACCGAAATCCCGCCCCATAACTTGGGCGAGGTTTGTGCCGCGATCATTCGCGTCATCGATCAACCTGATGTGCCCGTCGACGAAATCATCAAAATCATCCCGGGACCTGATTTTCCTACCGGCGGCATCATCTGTGGCCGATCCGGTATCTACGAGGGATACCGCACCGGCCGAGGCAAACTCACCCTCCGCGCGCGTGCCACGATCGACGAAGAAAACAATCAAATCATCATCACCGAAGTTCCGTATCAACAAACACGTAATCGTTTGCACGAGCAAATCGGCGAACTCGTCAAAGACGAGCGGATCAAAGATATCAGCGACGTGCGCGACGAATCCAGTGCTCGCAACGGTGAACCGGTTCGTTTGGTGGTTTATCTGAAACGGAACGCCGACCCGGAACTGGTGCTTGGCCAACTGTATCAATTTTCGCCACTGCAAAAAACGGTCAGCATCATCATGTTGGCCCTGGTCGACGGTCGGCCAAAGCTGCTGAACATCAAGCAGATCCTCGAAGAGTTCCTGCGCCATCGCATCCAGGTGATTCGCCGGCGAACGGAATATTTGTTGCGCGAAGCGAAGAAACGCAGCCATGTTCTCGAAGGGCAACTGATCGCGATTTCGTCGCTGGACGAAGTCATTCGCATTTGCCGATCGTCATCATCCCGGTCGCAATCGAAGGAACGCTTAATGGGCCTGGAAGTTTCCGCGGCCCTGATGGAGCGGGCGCTGGGCGACGATAACTTCCAGGCTTTGCAGCGGGAAATCGGTGCCCAGGCCAGCTACTTCATGACCGAAGCTCAGGCTGAAGCGGTCGTTCGCCTGCAACTGGGCCAATTGGCCGCCCTTGAACGCGACGAAATTCTCAAGGAATACAAGCAGCTTCGTGTTGAAATTCGCAACTACGAGGAGCTTCTTTCCAGCGAGAAAAACATCCTCATCGTCATTCGCAAAGATCTCGAGCATATGCTTTCGAAATATGCCGAGGCGCGCAAGACGCAGATCATTGATCAAGAAGTTGGGAAGGTCAATCTCGAGGACTTGATCGCCGAGGAAACCAACGCCGTCACCATCAGCCACAACGGCTACATCAAACGGTTGCCTTTGAGCACGTACCGCACTCAGCATCGAGGCGGCAAAGGTGTGTCGGGCGGCCAGGCGAGGGAAGACGATTTCATCGAACACCTCTTCGTCGCGTCCACGCATGCCTACCTGTTGTGCTTCACGAACCGAGGCCAACTCTACTGGATCAAGGTCTACGATATTCCCCAAATGAGCCGAACCAGCGCCGGGCGCGCGATCGCCAACGTGCTGTCGCTGAAGGAAGACGAAAAGATCACCAGCGTGATCCCCGTTCGCCGCTTCGATTCGGAAAGTTATCTTTTGATGGCCACCCGCAAGGGCTTGGTGAAGAAAACCTCCCTCGAGGATTACAGCCGACCCAAACAAGGTGGCATCATCGGCATCGCGCTGGAAGAAGGCGACACGCTCATCTCCGTGGTCCTGGTGAAAGCGGGCGATGAAGTGATCTTGGCCACCCGCAATGGCATGGCGATTCGCTTTGGTGAAAGCGACGCTCGGTCCATGGGAAGAAACACCAAGGGGGTAAAAGGAATTTCGCTGATGAGCGAAGATGAAGTCGTCGGCATGGTCGTCACGACCCCCGAAGGCGCCTTGCTCACCATCTGCGAGAACGGCTACGGAAAACGAACGCCCTTCGGCCCGAATATCGCCGGCGAAGACCTCGGCGACGAGGATTCTGTCGAGCCGACCGAAGTCGTTGAACCCGCCGAACCCGCCGAACCCGCCGAACCCGCCGAACCCGCCGAACCCGCCGAACCCGCCGAAACCAGTGAGGAGGGCGACGAAGGCCCGAAAGACCGCTCGGCCATGCGTTATCGCAAGCAGCGGCGTGGGGGTAAAGGCCTTCGCGACATTCGCACCAGCGAGCGGAACGGCAAGGTGGTCTCGGTCCTCGAAGTTCGCGATGGCGACGATGTGGTGCTGATCACCACCACCGGGATGGTGAATCGAACGCACGTTGCCGAGATTCGTTTGGTCGGCCGAAACACCCAGGGCGTGCGAGTGATGGGCCTGCGTGAAGGCGACAAGATCTCGTCCATCGCCAAGGTGGCACGGGAAGATGCCGAGCAAACCGCGGAAACGCCGATCACCGACGAACCACCCGCGTCACCCGAAACCGGCGAATAAGCTTCACCCGAATCCTTCGAGCCCACGATGTCGCAAACGTTTCTCGGTGAGTTTGGCCGAATCGACCAAACCGGCGATCCTGAATACTTCGTCCGCTTTCTGGACACGGCTTGCGCGCAGGCTTCGGTGCAAGCCTACAAACGGCGTCTCAAAGAATGGCTCGAGCTGGCGGCGGGCAAACGCGTGCTCGACGTCGGCTGTGGCACGGGGGACGACGTTCGAGAAATGGCAGGCGAGGTGTCCCCAGGGGGCCAAATCGTCGGCATCGATAACAGTGCCGCCATGATCGCCGTTGCTCACCAGCGGAAAACCGCTGGCGAAAATGGGACGGATTTCGAGGTCGCGGATGTTCTCAATCTTGCCTTCGCCACGGAAACATTCGATGCCGTGCGTGCGGATCGAAGCCTCATGCACGTCGCCGATGTCGATCGAGCCCTAAGTGAAATGGTTCGTGTGACGAAGGTTGGCGGAGTCGTGGCGATTTATGAAGTGGATTTCGAAACGCTCGTGATCGACGCGGACGATCGAGGCCTCGCTCGCAAGATCGCGCATACCTGGTGCGATGGTTTTCGCAACGGTTGGCTGGGCCGACGCATTCCCCTTCTGCTCGCCAAGCTTGGCTTACGCGACATTGCCGTCGAACCCTTCACCCTGATGCTGACCCCCGAACTCGCTCGCCCGCTCTTGGGAAAAACGACCGCCGATCGCGCCGTCGCCAACGGCACGATCACGGAGGCCGAGCGCGACGCATGGCTCAACCACCTCGACACGCTTGAACGGGAACAACGCTTTCTCAGCAGTCTGACGGGATATCTCGTATTTGGCCGAAAGTAAGATATTATATGTAAAGAGCCAAGTTTCAAGAAGCCAAGAACCAAATAATTGGACAGCGCCAGTTTCCGACCCTGTAAGGGTCTAACTCCATCGCTCAGGGTCGTGAGTATTCGAGCGCACCCTGGGTTAGACCGACAACCATCAGATTGAACTCTGTAAGGGTTCCACCGTGGTATAAGATCCCGTGTCTGGTGTAGAACGCTTTCAGCGTTCCATCGGATTCTGCCATCATCAACCCAGGGTGCGCTCGCGAACTCGCGACCCTGGGCTATGGAATTGAACGCTTTCAGCGTTCCCGTTAGTACCTCGACCGTCAGCGGCTCAAGGAAACTGGCGCTGTCCAAATAAGAATCAATTCAATAAAGGACAATAGCCGTTCGACTTCCTGATTTATTTGGAAATTGGCTTTTGTTTGGTTCTTGGCTTCTTGTTTCTTGGTCCTTTATTTCTTCCGCGGACGCATGGGAGTCAAACCGCGGACTTCTCTATCCCAAAATTCCGTGCACAATTTCGCCATGGATATCCGTGAGGCGATAGTCTCGGCCCTGGAAGCGGAAAGTGAGTCGATGGTGGTTTAGCCCTAGACAGTGAAGGACCGTGGCATTGAGGTCGTGGATGTGCACGGGATCGCGCACGATGTTGTAACAGTAATCATCGGTCTCGCCGTAGCTGACACCGGGTTTGATGCCGCCGCCACACAGCCATGCCGAGAAGCATCGGCCATGATGATCTCGGCCATGGTTATTGGACGTGAGTGCACCCTGGCTATACACGGTTCGGCCGAATTCGCCGCCCCAGATCACAAGCGTGTCTTCCAATAAGCCTCGTTGTTCCAAATCTTTCACCAAGGCCGCGGAGGGTTGGTCGACATCGCGCGCTTGGCCCCGGATCTGCGAAGGCAACGAACCGTGCTGGTCCCAGCCGCGGTGGAAAAGCTGGACGAAGCGGACGCCTCGTTCGACCATACGCCGTGCGAGGAGGCAATTCCGTGCGAAGCCTCCGTCGTCGTAGCCCCGGTCCAAGCCATACATTTCGTGAATTTGGCGAGGCTCCTGGGAAAGGTCGGTCAGTTCCGGCACGGACGTCTGCATGCGAAACGCCATTTCATACTGTTGGATGCGTGTTTGAATTTCCGGGTCGCCGAACCGTTCGCTGGCCAAGGCATTGAGATCGCGGGTTCCATCAAGCATGTTCCGGCGAGTTTCCGCGTCGATTCCCGGAGGATTGGAAAGGTAAAGCACCGGATCTTGGCCCGTTCGGAAGCGAACCCCCTGATGTTCGCTCGGCACGAATCCCGCGCCCCACAATCGGGAGAAAAGCGGTTGGTCCGTCTTGTTCCCCGATCCCTGCGAAACCATGACGACGAAGGCAGGAAGATTTTGATTTTCCGTGCCGATGCCGTAACTCAGCCAAGATCCCATGCTGGGTCGGCCTGGCTGTTGGCTTCCCGTTTGGATGTAGGTGATGGCGGGGTCGTGGTTGATGGCTTCGGTGTTGAGTGATTTCACCACGCAGATCTTATCAGCGAGCGTTGCGATGTTGGGCAGGAGTTCGCTGAACCATGTCCCCGCTTGGCCATGTTGGCGAAAGCGAAACATGGGAGCGACGCACGGAAACGAACGTTGGCCCGACGTCATGCCGGTGACGCGTTGCCCCATGCGAATGGTCGCGGGCAATTCGGTGCCATGGTAATCCCGTAGCTTCGCCTTGTAATCCAGCAAATCAATGTGCGACGGGCCACCCGACATGAACAGGTAGATGACGCGTTTCGCCTTGGGAGCATGATGCAGTGCGTTTAAAATTCCCGCTCGCCCCTGCATCTGGGGTGATGCGTAACCATCTCGTGCCAAAAGCGATGCGAGAGCCGCCGTCCCCAATCCGAGCGCGGAACGACCAAAAAATTGCCGGCGGGTTTGGGTGAGGCTCGTATTGAATTGTAAACTCATGGTTTCTGTCACCTTTCCTTATTTCGGTCCCGCCAGATTGCTGATTCGAGTTAGCGATCGCTTAGCCGGTGTTAATTGGAAGATCTTCCGTTTCCAAGTGTCACATCCGTATTCCCTGCAAAACAAGGCGCAAACGCCGAGTCGCATCAATATTTCGTTCCGAATCTTTTAGCTCGGCTGTGATGGGCGACGGACAGAATTCGAACGCATTGCTTCTCGATCCGATCATACACGCCGTACGGAAAATTTTTTACGAGACGAATCGGAACGGTACCCTTGAAGATCGGCCAACTCCTCGGGGCTTCACCGATCTCGCGGGTCGCAGCGTAGACACCATCAACGAACCGATCGCCGAGCGATTCGCTTAATCGGTCATAATATTCCGTTGCCTGCCAAAGTTCCCACCTCGCATCTGGATTAAAGACAAGCTTCATCGTTTGTACTTTCGCTCCCGAAGCTCCTCAAAGACGACTTCCGCGGCAATTCCTTGCGTTTCGCCCTGGTCGGCGAGAGCCGCACGCCGATCGAGTTCCTTCACGAATTCCGGATTCGGTTCGAAATCAGTCGTTGATTCCAAACTTTCGGAAATCGCTTCCAAAAGTTGTAACTTCTGATCGGTCGGCAATGAAAGTACTTCGGAAAGTAAAGATCGGGTAATCCAGAATCATCTTCATCAGCCTCCGTCTTTCGTGAACTTGAGCGTTTCGCCGCCTCGAGCGGTCATCGTGGCCATTTCCGCTTTAATTCTTCGTCACCACTTCATCGAGGTTCAAGATCACGCTGGCGACGATTGTGTAGGCGGCCAACTCATTCGGCACAAGGCGTTCGTCGCGTGGGGAGTCTCCCACCGTCAACAGCTTTTCGCTGTTCGTGGGTTGGGCCTGGAAGCGGGTAAGCTGCTGGTCCAACACTCGGCGAAGGATCGCCGATTCCTTGGCGGTCGGCTCCCGCGAGGTGGCCAGCCGAAACGCGAACGCCAAGCGATCCTCCGCCTTGGTGCCGCTCGAAATCATTCGCTCCGCCAATTTCCTAGATGCCTCCACATAGGTCGGATCATTCATGAGAACAAGGGCCTGCAAAGGCGTGTTCGTCCGGGATCGGCGAACCGTGCAAATTTCACGGTCGGGTGCGTCGAACGTCACCAATTGCGGCGGCGGCGAGGTTCGCTTCCAGAAGGTGTACATGGTGCGTCGATAGAGGTCGGCTCCCTTACTTTGAACGAAGAACTGGGCGGACCAATTCTTACTGTCTTGGCGTGCCGCCAATTCCTGCCAAAGCCCCACAGGTTGATACGGGCTCACGCTTTTGCCACCGATTTCTCGGTTGAGCAAGCCCGACACCGCCAATGCCTGGTCACGAATGAATTCCGCCTGCAAACGGAACCGAGGGCCCCGCGCGAGCAACCGATTTTCGGGATCACGCGCGATCAGTTCCGGCGTCACTCTGGACGACTGGCGATACGTCGCGGAAGTCACGATCATGCGTAACAGTTCCTTGATCGCCCAACGTTGCTTGGCTCCGTTGCCGATCGGTGCCGGCGAAGGATTTTGGAATTCGACAGCCAACCAATCGAGCAATTCCGGATGGCTGGGAGGTTCCGCCTGCGAGCCAAAATCCTCGACGGTTTTCACCAAACCCGTGCCGAAGAAAAGCTGCCAATAGCGATTGACGATGACTCGGCTCGTAAGCGGTTGGCTGGGATCGACCAACCATCGCGCCAAGCCAAGGCGATTGGTGGGAGAATCGTTGGGCAGCGGCGGCAACGCGGCGGGAAGCCCAGCTTTCACCTTCTCCCCCTTGCGCGCGTAGTCGCCACGAATGAGCATGTACGTATCCCGTGGCGTCGCCATTTCCTGCATGACCATGGTGCTGGAAATCGCGGACTCCACTTCAGCCTTCGCCTTCTTTACTCCGTCGATCTCGGCTCGGCTCGCCGCCAATGCAATGGAGACGTTCGCGCGGAAATACGTCTGAAGCTCTTGCTGCTGTGTCGGCGTGCGCTTGACACTCGGCGTGTGCAGGATCGAGGCGACTTGATCGGGAATCTTATTCTTCCCCATGGGATCCGCGGAATCGGTCGCGGAAAGACGGAAGTTTGCGAATTGATGCTGCCCGTATCCCGCCAAGAATTCGAGCACGACTTTGACGGAAGCATCGCCCGTGACCTTCGTGGGCGACGCCAACGTGAAGGTAGCCGACACGGGGTCTTTGACGTTCGGGAAAATCCCCCATCCCTTGGAGCCACCAAGCGTGCCTCGTACGGGATAGTCTTTCTGTTCGAAGGAAGCTGTCGCAGCTTTTAGAGCCAAGGGCGTTTCCTTGGTGCCGTCCACGAGCCAAGCTTTAATTCCAGTCATCACGAAGTTGCCGTTGGCCGATCGACCCAGACCTTGTGTCGGCGTGCTGGAATGCGGTGCGACTTCCACCTTCAGGCCCGAGAGCATGGCGAGTGAAATGGAGCCAACCACCTCGTAGGATTCCGTGGCCGGGTTGGCGCCTGTGGCCAAGATGAAATGGTTCGGTTCGTGCTTCAAGGTAGCGCCGCCCGCCGAACGTGATTTGCTGGGAACGATTGGCTGCCAAACGGTTCGCACTTCCTTGCCCGCGTTCTTTTCCCACGCCAATTGTTCCGCGTCGATGGTTGAATCCGGATTTTTGAGCTGCGTTTCGAGCTTGCGAATCCGTTCATCAAGTTGAGCCAGCTTGGCTTCTTGCGACTTGCTCGGCGCCTTCAGCACCGGAGCGGCGTTGCCTTTGCTTCCATCCAAACCATTCTCCGGCACGTTATGGAAAAAGGCGTAGATCTGATAAAACTCCCGTTGCGAAATTGGATCGTATTTGTGGTCGTGGCACTGGGCACAGGTCATCGTGAGGCCCAGCCAAACCGTTCCCGTCGTGGTGACGCGATCGACGATGTAGGCGTTGTGGTATTCCTCCGGAATCGCACCGCCTTCGAAATTGATCATGTGGTTGCGATTGAAACCCGATGCGATTTTTTGGCGCGGCGTGGCGTTGGGCAAGAGATCGCCCGCCAACTGCTCGATCGTGAATTGGTCGAAGGGCAGGTTGGAATTGAATGAATCGATCACCCATTCGCGCCACGCCGACATATCTCGGCCTGAATCGATGTGATAGCCATGGGTGTCGGCGAAACGTGCCGCATCCAGCCAATCGACGGCCATACGTTCGCCGAAGTGAGGCGATGCGAGCAATCGATCCACGACTTTTTCGTAAGCATTGGGAGCGGTGTCGTTGACGAAGGCGTCGACTTCTTGGGGCGTGGGGGGCAAGCCGAGCAAGTCGAGCGTCAGCCGACGGATCAGCGTGCGGCGATCCGCTTCGGGAGAAGGTTTCCAGCCTTCTTTTTCGAGCCGGGCCAGGATGAAATGATCGATTCCGTTTCGCGCCCAGCCCTGCATTTTGGTGGCGGGCAAACTTGGTCGTTTCGGCGCGACGAACGCCCAGTGTTGCGCGAAGGGTGCACCTTGCTCGATCCATAGCCGAAGGGTTTCAATTTGCTCCTTCTTCATTTCCTTCATCGTGCGCGGCGGCGGCATTTTTTCGCTGGGCTCGTCGGTGAGGATGCGCTGAAGCACTCCGCTTTCGTTCGGCTTTCCGGGCACCACCGCATGTCCGCCTCGGCGAAGCTTGGCGAACGCGCCTTCGCTGGTGTCGAGCCGAAGCTTCCCTTTTCGTTCTTGTTCGTCAGGACCATGGCAGGAAAAGCAGTAGTCGGAAAGGATGGGCCGAACTTGGCGATTGAAATCGATCGGCTCACGTTTGCCTTGCGCGAGAACGGTCCGTGAATCGAATCCGTGCCCCACAATCAACACCGCCAACGCCGCCAAAAAGCGTAGGATTCGGCCCTTCATGATGATCCTCGAAAAAGTACAAAGCCGGACGACCTTTGTTATTTTCCCTCGTTCGCGACCAATTGGCAACGGTTGAGTTCCTCCACCTCGGCGCGGGGTGGAACTAGATCCTCTTGCGGGTAAAAATAGGAAGATCTCACGCAGAGGCGCGGAGACGCAGAGAGAACGGGAAGAATGAATCCTGTTTTTTGTCTAGTGCGTTGTCCAAACTAAATTTTGGGGTTCCCGTGGCAACCGTTAGCCGGACGCGCAAGCGACGGAATCGCACTGAGGTCGGGTCGGCACGACGTTTTCGCTCGGCGCTGCCGTCGCTTGCGCGTCCGGCTAACCCCTCCTTGCTACTCCAAAATTTAGTTTGGACAGAGCACTAGGTTTTGGTTCGTGAAATGGTAGGGTCTCTCTTTCATTCTCCGCGTCTCCGCGTGAGCTTCATTGAACTCAAACCCCAGAGAATTTGGCGACACCCTTCGCGCGCGAAGAAGCCCACGAAGAATTCCTCGTGGGCTTTCGGTTTCCGTTCAGCCGACTTTCCGCATCAATCGATCACCATCCGCATTTCGCGCGGATACGAGCAAAAGAGGCGTGAGAGATCGCCGGCAACCTTGCTCAGGAACAGGGCACGGAATTGTACGGAAGAAGCATCCGAAGCTTGCATGGGATTGCCACGTGGGAAATCGCCATGGTAGACGTCGTCGAACACTTTCTTTTCGCCCTCGGATTGATTCACATCGTAGACACTGACTTGAACATCGGTATTTCCCTGAAAGAGCAAATTGTAACTGCCCTTCTTAAATAGACCTAGGTTATTGATTTCCAAAGCAATCACGTAATCTGCCTTCAGGCTCGAACCCACCTCGGCAGGAGACCACGTGCCGTTCGCCATCAACCGGTTTTGCACGTTTCGAACCTGGGCGGTGGAAAGGATTTTGACCTTTTCCTTGTTTTCCTTGAAGCGGAGCCTCATCGCGGTCGCAAGTTTATCAGCCAACTCCGTGTCGGCAGGAATGAGGTCCGGGTGGACTTCGAGGTTGCTGAACCAGGCCACGATGGCGACGGTCATTTCCTTGTCACGCACCGCGATCTTGAATTTGGGCGGCACGCTATCATCCACGAACGGGCTTACCAAAAGTGCGATCGTGGCGGGATTGCAGCCAGCCAGGAACGCAAACATACCAAGGCAGACCACCGCCATCCCCCATCGGCGCATCGTCGCCGGTTTCATGGCTTCCCCTCCGTGAGATTGTCGTTCCGTTTTCGAGCCGGGACCGAGATGAATCGATCTTCAGGCAATGATCGTTCGCGAAAGAACGCTCACTCACGATCGCGGCTCGTTCGAAGTTTCGTATGCATTCCGATGGAAACGAATTCCATCACCCCATGAACTCGATCCAGACGACCACGCCCCAGCGGAGGAACATGATCGCAATGAATCCAACCGCGAGTTTGAAGGCGAGCGATTCGAGGTCGCGGATCCAAAGAATCCGTGCCTTCCACGCGGTCAAAAATCCCCAGACGACGAAAAGAACGCCAAACGCCGCCAACAACGTCCCCGCGAAGTTGGCGCGAAGCGAGGACCATAGATCTCCTCGCACAAACAGGGAAAAGCTCGTCGTCATGCCACACGATGGGCAAGGCAGATTACAAAGCGTCTTGAACGTGCAGGGTTCAAGGCCCAGTTGCAAATGCGTTTCCATGGTGCGAGCACGGCCATGGACATAAGGGTTCAACCAAAACGCAATCGCGAACACGCCCAACCATCCCACCGCCAACACGACCAAAAGGGTACGGACGTACCATTTCAGTCGATCGCGGGAAGGACGCGACTTCAAGGGCACGGGCATATCGTCTTCGTCAAGTTCCATCAAGGGCAAAACTCCCGAGACAGAAAGTTCCCAAAGTGTCACGTTTACCAGGCCGTGGCGATTCGCTCGGCTTCGTCGCTAATTTCGTTGAGCCGAAGTTCGAGGTCTTTCGCATGCACCTCAATTTCCGATTTTACCAGATTCGGGGGAATGGCAATCGGATCCGAGGAAACCACCACCGCTTTGCTGAAAGGGCGGGGACACGCGAAATGGTCCCACGTGCGCAACCGCCAGGGTCGAGCGTATCCGATGCCGATCAAAATGATCGGCATACCGGTTTTCGAGGCAAGGTAGACCAGGCCCGGTTCGAAATGCCGACGTGGACCGACGGGTCCATCGGGAAGGATGGCCAAGTGGGATCGGCCTTCGTTTTTGAGCATCTGCCGAAGCGCGGTGATCGCGCCTCGCGTGGACGATCCACGCACGGTGCCAAAACCCAGCCGCGTCGCGACTTTGGCGATCATGTCGCCGTCCGCGTGGGTGCTGATCAATACTTTAACACTTTTTTCACCGTACAAACAGCATGGCAAAAGAAAATTCTCATGCCAAAACACGTAAATACAGCTTCTGAGAGAGCTTTTTCTTGGTGGAACGACGCGTGCACCGCGTGCATGGTAACGGTAACTCAGCGTTCCGACCCATAGGCGAATGAAGATCGCACCAAGGAAACCGATCCAGTTGATAATCCAGGGCTGCCGAATCTTCACCGCGTACGTCCTCGTCAATTTCCCTGAAAGGTCCCGACTCCTTTTGTCAGACCGAACGCGGCATGGCCGCTAAGAACCAAGTTCCAAGGAGCCAAGATCCAAACAAATTCCAATGCAAAGGAAAACAAAGCTCGGTTTTCGGTGCTCCGTTTTTCGTGCTCGGTTGACTCCTGGGTTTCTTCGATGCATCCAGAACTAAAATCCTTGGCGACGCTTTCGCGGCACTCTTCGCTCTCGCTTAACTGCGGAGGTCGATGCGATCGTTCGGTTCACGGCTCCACGCATGCTTTTTATTCGATCGCTACCGCCAATGGAAGTTGTCTGGCTACCATAAACCCGAAAGCCGATTTGGGTCGTATAACGACTCGGCTTGGCAACGACGCGTTAGAGGAATGGGAATGTCGGGAGCGGAGCGGGCTTTACGGATCTTTTTGTCGATCTCCGCCGTGGTACTCCTGGCGGCGCTCCCCGCCGTCGTCATGCCGATTGCCTGGATGGCTTCGGTTCATGATTTGTTGGGGATCGGAGAATTCCCAGACCAACCGATCGTTTCGTACCTTGCGCGGTCCGCGTCGGCATTGTACGCGAGTTTTGGATGTTTCTATCTCTTTCTCCTCACGGACCTTCGCCGGTATCTGCCACTCCTGCGATTCATGGCGTGCCTGAAATTCGTATTGGCTTCCGCGATTTTTTGTATCGATTTAGGCACGGGCATGCCGATTTGGTGGACGCTTGCCGAGGGGCCATTGATGTGGACCTGGGCAGGAACCTTGGCGTGGCTTGCGTACCGTGCCGAACGCGACGCTCGGGCGAATAGCACGCGAGGATCCGGCGAGCCGAACCGAAACATCGAAATCAAGCAGGTTTAACCTGACCGTGCCCAGCACAAAGGCGGAGCCGACACGGGAAAAGGGGGATTCCCACGGGCAGATGAATCCCTCGAAATCCAAAGTGCCAACGGTACCAGCCCCACCGTTCCACCACGGCTGGGCGAGAACAGTACGAACACCTTTTGGCGATCCCGTGCCGGTCGAAAAGGCATTCTTTAGCGCAACGTGCGGCCAATTCACGGATTTCGGGCAGGTCCACGCCTCGATCGATCAACTCCTTCTCCATGAGCTTCAAAGCCTTATCTTCAAAGCCTTTACGATACGCCGTCACGCGGTCGAGCAGTTCGAACGTGGGTGTATCACGGATTTCAAGAAGCAGCGGGGTATCGTCGGAATCCATGGTAAAATCCAGAGGGGCGGGTGTAACTCTATTCTCTTGCGGGTGAAAATACGGAAGATCTCACGCAGAGGCGCGGAGACGCAGAGAGAAGGGGAAGAATGAATCCTGGTTTTGTCGAGGTTTTGGTTCGTGAAATGGTATGGTGTCTTTTCTATTCTCCGCGTCTCGGCGTCTCTGCGTGAGCTTTTTTCAACTTAAACCCCAGAGAATTTGGCTACAACCAGGGGGGGCGTTTCGAACGGGATTTTGGAACTTTTTGGGTTTGGCCAACGTCCAATACAATAGAGTCTAAAATTCGCGAATCTCGTCGCGGTCGGCGGCGAAAGACACGGATTCCGTTTGACAGTTCTTGACGGGCGATTCTAAGATAAAGCACGAAAAAGCGTTAGCACCATACGGATTCACAACGTTTCCGAAGGGAGACCTGAGAATGTTGAGCATAGGGGTGAACGGGCGTCGCGGCTGGGGTTTCGCCGTGATGGCGGCCGCGATGTTCGGGCTGATGGCTGCGTTTTCCGGCGCGACCGTCGCTCAGGACGCGAAAGCGGACAAAGCCAAAGCCACCAAGGACGCCAAGGAAACCAAGGAATCCAGCGAGGGTGACGAAAAACCTTCGAAGACGGAAGATGAGCCAGAACCGAAGGATATGAAGAATTTCAAGGTCACGGTGCCCAAACGCGTCGACAAGATGTTGGCCGACCGCGGCGGCGTCGATGTCGTGACCATGATCGACGAGCAAATTGCCGAGGGGTGGGTGAAGAACAAAATCCAACCCGCGGAACGGTGCACCGATTACACATTCATTCGCCGGGCTTCGCTCGACTTGATCGGCCGAATCCCGACCACGGACGAGATTTCGAAATACATGAAAGATCCCGCCGACAAACGCCGTGCGATGTTGATCGAACGGCTCATCGGCGAACTCGGAACCGACGTGGAAAAGCGCCAATACGCGGATGAGTTCGGCATCAACTTCGGCAACATGTGGACGACGATGTTGCTCACCCGCAGCGGAGCGCAAAAGGCCTATCAAGGACAAATGCGCGACTGGTTGGCGGAGCAATTCAGCGGCGACAAAGACGCCCAACCGGACTGGTCGAAGACGGCCCACGCCCTGATTTCCGCGGTGGGCCAAACCAACGAAAACGCCGCGGTCAACTACATCCTTCACCACCTGGGCGACGAAATCAAAGAAAACCAGGGCGAAAACGGTCGCTGGGATGTGATCCCGGTGACTTCGCGATCGACCCGCCTCTTTTTGGGAATTCGCACCCAATGCGTGCAATGCCATGACCATCCCTTCAACGGTGAATGGAGCCAAAAACATTTTTGGCAAATCAACGCGTTCCTCCGCCAAGTTAATTCGAATGGCCGACCTGGAATGGTCGCCGCCAAGGCGAAAAAGGGAGCGAAAACCGGCGTGCAGCAATTCACGCTCAAGGATGACCCCTCGTTTAATTCAGATGGCATCGTTTCTTACGAACGCCGAAACGGACTCGTGCTGTACGCCAGCCCCATCTTCCTCGATGGGCGAAAGATGCCCAAGGCGGCCAGCACGGCGGGATCGCGCCGTACGGAACTGGCAAACTTCATCGTCTCCAGCCCCTATTTCGCAAAAGCGTTCATCAATCGCACCTGGGGCCATTTCTTCGGCAAAAGCTTCACGAAAGACGCGGTCGACGACTTCGGCGAACACAATCCCGAATCGTTGCCAGAACTTTTGACCAACATGTCGGAAACCTGGGCGAAAAAGTATCAGCACAACCCCAAGACGCTGATTCGTTGGATCTGCAACACCCAAGCCTACGGTCTGGACAGCAAAGCCAACAAGTACAACAGCAAAATGGAAGACGAAGTCTTCTTCGCTCGTATGTTGCTCAAGCCGATGAATCCAGAACAACTTTTCGATTCCTTGATGACCGCCACGCAAGCGGGTTTCGCCAAGGAAAAGGAAGCGCGAAAAGAACTGCGTGAAGCCTGGCTCAACCTTCTCGTGCAAAACTTTGGAAACGACGAAGGTGAAGAAGGCACGTTCACGGGCACCGTCGTGCAGGCACTGTTGCTCATGAATGGCCAGGACATCAATCGGGCCATCCAAGACCAACAACAAGGCACGGTGGCGACCGTACTGCGCAAGAAACGATTCACCCCGAACACGGCACGTGAATCCATCAAGGATCTTTACTTGGCCGCGTTGAGCCGAGAGCCGTCCGAACAGGAGTACGCGCGATTGCTCAGTCCGAAGATGTGGCAGTTCCGCCCACAAGCGAACGTGAATGTGAACAGCCCGCAGTTTTGGACGAACTATTACCAAGACATCTTCTGGTCACTCGTGAACAGCAATGAGTTTATCTTGAACCATTAAGGTTTAAGGCACTCTTCACCCTCCTGAAAGCCCAGGGACAGCAGTCCCTGGGCTTTTTGCTTTTGGGGTGTCATCCTGCGGGCGGAGTTTGCCGGCGCCGCACCATTTCGAAGGTCCCGCCAGGTTCGATCCGCATACGATGGCCACGCCAAAGAATCCGTTGAGGCATCACCAACGCGATGACGAGTTGGATCGGCAACGCCAATTGCACGACGGGGACCAGCCAACACCAGCGCCAGGGTGTCGCATGTTGGAGGTAGGCCAAATTGAAATGAGCGAAGATCGCGAAATGATACGCGAGGTAGCCAAGAAAAAGGCTCACCGTTTCCAGTCCGGGAAAGCAAGCGATTCCCGCCAACAGGACCAACGGGCCGAAACAGGGCGCGAGGCCCATGCCGAACGCGACGACACGATCCCAGCCGTCGAGGGACCGCATCAGGGTTTCACGTGGAAAAATCAGCCAACGATGCACGAGGCGAAAGTAATAGCCAGGCCCATGAACGTGATTGCGTAACGCGTGCCTGACCGTGGTTTGGGCGAGCCTGTAGCCGTGCTGGCGAACGTGGCGAGCGACGGCAAAATCGTCTGCCAAAATTGGAAGAATCTCCTCGAACCCGCCGATTCGTTCGTACGTTTCCTTTCGAATCACGTAGAACATGCCGTTGATGGTGAAAGGCGGGACCAGGTACGTGTAGGGGACGTACGTCAACAAGCTGTGACTATTCACGAACGCCGCCACCAGGCTCGACCAAAAATTCGTGAAGCTGACGTAATAGGGCAAGCCGAACGCCAAGCCGACGCCTGGCCGATCCAGGGCCGAGATACACCGCTCGATGGAATCCTGCGCCAACACCGTATCGTCATCGAGCACGCAGAACACATTGCCCTCGGCCTCGCGAAACCCCGCGATCAACTTCGCCAACTTGGGGCTATGCCGACTTGGCGCTGGCGGCGTCAAAATCATCCGAATCGATCGCTCGGGAAAACGAGCGATCAAGTCTCGGCAGACACGTTGCCCCTCCACGTCGTCCTGGTCGACCATCCACAAAACCTCAACCGGGAATGCCACCGACACGCAAAGCGATTCTTCGAGGCAGGTGGGCATGGTCGGATCGCCACTGAGGATCGGCTGCACGATGCTGATCCGGACGGGCGTTTGCTCGGGGAAGGTCGATGGTTTGGCCGGCGCGTTCGCGAAAAAACGCACGACCTGAACGTGGCGCCACACCTTTTCCAAGTACAGTACGCCAGCCATGAAGAAAAACACCGCGTTCAAAATCGACATCACGGTTCTTTCCCGGTAAACAGGCGAAACGTTTCCGGACAATGCGTCGGCACGATGGTGACCTCCGGATGTTCCTTCGCGAAGTGGTGTAGACGCGTCAGCGTGTCTCGCATGGCGGCGACATCGTCGATGAAGTGATGGGTGATCCAGTGTGGCGGACGGTTTTCGCGAATGGCCTGGCTCAGCCAAGCACCATCCGCCGCGAACAAAAGTGGGCCTCTGGTAGTTTCCACGTACATCCCTATTTGTCCGCGAGCGTGCCCTGGAAGTGCCACCAAACGCAGGGAATGGTCGCCGAAGAGATCCAAGCAAGGACCGAGGTGGCTTATCTCCGGGCCCGCGAACGTTGGCAGCAAGTTGGCTCGGCTTGCGAAATCGGCAGGCATCAGGCCCGGCAAAAACGCCCGCCGAAGTGCGTTCCAGCCACGCCGATGCCGAACATCATCGTAGGCTGATTGGCTGGCGATGATCCTCGCACGGGGAAAGTCCTTCAAACCCGCGACATGGTCCGCATGAAAATGGGACAGAACGATAAGATGGATTTCGTCCGCGGCAACGCCCACGTTTTCGAGCTGAGTCACGGCCGCCAACGTGGGATCGAGACGAAGCGGCGTGATCCAGCGGTAAAGTCGACCTGGAAACGTTCGCGTTTCCTCCAGCATGCGCGGCGCGTATCCGGTATCCCAAAGGACGTTGCCATGCTTCGGATGACGAAGGAACGCGACGATCGAATGGCAATGGATCCGAACGCGTCGGCCTCCCTGGATCATGTGGTGTTCATGAGCGATGCAATACCCCGTATCCAAAACGCGACACTCCCAGGGTGAAACTTCCATCAATCGCTTCGCTCCATTTCAACCTGTGGGGTGGATGCCTTTACCCGGCGGCTTTGCCGCTCGGCTTTGCCGAAGTACGGACAACCGAAAACGGAGAACCGACGGGCGATAACCGTTTTAATCCCCGTGAAATTGCCTTCAACAAAAAAACGTGATAAAAAGCAACGAGCTTTAACGCACAGGTCGGGTCCCTTGCGTGGTCCCGTTGCATGGAACCGTCATGACGCTTTCTGATCTTTCGATCAAGAATCCCGTCTTTGCCGTGATGCTGTCGGCCGCGATGATCGTGTTTGGTTACCTCGGTTATCGCGAGATGGGAATCAGTCAGTTCCCCGAGATCGACTTCCCGGTCGTCAACGTCACCACGTACCGCGAGGCAGCGCTTCCGGAGACGATGGATTCGGATGTCACCGACATTGTCGAAGACGCGGTGTCAGGTGTGGAAGGCATCGATTACATTCAGTCGCAAAGCAATCAGGGCGTGAGCGTCGTGACGGTGTTCTTCCATCTGCACCGCGACATCAATGCCGCCATGCAAGACGTGCAAAACGCGGTTTCCGCCGCCATGCAAAGGCTGCCGACCGATATCGACCCGCCCATCGTGAGCAAAGTCAATTTCAACAAATTTCCCGTGATCTGGTTGGCGGTGCATGGCGATCGCCCGCTTCCAGAAATGAGCCGATTCGTCGACGACCATTTGAAACGCCATGTGCAGGCGATCAAAGGGTGTGGTGGCGTCATGTACGGCGGGTTGCGCGGCCGAAATATGCGGGTTTGGCTCGATCGCAAAAAGCTCGAAGCCTACAACCTAGATCCACTCGACGTCATGCAAACCCTGCGCATGGAGCACATGGAACGCCCAGCCGGGTACCTGCAAAGCGAACGGGTCGAACTCAACGTGCGCACGATGGGTGAAGCACGGACGGTCAAAGACTTCGAAATGATCCCTCTCGTCACGCGTGCGAACCAGATCGTTTATCTCAAAGATGTCGCGATCCTCGAAGATGGGTTGGAAGATCGCCGTAGCCTGGCTCGCTTCAACGGCCAACCGACGGTGGGCGTGGGTGTGATGCGTGCGATGGGATCGAACGTCGTCGAAGTGTGCAATGCCGTCAAGGAAAAGCTGCCGGAACTTCGCAAGTTAGCGCCGCCCGGCATGGATATCAGCATCTCCACGGATTATTCGCTGTTCATCATCGAAGACATCGAAGAACTGCAAAACGCCCTCATCTTCGGCGTGATCCTGACGGCGATCGTGACGTATCTTTTTCTGGGTTCGATCGGCACCACGATCAATGTGTGCGTTTCGATTCCGACTTCGCTCATTGGCACGTTCTTGGCTATTTCGCTTTGTGGTTACACGCTCAACTTCATGACGCTGCTGGCCATGTCGCTTTCGGTGGGTGTGGTAGTCGACGATGCCATTCTCGTGCTCGAAAACATCTATCGCCGACGTGAGCATGGGGAAGGCAAGTATGAGGCGGCACTCGTGGGTGCCCGAGAAATCTCCTTCGCGGCGTTGGCGGCGACGCTTTCCATCGTGGCCATCTTCGTGCCGGTGGCGTTTTTGAAAGGTTCCATCGGCATGTTCTTCGTGCAATTCGCCGTCACGACGACCGTGGCCGTGCTGCTGTCGCTGGTGGTGGCGCTGACGATCACGCCGATGATGTGCTCCTTGTTTTTGACGGTGCGGGTGATGCGCCGACCCTGTCCGCCCGCGTATGGCGGTCTGTTGGGGCCCATTTATACGTTGCTTTCCCGTGCGTTCTGGTGCGTCGATCGATGGGTTCTGGAGCCGATCTTGCTTCGTCCCATGGATTGGTTGATGGACACGCTGACCTGGATGTATGGCTGGACGCTCACCTTCGCGGTGAGGCTGCCCTGGTTCTTCATTCCCGCCGGCGGTCTGCTCGCCGCCACCGCCTTGGTCTTTGTTTCCGGTGCTTCGGTTCCCACGCCTTGGGGCACCGTCGCGATCAAGGCGATCGGGCGAGAACTCGTGCCAAGTGAAGATCAGAGCCGATTGCTCGTCAACGTCATTTGTCCCGTGGGTAGCAGCATCGATTATGTCGACGAAATGTTGCTCAAGAGCGAGGCGATCTTGCGAGCGATGAAGGATCCGGTGACCAAGGAGGACATGATCGCCACCTATTTTTCCGCCGTCTCGATTCGGCCTGGTTCGCTCGTGAGCGAGGGGATCATGTTCGTTCGCCTTCGACCCACCGACGAGCGAACGCTCACGCAATCGGACATCATCAATCTCATTCGCAAGGAATTCTCGGTCATTCCCGGCATGCGTGCGGTGGTGCTTGATTTATCCACGCAAGGGTTCACTGCCGTGCGTGGCTACCCTGTCGACTTCGCGATCCAAGGCCCCGATTGGAAAACCGTGACGGAGCTTTCCGAAAAGGTTCGCCTGCGCATGATCGACAGCGGCGTGGTGACGGATGTCAATTCGGATTACCGGCCCGGCATGCCGGAGGTACATATCAAGCCGAGTTCGGTGAAGGCGGCGGAGGTGGGCCTACCCATCCAGCGGTTGGCGGGGAACGTGTCGGTCGGATTCGGCGGAATGCGTGCGGGCCGATTCACCGACCAGGATCGCCGATACGATGTACGCGTCCGATTCCGTGAAGATCAACGCGCCTCGCCGGACCAGGTTGACGACCTTTTTTTCAAAGCCGGCACGAACAAACTGGTGGCGGCGCGCGACATGATGGATCGCGAAACCGTGTCGATGTTGCCGGTCATCAACCGCTACAACCACCTCCGCAAGGTTCAGATCACCGCCAATGCCGGCGCGGGGATTTCCCAGGGCGATGCCGTGGGACGAACGCGACAAATCTTCGAAGAGGTTCGCGCGGAGATGGGACTGCCACCGACTTACCGTTTCGTACCCATGGGCAATGCCCAGGCGATGCAAGAAACCCTCGAAAGCCTTTGGGTCGCTCTATTGCTCGGTTTCATCGTGGCCTACATGATTTTGGGCGTGCAGTTCAATTCCTTCGTGCATCCGTTCACCGTGCTGATGGCCGTGCCGTTTGGCGTCACCGGCGCCTTGGCGACGCTGTGGTTGTGTGGCGACCGGTTGAACTTCATGAGCATGATCGGCATGGTGCTCTTGGCGGGTTTGGTCAAGAAAAACTCGATCATCCTCATCGATTACACGAACCATATTCGTCGCGAAGGATTGGACCTGTACCGGGCCGTGCTAACCGCGTGTCCGGTTCGGCTGCGTCCCATTCTCATGACCACGCTCGCCACGGTCGCCGGCGCGGTTCCGTTGGCGATGGGCGTGGGCGCGGGATCGGAAACGCGAGCGCCGCTGGCGCGCAGCATCATCGGCGGCAGCATCCTTTCGACCATCGTGACGCTTATCATCGTGCCCATCTTTTACATCGTGTTCGACCAGTGGGGTCAATGGATCGGGCAGATTTCGCAACGCAAAGATTCGTCCCCACCCGATCCCGAGGAAACGGTGAACCTACCCGCGCCCTCGATCACCGAGGTAAACGGATTGGCCTGCGAACCCGCGGACCACCTCGCCGTCGAAACCGCACGATAAACCGGGACGCTTGCATGCCACGTCCCGTAAGCACAATTCAAAGGTTCGCTTTTTCCACGGTTTCATCCTAAACCATTCGAAATTTATTCGATTTGAAACCACTTTTTTTGATTTTTTTCCATTATTTCTCGCACTATCCAAGTCCCATTTCCGCCCTGTTAAATAGACCGAGTGTATTCCTTCCTGACGCGCAACCATCTTTCCCTCAGGTTTTCGAAGAAGAACCTTCGAGGCTGCCTTAGAAATTTTGCGATCAATTGGTTTCCCCCTGTGAAGTTCGCCCTGGAGATCGCAGGGGTTTCATCCAGGTTATGCGGAGCAAAGAATGTCGAAGAGTTGGCTGAGTTTCCTTGGTGGTCGCAAGAACAATCCCACCTACCATCGCTCGAGCCGTCGGCTGCAATTAGAACTTTTGGAAGATCGTCGCGTGCCGACGATCGGCGGTCTCGATCCGACGTTCGGCACGGGAGGCCGAGCGATCGCGGACTTCGGTGCCAGCGTTTCGGTGACCTCCGTAGAGGTTCAGGCCGATGGGAAAATCGTGGCTGCGGGTGCCAAGGGCTCCGATATCGCCCTCGCGCGATTCAACAGCAATGGCAGCCTCGACACGTCCTTTGGTACGGGCGGCATGGTCGTCACCGATTTGGGGTCTTCCGAATACCCTGCGGACATGAAGGTGTTGGCTGACGGAAAGATCGTCATCGCCGGTTCAAAAAGTGCAACCTACGACAACTGCCTACTCGTCCGCTACAACGCCAACGGCTCGCTCGACACCTCGTTCGGCACGGGCGGATATGTTCTCAGCAACCTCACCCAATTCAACAACGTCTTTCAAGCGTTGGCGATCACGCCCACGGGCAACATCGTCGCCGGCGGTTATGGCCGAGGAAGTACCACAACTTCCACCGATTTCCTTATCGCTCAATACACCGCTGCGGGTGTCCTTGACACCACCTTCGGGTCCGGCGGCAAAGTCACCACCAGTTTTTTCAACGTTCCGCAAACGGATGAAGTCTACTCCCTGGCCGTGCAAACCGACGGCAAGATCGTCG
>WBZS01000942.1_pt1 | contig 27179 bp, 13 predicted proteins | sample 5204201 | NCBI WGS metagenome assembly WBZS01 (sample SAMN12344357, study PRJNA552823) | activated sludge metagenome | biome: Activated sludge suspended growth; feature: Nitrification reactor; material: Wastewater; isolation source: activated sludge from nitrification reactor of wastewater... | reverse complement strand
CATCGGCGCGTGGCCGGCGGAGGACCGCCGGGCGGTTGCCGGGCAAAAGCCAATCGTCTAAATGTGACCGCAGGCGCCCGTAGCTCAGCTGGATAGAGCGTTGCCCTCCGAAGGCAGAGCTAAGTCAAGTGAAATGTTTATGGTCGCCGAAAAAGTCTAGTGAAACCAACGGGTTGGAGAAGCTCGAAGGAAGCAGAAGAATCGCTCCCATGGTCGCGGAAGCACCACGGAAGCAAACGAGAAGGAGGTAGTAGCGAGCGAGCGGCGGCAAACGGGCGGGTTCTGAACCTCACCGATTGAGCCGATTCGATTATTGGATTCGGGATTGACCCTTGTTGGTCTCGGTCACTATCTGCACATTGATGCACCCATAGCTCAGCTGGATAGAGCGCCACCCTCCGAAGGTGGAGGCCGCACGTTCGAATCGTGCTGGGTGCGCCACCCTCTTTCGAGGATTGGCTTTGAGGGTCGAGCGATTGCTCCCCGTTCAAGATTCACCGATCGCTGCAATCCTGTGCCACAACTCTGCGCATTTGTGGCTTCAAGGTGGGAAACTTCCCTGCGGCGAAGTTCGCTGCGGTCCGCATCTGTAACCGAATCGTTCTGTTGCAACGGCTGACGACGGACTGAGAGCATCGGATAAATCGGCCTAAATCTGCCTTAATCCTAGTAAATCCGATTTACTAAATTCTGCGTTTGTGGGATGATTGGCGCGCGAGTGTCGGTCGGGGGAAGTGCGCCATGTCTGATCGGTGGATGTCCGTCGACGAAATCGCGAACTACCTGGGGGTGAGTAAAGACACCATCTACGGTTGGATAACGAAAAGAGACATGCCCGCCCACAAAGTCGGAAGACTTTGGAAATTCAAGTCCGATGAGGTCGATGACTGGGTAAGGGCAGGAAAAGCATCTGAAGACGACGGCGCGCAGTCTGCGAAGGATGCGCAGGAAACGGGGAAACGCACCTCGGGGAGGAAAGGATGAGCGAGGTAGCGTGTATCGACCTGTTCTGCGGCGCGGGCGGCTTGACGCATGGCCTCATTCGAGCCGGTGTCCCGGTCGTCGCAGGCATCGATGTCGATACCGCGTGCCGCTATCCGTTCGAGGCCAACAATGGCGCGCGCTTCCTCACGAAGGACATCAAGAGCGTCAAGCCGTCGGACCTGAACAAGCTGTATGGCGATGCGAAAATACGGATTCTGGCGGGCTGCGCTCCATGCCAACCGTTCTCAACCTACTCCCAGCGTTACGACACCCTGACCAGCCCGCGCTGGCCGCTGCTGTATCAGTTCGCGCGTCTGGTGAAGTCCGTTCGTCCGGACATCGTGACCATGGAGAACGTGCCCCTCGTGGAAAAGCACGCCGTCTTCGACGACTTTGTCGCCACCCTTGAACGGCAGGGCTACAAAGTCTGGAAGAGCGTCGTGGATTGCACCCAGTACGGGTTGCCACAGACCAGACGGCGTATGGTCATCCTGGCGAGCCTGATCGGCCCCATCGAGTTGATCTCGCCGACCCACAAGAAGCCAAAAACCGTCATGGACGCGATCGGAAAGCTCCCCGCCATCGGGGCGGGAAGCGTCCACAACGACGATGCCTTCCATGTCTCGTCTCGACTGTCGGATTTGAACCTGCAACGCATTCGCGCTTCCCGCCCCGGTGGGACGTGGCGTGATTGGCCCGAACGCCTCGTTGCCGAATGCCATCGGCGGGAAACGGGCCGCACCTACCCGGGCGTCTATGGGCGCATGAGCTGGGAAGATCCGTCACCGACGATCACCACGCAATTCTATGGTTTCGGCAACGGCCGCTTCGGCCATCCCGACCAAGACCGAGCGATCTCCCTACGCGAGGGGGCGATCTTGCAAGGCTTTCCGAAGAAATACGCGTTCGTGGCGGATGACGGCCCGACCCATTTCAAGGCGCTGGGCCGGATGATCGGCAATGCGGTCCCAGTCGCTCTTGGCGAAGCGATCGGCAAAAGCATCGTGACTCATCTCGGTATCGGGACACAGACGGACCAGGCGAAGAAGGGAGACACCGCGGATGTCGCGCGTAAGTCCCTCGTCGCATGAGGCGAGCCTCCGCATGGCTCGGGTGCGGCAGAAGGGCACCGACGTCGAACTCTCCTTGCGGAAGGAACTCCACGCAAGAGGGCTGCGCTACCGTTTGCACGTTCCGCTGCTTACCAAGCCCCGGCGCGTCGCCGACATCGTGTTTCCCCGCAACAGGGTCGCCGTCTTCGTCGACGGCTGCTTCTGGCATGGGTGCCCGGAGCACGCATCTTGGCCGAAGAGCAACGCGGAATTCTGGCGCGACAAGATCGAAACCAACCGAGCCCGAGACGCAGATACAGATCAGCGTCTGAGTGCCTCTGGTTGGCGTGTCATTCGCGTCTGGGCGCATGAGCGTGCCAACGAAGCGGCCGAACGCATCGCAAACGTCATTCGTGGTGGGAGCGAGCTGCAATGACCGTCAGAGATGCGAGCAGCGCGGCGGCTCAAATTGCCCACCACACTATTCCTGAGCCCGGCCAACTGGTCGAAGCGCGCCGGCGGCAATGGATCGTGTCGGAAGTCGACGGTGGATCGACGGCGCCCGGCCTTCCCAAACGCCACCTCATCCGATTGACGTCGATCGATGAAGACGCTCTGGGGGAGGAAATCGAAGTCCTTTGGGAATTGGAGCCCGGCGCTCACGTCATTGAGCGAGCGGGCCTGCCGCGCATCACCGGCTTGGATGACCCCGCCTCCCTGCAGGCGTTCCTCGATGCTGTCCGATGGGGCGCCGCTACCAATGCCGACAGGGCCTATCTCCAGGCCCCTTTCCGCAGCGGCGTCAGTATCGAGGACTTCCAGCTCGACCCATTGGTGCGAGCCATCGACATGGCCCGCACCAGCCTGCTCATCGCGGATGACGTCGGCCTCGGAAAGACGATCGAAGCCGGCTTGGTGATCCAGGAAATGCTCCTGCGCCATCGTGCCCGCACCGTGTTGGTGTTGTGCCCAGCGTCCCTTCAGGAGAAGTGGCGCACCGAGATGCAAGAGAAATTCGGCCTCGACTTCCGCATCGTCGATACCGAGTTCGTCAAGCGCCTGCGCCGCGAAAGGGGCCTGCACGCCAACCCGTGGACCTCGTTCCCTCTCCTCATCACGTCGATGGATTGGGTGAAGCAAGGCGAAGGGCTGCGCCTGTTCCGGGACGCGCTGCCGCCCCCCGTCACCCACCCTCGAAAATTCGATCTGCTGGTCATCGACGAAGCGCACAACATCGCGCCAACGGTCGGACATTACGCGGTCGAGAGCCTCCGAACCCGCTTGGTTCGGCTGCTCGCGCCGCATTTCCAGCACAAGCTGTTTCTGACCGCTACCCCCCACGACGGTTACACCGAGTCGTTCACTGCTCTGCTCGAACTGCTCGACGATCAACGCTTCGCCCGAAATGTCCTGCCGAGTGAGCCCCAGCGCGCTCGGGTGATGGTGCGGCGGCTGAAGAGCGATTTGGTGGATGCGAACGGCAAGCGGCTTTACCCGGTGCGGCGCCTCGAAGGGCTGCCCATCAAATATGAAGAGGACGAGAGGCAGATCCGGCATCTTCTCGGCGATTACATATCGTCACGAGAGAATGGCGAAGGCGGTGCGCGGGCCGTCGATCGCTTCGTCCACCAATTGCTGCGCAAGCGCCTCGCATCGTCGCCCGCCGCGTTCGCGGCGACGCTGGAAAAGCACATTGCGACGATCGAGGGCCGTTCGTCGGCCGACCAGACCCGGCGCAAGCTGGACGATCGCATCCTTCGTCGTGCCATATCGAAGGCCGAAGAAGACTATGCCGACGACGCATTGCGCGAGGCGGCGGAAGACGATGCGCTCAGCGAAGCCGCCAAACACATCCGGCCACCCAGTGAGCAAGAGCGGCGGATGCTGGAACGCCTGCGCTCTTGGGCGCAGCAGGCGTCACGCAGGCCGGATTCCAAGGCGCGCGCGATATTGCAATGGCTGACCGAGCACCTCCAGGAGGGAGGCGAATGGACGAATGAGCGGGTCATCCTGTTCACCGAATACCGGACGACGCAGCAGTGGATGCAGGAGACGCTCGTGTCGCACGGCTTCGGCGGCGACCGACTCGCGCTGATTTATGGCGGCATGGATCACGACGAACGCGAAGCCGTGAAGGCGGCGTTCCAGGCCAACCCTTCGGAATCGCCGGTCAGAATCCTGTTGGCGACCGACGCGGCATCCGAAGGTATCGACCTTCAAAACCACTGCCACCTGATGATCCATCTGGAGATTCCATACAATCCCAACGTGATGGAGCAGCGAAACGGGCGTATCGACCGCCACGGCCAGCGCTCCAGCGAGGTGGTCATCTGGCATCCGGTCGATGACCAAGGCGATCACGGACAAGACATCCTGCGGGCGCTGCGAAAGCTCGACGCCATGCGGGCCGACATGGGGAGCGTCAATCCGGTCATCGCTCCGCAGATCCCGGACCTGATCGAGGGGCGTCGGCGCGAACTGGATACGAGGCTGGCCGAAGCCCGCATGGAAAAATCCCGGCGCTTCGTCAGAGCCGAACGCGACCTTCGGGATCGTGTCGCAAAGCTGCATGAACGTCTCGCCGAGACCAAGCGCGAGCAAAATCTCACCCCGGATCACATCGAACGGGCGGTGAGAGCAGCGCTGCGCCTCTCCGACAAATCGGACCTCCGGGCCACGTCTCTGCCAGGCGCTCCAGACGGGACCGTTTTCACCATGCCGGTGCTGTCCGGTTCGTGGACGCGGTGCCTGGAAGGTCTGGAGCATCCCTATACGAAGAAGGTTCGCCCCATCACGTTCGACCACGACGTGGCGAAGGGGCGCGATGACGTCGTTCTGGTGCATCTCAATCATCCTCTCGTCCAGATGAGCCTGCGCCTGCTGCGTGCGGAAATCTGGGCGCGGGACGACGTGAAGAAGATCCACCGCGTCTCCGCCCGGTCCTTGCCCGATGGCCAGCTCGAAGGCCCGGCCGTCATCGTCGTTTCTCGGTTGGTCATCACTGGCGGCAGCCATCACCGCCTGCACGAGGAACTCACCGAGGCCGGCGGTTATCTGCGTGACGCCGGTTTCCGCCGCGAAGACCGCGTGACGGAGGTGCGTCGGTGGCTCCAGGATTCCGCCCCTGCCGTCCTTCCCGACACGACGTTCGCAGCGTTGCGCACTCGTTTCGACAAGCAGCGCGACTCCGTGTTGGGGTCCGTCGATGCGCGCTCCAAGGATCGCCTGCGCTTTCTGTCCAATTCGATCGATACCCGCAAGGAACGGGAGAGCGACGACATCCGACAGGTGCTCGACGATCTCGACAAGGCCCTGCGGGCCGAACTCGTCGCCGACCGCGAGCCGCAACAGCTCTCGCTCTTCTCCGAGGACGAGCGCACCCAGCTCCGGCGCGATCATGCTGCCCTCGAAGCGCGCCTCGCCCGTATTCCACTGGAACGTGAGCAAGAGGTGCGCGCCATCGAGAACAGGTATTCCAATGTCCGGGATCACACCTTTCCTGTCGCGGTCATCTTGCTCGTGCCCGAGTCCTTGACGAAGGGGCAGCTCCGATGAGCACCAACCACGACTGGCTCAACCTCATCGAGGTGTCGGGACCGTTCCTCGCGGTGCCCGTGTTGCGCGAAGTGCTCCCCCAAGGATTGGAAGCGCTGACCTCCGGCAGCCCGCAGCGGCTGCGCGCCGCGTATGACGAATGGCGCGATGCCGTCGATGCGGACGATGCCGACCTCCCGGCGATCCATTCGGCTTGGATCGACGAGGTTCTCCAAAGCGCGCTGGAGGTGGACGATCAGGTTTTGCGGCGGGCGGCGACTTTGCCGGAGCGGCTGAAGGTGCCGCTGCCCGAACACGGCGTCGCGATCGCGCCCGACCTGGTGATCGTCAATCCGACCCAGGGCGACGCCCCGCTATTGCCTATCCAGCTCTACGATCCCGACACCGATCTCGACGCCACCCGGAACTATGATGGGCTGGCCACGACACCGGGGGACCGCATGGTGACGCTGCTTCGCGCCGTCGGATGTCCGGTCGGTCTCGTGACCAATGGCGAACGCTGGATGCTCGTTCATGCGCCGGCCGGCACTGTGGCGAGCTTCGCCAGTTGGTATGCCCGCCTCTGGGGCCAGGAACCCGAAACGCTCCGCGCCTTCATCAGCCTACTCGGAGTTCGCCGCTTCTTCGGCCCAGAAGCCGAGCGGCTCCCGACGTTGTTCGAGCACTCGTTGAAGCATCAGGACGACGTGACGGACGCGCTCGGCGAACAGGTCCGTCGCGCGGTGGAAGTGCTGGTCCAGTCCCTCGACCGCGCCGATCAGGACCGTAACCGGGATCTATTGCACGACGTCGATCCGAAGGAACTCTATGAGGCCGGCCTCACGGTCATGATGCGGCTCGTCTTCCTGCTGGCGGCGGAAGAGCGCGGCCTGCTCCTGCTCGGCGATCCCCGCTACGATGCCTTCTATGCGCTCTCCAGCCTGCGGATGCAGTTGCGCGCCGACACCGAGGAAATACTCGAACGCCGCCGCTCGGCATGGTCGCGGCTGCTCGCGCTGTTCCGTGGCGTCTATGGTGGTATCGACCATCCGCTGCTGCGGCTGCCGGCCATGGGCGGCTCACTGTTCGACCCAGATCGTTACCCTTTCCTCGAAGGCCGGAAGAAAGGAACGAACTGGCGGAGCGATCCCGCCGAACCCCTGCCGATCGACGACCGGACGGTCCTGCTCCTGCTAGAGGCGATCCAGACCTTTGAGGGCCGCACGCTCTCCTATCGCGCGCTCGACGTGGAACAGATCGGTCACGTCTATGAGGGCCTCCTCGAACGCACGGTTCAGCGCGTCGATGACGTGACCCTTGAACTCGAAGGATCGGCCAAGGCCAAGAATGCCCGCGTCGCGCTCGGTGAGATCGAGTCCGCGCGTCTCGATGGCGCCGAAAGGATCGTCGATCTCCTGAAAGAACGCAGCGAGCGTTCCGAGCCCGCCATTCGCAACGCCATCGGACGGGAACCGGATGAGCGCGTGGCAGCGCGATTGCTCACCGTCTGCCGTGGCGACGAGGCGCTGCGTGACCGCATCCTGCCGTATGCCGAACTCCTGCGGACGGACCCGTGGGGATACCCTCTGGTCCATCACGCCGGCGCATTCGTCGTCGTCCTCGGCGCCGACCGGCGCGAGAGCGGAACCCACTACACCCCCAAGAGCCTAACCGAAAAGATCGTCGAAGAGACACTGGCCCCGATCGTCTATGGCGGCCCGGCCGAAGGCAGTGCGCGCGAGGATTGGACGCTCAAGAGCGCCGACGAACTCCTCAACCTCAAGGTCTGCGATCCCGCGATGGGATCGGGCGCATTCCTCGTGCAGGCGTGCCGCTGGCTCGCCGACCGACTTGTCGAAGCCTGGTCCAACATGGAAGCGGCAGGCGGGAGAATCGACGACGAAGGCGGCATCCGCTCTGCGGATGACGCGGCCGGGTTCGAGCCGCTGTCGCGTGACACCGAAGAGCGCGCCATTCTCGCGCGTCGCCTGATCGCCGAGCGCTGTCTCTATGGCGTCGACAAAAACCCGCTCGCGGTGGAACTCGCCAAGCTGTCGCTCTGGTTGACCACGCTCGCCAAGGGGCGGCCATTTGGCTTCCTCGATCACAACCTGCGAAGTGGCGATAGCCTGCTCGGCATTCATGATCTCGGCCAGCTCATCGAGCTGGACATGAAACCGACCGGCAAGGCTCAGCTTCGCCTTTTCGGCCAGACAATCCGGTCGGCCGTCGACAAGGCCCTTGAACTCCGCGGCCAGCTTCGCTCGATACCCATCCGTGACATCGGCGATGTCGAGGCGATGGCTGCGCTTGATGCTCAATCGCGGAGGACACTCGCTCTCCCTGAGCTGATCGCCGACGCTCTGGTTGGGATCATCCTCACCGATGATCGTGCCGTGAGGATTACAGCGCTGGCGACTATTGCCGACGAGGCCGCAAACGGTGATACGAATGCACGGCCCCGCCTACTTCGGCAAGCAACGACCGATCTTGCGAACGACGCACCTGACAGGGCTACCCGTCATCCCTTCCATTGGCCGCTCGAATACCCAGAGGTCTTTTTGCGGGACAATGGTGGATTCGATGCTTTCGTAGGCAATCCGCCGTTCCTGGGAGGGCAGCGGATCACTGGCGTGGCAGGCACTATCTATCGGGATTGGCTGGTAAAGCAGGTCGCCGAAGGGCGGCGCGGATCGGCCGATCTCGTCACGTACTTCTTCTTGCGCGCCTACTCGCTCTTGCGAGACGAAGGCGGCTTCGGGTTGCTCGCAGTCAACACCATAGCGGAAGGCGATACACGACAGGTCGGGTTGGAGGCCATGGTCAGTGGAGGCGCGGTAATCCATGCCGCCTATCCGAATGAACCGTGGCCCGGAAAGGCTGCAGTCGTCACCAGCCGTGTCCATATCCGCAAAGGTGAGTGGCACGGTAGGTGCTCATTGCTCGGGCGACCCGCCTCCTTCATTTCGGCCTTTCTGTCCGATCGCGAGGAATGGAGCCCGAAGCGACTGAAAACGAATGAAAACACGGCATATCAAGGCTCAATTGTTCTCGGCATGGGTTTCGTGCTCTCGCCGGATGAAGCATACCGCATGTTGGATGCCGATCCGAAGAACGCCGACGTCATCTTCCCTTATATTAACGGCGAAGATCTCAATTCTGACCCGGCGCAGCGTCCAAGCCGTTGGGTGATCAATTTCTGGGATTGGCCGGAAGAACACGCCAAGGAATACGAACAGCCTTGGCGCAGGGTGGAGGAAACCGTAAAGGCGGAACGCCAAGGTAACAACCGAAAGGTATATCGAGACAATTGGTGGCAGTTTGCGGAAAAACGCCCCGCACTCTATCACGCAATCGGGTGGGGAAGGCAGTTCAAAAAACACCCCAGCGATTGGAATTCAGCTACACAGAAGCAAGATTCTATTCTTGCATGCAGCGAAGTTACGAAGCATCTCTCATTTGTTGAGATTAAAAATGAATACATTATGTCGGCCAACCTTGATGTATTCAAATATGTTGAGATTTTTCCTGTATGCCAATCGATCATTCATGAAGTTTGGGCGCGGCAGCACTCAGCACGCCTCGAAACTCGACTGAAATATTCACCCGGAAATGCCTTTGAGACATTTGTATTACCAGAATTGTCCAGCAGAATTAATGAAATTGGCCATCAATACCATTTGGCCCGACAGGAAATTATGGTCGATGAGCAACTTGGTTTAACCAAGCTCTACAACCGCTTCCATTCTGATGCAAAATCCGATCTGCGCATTGAATCGTTGCGCGCGTTGCAGCGAGAAATGGACGCGGCTGTGGCATATGTCTACGGCTGGGACGATCTTGATCTTGGACACGGCTTTCACGAGGCACCCTACCTGCCGGAGAACGATCGTGTCCGCTTCACCATCTCCGAGACTGCTCGCACCGAAGTTCTGCGGCGGCTATCAGCACTGAACCGCCAGCAATACGAGCGAGAGCTTGAAGCGGGACTGCATAAGACAGCCAAGAAGCCTGCATCCGCCAAGAAGAGAGCCAAGCCAACTGCTGGCGATCTCTTCAGTGTCGATGTGGCCGAAATGGAGACCGTCGATGACTGACACCAGCTGCGCGGCGGTTGATCTTAACGTGCTCGCACGTCTCAAAGAGGGGGCCTGCCGATGACGAAACCTACCACCGATCAGGCGCAAGCCAGCCCGACCAAACGGTTCTTCGTGTCGATGCTCACGCGCGACATCAACCTCGCCGACGCGATCCTCGACCTTCTCGACAACTGCCTCGATGGCGCGCTTCGGCTCGCCGATGGCGGTAGTGTCGACTACGCGCAGCATTTCGTGAAAATCGAACTCGCCGCCGATCACTTCTCGATCGAAGACAATTGCGGCGGCATTCCGCGCGAAGTCGCCAAGAACTACGCCTTCAAGATGGGCCGTGAGCCCGACGACGACCGTGACTCAGAGACCGAGACCATCGGCATGTATGGCGTCGGCATGAAACGCGCCATCTTCAAGATGGGGCGCGAGGCGCTGGTGCGGACCCGCTACGGCGACGACACCTTCGAGGTGCCGATCACCTCGGCTTGGCTTGAAGCCAAGGGATGGGACCCACTACCGATCAACGAGCCGACGGAAGCGGGCGAGAAGCTCGCCGAACCCGGCACGGTGATCCGTGTGCATGAATTGTATGAGGGCGTCGCCAGGCACTTCGCCAACGAGTCGTTCGAGAATGAGGTCCGCACGGCCATCTCCGAACATTTCACCATGTTCCTCCAATGGGGCCTCAAGGTCGACCTAAACGGCAAACCCGTGGAGCCGGTGCTCGTCGAAGTGCTGGTGTCGGAGCGCGACGACGGCCCGGCGCCGTTCGTTTTCCAGAAGACCATCGACGACGTGCTGGTCTCGATCACGGTCGGCCTGAACACCGGGCGTAGCCTCGGCAATGACGATGAGGACGATTCCGGCTTCGAGCGCGACCGTTCATCCGCGACCGCCGGCTGGACGGTCCTCTGCAACGATCGCGCGGTGATCGTCGGCGACAAGAGCCGCCTCACGGGCTGGGGTGACGGCATTCCCCTCTACCACCCGCAGTTCGCCATCATCACTGGCATCATCGAGTTCCGCTCGAAGCGCGCCGATAAGCTGCCCGTCACGACGACGAAGCGTGCGCTCGATACCTCGTCGAACGTCTGGCTCGAATCTCTGGTGAAGATGAAGGAGGGTATGCGGGTTTGGATTTCCTATACCAACCAATGGAAGAACCATCCGCGCGCCGACCAGTCGGACTACTGGGAAGATGCAAAACCACTTTCGTTGGGCAAGACCATTGCGACGGTCGCTTTGCGCGCCGACGTGAAGAAGAGTGACAGCCAGATCGAGTTCAACCCGCAAAAGGCGAAGGTTCTGCCCGAACCGCCGGGGAAAACACCCTCGTCGCGAAAAATCGTGTTCTCGCGGCCGATCGAGGAAGTCCGGCTGGTCTCCAAGATGCTGTTCGACGTCGACGACGAGAAGCCGGGGGTCGTGGGCGAGAAATGCTTCGAGCTGACGCTCTCCAAGGCCAAGAAGCAGGACGGCTGAGACATGAGTGCCGGTTCCTCGCTCCCCTACCGGCTAAGGCCAAACAAGGCCGTCGACCGGGAATTGTTCCTCTCGCTGCTGATGCGGCTGGCCCCGGCGTTGTCGCTGGAGAAATACCACTATGTCGGTCTCGGCGGCCCGTTTCTCGAAGACTTCAGATTGGTCCATGCCCGGCTTGGCCTTGCACGGATGACCTGCGTCGAGACCGAGGGGGAGGTCCACAAACGCCAAATCTTCAATCGCCCGATCGCGTCGATCGAGTGTGTCCACAAGACGCTCGAAGATTACCTGGACGGGATCGATTTCGACACTCCGGCGATCGTGTGGTTCGACTACACCGAACCGAAGGGCATCACCACGCAGATCGAACGCTTCGCACGGACGATCGGCACCGTGCCGATCGGGAGCGTTCTTCGAGTGACGCTCAATGCGAATCCGGCCTCACTCGGCAAACCCGATCCGAATGAGCTTTCCGTCGAAATCGACGGTGAGGCATCCGGCGATCGGGCCGCGAAGCCGACGATCCAGGAATGGAGGCTCGCCCGCTTCAAGGAACGTCTCGGCGCGCTTTTCCCGAGCGGGATGACCGCCGAGGGAATGAGCTTCAAGACCTATGGTCCGAGCCTCCTTCGTGCGCTGAAGCTCGCGGTAGAGAAGGAAACGCTCAGCTTCCGCGACCGGCGGATCGTGTGGGCGCTGGGCACGCATTACGCCGATGGCCAGGCCATGGTGACGGCGGCGCTCGTGGTGTGCGCCGCCGGCGATACTGCCATCGAAGCGCTCGTGAAGGGATGGGAGTTCCATTCGACGCCGGACGCGCCGCATCGTCTCGACCTGCCGGCCCTTTCGACACTGGAGCGTTTGACGATGGAGTCGAACGACGACGTCAAAGAGAAAATGGCCTTCGATCTTCCCAAGTCCGATATGGGCGAAGATCCCATCGCGGTCTTCAAGAAATTCTACCGCATCTATCCACACTTCTCTCGCGTCGAGCTGTAGAGATTCATCCGAGGGCGACGCATGACCTTGACCGCTGATCCAGACCCGCAAAGTTGGCTTACCAAAGAGCCGACTTGGCTCGGCCCGTGCGCAGTTCGATTGAACGGTGAGCGTTCGGCTTATTCGGCGGTCGATGAAGGCCATTGGATCGTCGCGGTCGAAGCCGATGGCACTCTAACAAGGGCCGGTCGGATTTTGCGCATCCGCAGCGACCTCCACAGCACAACGATCTATTTCGATCATGTGCATACGTTCCGCACGTCGGGCACGGTGTCCAGCCTCGGGCTGACGTTGCCGACCGGCCCGATCGCGCGCCTCCGGCCAGAAGACCTTACAGGCATTTTCGCTCTCGACGGCATTTCGATCAGCGATGTTCCGCTGATCCAGAACGTCGCCTACGTGCGCGATCTTCTCGAAATAGCCGTCCGCGATGACCTTCTCGGCCCGGCCGGCGGGCCGCACGAACTCATCAAGGACATGAGCGTCCGCGACCGCTATCTGGTCGGAAAGCTCGCCCCCCGGCGACCGAGTGATACCGATACCGTCACCGTCGAACCGGCGGCCGGCGCGGATGAGGTTCGCGACATTGAGGACGAGCGCGCTGCGCCGATCCACGAACCCGGCGCCGAATTCGCCAGCGTCTCCGGTCGCGTGGAGCCCGAGGACGACGCCCTCGATGAAATCGACACAACGAACAATCAGTCGCTCGTGCCGTCGAGTTTGGGATTCACCTTCTGCGTCGCGCCGGGCGTGGAAGCGCTGGCCGCCAATGTCCGGTGGGGACGCTATGAGCGCGTCCCGAGCGACGAACACGATGTCGTCAAGACCCGCAAGAACAGGGCGACCGGCCGGGAAGAAGAAACCAAGGTCAGGGTGTGGCGGCGAATCCCGTGCGGCGGTTTGGTGTCTCTGCCGCTGAAGGACGGGCCGATACGGCCGGTGACGCCGGATCGGGACCAGCCCGACATCCGGCTTCAAGGGACGATCCGCACGAACGCCCAGGGAGAGCGTCTCGTCACCCTGTTTCTCGTAAACGGCCAACTGGAGCCCGACGACAACAAGGATCGGGCTTGGCTGTTCCAGCCGGAAATTTCGGTGGCCGCGTCGGAAGGCGCTGTAGATCCGGCGATCTTCAGGCGACGCCCGTCCAACGAAATCGTGGTCGATGACCCCGAACGCGATCGTTTGGCTCTGATCTATCGTAATCGGCTGGAGTTCGCCGTCGGCCATGGTGTCTCCGTCCATGCAGACACGACGCCGGGCGACTCTGGGAAGGCGTCGCACCTCCGCACGGAAATCATCCCTCGCTACGAGGTCGCTGTCACCGAAACGCCTGGCCTCGAACCGGATGATCGCCCAGCCATGCGTCGGATGGTCGATGAAGGGTGGCTCGACATGGGCCATCTGGCGAAGATGGAGCCGCAGCAATTGCGCGAGGCCCTGTCTTGCCTGGTCGATGACTACGCCGTCTGGATCGGGGAACAGAGGACGCGGCTGAAAGCCGAGATCACCGGCTTCGATGATCCTGGGCAGGATGTGATCGCGCGCTGCGAAGAAACCCTGCGCCGCCTACGCGAGGGAATGGACACGCTTTTTTCCGATGGCGCGGCACTATCGGCGTTCCGCTTCGCCAACGAGTCGATGGCGCTTCAGCGGGTGCGCAGCCTCTATGCCCTCAAACGCAGGCGAGGCGAGACAGCCGATGTCGCACAGGTCGACATACCGAAGAATCGATCGTGGCGCCCGTTTCAGTTGGCATTCCTGCTGTTGTCGGTGCCGTCCCTCGCCGACCCTGCGCATTCCGATCGGACGAAACCCGCTGAAGCCTTCGCCGATCTCCTCTGGTTCCCGACGGGCGGTGGCAAGACCGAAGCCTATTTGGGCGTAGCGGCCTTCGCGATGGCGATGCGGCGACTGAAAGATGGTCTCGGTGGGCTCGACGCCTCTCGGGGGCTGGCCGTCATCATGCGATACACGCTGCGCCTGTTGACCCTGCAACAGTTCCAGCGTGCTGCGGCCTTGCTGTGCGCGATGGAAGTGATCCGTCGCGCGGACGAAAAGCTCTGGGGCAAGGAGCCATTCTCGCTAGGACTATGGGTCGGTAATCGGGTAACGCCCGGCCGAACCGAAGACGCCCACCAAGCAATCGAGGCATTGCGGAACGGCGATCGTAACAAATCTGGCATCGCCTCTCCCGCGCAATTGACGAGTTGTCCTTGGTGCGGCTCGGAAATCTCCGCTGGCCGTGACATCGAAGTCGATCGGATAGCCGGTAGAACCCTCATCCATTGCGGCGACAAGCTCGGCGCCTGTGAGTTTTCACGGGCGGGCTCCAGCGGTCGCGCGCATCCCGGCTTGCCGGTGAAGGTCGTCGACGAGGAAATCTATCACCGTCCGCCGACCATGATGATCGCCACCGTGGACAAGTTCGCCATGATGGCCTGGCGGCCGGAGGTGCGAACCCTTTTCGGCCGTGTAGATGAAGAATGCGAACGGCACGGCTTGCTCTGGCCGGGACACGATTGCGGCACGGGACATCGCGCGCGCGGCGCTCATCCGGCGGCGAAGGTGAAGCCGGTGCGCGCCGCCGTCCGGCCTCCCGATCTCATCATCCAGGACGAGTTTCACCTCATCAGCGGGCCGCTCGGCACCATGGTCGGCCTCTATGAGAGCGCTGTCGATGAGCTGAGTTCCTGGCTGCTCGGCGACATGAAGGTCCGGCCGAAGGTCGTGGCTTCGACCGCTACCGTTCGACGTGCCGAAGATCAGGTCCGCAACGTATTCATGCGGCGCATCTCGGTATTTCCACCCACCGGGCTCGACGTGGAGGACAATTTCTTTTCGGTCCAGCGGCCGATCGAAGAGAAGTCAGGCCGTCGCTACATGGGCATTTGCGCGCCTGGCAGTTCCAGACCCGCCGTTCTGATCCGAACTTACACGGCTTTTCTTACCGCCGCGCAAGCTCTCTTCGATCGCTTCGGTCCGATCGCCGATCCCTACATGACGCTCGTGGGCTACTTCAATTCGCTACGAGAACTGGGCGGGATGAAGCGCCTCGCCGAGGACGATGTGCAGACACGCTCCTTCCGGGTGAACATGAGCCTGGTCGATCGTCCGGGGCTGTCGCAACGTCGCGTCGACGACGTCCGCGAACTCACTTCTCGCGTCTCCAGCCACGACATCCCGCGCTATCTCGATCAGCTCGAAATACCATTCAATGGGGCGCTCGATCCCGCGACGGGCGAATGGGCCGAGAACCGGGCTCCGGGCGATCCGCGTCCGATCGACGTCGTTCTGGCCACCAACATGCTGTCGGTCGGCGTCGACGTGAACCGTCTCGGCGTGATGGTCGTCAATGGCCAGCCGAAAGGAACGGCGGAGTATATTCAGGCGACCAGCCGCGTCGGGCGCTCGCCGCCCGGTCTAGTCGCCACCGTCCTCACTTGGGCGCGTCCGCGTGACCTCTCCCATTACGAGACGTTCGAGCACTACCATGCAACCTTCTATCAGCATGTCGAGGCTCAGTCCGTGACGCCGTTCTCGCCGCGAGCTTTGGATCGTGGCCTTACCGGGGCGATGCTGTCGATCATGCGGAACAGCTATGATCCGTTCGCGCCGAATACGGGCGCAGGCGCGATGAACAGCCCGAGCCGGCCGGAGATGACATCGACGATAGGCGTCGTGTCCGAACGAACCTGGGAGGTCACGGAGGACTCGGCCAAAAAGACGCTGACCGAACAAGAGCTGAAGCATCGCGCCGACGATTGGGCGAAGGAAGCCGGCGTCGGCGGCCGCACGCTCGTCTATCAGAAGTATGGGGCCGGCCCGACAGCATATCCTCTGCTCGAAACGCCGGGCGTGAAGCCGTGGACGGATTGGACCGTTCCGATGTCGATGCGGGAGGTCGAACCCGGCGTGAGGCTGGTGATGGAAGACTCGCGCACGACGAATGACCCCACATGGCGAGCCCGCGTCGCTCCCGCCGACGGGGGTGAGGCATGAGCAAAACGCCTGTAGGGGAAATCCGTCCGAGCCAGCTTCTCTGGACTTATGGCCCCGGCGCCCTGATCGATCTGCCCAATCTTTCGGTCGTCACCATGGGTACCGATCGATGGGAAAAAGATAGATGCCAGCCCATTCAGGAGGCCCGGCTACTGGCGAATGTCCGAAGCGTTCTCGGCCCTCAGGTGGAGTCGCTACGTATGCCTCCGCTCGGTGATCGCGATGTCGTCGATCCGTTCTCGCCTGCGGCGCTGATCGGTGTGCCGGTGAAGCCGTTTCCCCGATGGTTGCGCTGCGTGAAGTGCGGTCTGCTGTCGCCGTTCGATGCCGGCTTGTTCAAGCTGAAAGAGAACCGGTACCGCCCGGAACTCACACGCTTCGTCCACGAAGGGTGTCGCGGCTCGAACAACGATCAACGCGCAAAAGATGCGGATGCCGTGCCCGCCCGCTTTCTGATGGCTTGTCGCGCGGGCCATCTGGACGATTTTCCGTGGCACTGGTTCGTTCACGGCGGTCCGTCCGATTGTCGCGGAACACTCCGGTTTTTCGAGAGCGGCGCATCGCTGCAAACCGAGAATCTTTGGGTCAAATGCGATGCCTGTGGTGCCGCGAAGAATATGGCACAAGCCTTCGGCCAGGCTGGCAAAGACAATCTGCCGGCGTGTCGAGGAAGACATCCCCACATCGATCGCTTCGATGATGATTGCTCTGAAGACCCGAGGGCGATTCTGCTCGGCGCGACCAATGGATGGTTTCCCGTCACCTTGTCTGTCCTGGCCATCCCCCAAACGGGCAGCCCCCTCGCGCAGCTCGTCGGGGATGGCTGGACCTTCTTCGAGGACGTTTCCTCCGCCGACGAAGTCGGGTTCGTGGTCAAGACGTTGAAGAAAACGGCTCAACTCTCCGGCATCGAGCAATTCACCAGCGCGCAGATTTGGGCCGCGATAGAGGCTCACCGGGGCGGCGGAGCGGAGATCGATCAAAGCGATCTCAAAGAGCCCGAATGGCAAGTTCTGACGGCCGACGATCCGCCGACCGACTATCCGCATTTCATGAGCAAGAAGGTCGGAGTCCCCAAAGGCTTCGAATCCGCGATCACCCGCGTCTTGCTGCTGGAGCGGTTGCGCGAGGTGAATGCCTTGCTTGGTTTCACCCGTGTCGAGTCCCCGGATGAAGGATCGGGTGACGCGGCCGCGCCTCGCGCTCCATTGGGTCGGTCGGCTCCCGATTGGGTGCCGGCGACACAGGTCCACGGTGAAGGCATTTTCATTCGCTTCGACACGGGAGCATTGAAAGCCTGGGCCGACGAAGATGCTGTGAAAGAGGTCGATGCGCGATTGCGCGTGGGTCATCATGGATGGCGTCAAAAGCGGAATCTCGACCCGCGGCAGGGCTATCCCGGAGCGCGCTACGTCATGATTCATACCATGGCGCATATGCTCATCAGAGAGTTGGCCTTGGAATGCGGCTATAATGCTGCCAGCATTCGGGAACGGATATACGCCGAGGTCGATGGCGAGAAAGACCAAGCCGGTTTTCTGATCTACACGGCGGCGGCCGATTCGGATGGAACCCTCGGCGGATTGGTCGAATTGGGCAAACCCGAGAATCTCGGACGATTGCTTCGTCAGGCCCTCGACCGCGCGCATGTCTGCGCCTCCGACCCGCTCTGCTCGGAGCATGATCCCAGCAAGGATCAATCCCTGCACGGGGCTGCATGTCATGCGTGCTCCTTCGTATCGGAGACGTCTTGCGAACGCGGCAATCGGCACTTGGATCGAGCCTTGGTGGTGCCCACCCTCGAAAATCCGAACGCCGCATTTTTTCGGAGTTCATGATGGGACCGCTCTTGGATGCGGTCTCCGAACTGGTGGCGTTGCTTCCGCCGTCCAGAATCGATGCTATCGCATCGAGACTACGAACCACGGGCCTCCCATTACAGGAGCATGATCTCCACCACATCGTCGGAACACCCGCCGCCAAGACGGCTTTGGGATCATTCCTTTCGGCATGGCGAAAATCCGCCTTGCCTGGTGACGTCGCCGCCGGGATGTTGATGGGCGCGGCGCATTTCCGGGAGCGAGCGGAACGGGATTGCACGGTGGAGTTGGTCTGGACCGGCCCGACGACACCATTCATCGCGCCTCGCCGGACAGAGCAGGTGCTATTGGATGTGATCCAGCGCGCGACGAAAGAGCTCTTCATCGTCAGTTTCGTCGCATATGATATTCCGTCGATCATAACCGCGATCAACTCGGCTATCGATCGAGGGGTGGATGTCCGAATTCTCGTCGAAGCCTCCGTGACTCAGGGAGGCAGTTTGCTCGTCGATCCGGTGGCGACCATGAGAAACGCCGTCCCCGCCGCGAAATTGTATGTTTGGACCGACCGATCGTATCCGTTCACCAATGGCCGGGTTCACGCGAAGGTGGCCGTCGCAGACGATACCATGGCGTTTTTGACGAGCGCCAATCTCACTGGCCATGCGCTCGAAAAGAATATGGAGGCCGGTATTCTGGTATGCGGCGGTCATGTCGCCACGAATCTTCGCGCGCATCTGCACGCGTTGATTGAGACGAAAGTCATACATCCCGTCTAAAACCATTTCGGATTAGATACGTCCCTTCGATTGAAAGTAACTTACGCCGAAAGAGGGGGAATGACTTCCCCTGCGGCCGAGCCAATGTCTCGGCCGACCCCTTCTGCGGGGAGATCCCCGCAACGCCCCCGGTAGAGTGAGAGTGCGGAAGGGATTTCCGTGACGGGTGGAGTGCCGAGAGAGAGGCTTTCGGCGCCCGTCATGGAGTTCTTCCCATGAACATGCAGGTTCTCGACGCCCGCCGCGATCTCAGCGGCGGCTACAAGGTGGATGTCACGCGCGGCGAGCGCGTCGGTCGGGTTTCGTCGGAGTGGTTCTCGCGGCCCGACGACGAGCGGTTCCTGTCGCTCGGCGAGCTGGCCCACTCGGTCCGGAACCGAGCCGAGCGCAGCCGGACTCGGGTGGTGGAGACGGCACTTATCCATGTCGAAGCGAGCCGCACCGATCCCGAGCGGCTATCGCTGGTCCTGCCCGGTGCAGAGGCCCCCGTGGCTCCGACACACTGGAGCTTCGGCCAGTTGGCGAGCCAAGTCGGGGCGCCGGCCGCCTATCTGCGCCAGCTTCCTGCGGCGCTCGCCGGCATCAATCTGCAATACGGTCTGACCTCCAGTCGCACCGAGCAGATCAAAACGCTGGAAACCGACAACGGCCGCGTCGAGCTGCGCGCCGTTACCGGCCCTGATTACGGTCGCATCTACGATCACGAGCTGGTCGAGGCCGTGCAACGCATCGCCGGCAACGGCACGGGCGATACACGGTGGAAAGTGCCGGGCGTGCTCGACTGGTCGGCGGGAATCTACAACCCGCGTGTCGACATCTCGAAGGACACGACGACGCTCTATGCCAGCGACCGCGATGTGTTCGTCTTCCTCGTCGACGATCTGAACCCGATCGAGGCCGGCAAGCTGCCGGATGGCTCGCCTGATTTGTTCTTCCGGGGTTTCTATGCCTGGAATTCGGAGGTCGGCGCCAAGACGCTCGGCATGGCAAGTTTCTATTTGCGCGCAGTCTGCCAGAATCGCAATCTGTGGGGCGTCGAGGATTTCGAGGAAATCAGCATCCGCCACAGCAAATATGCCGCGTCGCGCTTCGCCCATGAGGCGGCTCCGGCGCTGCTCAACTTCGCCAATTCGTCACCCGTGCCCTTCATCAACGGCATCAAGGCGGCGCGCGAGCGGATCGTGGCGAAGACCGATGACGATCGTAGCGATTTCCTGCGTCGGCGCGGTTTCTCGAAAGCGGAGACCGGCAAGATCATCGACGCGGTGCTGGCCGAGGAAGGTCGGCCGCCCGAGAGCATCTTCGATTTCGTGCAGGGCATCACGGCTGTCGCGCGCGACAAGCCGCATCAGGACGCCCGCCTCGACATGGAGGCGAAGGCCAAGAAGCTGCTCGATCGCGCCGCCTGATCTCAGCAAAGCCGGGGATACGGTTTTCCGTATTTCCGGCTTCTTGCGTCGGCGACAGACCTCGGCAGATTTGTAGTCAAACGCCCGCTAATTGGGAGTCGGCGTTCCTTTTTACCATACTAATCAATGCGTTCGCGGCGCTGCCCCCTTCAGAGGAAGAGGGCGGCGCTTCGCTTCGTGACGGATTTTCAAGCTGAGAGAGAGGCTCTCGGCGTCCGTCGCGGAGTAAAGACCATGGCGTCAGCCATTCAGAAGATCACTCTGTCGTCGTCGCGCGACATCCCCTTCAACAAGCTGGTGCTCAGCCAGGCCAACGTCCGGTGCGTGAAATCCGGCGTGTCGATCGAGGAACTCGCCGAATCCATCGCCCGGCGCGGCCTCATCCAGTCCCTGCATGTGCGGCCCGTCCTCGACCCCGAGGGCAAGGAAACCGGCATGTTCGAGGTTCCCGCCGGCGGCCGACGCTATCGCGCGCTCGAACTGCTCGCCAAGCAGAAGCGGCTCGCCAAGACCGCGCCCGTGCCCTGCGTCGTCGGCGACGCCGCCAGCGGCATCCTGATCGACGAAATCTCGCTGGTCGAGAACATCGACCGCGCCCCATTGCATCCGCTCGATCAGTTCCGGGCGTTTCAGGCGATGCGCGACAAGGGCATGACCGAGGAGGCGATCGCCGCCGCGTTCCTCGTCGGCGTCAATGTGGTGAAGCAACGCCTGCGCCTCGCGTCAGTGTCGCCGAAGCTGCTCGACATCTATGCCGAGGACGGCATGACGCTCGAAATGTTGATGGCCTTCACCGTCTCGGCTGACCATGCCCGCCAGGAACAGGTCTGGGAGACGATCAGCGCCGGTTGGCAGAAGGAGCCGTGGCAGATCAGGCGGATGCTGACCGAGACCACCGTGCGCGCTTCCGACAAGCGCGCGGTATTCATCGGCATCGACGCCTACGAGGCGGCCGGCGGCGGGGTGTTGCGCGACCTCTTCCAGTCCGACGACGGCGGATGGCTTCAGGATGTCAGCCTGCTCGACCGCTTGGTCGCCGAGAAGCTGAAGGCGGCGGCCGACAAGATCGCCGCCGAAGGCTGGAAATGGGTCGAGGCCGGGCTCAGCATTCCCTACGGCGTCACCCACGGAATGCGTGAGATTTCCGGCACGCCGCTCGACATGAGCGAGGCGGAACAGGCGACGCGCGATGCCTTGCAGGCGGAATACAACCGCCTGTCCGAGGAATATGACAGCGTCGAGGAACTGCCGGACGAGATCGATCAGCGCCTTGGCGAGATCGAGGCGGCGATGGAGGAACTCGACAATCGGCCGGTTCGCTACGATTCGACCGAGATCGCCATCGCCGGCGTCTTCGTCACCCTCGACGCCAACGGCAAGCTCGTTGTCGACCGCGGCTATATCCGCCCCGAGGACGAGCGACCCGTCGAGCCGGAAGGCGACGATAGCCCGGATGTTCGCGACCACGACACCGCAGAACCGGCGACGCCCACCATACAGCGCGCCGTCATCACCATCGGCGGCCAAGCCGCGCCGGCGGCGGAGGATGACGAGGAGGACGGCATCAAGCCGCTGCCCGATCGCCTCATCACCGAGCTGACGGCGCATCGCACGCTCGCGCTACGCGACGCCGTGGCGAGCCACCCGCATGTCGCCATGACGGCGCTGCTGCACAAGCTGGTGTCGGACACGTTCTTGCACCGCCCGGCAACAGGCGCGCTGGAGGCCAATGTCCGGCAAATCCACTTCACGGCGCAGGCCGAGGAGTTGAAGGACAGTCCCTCCGCGCAAGCCATCACCGATCGGCAAGAGCGCTGGGGCGACCATGTTCCGGCCGATGACGAAGCGCTGTGGGACTGGCTCGTGGCGCTCGACGACGCCAATCGCATGGAGCTACTCGCCCATTGCGTCAGCTATGGCGTGAATGCGCTCTACGAGCGGCCGAACCCCTATAGCGGCTCTGGCGTCAGCGAACACGGGCTGAAGGTCCGGCTCGCGCAGGCCGACCGGCTGGCGAGGGCGACGGGTCTGGACATGGCGCAGGTCGGATGGCGCCCGACGGTCGGCAATTACCTCGGCCGCGTCACCAAAACGCGCATCCTCGAAGCCGTGCGCGAAGGCGCCGGCGAGCGCGCCGCGCAGCTCATCGACCACATGAAGAAGGGTGACATGGCGAAGGAGGCCGAACGCCTGCTAGCCGACACCGCCTGGCTGCCCGAGCCGCTGCGCCTCACGGGCGCCGATGGCGACGGGGCTGTCGAGCCGGTTGGTCAGACCGATGGCGATGAAGCGCTTCCCGCTTTCCTCACCGAAGATGACGACGAGGAAGAGCCTGCCGACGCCGAGGAAGACGAGGGCGCCATGATCGCCGCCGAGTGATCGATCCTTAGCGGGGAGCGGCGCAATCCGCTCTCCGCCGACCTCACCAGTCCCACACTTGTCCGGCCCATTGCTCAAATCTGCGCGGCTATGCCGCGCGGGCCGGGCTTTTCGTTTCAGGAGCCTGAAAATGGCCGACTACTTCACCCGTTTCTCGTGCCTGCTCGATGTCGGCACGTCCGAGAACGCAGCTCGCGCGCTCGATCTCTACAACGCGCTGTCCGCGGAAGGCGCATCGGAAGAACCGCCTTCCGAAGGCTTTCTACTATCGATCCAGCCCGAACATGGCGGCACGAACCTCTGGATGCGCGATGACGTCACCGGCGATCCCGAGCGGCTGATCCAATTCGTCAAACGCTGCGCCGTAGCGTTCAGTCTTACTGGCCGGTGGGGATTTCAATACGCCAACACCTGCTCGAAGCCCCGGCTCGATGGCTTCGGCGGCGGCGCGCATGTGCTCGATCTCGCCACCGGCGAGACGGTGGACTGGATCTACACCGATGGCTGGCTCGCCGAGGTGCTGGACGGAAAAGGCAGCGACGCCTGAACAAAAGCGCCCACCTCACGGTTGGGCGCTTTTTTCATGTCCGAGCTTTGAGAGGAAGAGGGTCGCCGGGACGGGGTGAGTCCGGGCGGTCGAGAGAGCGTCGCGCGGGCTTGTCCTATCCCGCTCTCCGAGGCTTCATCCCATGAACATCCTGTCTCCCCTGGCCGCCGCGCCGGCCGCGTCGCTTCCGCTTGCCCCGTCGTCGGGGATTCTCGCCGCCGCCGAACTCCTGCTCCCCCACCTCGAACGCGGCGAACAGATCGACGCCGCGATCCTGCGCCGCGCCATGGAGACCGCCTTCGGCGCGTCCGACGCATCGGGCGCATGGGACTGGAAAGCGGCCTACGAGGCGTGCGAGGTCGCGACCGTCCTGTTCCTGCGCAAATATGGAAAGGCGCTGTTCCGCAAAGCCGCGTCTCCGGCTGCACGGCTTTCCGTGCTGGGGAAGATCACCGGCCTGATGCCAACGCACACCCGCCGCTCCGAGGAGAGCCAGGCGCTCCAGCAATTCTCGACGCCACTGCCGCTGGGACTCGCTGCACTGACGGCGGCGGCGATCACGCCCATGGACCGCGTGCTGGAACCCTCCGCCGGCACGGGCCTCCTCGCCATCCTGGCGGCGACCGTCTGCGGTTCGCTGATCCTCAACGAACTGGCCGACACCCGCGCCGAACTGCTTTCTTCCCTCTTTCCGACCGTTCCCATCACCCGCTTCGACGCCGCGCAGATCGACGATCATCTGGACGTATTGGCTGTGCCGTCTGTCGTGCTGATGAACCCGCCGTTCTCGACGATGGCGCATGTCGCGGGCCGTGTGCAGGACGCCGGCTTCCGCCATATCGTCTCGGCTCTGAACCGGCTTGCGTCGGGCGGCAGGCTGGTCGCCATCACCGGCGCCAATGTCGGCCCGGATATGCCCGACTGGCGCGACGCCTTCGTCCGCTTGCAGGAACGCGGTCGCATCGTGTTCAGCGCCGCCATCGCCGGCGCGGTCTATGCCAAGCACGGCACGACCTTTCCGACGCAGTTGACGGTCATCGACAAGCTGCCCACCGACGATCCGACCATGTTTCCGGCCTCGCCGGGCATGGCGCCCGATGTCGCCACGCTGCTCGACTGGATCGAGGCGCATGTGCCGCCGCGCCTTCCTGTCACGCTGCCCGCTGTTGCCACGCCGATCTCCACCGCCCCGAAAACGGTGCGCGGCTATCTCGCTCGCGCGACGGTCTCACGCTCCCCGGCTTCCGTCGCGGCTGATCCCGAGGGCGTCCCACTCGCCTACGACATCGTGGACTGGACGCCGCCCGAGGGCGCGCATCTGACCGAGGCGATCTATGAGGAATACGGATTGCAGTCGATCCGTATTCCCGGCTCTGAGAAGCATCCCACCAAGCTGGTGCAGTCGGCCGCGATGGCTTCGGTTGCTCCGCCGAAGCCGAGCTACCGGCCGATGCTGCCGGCGAACATCCGGGCTCTGCTCTCCGACGCCCAACTCGAAACCATCATCTATGCCGGCGAAGCACATGGAGATCATCTCAGCGGTAGCTGGACGGTCGACGAGACCTGGGACAGCGTGAGCGCCGCACCGGTCGACGCCGCGAACGTCGTCCGCTTCCGCCGGGGCTTCATGCTTGGCGACGGCACCGGCGCCGGCAAGGGCCGCCAATCCGCCGGTATCATCCTCGACAATTGGCTTCAGGGACGGCGCAAAGCGGTGTGGATCAGCAAATCCGACAAGCTGATCGAGGATGCGCAGCGCGACTGGTCGGCGCTCGGCATGGAGCGTTTGCTCATCACGCCGCTGTCGCGGTTTGCCCAGGGCAAGCCGATCACGCTCAGCGAAGGCGTCCTATTTGCAACCTACGCCACGCTGCGCTCCGACGAGCGTGGCGAGAAGGTTTCGCGCGTTCGGCAAATCGTCGATTGGTTGGGCTCCGATTTCGACGGGGTGATCATTTTCGACGAGAGCCATGCCATGCAGAACGCCGGCGGCGGCAAAAGCGAACGCGGCGACGTCGCTCCCTCGCAGCAGGGGCGCGCCGGGCTTCGCCTGCAACATGCGTTGCCTGATGCCCGCGTCGTCTATGTCTCGGCGACCGGCGCCACCACGGTTCACAATCTCGCCTATGCGCAGCGGCTCGGCCTCTGGGGCGGCGAGGATTTCCCCTTCGCCACCCGCGCCGAGTTCGTCGAGGCCATCGAGGATGGCGGCGTCGCGGCGATGGAGGTGCTGGCGCGCGATCTGCGTTCGCTCGGCCTCTACACCTCGCGTTCGCTCTCCTATGACGGCGTGGAATATGAACTGGTCGAGCACGCGCTGACCGATGAACAGCGCCGCATCTACGACGCCTATGCCGGGGCGTTCTCGATCATTCACAACCATCTCGACGCGGCGATGGAAGCCGCCAACATCACCGGCAGCGACGGCACGCTGAACCGGCAGGCCAAGTCCGCGGCACGCTCGGCCTTCGAGTCGACCAAACAGCGCTTCTTCGGCCATCTGCTGACCAGCATGAAAACGCCGACCCTGATCCGCTCCATCGAGCGCGATCTGGCGGACGGTCATGCCGCCGTGGTGCAGATCGTCTCGACCGGCGAAGCGCTGATGGAGCGGCGGCTCGCGGACATCCCGACCGAGGAATGGAACGACGTCCGCGTCGACATCACGCCGAGGGAGTATGTTCTCGATTACCTCGCCCATTCCTTCCCGGTGCAGCTCTATGAGCCCTTCACCGACGGCGAGGGCAATCTGTCGTCGCGTCCGGTCTTCCGCGATGGCCAGCCCGTCGAAAGCAGGGAAGCCGTCGCCCGCCGCGACGAGTTGATCGAACGGCTCGCAGCCCTGGCGCCCGTGCCCGGCGCGCTCGACCAGATCGTGCAGCGTTTCGGCACGGACATGGTGGCCGAGGTGACGGGCCGCTCGCGCCGTATCGTGCGCAAGCCCGACGCGGGTGGCGTCGGCGACCGCCTTGCCGTCGAGAACCGCGCGCCCTCCGCCAATCTCGCCGAGGCCGCCGCCTTCATGGATGACCTGAAGCGCATCCTCGTCTTCTCCGACGCCGGCGGCACGGGCCGCAGCTATCACGCGGACCTGTCGGCGAAGAACCAGCGCCTGCGCATCCACTACCTGCTCGAACCGGGCTGGAAGGCCGACGCCGCCATCCAGGGCCTGGGACGCACGAATAGGACAAACCAGGCGCAACCGCCGCTGTTTCGACCGATTGCGACCAACGTGAAAGCCGAGAAACGGTTTCTCTCGACCATTGCCCGGCGTCTCGACACGCTCGGCGCCATCACGCGCGGCCAGCGCCAGACCGGCGGTCAGGGCCTGTTCCGGCCCGAGGACAATCTCGAAAGCCCCTATGCGCGCGATGCGCTGCGCCAGCTCTATCTCCTGATCGTGCGCGGCAAGATCGAGGGCTGCTCGCTTCAACGCTTCGAGAGCGCGACCGGCCTGAAGCTGATGGACGCGAATGGCGTCAAGGACGAGCTGCCGCCGATCACCACCTTCCTCAACCGCCTGCTGGCGTTGACCATCGAGCTTCAGGGCATTCTCTTCACCGCCTTCGAGCAATTGCTCGACGCCAAGGTGCAGGGGGCAATCGCCAGCGGCGTCTATGACGTTGGACTGGAGACGCTGACGGCCGAAAGCTTCGTCGTTACCGACCGCAAGACGATCTACACCCACCCGGCGACCGGCGCAGAAGCCCGGCTGCTGACCATCACCGAGAAGCGCCGCAACCGGCCGATGACGCTCGACGATGCGCTGGCCTATGTCGATCATGACCAGGGCAAGCTGCTGGTGAACACCAAATCCGACCGCGCCGCCGTGCAGGTTCCGGCGCCCTCGCTGATGCTCGACGACGGCGAGATCGAACGCCGCGTCCGGCTGATCCGGCCGATGGAACACCATCACGCCTCGTTCAAGATGATGGCCGACAGCCATTGGGAAGAGGTCGAGCGAGATACCTTCGCCCGCATCTGGACGCGCGAACTCGATGACGTGCCCCCGTTCACCGAGAGCACGCTGCACATCGTCGCCGGCCTGCTTCTGCCGGTGTGGAAGCGCCTGCCGAACGAGTCGACGCGGGTCTATCGGCT
>WBZS01000941.1_pt1 | contig 27208 bp, 27 predicted proteins | sample 5204201 | NCBI WGS metagenome assembly WBZS01 (sample SAMN12344357, study PRJNA552823) | activated sludge metagenome | biome: Activated sludge suspended growth; feature: Nitrification reactor; material: Wastewater; isolation source: activated sludge from nitrification reactor of wastewater... | reverse complement strand
CGACAGGTACAGGTCCTCGCGCGTCAGCCAGATGTCGTAATTGCGTCCGAGAACCAGACCGCCCGCACCGATCTCGGCGACGGAATCGTTGGCAAGAGCAGGCAAGGCAGCAGAGCACATCAGCAATGCGAGCGGCAGACGCAGCATCGTTCTCTCCCGTTGGCGTCAGATTCACTCCCGAAACTACGAAATCTCGGGCCGGTTGTCCTTGATGGCGCGCGCTCATGTCGTCATTGCGGCGATCACACCGCGATCGGTGCCTTGATCGTCGGCGCGGCCTCGTAATCCTGCAGCGCGAAGTCCTCGTAGACGAAGCTGAAGATGTCCCGGACCGCCGGATTGATCCGCATCGTCGGCAATTTCCCCGGAGTCCGCGTCAGTTGCAGCCGCGCCTGGTCGAAATGGTTGGCGTAAAGATGCGCGTCGCCGAGCGTATGCACGAACTCGCCCGCCTGTAACCCTGTCACCTGCGCCACCATCATCGTCAGCAGCGCGTAGGAGGCGATGTTGAACGGCACGCCAAGGAAGATGTCGGCCGAGCGCTGGTAGAGCTGGCAGGAGAGCTTTCCCTCCGCCGCATGGAACTGGAACAGGCAGTGGCACGGCGGCAGCGCCATCTCGTCCACCTCGGCCGGGTTCCAGGCCGAGACGATGTGGCGGCGAGAATTGGGGTTGACCCGGATTTGCTCGACCACCTTGGCGATCTGGTCGATCGTTCCGCCCTTGCCGTCCGGCCAGGAGCGCCACTGCGCCCCGTAGACCGGCCCGAGATTGCCGTCCTCGTCCGCCCACTCGTCCCAGATCGTCACGCCGTTCTGCTTCAGATAGGCGATGTTGGTCTCGCCCCTCAGGAACCACAGCAATTCGTGGATGATCGACTTGAGATGCAGCTTCTTCGTCGTCAGCACCGGGAAGCCGGCCGATAGGTCGAAGCGCATCTGCCAGCCGAACACGCCGCGCGTGCCGGTCCCCGTGCGGTCGCCACGGTCGACGCCGTGGTTCAGCACGTGGTCAAGGAGGTCGAGATATTGCTGCATGGCGCGCCCGCGATTCGTGGCCGCGATACTACAGCACCGCGGCCCCGTCGCCACGCAGGCACCTGCCCTGTGGACAGCTTTCAGGCCGCCGAAACGGTAAGTTCGGGCTGCACACTCAGCGTCTGGAACACCACGCAGTAGCGCTCGGTCAGTTTCAGCAGCGTCGCCACCCGCTCCTCCGGCTCGTCGCTGTCGAGGTCGAAGCGCAGGCGGATGGCGCGGAAACCCACCGGCGCGTCCTTGGCAACCCCGAGCGTGCCGCGGAAATCGAGATCGCCTTGCGCCGTCACGCGCGCCTCTCCGAGCCGGAAACCGAGCGCGGTGGCGACCGCCTTCAGCGTCACACCGGCGCAGGCGACCAGCGCCTCCAGCAGCATGTCGCCCGAACACAATTCGAGCCCGCTGCCGCCGGTCGCAGGGTGCAGGCCGGCCACCGCCAGCGCCCGCCCGGTTTCCACCCTGCAGGCGATCTTGCTTTCATCCACCGCCCCGGTCGCGCGCAAGGTGACCAGCGCGCTTTCCGGCAGATCGCGATAACGTTCCTTGATCGGCGCCTGCAACAGTTTCAGGGCATCGGCATCCATGGCGTGTCCTCCCTCGCCGTCGGCGCCTCTTTGAGGGCGCCCGCGCGAGAGTAACGCCAAAAGCCGCGCGATTGAACCGCGCGGCCTTCTATCGTCGGTGGTTCCGCAGGCTCAGAGCGAGCCGAGCTTCCCGAGGTCCTTGGCGACGAGATAGTAGAACGTCACCCGGCTCTTGGAGTTGTCCGCGGCCATCGCCTTGCAGGTCGCCTGGATGGCGGCGTCGGCCTTGGCGCCTTCGACGCCCAGCTTCTTGGCGCACCATTTGTCATGGACGCGCTTCAGTTCTTCCGGATCGGTGCATGATACGAGCGACGAGTCCCGGTTGCGCAGCGCAATGCCGAGATGCTTGACGATCTTGCCCACCACGGCCTCATCGGCCTTCGCGTCGTATTTGCGGACATCGGACAGGTAATCGGCCATCTTCTTCTCCCCTGGAGTGTGTGATCGCGGCGCGGCCGACGGGGGCAATTCCACCGCCCAGCGAATGGCGCACAATCGGCAGAGGCGCGAGTCCTGTCAACCGGCAATCAGACCGATCTTTTCAAGCGGCGCCGGACAACCTATATTGGGCGTGCCGGCTCGTCCGGCTATGGTGATAAACGGTCGATGTAATAAACCATTCGGACCCGGGGGCGGTACCCGGCGCCTCCACCACGAACCGCCGTTGAAAGGGCGGCTCCTGATGGGGGCGAAATAGGATCGACGAGGGTGTAAAGATCGTGCTTTTGCCCGGCATGATACCGCCGTTATCGGGTCAACCTTATAGTTGCCAACGACAACTATGCTCCGGTCCGTCTCGCTGCTTAATCGCGGCGCGACGTCGGAAATCAAGTCCTGACGGGTAGCACCGGCAGGCGGGGCCCGGAGGCGCCTGGCAACAGAAGCCTCCACCCATCCGCTTTTCTCTGCGGCCGCCGGATTTGGTTGTTCGCCTCGTGGGCCTGAAATAAAAAGGGCGCAGGCGATTCCCTTCAACGGACCACCGTCGCGATGACCGAAGACCTCATCCGCTATGACATCCTCGCTCAGGACGCCCTGCGTGGCGTCATGCGCAAGGTGCTCAACGAGGTGGCCAAGACCGGCCTGCCCGGCAACCATCACTTTTTCATCACCTTCATGACCGGCGCGCCGGGCGTGCGGGTCTCCACGCGCCTGCGCGAGCGCTACCCGGACCAGATGACCATCGTGCTGCAGTACCAGTACTGGGAGCTGAAGGTCACAGAGACGGGTTTCGAGGTCGGACTGTCCTTTTCCGACGTTCCGGAAAAGCTCGTCATTCCCTTCACCGCGGTACGCGGCTTCTACGATCCGTCGGTCAATTTCGAACTCGAATTCGACGTCAAGCTCGAAGAAAGCGCGCAAGAGACGCCCGCCGCCGAACCGGTGGCGGTCGCGCCCAAACGCACCGCTTCGCGCAAGGACAAGCCGGCCAAGGCACCGGCCAAGGCCGATGCTCCCACCGCCCCGGGCGAAAAAGGGGCCGACGTCGTCTCCCTCGACGCCTTCCGCAAGAAGTGAGCATGGGCGAGGTCGTCAACCTGCGTTTGGCCCGCAAGCGCAAGGCCCGCGCCGACCGCGAGAAGAACGCCGAACGCAACCGCGTCGAGCATGGCGTCAACCGCCGCCAGCGCGAAGCCGCGGCGGCGGAGAAGCAGCGCGCCGAACGCACGCACGAGTCGCACAGGCGCGACCCGCAAGACGACTCCGGCACATGAGCTCCGTCCGCAAGCGGTCGCTGTCCATTCGCGGCCACCGGACCTCGGTTTCGCTCGAGGATGCTTTTTTCGACGAGCTCGAAGCCGCCGCCGCGCGCAGGCACATGGCGCTCGCCGGCCTTGTCTCCGACATCGACGCCCGCCGCCCGGCGGAAACGAACCTGTCTTCGGCGCTGCGCCTGTTCGTCCTCGCCGAAGTGAAGGGCCGAGCCGGCGCCTGAGCCTTTCAGCCGCGCGTCAGTCGGCCGACAGCTTCGGTTTCAGGAAGTCGAACAACCCCTTGATCGTCTGCTTTTTTTCCTGCTTCGGCGCGGTCGGGAAAACATCGGCCTTGGGTTTTTGCGGCGCAACGATGTCGGCCCCGGTCGTTTTGGGCGCGGGCGCCGGTTCGCCGGCTTGGACATGTGGGGCATCCGCGGGTCTCAGCTCCGGCGCGGGCGGCTCGCTCTTTGACGCCTCCTCTTCCGCTGCCTTCTTCGCGACGGCTTCCGCCTCGGCGGCCTTCTTCGCGGCAACCTCCTCTTCGGCCTTCATCCGCGCCGCTTCAGCTTCCGCTGCCTTCGCCTCGGCTTCCGCTGCCTTCTTCTCTTCGGCTTCGGCGGCCAGCCTCGCCTCTTCCTCGGCCTTGAGTCGGGCGTCTTCGTCGGCCTTCAGCTTCGCCTCTTCCTCCGCCTTGGCGCGCGCCCGCTCATCGGCAAGCCAGGTGAAATAACGCACCTCCCGCCTCAGCCGCTGCTTTTCGACGATCACCGCCTGCAACGCTTCCACGCGTGCCTGCTCGATTTCGAGCGCGCGCTGCACCAGGAACTGCGCGATCGGCCCCGCATCGCTCGTCACCACCGGCGCTGACACCGCGCCCGCGGCCTCGAACCGCACCAGCGGATCGGCTCCGACCACCACGTGTTCGCCGGGCGCGAAACGCAATTCCCCCGATGCCGCGAATTCCAGCGCGGAAAGGTCCAAGCGGCCGTCGCCGTTCAGCGTTGCGCCGGAGGCGGTGAACGCGACATTCTCCGCCCGCGCGATGCCGCCCGCGATCGAAAACGCCGCTTCCGTCGACGCGAACGCGGTCGATCCCGTCAGCGCATGCGTTCGAGCAATCGCCTCGGCGTTCTGCAGCGTGATCTGCGCGCCCTGCTTCTCGGCTTCGGCCACGATCGCATTCAGTGCCCCGGCATCGATCCCGTTGATGGTCACGCCGTTCAGCGCCAGCGTTCCCGATCCGGAGGCCGACTTCGCCATCGCTTCGGCGCTGCGTCCGCTTGCCGCCAACGCCAGCGAAAGGTCGCCATGCCCCGCCACGCCTGGTATCGCCGGAACCTGCACCAGGTCGAAACCGGTCAGGGCGGCCTGTAGCGTCACCGCTCCGTCGCCACCATTGTTGCGCAGTTCCGCCCGCCCGGCGAGCTGGCCGCCGGCAATGTCCGCCTTGAACCCGTCGATGGCGATGGCATCGGACGTGACCGCCGCGTGGAAGGATACCCCGCTCGCCGGCGGACCCCATCCGAGCGTTGCCTGCTGGGCAGCGACGTCGAAGGTCCCGCCGAACGGCAGCGTCGATGCGGCGGCGAAGGGCTGGTCGGCCCAAGTTTCCACGGCCGAGACCGCCGCGTCCCCGAGCAGCGCCCGCGTGGCGAGCGTGAAGTCCAAATTGTCGAGCGCGAGTTTTCCGCTCCCCTGCGGCCGTCCATCCTTCAGCGTCCACTCCAGCGCGCCCGACACTTTTGCGCCCGCAAGCGTTCCGGCGAGGTTCGGCATCGCCAGCGCGCCGTCATTGACCGTCGCATCGCTCGCCAGATCGACTGCAAACCCTTCGGCGAGCCCCGGCAGCGCAACGCCCGCCGTCATCAGCCACGGGCCGAGATCGTCGGCGCGCAATGTGAGGCTGCCTTCCATCAGACCGCCGAGAACCCCGCGCCCCTTGAAACGCAGGCCGTCGCCGCCCGATTCGAGCGCCGCGTCGATGGCGAGCTCCTCGGCCGGCTTGCCGGCGATCTCGACCGCGAGCCGGCCCTCGGGCGCCTGCCCGAGCTGAAGCGCCGGCAAGCCGGCGAGCGCCATCAGCGCGCCGGCGTCCTCATTGGTCCCCTCGAACGAAAACGTCGCCTTCCTGTCGCCGGCGAGTTTTTCGCCGACCACCGATCCCGCCGCCGACAGCGTGAACGTCGTGCCGCCCGCTTTCCCGTTCGCGCTCACCGCCTGCCGGTTCTGGCCGCCGTCCGAGGCGAGCGTTCCGACGAAATCGATGCGCGCGTCGTCGAGCAGTCCCGGCCACGCCGCCGTCCGCTGCGCCAATGCGGAGAGCACGGCGTTGTCGGCGAAACGGTCGGAGAGCGCTGCGACCATCGGCGCAAGGTCCTCGCCGGTCAGCGCACCGTCGACGGTGCCGTTCACGGCATTCGGAAATCCCTTGAGCGTCGCCGTCGCGCTCAGATGCGCGCCCTCCACGCCATCCACCAGCAGCCGGTCGACCTCCAGCGTCCCGCCCCTGTAGCGCAGCGCCGCGTCGACCTTTTCCGCTTCGAGGCCGCCGAAATCGATCGGTCCGGCACGGACGGCGGCGTCCAGCCCCTGCCCGGCCAGGAGGCCGGCGCCGTCGCCTCCCGCCATGATCGACAGCATCGCCGCCAACCCAGCCACGTCGATCGCGCCGCCGTCGATCGCGACGGAAATCTCGGCCTGGCGGCCTTCGGGAGATTGGCGCGTGATCGACCCCGAAAACGCGGCCTGCCCGAGCCGCAGTTCCATGTCCGTGATCGACTGGCGCTCCCGCGTCACATTCACCTTGCCGGCGACTCCGGCGCCGGAGAGCCGCCGGATCGAATCATCGACGTCCTGCGCCAGCCACGCGGCAAAACCCGAAGGCTGGCCGACCGCGACCAGCAGGTCGCCCGAAAATGCCGGGGTCAGCCCGCCGGCCAGGAAGCCGCTGGCCTCGATTGTCGTTCGTCCGGGAAATTGCGCGGCAAGCTTCGTGATCGTCCAGCCGCCATCGGCCGCCTGCCCCTCGAAGACGACATCGCGCAGCGTCGTGTCGCCGGCGACGATGGCCGGGACATGCACCGACACCGTGCCCGGGATCGGCGGCGGCGGCGTGTCGACGATCGTCTCGGCGAGGCTCGCCAACCGCTCCGAGAGCGGTTTGCCCGGCCCCGTCGTGTCGTCGCCGAGCTGGACCTGATGTCCTTCGATCGCAAGCTCGAAGCGCGGCTTCTGACCGAGGTCGATCAGCGCGTGGCCATCGGCGACGTAAGGTTCCTTGGCCGGACCCGTTTCCAGCCGGAAAGTCTCCGCCGTGATCCTGGAGGTATCGGCCAAGAAGCGGCCCTTGACGCGCCATCCGTTCTCCATCCGCGCGCCCGGCCCCGCGACTGTCCCGCCCGCGCCGTCGCGCAGGGCGACGCCGGCGGTCTCCTCCAGCGCGAAGGCACCGCCATAGGTCAGCCGCTTGTCGTCGATGCGCGCCTCGCCATCCGTCTCCATCTGGAAACCGGCGAATTTCGGCTGCAGGCGGAAGAGCAGTCGCATCGCGCCCTTCTCCGCCTTGCCGGTCGCCACGGTGAAGGCGGATTCCGTGCGGTCGAACACCCCGCTCCCTTCGATGTGGAACGGCCCGTCCAGCGTCTTCGCCGCGACGATGGCTTGGAGACTGCGGATCACATGGTCGCGCTTGCCGGGCAGGTCATGGACGGTGATATCGGCGTTGCTGATGGAGACGTGCTCCAGCGCCACGCGCGCCGGATCGACCGGAGTCGAGGGACGGACGGTCCAGTCGATGCTGCCGTCTTCCCCGATCACGACCTGCGCCTTCGGCCGCTCGATGCGCATGTCGAAGATCAGCACCCGGCCCGAAAGAAACGGCGCCAGTTCCGCGTCCATCGAAAACGAGTCGATGGTCATCGCCGGTTCGCGCCCGCCGGCCCCGCCCACCTGGACATTGGTGAAGGTCACCGACGGGAACGGGATCAGCCGCGCCGACGCCTTGCCTGCCACCGTCACCTTGCGGCCGAGGATGGCGCTCGCCTCGCGCTCGAAGTCGGCCCGATACGAGGTCCAGTCGACGAACAGCGGCACCACCAGCGCCGCCAGCAGCACCAGCACCACAAGACCGCCGACGATCACGAACGCGCGTGCCAGCACCTTACCCGACCCCTTGTACCGAGAGGAGTGTAACCGCTTCGCCGTGACGACAAAATGGCGTTGTCAGTTCACGGCCGGCGGCAGGATCTTGCCCGGGTTCATGATGTTCTCCGGGTCGAGCGCCGCCTTCACCGCCCGCATGAGGTTCACCGCGTGCCCGTGCTCGCGCTCAAGGAAGCTCCGCTTGCCCTGGCCGATGCCATGCTCGCCGGTACACGTCCCGTCCATCGCGATGGCGCGCGCATTGAGACGTTCGACAAAGGCTTCCGCCGTAGCGATCTCGGCGCTGCTTTTCATGTCCATCAGCACCAGCACATGGAAATTGCCGTCACCGACATGCCCGACGATCGGCGCAAGAAGGCCGGACGCGGCGATGTCGGCCTCCGTCTCGGCGATGCAGTCGGCGAGCCGCGAAATCGGCACGCACACATCGGTCGAAAGGCCGCCGCAGCCCGGCCGCAACGCCAGCCCGGCCCAGTAGGCATCGTGGCGCGCCTTCCACAATTTGGCGCGCTCCTCGGCGACCGACGTCCACAGGAACGGTCCGCCGCCATGTCCGGACGCGATCTCGCCAAAGAGTTCCGCCTGTTCGGCGACCGACGCGTCGGAGCCGTGGAACTCGAGGAACAGCGCCGGGCTCTCGGGATAGTCGAGCTTGGAATAGGCGTTGAGCGCCTTCATGCCGAGCGCGTTGATGAACTCGATGCGGGCAACCGGAATGCCGACCTGGATGGTCTCGATCACGGCGCGCGTCGCTTCGTCGACGCTCGGGAACGGACAAACCCCGCCCGAAATCGCCTGCGGGATTCCCGACAGTTTCAGCGTCAGCTGCGTGATGATGCCGAGCGTGCCTTCCGAGCCGACGAACAGGCGCGTCAGATCATAGCCGGCGGAGGATTTCTTCGCCCTCGATCCGGTGCGGATGATCTCGCCCGACGCCGTCACCACCTCCAGCGCCAGCACGTTCTCGCGCATCGTGCCGTAGCGCACCGCATTGGTGCCCGAGGCCCGCGTCGCCGCCATGCCGCCGAGCGAGGCATTGGCCCCGGGGTCGATCGGGAAGAACAGGCCGGTATCGCGCAGATGCGCGTTGAGCTGCTCGCGCGTCACTCCCGGTTCGATCACGCAGTCGAGGTCTTCCGCGTGCACGGCGACGACGCGGTTCATGCGCGTCACGTCGACGGAGATGCCGCCCATCGGCGCGTTGACATGGCCTTCGAGCGACGTGCCCGTACCGAACGCAATGACCGGTACGTGGTGTTCCGCGCAGACCTTGACCGTCTCCGCCACCTCCGCCGCGTTATCGGCGAAGACCACGCCGTCGGGAAGCTGCGCCGGCAGGTAGGTCGTGGTGTGGGCGTGCTGTGCGCGGATCGAATCGCCGGTGGAAAAGCGCTCGCCGAAGCGCTGCTTGAGAATGCCCAGCGCCGCCGCGATCCCCGCCTCGTTGCGGCTTCCGGCCGAAACATCCTTCAGCGCCATCTGTCAAACTCCTGTCGCAAACGGCATTGCGCCGTATCCCCTGCCCGATAGATTGCCGCTTGCGACGCCAATGTCCACCGGGGAAGCCTCATGAGCCAGCACGCGCCCTTCGTCTCCTCTGTCATGGAGGTCCAGAAGGACTGGATCGACTACAACGGCCACATGAACATGGCCTTCTACACGGTCCTGTTCGACCGCTGCGCCGACCAGGCGCTCGACCGCCTCGGCATGGGCCTCGACTATGTCCGCGACCGCAAGCTCACGATCTACACCGCAGAAATCCATCTGTGCTACGTGCGCGAGCTGCATCTCGGCGATCGCGTCACCTGCTCCTTCCGCCTGCTCGACGCTGACGACAAGCGCATCCACGTCTATCAGGAACTCCACCATGTCGACGGCTGGCTGTCGGCCTCGGCCGAGGTGCTCTCGCTCCATATCGACATGGCCGGCCCGAAGGTCACGCCCTTCCCGGCCGACATCCGCGCCAATATCGAGGCGATGCGCGCCACTCACGACGCCCTGCCCCGCCCCGAACGCGCTGGCCGCTCGATCGCAATCAAGCGGAAATAACGTATCATACATTGGGTGACCGCACCGCCCTGAGTGCCGGTAGCGCCAGCTCACGCGCCGCTGTCGCCAATTCCGTCAGAACCCGGTTCACTTGCATCCATATTACTTGTATACAAGTATATCGGATGCAAGGATAGTCGGGGTCATCGTGGATCGCATCGAGGACTGCGTCAGTTTCATCATCGGCAAGGCGGCCCAGCAGGTGACGCGCCGGGCGCGCGAACTGCTATCGCCCTTCGGCGTAACGCCGGTCCAGTATGCGGTGCTGAAGGTGCTCGCGGACGCCGAGGCGCTGAGCGGGGCGGAAATCGGCAAGCGCATGGTGCTCGACAGCGCGTCCATCACCGGCGTCCTTGACCGGCTGGAGAGCATCGACTTCGTCGAACGCCGTCCGCATCCGAACGACCGGCGGGCGCAGCTCGTCGCGGCTACCGGCAGCGCCAGGCGGAAACTGCCTGGAATGGATCGCCAGATGGACCGCCTGAACGAAGAGGCCGCGGCAATCCTCGGAACCGATGCCGACGCGTTTCTCGGCCAGCTCCGGCGCATTGGCGAATGGAGCGGCCGTGTTTGACACCAAGATCGCCATCGTCGTCCGCGACGACCTGCTTTCCTGGCAGAGGCTGAACGTCACCGCCTTCCTGACCAGCGGCGTGCTCGGGGCCGATAAAAATCTGCTCGGCGACGCCTACGAGGATGCCAGCGGTCGATCCTATCGCCCCTTGATCATCCAGCCGATGATCGTCCTTTCCGCCGATGCCGCCACCCTTGCGGCGATCCATCGCCGCGGTATCGAGCGGGGCGCTTCGCTGGCGATCTACATCGAGGATATGTTCTCCACCGGTCACGACGCCGCCAATCGGGCCGCGGTCAGGCAATATGCGACAGAGGAGCTGAACCTTGTCGGCCTCGCCCTGCGCGAGGAAAGGAAGCTTGTCGACAAGATCACCAAGGGCGCGAAAATGCACGCGTGACGGCGAAAGCCCGCGCCGGCTTTCCGCCGCCCCCTACCCCTTGATCAGCCTCTTCAGCTTCGCCACCGCGCTGTCGCTCGCCTCGCCATAGGCAATCGTGCCGAAGAACGAGCCGTCGGGTTTCAGCAGGATCACCGTCGCCGTGTGGTCCATCGTGTAGTCGCTGTCGTCGAGCGGCACCTTCTTCCAGTAGATGCCGAAGGCCTTGGCGTTGGCCCACACCTTGTCCGGCTCGCCGGTGATCCCGGTCACCCGATCGGTCACCGCCGACAGGTAGCTGCCGAGCAGCTGCGGCGTATCGCGCTCCGGATCGACAGTGAAGAAATAGGCCTTGAGGGTCTTGCCGTCCTCGCCGAGCGCCTCGAACCACTGGCTCATTTCGAACAGCGTCGTCGGGCACACTTCCGGGCAATGGGTGAAGCCGAAGAAGATCATCGTCGGCTGGCCGCGCAACGCGGCTTCCGTGATCGGCGCGCCGTTCTGGTCGACGAGGTTGAAGGGTCCGCCATAGGCGTCGCCGCCCGTCCCAGGTCGCATCCAATCGAGCGCCAGGTAGCCGAGCGCGCCGGCGACGACGAGCAGCAGCGCGAGCAGGATCCTGCGGGTCATGGGATCATCCGTCCGTTCTTCAGAAGCACCACGACAGGCCGGCCTCCGCCAGCGTCATGAAGATGCGGGCGCCGTCGTCCAGCCAGCCGGCCAGGCCGAGCCCCACAAGTGCTGCGCCCGCCGCGGCGGCAAACGCCGCGCCGAAGGACCTGCGGTTCGATGCGGAGACAACTTGCATGAATTCCCGATAGCCTTTTTTCTTGTCTGCTGGAAAGATGGTTCTCCGTCGCGCCCGCTACCAGTGGCTGCGACAACAGGATCGGGAGGAAGACATGAGCGAAACGATTGCCGCGCCGCCGGCGCCAAAGCCGCCGAAGGTGCGCCGCATCGAACGCGCCGACATTGCCGAGGCGCTGCGCCTCGGGATCGAGGATTTTCGCGCCGCACCGAGCTGCGGTCTCGTCATCGGCGCCGCGGTCGGCCTCATCGGCCTCGCCATCGTCGCCAGCGCCACATGGCTGCACGTCTCCTGGCTCATCTATCCCTTCGCCATCGGTTTCCCGCTGGTCGGCCCGTTCCTCGCCGTCGGCCTTTATGAAGTCTCGCGGCGGCGCGAGCGCGGCGAAGTGGCGACCTGGGGGCAGGTCTGGCCGGCGATCTGGGCCCAGCGCGGCCGCGAATTGTCTTGGATGGCCTTCGTCATGCTGTTCGTCTTCTGGGTGTGGATGTACCAGATCCGCCTGCTGATCGCGATCTTCCTCGGCTCGAAGTCCTTTTCCACGCTCGACAAGTTCATGACCGTCGTCACCACCACGCCGGAAGGCTGGATGTTCCTCGCGGTCGGTCATGTCGTCGGCGCGGCGTTGTCGCTCGTGCTCTTCTCCATCACAGTGATCTCGATCCCGCTGCTGCTCGAACGCGATGTCGATTTCGTCACCGCGCTCATCACCTCGGTCCAGGCGGTGTTCCTCAACCCGCCGGTCATGCTCGGCTGGGGGCTCATCGTCACCCTGCTCGTGGTGATCGGCTCTCTGCCGTTCTTCGCCGGCCTCGTCCTCGTGATCCCGATCCTTGGCCACGCCACCTGGCATATCTACAAGAAAGCCGTCGTTCCGCTCGGCGCCGAAGCGGCGAAATAGCGCTGCGGATTACCAAAGATTCATTTGCGCGGGTGGCCCGCCCGCGCGATGAAGCGCGGGCATATTTGAAGGAGAACTATCATGGCCGTTCCGCAGACCAGCGGTTACACCCGCCTCCAGATCGCCCTCCATTGGCTGGTCTTCTTGTTGGTGGCCTTCCAGATCGTCGCCCATGACGGCATTGTCGCCGTCGTCGACGCCGCCCGCGATGGCACGACGGCCAGCTCCGGTGATGCGCTGTTTGCCAATCTGCATATCGCCGCCGGCATTGCGATCTTCGTGTTCGTCCTGTGGCGCGTCTATCTTCTCGTCACCAAGGGCGCGCCCGTTCCGCCCGAGCAGGAACATCCGGCGTTGAAGCTGCTCGCCAAGGCCACGCACGGCCTGCTCTATCTGGTACTGCTGGTCATGGTGGTTTCCGGCGGAGCCGCCTGGTTCGGCGGCATCGGCCCCGCGTTCTTCGTCCACGGCACCGCGCGCTTTCTGCTGCTGGCGCTGATCCTGCTGCACGTCATCGGCGCCCTGGCGCATGAACTGGTCTTCAAGACCGATGTGCTTCGCCGCATGTTCCGGCCGCGTGCCTGACCCCTGAGGTCACGGACCGTCGATTTCCGCCATCCATTCGCGGATGGCGGAGGCCACTGCCTCCGGCCGTTCAGTCGGGGCGAAATGTCCGGCGTCCTCGATCGTCACCAGCCGCGCCCGGCTGATCGCCTTGGCGAACGCGGCATGCTGGTCCGGCGGGCTCCACGCATCCTGCCGCCCGACCCCGACAAGGACCGGACAGGCGATGGTGCCGAGCGGCCGCGTCGCATCCGGCCGACCGATCAACGCGCCGATCTGGCGCTCGTGGATTTCCGGCGTCATCCGCTCCACCATCGCGGTCAGCGACCCCATCAGCTCCTCGTCCGCCAGACGGTCGGGATGCACCATCGGCGGCAGCCATTCCCGGGCAAGCGCCGTCATGCCCTCGGCATGGGCGAGCTCCACCAGCGCCTGCCGCCGCGGCAGTTCCGCCTCGCGCGCCGGATGAACGCCGGTATCGAACACTGCCAGCCCGGCGATACGTTCCGGTGCGAGCCGCGCCATCTCGAAGGCGACCCGCGCGCCCATCGAATGCCCGGCCACGACCAGCGGACCGCCGTGGCGGGCAAGCAGGTCCTCGGCCATCGCAGTGATCGAGGGTTGCGTCTTCACATCGCCGACCGCTCCCTCCCCGAGACGGTCGATCACCCCCGCCCACGCCGTTTCGTCGCTGAGCAGCCCCGGAACGAAGAGCAGCGTCGCCTTGTCATGCTTCATGATTTCTCGCCCCCGGCGCCTTGCGTAATGTCATCGTTCCCTTGACGATAACGCTCCCGCCTCCCACGTGAAGCGTCGAAATCGACGGAGACCGCCATGAAGCGCCTTTTAGCCCTCCTTGTGCCCGCCTTACTTGCCGGCGGACCCGCCCTGGCCGAACAGGTCGGCGAGGTCGGCGTCGATTGGACCGGCAACGACATCAAGATCGAGGCCTTCGCCGACCCCGACGTCACCGGCGTCACCTGCCACATCGCATATTTCGACCGAGGTGTCATCGACCGCGTCACCAAGGGAAACTGGTTCGAGGACCCGTCCGATTCCTCCATCGCCTGCCGCCAGACCGGGCCGATCGTCATCGGCGACATCGACCTTTCGGAGGATGGCGAGGAAGTGTTCAAGCAGGGCCTGTCGCTGATCTGGAAGAAGCAGGTCGTCAACCGCATCTACGACAAGGCCAACGACACGCTGATCTACCTGTCGCATTCGCGCCAGGTCCAGGAAGGCTCGGCCAAGATGTCGATCTCGACCGTCCCGCTCTACCGAAGCGACGTCACCTGGTCGAAGGGCAAGCCGCAATAGCTTGCGGCCCGGCCGGTACCGGCGTAACGCTCGGCCATGAATGACGCCGCGGCGTTCCAACCGAAGATCCATCCTACGGCGGACCTGAAGCGCTGCCAGCTCGGTCGCCGCGTTATCGTCGCCGAGCGCGTGGTGCTGCGCGAAGTCGATGTCGGCGACTACACCTATTTCGAGCGCCACGCCGAGGCGATCTACACGACCGTCGGCAAATTCTGCTCCATTGCCGCCAATGCGCGCATCAACGCGCTCGAACATCCCATCGAGCGGCTGACGCAGCACAAGGTGTCCTACCGGCCGAACGAGTATTTCCGCAACCTTGGCGTCGACCAGGACTTTCGCGAGCGCCGCCGCGCAAGGCGCGTGACCATCGGCCATGATGTGTGGATCGGCCACGGTGCCGTCATCATGCCGGGCGTGGCCATCGGCAACGGCGCCGTTGTCGGCGCGAATGCCGTGGTCACAAAAGACGTCGCGCCTTTCTCCATCGTCGCCGGCGTGCCGGCCCGCGTCCTGCGTCCTCGCTTTCCGGCGGAGATCGCCGCCCGCATCGAGGCGCTTGCCTGGTGGGACTGGAACGACGACAGGCTCGCCGCCGCGGTGCCCGACATGCAGGCGCTTGCGATCGGCGATTTTCTCGGCCGCTGGGAAGGTCGCTGACCTATTCGCCAGACATCGCGCGTTCGAAACGGCGGTCGGGGATCAGCCACATGATCGTAACGGCGATGAAAAGGGCGAGCGCAACCCACTCATTGAAAAACGCCAACACGGCTCCTCCCGTGTTCCCGATCATCGAAAGCGTGCCTTTGATGTCGTTGCCGACAGCCTTCGCGAACACCGAATCTCCGGTGTGACGCAGCAGCAGGCTTTTTTGCAGGATCCAATAGGCGAGGCCGGCCATCATCAGATCGACGCCATACACCACGACGGTCTCGTGAGCGAAATGGTTCTCGCCCATGAAGGCCGTGGCGAACGGCATCAGCGACAACCAGAACAACAGGTGTAAATTCGCCCAAAGCACCCGGCCGTCGACGTGTTTCACTGCGTGAAACATATGATGGTGGTTGTTCCAGTAGATCCCGACGATGACGAAGGACAGGACATACGATAGGAAGATCGGCACAAGCGGCTGGAGAGCAGCGAAACCCTCGCCGTGCGGCACTTTCAATTCCAGCACCATGATGGTGATGATGATGGCGATCACGCCATCGGAAAAGGCCTCCAGCCGCCCCTTGGTCATATGCTCTCCCCCTGTCGCTCAGGGTGATCTGGGAATTGCGGCTGGAGATTGCAATGCCGGCCGTTACTTCGCCGTCACCATCCCCTTCATCGACGGATGGACCATGCACTTGAAGGCATGATCGCCGGCCGCCGCCACGGTCACCTGCTTCGATTCGCCCTTGGACAGCCGGCCGGTGTCGAAGGCGCCGTCCGTCGCCGTCGCTGTGTGCGGCGCGCCATCGGCGTTGGTGAAGGTGATGGTATCGCCGACGGCAACCTCGATTGCGGCGGGGTTGAACTTCATGCCCTTGATCTCCACCGCGTGATCGGCGGCGAAGGCAGGTGCGGCAAGCACGGTCAAGGCAAACGCGAACGCCATGCGCATGGCGGTTTCTCCCTCAGGGTTCTTTTTTCTGCCCCGCCTCAAGCTGGCATGACGCCGCGGAACCTTCAAGGGAACAAAAAAGGCGGGCCTTGCGACCCGCCCCTTTCGTCAGTCAGTCCCGTCCGCTTACGCGGCGAACCGGTTTCCATCGCTCGCCGTCAGGCGGCGAACTGGTTCATCGTGTTGTGGGCGCCGCCGGCCTTCAGCGCCGCCTCGCCGGCGAAATATTCCTTGTGGTCGTCGCCGATGTCCGAGCCCGACATGTTCTGGTGCTTGACGCAGGCGATGCCCTGGCGGATTTCCTGGCGCTGCACGTTCTTCACATAGCCGAGCATGCCTTCCGAGCCGAAATACTCCTTGGCGAGGTTGTCGGTCGACAGCGCCGCCGTGTGGTAGGTCGGCAGCGTGATCAGGTGGTGGAAGATGCCGGCGCGTTTCGCCGCGTCCTTCTGGAAGGTGCGGATGCGGTTGTCGGCTTCCGTCGCCAGATCGGTGCCGTCATAGTCGACGCTCATCAGCTTCGAACGGTCGTAGGCCGACACGTCCTTGCCTTCCTTCTCCCAGGCGTCGAACACCTGCTGGCGGAAATTGAGCGTCCAGTTGAACGACGGCGAGTTGTTGTAGACGAGCTTGGCGTTCGGGATGACCTTGCGGATCTCGTCCACCATGCCGGCGATCTGGCCGATATGCGGCTTCTCGGTCTCGATCCACAGCAGGTCGGCGCCGTTCTGCAGCGAGGTAATGCAGTCGAGCACGCAACGCTCGGCGCCCGTTCCGGCGCGGAACTGGTAGAGGTTCGACGGCAGCCGCTTCGGCCGCAACAGCTTGCCATTGCGGGTGATGACCACGTCGCCATTGCCGATCGACGACGCGTCGACCTCGTCGCAGTCGAGGAAGGAATTGTACTGGTCGCCGATGTCGCCGGGCGTCTTGGAATAGGCGATCTGCTGGGTGAGGCCGGCGCCGAGCGAGTCGGTGCGGGTCACGATGATGCCGTCCTCGACGCCGAGTTCGAGGAAGGCGTAGCGGCAGGCGCGCACCTTGGCGAGGAACACTTCGTGCGGCACGGTCACCTTGCCGTCCTGGTGGCCGCACTGCTTCTCGTCGGAGACCTGGTTCTCGATCTGCAGCGCGCAGGCGCCCGCCTCGATCATCTTCTTGGCCAGCAGATACGTCGCCTCGGCATTGCCGAAGCCCGCGTCGATGTCGGCGATGATCGGCACCACATGGGTCTCGTGGTTGTCGATCTTGTTGAGGATTTCCTTCTCCTTGACCGCGTTGCCGGCCATGCGGGCGGCGTCGAGGTCGCGGAACAGCAGGTTCAGCTCACGCGCATCGGCCTGGCGCAGGAAGGTGTAGAGCTCTTCGATCAGCGCCGGCACCGAGGTCTTCTCGTGCATCGACTGGTCGGGCAGCGGACCGAATTCGGAGCGCAGCGCCGCGACCATCCAGCCCGACAGGTAGAGATAGCGGCCCTTGGTGGTGCCGAAATGCTTCTTGATGGAGATCATCTTTTGCTGGCCGATGAAGCCGTGCCAGCAGCCGAGCGACTGCGTGTAGTTGGCCGGGTCGGCATCGTAGCGCGCCATGTCCTCGCGCATGATCTTCGCGGTGTACTTTGCGATGTCGAGGCCGGTCTTGAAGCGGTTCATCGCCTTCATGCGGGCGACCGATTCCGCGTCGATCGAATTCCACGTGCCGTTCTGGCTCTTGATGAGGCTCGCCGCCGCCTGGATATTTTGGGTGTACGACACGGGATGTCTCCTGTTGTGACCTTTGTAAATCCCTGTCACGTTTTACGGCGAAGGTGCACTGCAACACCTCCCCGCATCTGTTGCGCAGGGCTTTCGACCGCTCCCTTGCCCGATCCAATGCCGAAAGTCACCAAGTCTCCGTCATGCCGACCGCCAAATCGAGTCACAATGTTGCAGTGCGTCAAAACATGACATGTAAATCTGTAAAAGATTTACAATCTGGTGTGACCGAATTTGACCGACTGGACGTCACATGTGGTCGAGCCTGGTATGCAGGAACGCAACCGTCCGCTCCCAGGCGAGCTTCGCCGCCGCCTCGTCGTAGCGCGCCGCCGCCGTGTCGTTGTTGAAGGCATGGTTGACGCCGTCATAGACATGGATGGTGTAGTCGACGCCGGCCGCCTTCAGCGCCGCCTCAAAGGCCGGGATGCCGGCGTTGATGCGTTCGTCGAGCCCGGCATAGTGCAGCAGCAGCGCCGCCTTGATCTTCGCCGCGTCCTCCGCCTTCGGCTGCGCGCCGTAATAGGCGACCGCCGCTTTCAGGTCCGGCGCGACCACGGCCAGCCGGTTGACGAGCCCGCCGCCCCAGCAGAAGCCGATGGCGCCGACCGCGCCATTGGTCAGCCCGTTCCCCTTGAGGAATTCGATCGCCGAGGCCGCGTTCGCCACCGTCTGCGCCGGGTCGAGCTGGCCGATCATCTCGCGCGCCTTGTCGGCGTCGTCCGGCGTGCCGCCCGCCGGTGACAGGAAATCCGGCGCCAGCGCCACGAAACCTTCCAGAGCCACCCGCCGCGCCACGTCGCGGATATGTTCGTTCAGGCCCCGGTTCTCATGGATGACGATCACCGCCGGCAGCTTTTCCACACTTTCCACCGGTCGCACCAGATAACCGCGCATCTCGCCGCCCTCACCCGGCCAGGCCGCTTCCTCGCTCAACAGGCGCGGATCGTCGGCCGCGACCATTGCCGCCTGCGCCGCGTCGGCGCCGATCAGCGGCGCGATCGCAGCCGCCGCCGCGCCGGACCCCGCCAGCCGCGTCAGTTGCTCCATGAAACCGCGCCGGTCCAGCGTGAGGTGGGTGTATTCGTCATAGGCGTCGATCATCGCCTGGGTGATGGTGGGTCGCTCGCTCATCGCTGCCTCCTCTTCCTCGCCCCCTGACGATAGCCTGCAACCCGGACGCCCCATCGTCAAATGACGGTGATGTGAGCGCTGCCACCGGTCATTCCGGTCGTGCGATCGAACATCCGCCCGCCTTCGCCCTTGCCAGCGCGCCGTTTTTCTCGCAGACACCCGCAGCGCGTCGAAATTTCCTGGGGCTTTAGAAATTTCGGCTCGCGGGCGGGCAGGAGAGCTGGAAACACAATGGGTTCGACCGGCCCTGTCCCGCCCGGCATATCTGCGGTTGCGCGATGGCACTGTGCGGCGGCAGTGTCCGGTCGCGCTCACAAGCCGCAGGCGACGCGAAGAGCAGAGGCCCGATGATCCCGAGGATAATCCACCAGACCTGGCGCGACGCGGCGATCCCCGAGCGCTTTCACGACATGGTGGCGAGCTGGAAGGCCAGGAACCCGGGATGGGACTACCGCCTGTGGACTGACGCAGACCTCGACGCCCTGGTCGCCGAGCACTATCCCGAATTCCTCGAAATCTTCCGTTCCTACCCCAATCCGGTTCAGCGCGCCGATGCCGGCCGTTACCTCGCCCTCCACCGCCACGGCGGCGTCTATGCGGATCTCGATACGACCTGCCTCGCCTCGTTCGAGCCCCTTGCCGGCGAGGATCGCCTGGTCTTCTCCTGCGAGCCTGACGAGCAGGCCGAGGAATATGTCGCGCGTTTGCATATCGACTGGCTGATCTGCAACGCCGTCATGGCCAGCCCCGCAAACCATCCCTTCTGGGTCCATGTGCTCGAAACGATGGTGCGCTGCCGCCACGCCTCGGATGTCCTTGAGAGCACAGGGCCATTGATGCTCACAGGCAGCGCGATGTCGTGGCGAAGGCCCGACGATCTGGCCGTCAGTTCTTGTCATCTTTTCGATCCCCTGACCTCGTCCGGCAAGGTTTCCGAAAGCCGTGTCTTCGGACCGCACGCGCAGCTGCGCCTCTCCGTCCACCATTGGGCCGGATCGTGGTACTCCTCCTACAAGGAGACCGTGACGCGGCGCCTCAAGGGGCAGGTCAGGCAATGGCGGACGAGATTGTTCTCGGGCCCCAGCCTCAATCCCGAACACGAAAAGCAGCGGCTTTTGTCGGCCGGCTTGCCAGACGCGGTTGAAGGCGTGCGGAGCGGAGCGGAGGCCAATATTGCCATCTTCGTTCCGATCCGCAACGCCGCGCGCCACGTCGCGACCTGCATGAAGCTGATCCGCGGCCTCGATCACCCGGCCGAACGCATCAAGCTCGCCTTCTGCGTCGGTGACAGCAACGACGGCACGGAGGAGGCACTTGCCGCCGCCCTGCAGGGGCTGGAAGGCACCTATCGAGACATCCGCGTCCTTCGCCAGCATTCCGGCGTCGATTTCGGCGGGAAGCCGCGCTGGCATCCCTCCGTTCAGCGCAAGCGCCGTGCGGCCATCGCCAGGGCGCGCAACCACCTCATCGAAAACGCCCTGACCCCGGACGACGATTGGGTTCTGTGGATCGATGCCGATGTCTGCGACTATCCCGCCGACATCGTTGCGCGCCTGATGGCTGCGGGGAAGGCAATTGTGGTTCCCGATTGCGTGACGGTTCCGGGCGGTCCCTCCTTCGACCTCAACAGCTTCCTCGACACCGGACCCGCACCCAACTACGCCTACTACAAGCGCGTCCGCGACGGCCTGTTCCAGCCCCCGGTCTATTGGCACTGGCGAAAGCACCTGCACGATCTGCGCTACCTGGACCGCGTGCCGCTCAGCGGCGTCGGCGGCACGATGCTGCTCGTCGCCGCCGCGATTCACCGCGCCGGCCTTGTCTTTCCCGAGCGACCCTACCGGCACCTGATCGAAACCGAAGCCTTCGGCCAGCTTGCCCGCGATTGCGGGGTGACGCCATTCGGCCTGCCCAACATCGAGATACGTCATGTTTCGGAATAGCGACCCCGGCATCCTTCCGGTTCTGGTGCTCACCAGCCCCCATTCCCCGGCTGCCCGCGTCGTTTCGGCTCGGCAGGAATCCGAACGGTTGCCGCGGCGGGTCGATGTTTCCTTCGTCGCCGGTCACGGCCCGGACGATCCTGTCCTCGACGATCTCTATGATCCCGTCGCCAACCGTCGTCGCACCAATCGCCCGCTTTCGCGCGGCGAGATCGCTGCCTACGCCACGCATCGAAAGGCCTGGCGGGCGCTCGTCGATTCCGGCGCGCCCCATGGGCTGGTGCTCGAGGATGACTTCGGCATCCGTGATCCGGACCGGCTTGCCGTGGCGATCGCGCGCGCCGATGAACTGCTTTCGGGACGCGACATCGTCAAGCTCTACGATTTCCCGCGCAACGGCCGCCAGGACTATGCGGCGATCCGCGATGTCGGCCCGTTTCGGCTCGGCAAATGGCGTTATCCGTCTGCCGGAACGGTCGCCTATCTGATTTCCCGTGGCGGCGCGCAGAAACTGCTCCAGCGCCGCAGCGTGTTCCGCCCGGTGGACGAGGACCTCAAATATTTCTGGGAACTCGACCTCGATGTCTGGTCGATGATTGAGCCTCCGGTCGTCGAGATCGGCGCGGAGGTCGGCGGGTCGACCCTCGATGCCGGCAGAAAGGCCGCCAAGAGCCGCAAGACCTTCGACCGCCTGCGAGGCAACCTCATCCTTCTGTCGTGGCGCATCAACTGCTATTGGCGAAACCGCGACGCCGGATGACCCGCCCCGCGGCGGCACAGGGGAAAACGTGCCTGCCTGCGGTCAGGAATAATGGTTCTTCATCATCGCCTGCGCCAGTTCCGGCCGGTCGATGACGCCGGCAACGTCCTCCGGCCGCGGTACGCCGGCCTCGCGATTGCCGATCACGATCGCATAGGTGCGATTGCGCCGGCTCAGTCGGGTCAGCACCGCGTTGAGGGAATTGTCCTCCGTGGCGATCACGAAATCGACGCCCATGATATCGGCCAGCGTTTCGCTGGAATAGCGGTCCGCTTCATACGGGACGGCCGAAAAGCGGACATAGCCGGCAATGCGGCCGTCATGGCTGACGATGACGCGGTTGTTGGCGACCTTGACCACCTTCAGCGCCTCCGCGACCTTCATGTCGGAGGGCAGCACGACAAAGCCGGTATTCATCACGTCGCGCGCCGGCTGGACCAGGAACATGTTCGTCGAGCGGTCGGTGGGAATGGCGCGGCCGCGCTTGCGCAACTTGATCGTATAGATGTCGTTGGTGATCAGCCCGCGGCGCACGCCGAGCGCGGCGGCCACCGCCAGCACCAGCGGCACGATGATGTTGTAGTCGCGGGTCATCTCGAACACCATGACGACGGCCGTCATCGCCGCGCTCGTTCCAGCGCCGACCATCGCCCCCATGCCGATCATGGCGAAGGCCGGCACCGATAGCCCTGATCCGGGAAACAGCATCTGGCCGGCGACGCCGAACGCGCCGCCGAGCGTTGCGCCCATGAACAGGCTTGGCGAGAAGATGCCCCCTGACGCGCCGGAGCCGAGGCTGATGGTGGTGGCGAGCAGCTTGGCCGCGAACAGCACCAGCAGCAGGGCGATCGAACCCGACGACGTATCGGAGAGGATGTCCTGGATCGTCGAATAGCCGACGGAGAGCACGTGATAGTGCCCGGTCGTCGATAGCATGATGTAGCCGAGCGTACCGACCGCCGTCATGCCGATCATGTTCTGGATATAGGGATTGACCGGCATCTCCTGGAACCTGTCTTCCATGAAGGCCAGGATCCTGACGAACAGAAAGGCCGCGACGCCGATCGTCACGCCGAGCGCGGCGGCGACGCCGATCTCGGCGAAGTTGACGACGTCGGGCTGCGGCAACTGCTTCCACAGCGGAATGTGGAAGGCGGCTTCCGCGCCGATGATCAGGCGGGCGAAATAGGTCGACGTCGCCGTCGCCGCCACCACCGGCAGGAAGGAGCGCGGCGAGATTTCCGGCAGCAGTACTTCCACCGCGAACAGCACGCCGCCGAGCGGTGTGTTGAAGGTGGCGGCGATTCCGGCACCGGCGCCGGCCGCCAGAAGGATGATTTTCTGCGACCGGATGAGGCGCAGCCGGCGCCCGAGCGTGGAACCGAAAGACGAGCCGATCTGGATGATCGGGCCCTCGCGCCCGACCGAGGCGCCGGTGCCGATGGACAGCGCCGAGGCAAAGGCCTTCACCACCGAGACGATGCCGCGGACATTGCCTTCGCGGTGGTAGATGGCGAACATCACCTCCGGCACGCCGTGCCCCCTGGCCTCCGGCGCGAAATTCTCCACCAGCCAGACGACGCCGAGCCCGCCGATCACCGGAACCAGGATGATGAACGGTCCCCAGGCGCTCGGCGCGCCATAGACGTTCGGATCAAGGAACGGGTTGAACGTGCCATAGAAGGCCAGGTTGTAGATGATGGCGATCAGGTATTTGAACAGGATCGCGCCGAACGCGGCGACGACGCCCACCACGAATGCCAGCAGCACCAGGACCGGCAGGCTGACCTCGCGCTGACCTTCCGGCGGCGCGCTGTCGGCAAGGGCGGCGGTCGTTGCGGGCTTGGCGGTCGTGGTCATCGGCGTGGCCTCGTCGATCCGGATCGTGCGGCTCTGCCATTCGAGCAGCACCTCCCCTGCCGGCTAACCCCGTCGTCCGCCGCGCTCAAGGAAAAATCGCCGAATCGCACGCCCGGTCACGCCGATCCACCCATTTGCCGCATCGGGGTTAGCCGTGCGGCGCGCGCGCGACCGCTCAGCCTTTCCTTCCCTTTGCCGCCCGAATCGCTACATTGCGGCACAAATGGCGAACGACTTACCCTTCTTCGACGACGACGCCCCGCGTCCCGGCTCGATTGCCGCGCGCGCCATGGCCGCGCGTGCGGCCATGGCGCGCTATCTCGACGGGCTCAACCCCGAGCAGCGCCGCGCCGTGGAGACGACCGAGGGGCCGGTCCTCGTGCTCGCCGGCGCCGGCACCGGCAAGACGCGCGTGCTCACCACCCGCATCGCCCACATCCTGCAGACGGGCCGCGCCTTCCCCTCGCAGATCCTCGCCGTCACCTTCACCAACAAGGCCGCCCGCGAAATGCGCGAGCGCATCGCCATGCTGGTCGGCGAGGCGGTGGAGGGCATGCCCTGGCTCGGCACCTTCCATTCGATCGGCGTCAAGATCGTGCGCCGCCACGCCGAGATGGCCGGCCTGCGCTCCGATTTCACCATCCTCGACCCCGACGACCAGCTCCGCCTCATCCGCCAGGTCATCGAGGCCGAGAACCTCGACGAGAAGCGCTGGCCGGCCCGCCAGTTCGCGCAGATGCTCGACGGCTGGAAGAACAAGGGCCTCTATCCCGAGACCATTCCCGAGGGCGATTCGCGCGCCTTCGCCGGCAAGGGCCGCGCCCTCTACGCCGCCTACCAGGCGCGGCTGAAGACGCTCAACGCCGCCGATTTCGGCGACCTGCTGCTACACCCGATCCGCATCTTCCGCGAAAATCCGGACGTGCTCGCCGACTACCAGCGCCGCTTCCGCTACATCCTCGTCGACGAATACCAGGACACCAACACCGCGCAATATCTCTGGCTGCGCCTCATCGCGCAGAGGCCGCGCCCCTCTTCAACCTCCCCCGCCGCAGGCGGGCAAGGCCGACCCGAAGCCTCCCCCTCCGTGGCAGGGCAAGCGTTCGCCGGCCTCTCCCCCGCCGCAGGCGGGCAAGGCCGACCGGCCGTCGCGCCCGATGGCGCGCCCTCGCGGAGCGAGCCGCGCAGCGGCGACAGCGTGAGCGGGATGAACCAGCCGAATATCTGCTGCGTCGGCGACGACGACCAGTCGATCTATGGCTGGCGCGGCGCCGAGGTCGACAACATCCTGCGCTTCGACAAGGATTTCCCCGGCGCCGCGATCATCCGGCTCGAACGCAACTATCGCTCCACCTCGCACATCCTCGCCGCCGCCTCGCATCTGATCGCCCATAATGAGGGCCGCCTCGGCAAGACGCTGTTCACCGAGGCCGACGACCCCGACGATCCGCGCGTCAGGGTCCACGCCTCTTGGGATTCCGAGGAGGAAGCCCGCGCCATCGGCGACGAGATCGAGGCGCTGCAGAGGAAGGACCACGCGCTGAACGACATGGCGATCCTGGTGCGCGCCTCCTTCCAGATGCGCGAATTCGAGGAGCGCTTCGTCACACTCGGCCTGCCCTACCGCGTCATCGGCGGCCCGCGTTTCTACGAGCGCGCCGAGATCCGCGATGCGCTCGCCTATTTCCGCGTGGTCGCGCAGCCCGCCGACGACCTCGCCTTCGAGCGCATCGTCAACGTTCCGAAGCGGGGCCTGGGCGATGCCGCCATCCGCCAGATCCACGATGCCGCCCGCGTCGGCGGCGTCCCCATGCTCGCCGCCTCGGCCGAACTCGCCGAGAGCGACGAGATGAAGCCGAAGCCGCGCGCGGCACTGCGCGAGGTCGTCGCCAATTTCGCCCGCTGGCGCGAGGCGCTGGAGCGCACGCCGCATGTCGAGCTCGCCGAGACCATTCTCGAGGAGAGCGGCTATACCGCCATGTGGAAGGCCGACCGCTCGGCCGACGCGCCGGGCCGGCTGGACAACCTCAAGGAACTCGTCCGCGCGCTCGGCGAATACGAGTCGCTGCGCGCCTTCCTCGAGCATGTCGCCCTCGTCATGGAGGCGCAGGGCGAAGGCGGCGAGGACGCTGTCTCGGTCATGACGCTGCATTCGGCCAAGGGGCTAGAATTCGAGACCGTCTTCCTGCCCGGCTGGGAGGAAGGCCTCTTCCCCCATCAGCGCGCGCTCGACGAGGGCGGCCGCTCGGGCCTCGAAGAGGAGCGCCGCCTCGCCTATGTCGGCCTCACCCGGGCGAAGCGCAATCTCCACGTCTGGTTCGCCTCCAACCGCCGCATCCACGGCCTGTGGCAGTCGACCATCCCCTCGCGCTTCGTCGACGAACTGCCCGAGGCCCATGTCGAGGTGGTGGAATCGGGCGGCAATTACGGCGGCTACGGCGTCGGCCGTCAGAACCCCTACGGCGCCTCGCGCTTCGACCAGTCGTCGGATCCCTTCCGCGGCTCCTATTCCTCGCCCGGCTGGGCCCGGGCCCAGGCCAACCGCTCAGAAGCGACGCAGAAGAACTGGGGCACCCGTTCCGGCCACGCGGTCGAGCGCATCGGCTATGGCGAGACGGATTCGGGCTTCGGCGCCGGCCGCGGCTCGGTCAAGGGCCGCACGATCGACGGCGAACTGGTGGCGAAATCCGTCTCCTCCACCCCGTCCCGCTTTGCCGTCGGCGACCGCGTCTTCCACCAGAAGTTCGGCAATGGCGACGTCACGGCGATCGAGGGCAACAAGCTGACGATCAGCTTCGACCGGGCGGGCGAGAAGCGGGTGCTTGAAGGGTTTGTGGAGAGGGCGTAGAAAATATTGTTATTTATCAGTAATATTCAAATTATACTATCATGGCATCTTATTTAATGCTGAATTTTTTCAAAAAACTACTGCAGATACAAAATTCGTTTTTGATTATAATAATTTAATTAATAGAATAGAAAAAGCTATTACCCTAAATTGCTTTAAAATAAACTTTACAACGCGAGACATGTCTTATAGCATATCATTGCGTTAGGCAGGTTTTGATGCAAAGAGTTCGCATTTTTCTTTCGATTCTCGTGGCTTCGCTCGTCGCGACGCCTACTCATGCGCAGACTTCGCCGTCTAGTTCGGGTAGCGCGTTTTTCGTGAATTCAGATGGTTGGGCGGTTACCAATGCCCATGTCCTCGAAGGCTGTAGTCGCGCCTCAGTACCGGCTGTCGGCGAAGCTACTGACTGGATCATAGATAGCCAAAACGACGTTGCAGCGGTCAAAATAGGAGGCAGCTTCGGAAGGCCCTTTCTCAGCCTACGTGGAACTCCCCCACGCCTAGGCGACGACATCGTAGCTTTCGGATACCCACTGGGCGAATTCTTGTCGGATTCGGTCAAAGTCACGGTAGGAAACATCAATTCTTTGGTGGGGATGGATAACGATACGCGGTATTTACAAATTTCTGCCCCGATTCAACCGGGGAATTCAGGAGGGCCAGTAGTAGATCATTCCGGCGCGGTCCTTGGAGTAGCTTCGGCGGTTCTCGGTTTGGGCTTTGCTGGTCATACCGGTGTACTTCCCCAGAATGTCAACTTCGCAGTTAGATCTAATGTATTAGAAATGTTTCTCCAGGGCAACGGAGTAAAATTTAAAAAATTGATTTACCACAAGATTTAATGCAGACAGCCGATTTAGCAGAAAAGATCGCGCCAGCCGTTTTGCCCATCTTCTGTTATAAAGACGACAATAAATCGACTAGCGTCGACGATCAGGTATCGCTGGCACCTAAAAATAGGATAGATGAAGAAAATGACTTTCGTAATAAAGCTATTAAATTTAGGCAATTATCCCCTTGACACAAGTAAGGCGATGCCCTAGATATGGGGCATGAGCAAGAGCAAATCCCCCGCCTTTTCGGTCCGCCAGTTCTTTGAGCGCTTTCCCGACGATGAAGCGTGCCTCACGCACGTCATGGAAGTGCGGTTCGGTATGCGCCATGTTTGCCGGAAATGCGGCAAGGAAAGCACCTTCCATCGCATGAGCGACCGCCGCGCCTTTGCGTGCGCT
>WBZS01000940.1_pt1 | contig 27254 bp, 35 predicted proteins | sample 5204201 | NCBI WGS metagenome assembly WBZS01 (sample SAMN12344357, study PRJNA552823) | activated sludge metagenome | biome: Activated sludge suspended growth; feature: Nitrification reactor; material: Wastewater; isolation source: activated sludge from nitrification reactor of wastewater... | reverse complement strand
GTGACCGTCTGCATGCTCGCCTCCTCCGAATCGTGGTCACCTCATCGGCAACCACTTCGCAGGCGCTGTCCGCGCCCGAGGAGGAGCCGTCCACAGCATCACGTGCCGAGATCGCGTGGCGTTAGGCTCGCGGCCGCTGGACCCTCAGAAGCGGCCAGTCGAGGCACAATCCGCGAACCTCGACGCGATACCTTCAAAATGGAGCCCGGTGGTCGGTTTGTCGACGCCGGCTCCCAATCCCGAAGCTGTTGACAGCTCGCGAGCAGGCGGTGGGCGCCGACGATGTCGCCCCATCGCACACCGGATCGGAGTCGCAGACCATCGCCACTTGAATAGTTTGACTTCCCAAGCCGTGCGTGTCCGCCTCGGCGCACGTTCCACCCTGCATCGATCGGCCATCCCAAACCCCGGCGCTGGCCAACGAGCGCGAACGGGGTTATCTAGGACTCGAAGTTCTAGAGTTTATCGCGGTTGCTGCCTGGGAGACGTTTGATGGCGCCAGTGATGATCCCCTTTGCCAACGGCAAGGGCGGCGTCGGCAAGACGGCGCTGGCCTGCAGCTACGCCGTCGCCGAGGCGATCAAGGGCGCCGACGTCGTCCTCACCGATCTCAACGAGGAGCAGCGCACCGCGCTGGCCTGGGCGCAGGTTCGCGACCACAACAGCCTGCTACCCAAGGTCCGGGTCGAGGCGGCCAACGCGCGCCAGGCGCTGGAGATGGTCGGGCGCTGCGACGTGCTTATTGTCGACACGCCGGGCTGGACGGACAAGACGACCCTGGCGCTGGCGCGCAAGGCGACCTTCATGGTGATCCCGACCGGCCCCAATCCGACCTACGAGCTGGCGCCGACCGTGCGGCTGCTGCACGGGCTCCGGCAAGAGGGCATCGAGGCCTGGCGGCTCGGCGTCGTGTTCTCGCGTTTCAGCGCCGACGACACGGCGCGGGCAAAGGAAGAGGAATTCGCCAGGAGCTATCTCGATCAGGCCGGCTATCGGGCGCTCGAGGGCTCGGTCCGCAATGCGACGGAATTCGGGTCGGCCCTGTCCGTCGGCTATGGGATGACCGAGGTCGGCGGAGCCGCGGCGCTGCGTGACGAGGCGAGCCGGATGATGGCGACGATCAGCAAAGGCGTGGTTGCTGCCGAGCGGCGCCTGCAGCGCTCGCATGCGCCGTCACCGGACAGGGAGCATGATCGCGGAGGGCGTGGCCGATGACGACGAAGAAGCCAGTTCCGCCGAGCGCCGCGCCGAGCGTACTGCCGCCGCCTGCGCCCAGTGACAATGCGAAGCGGGCGCTGAACAGCTATGGCGCCGCGCGCGGCGAGGACGGCCGTATCGCCCGCAGCACCGGCCGCGACGTGCAGTTCGCGACCATCGTGACGCCGGAGTTCAAGGTCTGGATGAAGGCCGAGGCCAAGCGCCGCGGCAAGCGCATGTGCGTGCTGCTCGAAGATATGCGCGCGGCCTACGAGAAGGTTCACGGCGCCAAGCGCTGAAGGCGTCCCCACAGCAACTTTTGTGAAGCTCGAACGCGGGGTGAAATCCCATGCGCTGGATCATTGCGGCCATCGGCCTGGTTGCGGCGGCCTTGCTGTTCGCCGCCTCGGTCAGCATGAACTGGAGTTTCTGGACGGCGCAAGCCACCGACGCTGCTTCGGCGCACAGTCTCGGCGCGGTATCGATCGGCCTCGACCTGTTCAAGACGATGCTGCCGGTCGTGATCGCCTGGAGCTGGACCAAGGGGCATCGCCTCGGCGCGGTGATCGCCACGGTGTTCTTCGGCGGCTGCCTCGTCTTCTCCTTCGCAAGCGCGCTCGGCTTTGCGTCCTCTGCACGCGACGCTGTTACCGCGGGCCGCGAAACCAAGGCGCTGCGCTACGCGGCGGCGGAGCAGGAGCTGGCCGACTCCAAGAACCGCCTGACGAAGCTGTCGGCGTCGCGCCCGCAATCCGTCGTCGAGGAGGCGATCGCCAGGGCGCAGCAGGACCGGCGCTGGACGAGCTCGAAAGAGTGCCGCGAGGCGACGGCCGAGGCGAGCAGGGTGTTCTGCCAGGAGGTCGGCGACCTGCGCATCGAGCTGGCTGCCGCTGTCGAGAGCGAGGGCCTGCGCGAACGCGAACAGAATTTGAAGCAAGAGATCGACCGGCTGCTTGCCGACGGCGCGCGCCTCGACAAGGACCCGCAGGCCGGGGTGCTGGCCAAGCTAACGGGAATCGGGATCGCGCGGATGCAGACCGTTCTGGTGGTTCTATTGGCGCTGCTCGTCGAGATCGGCGCCGCCTTCGGCCTATTCCTGGCGATGTTGCCGCTGCGGACGCGCGATCCGCGACCGGCGGCGGCGATCGGCCTCGTCGCAGAACCGCGCGCACGCGCCGAGCCACTGCGCCTGCCGCCGCCGACGCGCTTCATTCGCGCCCCTGACGGCCGACTGATGATCGAGTGAGTCTTCCTGTGATCTGGTGAGGCCATGACGATTTTCGGCAACTTCGGCAAGCAAAACGCCCCTCCACCGACCAACAGCCCGGCGCAACCTACCGCGCCGGCCAAGCGCACGCGGCGCAAGACCGGCCGCACACAGGTGTATTCGGTGCGCGTGCGGGACGGCTTCAAGGCCGACATCCTGTGTCTGCAGGCCGAGCTGCAGATCGAGCAGAGCCGCCTGCCGGGGCGGGCGCGCAAAATCTCCGAGGGCGAGGTCGTCGAGCAGATGCTGCAAGCGTTCAAGGCCTCGCGTACCGGCGGCCCCGATCAGGCGGGAGCGATGATGCTTTCGAGCGAGGTCATGCAAGGCATCCGAGCGATCGCCGACGCGGAGCGGATCACGCCGGCCGAGGCCGTCGAGCGTCTCGTCGTGCAAAGGTTTGCGCAGCTTGGTTTGGCCCTGCAGCGGTAGATCTGAGCAGCGACTGGATCGGTTTCTGGCAGCGTCACGGAGTTTGGCCATGGCATCGCGTGAGGAGTGGAAGGTCAGCGTCGTCTCCGGCGAGGTGCTGCGTCGCATCGTCGCCGCCACGCTGCCGCGCAGCGAGGTCGAGCATTGCGTCGCGTTCGTGCGCGAGCACGCCAGCGCTAACACGATCGGCGAGGACGAGCTCGAGCGGCTGATCACCGTGTTCGTCGAAGGCACCGCCACCGGCTAGCACTTACCGTCGATGCGGATCGGGTTTGCAGAGCTACCAATCGCCCGGGAGGCGGTCTTGCTCGTGCGCGCGTCCCGGCGGTCGCCCGCGAAAACACTTCGGCGATGAATGGCTGCCAGCAGCAGGACGGCGGCGAGCGTCGTGATGCTGGAGTTCATGTCGCGCCGCTAGGCGAGGGCCTGCCACTGGAAGCATGAGGCGGCACGGGGCTGCGCTCCGGCTGCAACGCCATCAGGTAGTCGACGGTGCGCGACGCGGCGCCGGCGGCCGTGAAAATCGCCTTGCTGTCGTTCTTCAACGCGGTCAACCAGCCGGCGATGTACTGGGCGTGATCGGGGCGCGGCACGCATGCGACCTCGAGCTCGGCGCACAGGAACGCCGCCGTCAGCTCGGCGATCAACTCGTTGACGGCATAGGCCTCGTCGCCGAACCGCTTGGCGGTCTCGAGGTTCATCCTGTGCGGGGCGTGAGCCCAGTGGCCGTTATGCCGATATCGGCATAAGATCCATTATGCCGAGTGCCGGATTATGCCGCGCCAGTCGTCGTTCCTGTCGACAGGTGTGCAACACCGGCGCGGCATGTCGGCATAATCAGAGCGCCTCCAGGAAGGCGAGCAGTTTGTCGTCCGGTCGGTAGCGACAGGGCGGGGCTTTGACCGGGCGCGTCCGTGCCATCGCCTTCTCCTTCAGCTGGATGTCGGCGTGGATGTACATTTGCGTTGTCTCGACGGATTCATGGCCGAGCCAGAGCGCGATGACGGTGCGGTCGACGCCGTTCTGCAATAACTGCATCGCCGCGCTGTGGCGCAGCACATGAGGCGTGACGCGCTTCTTCTTGAGCGTTGGGCATCTCTCGGTCGCCGTCCGAACGTGCTTGCGCACGATCTGCTCGACCGCATCCCGGCTCAGCCTCGCATCGCGGTTGCTTGTGAACACGGGATCGTCTTCCGCGCCGGCACGCTCGGCGAGCCAATCGCGGAGTACCTTGACGCTGTCCTTTCGGATCGGTGTCGCCCGCTCCTTCCGCCCTTTGCCCATGCATCGGACGTGCGCCCCGGCTCCGAGCAGGATGTCGCCGCAGTTGAGGTTGATCAGCTCCGACACGCGCAAGCCGGTCTGCAGTCCCAGTATGAGCAGAGTGCGATCCCGTCGACCATGCCAAGTGGACAAGTCCGGGGCGGCGATGACGGCTTCGATCTCGTCACGCGCCAGATAATCGATCGTGCGTTTCTCGTGCCGCTTCGCCGGCATGGCAAGCACGCGCTGACAGTGATGCAGCAGCTGCGGCTCGTTGCCCGCCACGTACTTGAAGAAGGAGCGGATTGCCGACAGCCGAGTATTGCGGCTGCGGGCGCTGTTGCCTCTCTTGCTCTCGATCTCGGTCAGGAACTGGCCGATAAGCTCGGCGTCGATGTCGATCACCTGCAGCTCGGTCGGCGAGCGGCCGACGCGATCGGCTGCGTACTTGAGCAGAAGACGGAACGTGTCGCGGTAGCTCAAGATGGTGTTCGGGCTCGCCTTCAACTGCAGCCCAAGGCGGTCGGTGAAGAAGCGTTGAAGGTAGGCCGGCAGCGGATGCGTCTTCATCTCCGACCACCTTTCTCGGACGTGCCGGCCATCGAGCGTTCTGCGCGCTCCGAGGCGAGTTGGAGCAACTCGGGCACGGCCTCGATGTACCAGTAGGTGTGATCAGGCTTCGAGTGGCCGAGGTAGGTGGTCAGCTTGATCATCTCGCAGTCGGGATCGAGTCCTTTCTGGTACCAGCCGATGATCGTACGCACGGCGAAGGTGTGTCGAAGGTCATGGATGCGCGGCCCGTGACCGTGTCGGCAGAAGCGCTGTGCAGCACGGAGCCCGACGTCCTGCGAGACGGTGGCGAAGCTGTAGCGGGCACTCCACTCCGTAACGCGCCGGCCATCGTCGTTGCGGAAGAATGCTCCGCCATCTCCCCCGACGAGACGGATGCGCTCGCCGCGATAGGCGATGAGCCGCTCGACCGTGGTCTGCGCAATCGGCACGTAGCGCGCCTTGCCGTTCTTGCCGCGTCTCACGACGATGACGCCCGCGTCGAGGTCGACATCGGCCTCATCGAGGTTCAGCGCCTCGTTGATGCGCAACCCGGTGACGGCGATGAGCCCGAACAGCGTCGAGCACGTCCAGCCTCGCAGCCCGTAGCGCGATCGCAATTGGGACGCCCGCGTGACGATCGTCGCCACCTGCTCATCGGTGTAGATGTAAGGGCGCGGTCTCTGCCACTTGATTGGAATGAGCCCCGGCGGCGGCACCTCTGTGCGCTCGTCGTATCCTTTCCTCCAGCGGGCGAAGCCGCGCACCATTCCAAGGCGGTGCCCCCACGTGTTGTTGCTGGCTGAGCCGAACGAGGCCTTCCATCGCAGGAACAGATCGACGGTGATGTGGTCGGCCCCCTCGCGGTCGGCGAAGCGGGTGAAGACCTTGAGCACGCGCTGCTCGAAGGAGAGATCGAAGCCGAGGCTGCGCCGGACGGCGACGTACTCGGTGAGGCTTTCCGTGAGGGTCGTCATGTGCGCCCTCCCTGGGTCGGCCAGTTGCGCGCGATCGAGCGCAGGCCTTCCACGTCGTGCCTCGCGTAGATGGCCGTGGACGCGCGCGAGCGGTGCCGGAGAACGTCACCGATCTCATCGAGCGAGGCGCCCTTGCGCAGCATATCGGTTGCCAGGCTGTGGCGAAGCAGATGCGAGCCGATGTACTTCTGGGGCGGCTTGAGCCCGGTTTCCTTGAAGGCGGCGCGCAGTACCATATTGAGGATCTGCGCATTCACGAACGGTCGGTACGGCACCTTATCCGAGAGGAACAACGTCCGCGACGTGCCTCGCCGACCGTTTTTGATGTAGTCGACGATCGCCTCTCCTGCATCCTTCGGCAGCGGCATGCGGTCGAACCTCTTGCCCTTGCCACGGATAAGGATCGTGCCGGCGCGCCAGTCGATATCATCGAGCTGTACGGCAATCACCTCCGGCGCACGTAACCCGAGACGAGCGAGGAGCAGAAGCATCGCGTGGTTGCGCCGCCCCACGGCGGTCGGCTCCCACGCGGCGTTGATCAGCCGCTCGACCTCTTCGGGCTTCAACGATCGCGAGAGGTTCGTTGCCTTTGCTGTTGCGACGCGCGGGAGACTGCTGGCCAGGTCGCGTTTCGTTTTTCCACTCCAGAACAGGAAGCGGAACAGGCCGCGCAGATGCGTCGGCGGCGTCTTGTCCCGATAGCCCGGCTTGCGCCCCATGACCTCGCGCAGGAAGGCAACGACGTCGGCCGGCGTGATATCGTTGAGATCGCCCAATCCGGCTCCGAAGCGGAACGTCATGAACCGCTCGAAGAAGCGCACGCAGCTATAGATGGTTTTCTCGGTGAGGCCGCGTTGCTGACGAAGGTAGGCCTCGTACTCGGCCCGCAAGCGATCGCGTGCGGTCGGTTTTTTCTGCGGCTGGTCAGGCCGTTCGGCGAGGCCGGCCTCGACGAGTGCATCGACGAAGCACTGCAGACAGTGGCGCTTGTAGACGTGCTTGTTGGGGTGCATCTCCTTGAGCGCCGCCGCGTGAACCGATGCCAGTGTTGCGCCGGCCAGCTGCCCTTTGCGAAGTCCGCGGCGAGCGACCTCACGGCAGAATTGCGCGGCAGCTCGGTCGTAGCTTCGAAGCGTGCAGGATGCGTAGCCCTGCGTCGCGAGTTCGCGCTGGAACTGTTGGCAGAACGGCTTCAACCAGCCGGGCGCAACTTCGGCGGCCGTCGGCTTTTTCTCTGCGAATGGCATAGTGGCTCCTTCCTCTGATGGAAGGAGCAGTGGGGCACTGCAAGAGTGCGCAAGGCGATGCAGGGTAAACATTAATTCTGTGCACAACGTGTGGATGATTACGCGATGGATGCACAGGCCGATCCAATGAGCCCCCTCATCCTGGGGCACCGACCCGTGGTCGTCAGCCTGATGCTTTTGCAGTGGAATCGGGCAGGGATCGGCGCGATGGGTGGCGAGATCATCACGGACAGATGCAAGGCAGCTATGTTACACTGTAACAGTTCTAGCCGGACATGATGGCATGCAGGCACGGAGACGGCATCGGAGATTGGGTTGGCTGGCGCTGTTGGCGCTGGCCCTCCAACTCGTGCTGACATTCGGCCACCATCACAACCACCATGAGCACGGCACAAGGCACCAGGACGCCTCGCCAGCCTGCGCGCACGGCACCGAGAGCAACTGCCCGGCCGATGATGACGACGACGAGGACCATTGCGCGATCTGCTGGGCGATGGCCGTCGCTACAGCGCTGGTTCTGCCCGTTCTCGTAGCCCTTGGCGTTCCGTTTCGAGCACCTGCCTCGCACAGCCGCCCTGCTGCAGATGTGGCTCGCTCCGATCATCGTCGACGTGCCTTCCAAGCGCGCGGCCCGCCGTCCCCAGCCCCCGCGTTCTAGATCACTCCGCCCCGCGGCTTTCCGTAACAACGGAATGAGCTGCGAGCGCCTGCACGCATGACGTGGCGTGCAGCGCAAGGCATTTTGCAACTGGAGAGCCACCATGCGCTCGCGCAGCCGATTGGCATTCGCACTCACGACCTCGTTGATCAGTTTCCAGCCGGTATCGGCGCAACAGCCTCCCGCACCTGCCGACCAACTGGCGCCGCAGGCGCCCGCGCCGGTAGCGCCCACCTTGCCAGCTCCGTCGCAGGCGCCAGCGTCGCCAGCGCCCGCCGCGCAACAGCCCGCGCCGCCGGTGCCGGTGCCGGCTTCTCCGCCGGCGGGCGGTCCACCGGTTCCCAAGGAGGGTGCCCAAGGCGCTCCGGGAATTGAGCTGCCGCCGGTTATCATCACTCAGCCCAAGGAGGCACCGGCCAAACCAAAGGTGGCGGCCAAGAAGCCCAAACCCGTAACACCCGACCTTGGCCCGGCGCCCGCGAAGGCCGCCAAAGCTCCCGCCGCACCCGTCGCCCCTGCGCCCCCCACTGCACCTGCCCCCGCTGCGTCCCCCGCTGCGGCCACTGCGCCGGCTGCGGCACCGGTGGCGCTCACCCCACCCGCAGGCACGATCGTCGTCCTCGGTGGAAGCTTCGCTCCTGTCCTGTCAGCGAGCGGAGCCGAAATCACGGCGACACATGGCGCGACGATCACCGACATCCTGCAGACGCTGCCGGGCGTCACCGGCTCGACCTTTGCGCCCGGTGCCGACCGTCCAATCGTACGCGGGCTCGACGGTAACAGGCTCCGCGTGCAGGAGGGGGGCCTAGGCACCGGTGACGTCTCTGACTTGAGCGAGGATCATGGCGTTCCCGTCGACCCATGCACGGTGGAGAAGGTCGATGTCATCCACGGGCCGGCGGCGCTGCGCTATACCACTAAGGCAGTCGGCGGCGTCGTCGACGCGCAGACGAGCACAATTCCGACCGCCGTGCCGCCGAACGGTATCAGCGGTGAGGTCCGCGGCGGCTTTAACTCGGTCGACAAAGGGCGTGACGGCTGCTTCAGGACCACGGCCGGTGCGCAAGGGTTCGTCGTCCACGCCTCGGGATTCGACCGCCACGCCGACGACTACCGCATCCCCGGCGGCATCCAGCCCAACTCGTTCGTCGACAGCAACGGCTACTCCTTCGGCGGCTCCTACGTGTGGAGGGAAGGCTTTGCCGGCGTCGCCTACACGCGCTTCAACAGCCTCTATGCCATCCCGGGCATCGAGTCCGCTGCTGCCAAGTCGCGCATCGACATGGGGCAGGACAAGATCACGGCCAAGGCCGAATGGCGTGTGCGCGACTACGGCATCGAGGCTGTCCGCGCGTGGTTCGGCTTCACCAACTATGCGCACAACGAGCTGGATTTCGATGCTGCGTTGGGGGCCGACACGATCGGCTCCCGCTTCGTCAACAAGGAGCATGAGGGACGCTTCGAGGTCGACCATGCCCGGCTGATGACGCCGCTCGGGGCCCTCCAGGGCACCGCCGGCATCCAGGTCTCCAACCGCGATTTGATCGGGTTGAGCTTCGAGGGCGACAACCTGTTGGAGCCCAACAACACGCGCAAGACCGCCGGCTTCCTGTTCGAGGAGCTGCAGGTCTCGAAGCGGCTGAGGCTCCTCGGCAGCGTTCGCGTCGAGCGCGACGCAGTCAGCGGCTCCACCTACGCCGACATCATGACGCCGCTGCCGCCGCTGGTCGGTTACGACAAGTCGTTCGACACCGTCAGCGGCAGCGTGGGCCTCGCCTATGAGCTGCCGCTCGGCGTGACGGCGCGGCTGTCTGCGCTTTATGCGGAGCGTGCGCCCGAAGCCCAGGAGCTGTTCTCCAAAGGCGCCCACGACGCAACCGGCACGTTCGAGATCGGCAATCCGGACCTCACCATCGAGAAGTCGCGCACGATCGAGGGCGGCTTCAGGCGCGAGAAGGGCGACCTGCGCTTCGATACGACCGCCTACTACACGAAGTACAACGGCTTCATCTACCGTGCGCTCACGGGCGAGATGTGTGATGTGACGATCGCCTCCTGCTCGCCACAAGGTGCGGGCGGCGACTTGAAGCAGGTCATCTTCGGCCAGAAGGACGCCACGTTCTACGGCGTCGAGCTGACCGGCGAGTATGACGTGGCGCCGCTCTGGCGCGGCGTGTGGGGCATCGCCAGCCGCTACGACTTCGTGCGCGCCCGCTTCGACGACGGCGAGAACGTGCCGCGCATCCCGCCGCACCGTCTCGGCGGCGGCGTCTATTACCGCGATGGGGATTGGCGCGCCCGCGTCGATCTCCTGCACGCCTTCCGCCACGACGAGATCGGCTTCGACGAGACGCCGACCAGCGGCTACACGCTGCTCAACGCGGAAGCCAGCTACACCCTGAAGCTCGCCTCCGACGGCCGCATTGTCCCCGAGCTGATCATCGGTCTCAAGGGCGAGAACCTGCTCGACGACGACGTGCGCAACTCGGCTTCCTTCAAGAAGGACGAGGTGCTGCAGCCCGGCCGCAACGTACGCCTTTTCGGCATCGTGAAGTTCTGAGGTGACCGGCGGCCGGTCGCATCCGGCCGACCGCATTCGTGCAATGTCTGCGTGAAAGGAAAATGCCATGAAGACGATCCTGTCACTCACGGTCGCGGCGGGCCTGCTCGTCGGGCCGACGGCAACTCCGGTGTTTGCCGCTGACACTCACAACGGCTGGCGCTGCAACGCCTATGGCTACGGCGGGCCGCGAGAAGCGTGGCAAACCGTAACCGGTGAGCGCAACGGCTCCGAGCGAGCGGCCAGAGAAGCGGCGACCGACTACTGCTCGCACGAGCGGCACTTGAATGGCTGTCGTGGCAGCGGCTGCTGGCCGGAATAAACGCTTTTCCGAGATTTGCAGCCGAGACGTGACAGAAATTTTCGCATCTCGATCGCATCGACACATCAACCGAGGTACCAAATCCAATGACCTCTGCGAAGATTTTGAAGCTGATCGTGCCACTTTCCGCGTCGGTGCTGATGGCTGTCCCCGGATTGGCCCAGGAGGTTCAGCGCCAGCTCGGAGCCCATGTTCACGGCCACGGCACGCTCAACATCGCTGTCGAGGGCAGCAAGGTGACAATCGAGCTGGAGGCTCCCGGCGACGACATCGTCGGCTTCGAGCACGAGGCCAAGACCGCGAAACAGAAGGCGGCCATCGAGGCGGCCAAGACAAGACTGTCCGCGCCCCTGACCCTGCTCGTGCCGCCGCCCGCCGCGGGCTGCAAGGCGACATCGGCCAAGGTCGAGCTGGAGTCCGGTGCGCATCACGGTGAGGCGGCGCCTGCGGCAAAGACCGGCGACAAGGCGGAAGGAGAAGCCGAGCACTCTGGTTTCCACGCCGAATACACGCTCGAATGCTCCAACATTGCAGCCTTGACGATGCTGGATGTGCGCTACTTCAAGGCCTTCGCGAAGGCCCAGGAACTGGACGTGAGTCTCATCGGGCCCAAAGGTCAGACCAAGCTCGAAGTCACGCGAGAGAAGCCCAGTCTCGACCTTCGCAGCGTGATGTAACGCATGGTTGACTTGGCCGCCGGGTGAGTAACGCAACGCCGAAGGCGGGGCAGATCTCTTCGACACCGTGCCCGGCGAGCCGCCGAGCAGCCGTGGCGATCACCGGCATCGCCACGGGGACTGCTCTACTCTTTGCCCAACGTGGGTTTCTGACGAACAGCGGGGGCGGAGCCTGCCACTCTCACGAAGCTGCGGGCTTCGATCGGGACAGAAGCGTGTCCGGCCGCGGGGTCTCTCGATTTGTGCAGCGCCTTGGCATGATCCGCCCACCACGGCTTACCGTGACTGCCGGGCGGACAGCCGACATGACCGGGATAATGTGCAGTCAGCGCAGCATCAGCCGTGTTGTGATCCCGTCCACACCAGCAGCCGAGCGCCGTGTTGAGCAGGAGCAACGAGAAGAGGCCCAACGGCAATCCACGCACCAACAGGTGACTTACTTGCATGGTGATGACCTCATCTCAAAAAACTACTCCCAGCATAGCTCGGCCACGGCGAGCCGGTAAGACAAGTGCGAAGAAACGCCAAAGCGAGTGTAACCGCGTCTCGCCGGGCAGGAAAGTCTTGCAGACCCTTCGAGACTTCGGAAACGAAAGTGTCCTTGCGACTGTGGCATCGGCCGCGCTCTCTCATCACGTCGGTATCGTGTTGGTCAACCAGATTATGCCGACATGCCGCGCTGGTGGCTCTCACCGGTCGGCAGAATAGTGATCGGCGCGGCATAATCAGGCACTCGGCATAATGGCCTGCCTCGTGAAGTCGGGTCGACTCGTAACTTTCCGTCGGCGTCGAGGTCTCGGTGCCGATGAACAGATTGCGCGGCGGCATTTGGATGTAGTCGCCCTCGCCGTTCGCGGTGCGGTGCCGGTAGAAGGCGCGTGCGCCGCCCTCGCGGAACTCCGCTCCGGTGTTGGCGAGGAAGGCGTCGACGTGCGCCATGCGGACGGTGAGGTCCGGCCGCGGCGCCGATGTCGGCAGCAACTTCGACCGTAGCTCGGCCGGGGCGTCCACCTGGTCGATGTTGAACACGTGCGCCGCCTTGGCGTAGAGGCGCTTGCCGCCGCCGTCCTCGTTGTTGTCCTCGTGCCCCGCGTCGTTGCCGCGGCCAGCACCCGCTTTGCGCTTCGGTTGGCCGCTCTCATTAGTGCTCGGCACCCACTCACCATACTTGACGATCATCGTTCCCTTCTCGCCGCCGTGGACCTGAGCCGACAGTTCCGACCACTGACGATAAGTCGCCCACACCTGATGCTCGTATTTTTTGTCGTCGGCCGACATCCACAGCCACAGGATGTTGCTGCCGCGATAGCGGATGCCGGTCAGCGCGTTGACGGGCAGGGTGAAGGCCATTCCCGGCCGGTGCCACGGCATCTTGAATTCGCCGGCGCCGGCCTCGATCTCGGCGACGATCTTTTGCGTCAGCTCGGCATGCAGGTCGCGGCGCTCGGTCGCGGATCGTGCGGCAGGGCCGAAGCGGCGCGTCATGGACCTCGCGGCGGTTTGGGTGTCTTGCCGCGATCGCGCTGCGCCATGCGCTTGGCGCGCTGGCCGTCGCTCATCTCGCGGTCGGCGATGGCGTCGGGGTCGGCGACGACGCGGCGGCGCGGCACCGCTCGCTTCCGGGCGCGGTCCGTCGCTTCGCGCTTGCCGTCGGCCCAGCCGAACAAATCGCCCTGAGCCTTGGCTGTCGCGGCGGCGAGCCAGGCCTTGCTCTTGGCCTCGCGCTCGATCCAGGCGGTGACGAAGACGGCCGGCCCGCCGGCGTTGATGAGCTCGAGCGCGGCCATGAAATGCGACCGGTAGCCGGTTTCGGTGATGGGCAGCGCGGCACGCTTGGGTGTGCGGCTTTCGACCTCGATGTGATCCTGGCCGCGCACCAGGTAGTTGCGGGTGTGGGTGACGCGGACCTTGACCGTCTCGCCGGTTACCGGATTGCGCCAGACGATGTCATAGCGGCTGGGCGCGGGTCGGCGCTTGGTGATCTCGCTCGTTGTGGTGGGCCGCTTCATCGCTCGTGCTCCCAGCCGGCGCGCTTCATTGCGCTCCGCTGGGCTGACGACGCGGCGGCTTGGGTGCCGGAGTTGCGGGCGGCTTTGGAGCGGCGGCCTTGGCGTCACGCTCGGCCGCCAGGGACTCGGGCGATTTCCACGGCAGCACGTTGCCGCCGAAACGCAGGCCGCTCTTTCCTTCCATGTCACGCGCCAGCACGGTGTAGCGGCCGTCGGCGGTCCACAGCGAGCCGATGTGCGTGTAACCCTTGGCGCCCTGGCGCTCGCGCAGCGTCACGTAGAGCGGGATGTCGCGCGACTCGGCCTGGAAGAATTCGGCCGGGCGCTCGCCGGTGCGTTTGAATTCGGCGGCGAGCTTGGCGTCCCTCGCCGAGGCGTTGATGTCGCGCGCGCTGGCGTAGCCGCCCCAGATGGTCGAGACGGTACCGTCGCGCGGATCGGTGACCTCGCGCGGTTCCAGTTTGCGGATGTCGTACTTCTGACCCTCGGGCGTCGTCAGGTGGCCGGAGAAGGTGCCGTTGTTGATGAAGAAGCCGTTGTCGCGGTTCTCTGCACTGGGCTTGGTGTCGGTCATGGCTTGGTGCTCCCCGAAATCAAATAAGCAAGGTTGAAACCCGGCGGAGCGAGCCTCGCTGGGCAAAACGCCCGGCTCTTTCCACCACAATAATCAGTAGGCTGCTCTTGTCGATGCGGGGCGTCAAGAGTGCAAATCGCTCGCCGCATTCTCAGGCCTCCGCGTCGTCGTTTGACGACAAGCAGGCCTCGTTGGCGGGGCTGTCTTCGGAGCCGGCCGTCGCTGGGCCTTCACCGCCCCGGGGCCCGGCGCGGCCGGCGCAGACCTCGAGCCCCGCGGGGGCTGTCTTTGGTGAGGCCCGAGCAAGCCTGTTTGTTATCGCGGCCAGGATCGCTGCCGAGCGCATCGGCGGCGTGGAGCGGCACTGCAATTGCCTCGCGTGATGGGATCGTCACCGGAACGGCGGAGACGCGCGACCTGCTTGTCCGGCCATTCGCCTTCGGCAAGACCAAGAGCGCGGCTCCGGTCGGGCGTTACTCTCGCGCCCGACTAGAGCCCGACCCCGCGCCTTCGCGCGGGGGCACGCCCGCATGCTCCCCCACCTACATGTAAGAAATCCGGCACGACTCCGCGTCATGCAAACCAATCATTCGGCTTGCGTCTTGGCGCCGCTCTCGGCGCCAGCTTCAGGATTGTAGACGCCAGTGGACTTGAACATCTGGCATTCGCGGCTCTGTTTGAAGAACGTGTAGGCGACGCACCAGTCCGCGGACTGGCAGCCTGCCTCGCACGCATCCGCCGTTGACACGAGCTTCTTCGGCTGCTCCTGCCTGGCGAAGGCCCGGTTGTGAAAGTGCTCGATGCCGACCTCGATTGTCGAGCGCGCCGGCTCGGGTTGGTCATCGCGAATTGCGGTCAGAGATCGGGCCGTCAGCGTCAGGCTGTGCATCTCCGATTTCGGATAGCAAGACCTGTTCCACTTGTCGTAGCTGTAGGCTCGACACTTCGGATCGGATCGGCACGCCGCGGTGCAATCGTCGAGGTTGATGTCCTTGATGAATTGGATGTCGCCACCCATCATGTCGGCGTTGTCGAAGGTCTTGAAGCTGACCGGCTTCGACGGTGGAGGCGGCTGCGGCGTTGAAATCAGCGATGCAGGTGCAGGCACCGCATTGGGGGCAGCGACGGTGCCTGTCGTCAGCTGGGCTGGCGGAGCAACTGGAGGCGTCGGTGCCTCTGCGGGCTTCAGTTTGGGCGTCACTTCGGCCATCCTGGCCATCACCGCAGTGCGCTGCTCGTCGCTGAAGTCGCAATCGGTCTTGTAGCTTTTGACCTCGGCCAGCAAGCTGTCGAGGTCACGCGCCTGAGCAAGTAGGGTCGTGAACTTGGCAGCGCATTTCTTGGTGCGCTCGGCGTAGTTTGGATTGCAGTCGCGGTCGATCGCGGCGTTTGCCGCGCCCCACTGATTCATCGGCACGAAGTCGACAACGTAGCGGGCGCGTTTGGCGCATTGCTCGGCCTTGGACTCCAGGATCTTGTTGGCCGCGATCTGGCTGTCCTGCCAGTTGCGAAAGATCGATAGGCCCTCTGCCGCGATACCGCCCACCATGGTGATGGCGGCGAGGATCGACAATGTCTTCCCCCATACGCTGCTGAGGAAACCGCCAATCGCGGCCTTGGGGTCCGTGCTGGAATTCGGCTCGCTTGTCATGGGAGCACCGATTCTCGAAATGACCTGAACGTCGGTAACATGGCGTTCAGGCGAGGCTCATCCCATCAGCGGCGATATTCCACAGGACCGAAGCGCAAAGAACCGAGGCAGGTCAGAATAGTGGCCCATCTGGCAGTCGTCGCACCGCCCAGCAGCGGTTCTCTAAACGATGGACGTTCCCGGATTGACCAGCGTCACCTTGGATGAGAAGCGCAACGACGGCAGCGCTGCTCGAGCGTCTTGATCTCGTTCTTGAGGTTCTGCAGCTGCGTAGAGGCCTTGGCCTGCTCGGTCTTGGCGTCGAATGTCTTACGCAAGGCTCCGGCGGTCTTGATGCGCGCCGCGGCATCGGCGGCGGCCCGCTCAGTGATCGCCTTCTGGTGGGCGAGCTCGGCCTCGGCGGGCTTGAACTTGTCGGCGACGGCGGCGGATTGGGCCTCGATCTCGGCCTCTTCTCGCTTCAGATCGGCGAGGCCCTTCTGGTTCTGCTTCGCTGCCTTGGCGGCCTCGAGCTGCGACTGTGCCTCCTGATACTGGATCAGCACGACGGCAGCCTCGGTGCACAGCCCGATGACGGCGGTGGCGATGGCCTTGACGCCGGCGTGCATGCAATGCCTTCAAGAAATGTGAGATAACGGGTCGCGGGCTGGGACGACCAAATTTGACTCCGTCGTAAGGTCTACGGAATACTGCAATAGACAGAAACCGCTACGCACACCACTCACGGCCAAACGACGGCGGCCACAAGCGCGAGAGAATCGATTGCGCTTTAAGCGCAGTTACCCCAAGACCCGCGTAGCAACATTGGGCACAACCAGATTATCCACAGGATTGGCGCAATAAATCCGATACCGGGAGTAAACGTTTTGCCGATGAACGATGCACTAGCGGCAGCGCGCGCTGCAGGAACAACCAGTTCTAGCTAAGTAATATCGCCGACAGAGAAGACGGAAACGACCGTGACCAAGAGCAAAGCTACTCGCAGCCCCAGAAAAAAGAAGACCACGCAATCAAAGCGGATGGCGGAATGGGTCACTGTGGACAAAATGGAGCGCATCCTGCTCGACCTCTACAGCGGCAAGGAGAGCGGAACGCCGATTGCTAGAGTTCATGACTTAATACATGGTGATGGACGTGATCTGCAACCTCATCACGGAGCCGCTCGCTTTTGGAATGAGGCTCTGGAGCTCTTGGAAGAGCAAGGTTACATCGCACGCGGCCCCGTTCGCGGGGCACGGCTTGTTTGGACCGGAAAGGGAGTGGTGAAATTCGCAATTCCAGCAGACACACCCGAGTTAGAGGTTCTGGAGCTGCGACTGTTGATCGAGCCCATAGCAGCGCGGCTCGCGGCCGTCGCCTACAAAAAGGACGCCGACCCGAGCGAGCCGAGCGGCGATCTTGATGACGCCCACCAACAATTGCGCGATGCCTATGCCGCTCTCGCAGAGACAGCGGCCAACAAGGCCGCAGCGGCAGCAGACCAGAGGTTCCATCTTGCCATTCATCGGCTGGCAGGAAATAAGCTGCTTCAAATAATACTGCGCGGAATCGCCGAGAGAATCAAAGACAGCGTCGAAAACGTTGTGATGCAATTCATTGAGGATTCAGACTATATTGCAAAGGCTCATGACGAGCACGAAGAGATTTACGACGCGATATGTCACAACTCCAGCGACGAAGCTGCTAAAAAGATGGAATATCATTTATCTCAAGCGGGAGCGCGCAAAAAGGCGGCTGAGGCCAAGGTTGCACGAAGCCGACAAAAAGCACGCTAGAGATGGAATGGCTTAAACAGGCTACAAATTACGGCCGTTGGGTCTATGCCGAGACGAACCGGCTCAGCCTGATTGTTTGCGAACTTCTTGAGAGTAGTCGCCTTAAGATCCGTTAGTCCGTTTGTCCACCTCTTGTTGGCGGCGCTGTCCGACTTCTCAATAATCTGAGCCTCTCGTCTGACTATCTCCGCCGCTTGAGCAAATGTTACTCCGTAGACCTTTGTACCTGTCTTTATCAGTTGCGGGTAGCAGATGTCCCAGGCCGGTTTGCTCCATCGAAGTATCGACTGAAACGCCATAGGGGTCAGCGGCGCCGGTTGATTGTTTTCGAAATCGCTCAAGAGTTCGATCAGGCGAGCGGCGCGGAACTCCGGATTGCCACGGTATTTCTCACGTGGGATTCCTTCGGGTGGTGTCGTCAGTTGGCGCTTGACGTAAAGGACAAGATCGCATTTTCTCACGGCAAAGTCCGTAGTGGGAAAAAATTAAAACAATCCGTTAACTGATAACATGCTGCCGGGGCAGAGTCAAGGATAAAGTCTTTGTGCGTAGTGTCAGCGATAACACTTGCAGGCACACACAGTCACAACAGGCGGCGCAGAATGATCGTCATAGCAGAGGAGTTTTCTGCGATGGCGAAGAACAAGCGCATCGGCTGCCTTTGGCAGTTCATCACTGTGCTGAAGCTCATCCATAATATCCTTGCGGCGATCAAGGACTTCACCCCGTGGCCCAAGGGGCCCGTGGGCCGCATGGTCATCTCGGCATTGGCAATCGGCCTTATGGTTGTCTGCAAACAGATCAATCCGGAGACCGTCGTGGGGCCGTTGCAGAAGCTCGGCGAATTGATCCGGAACGTAGGCGACGCCACCGCGCGCAGTGACAAGGCGGCGACGATCGCACCGCCGACTCCGGCCGTGCCGAAGGATGGCGGCACGGCGGCAGCCGAGGTCAAACTGGCGGCACCGGAACCTGCCCCCGCGACGATCCCTCGGCCGTTCGTTAAGGCGGGCAAGACTCGTACCGACGTTCGGTCGGTGAAGCGTTCGACGCCGAAGTGCGCGCGTCACCGCCCGGCGGAGGTCTATGTGCGATGCGGCAAAGGTCGGGTGAGGATCGGCGAGGTGTGTTGCTGGAGCGGCTGAGCCAAGCACAAGAGCGCGTGGCGCCGTTTCGATACGATGCCACGCGTTGTCGTGTGATGGAGGATACCAAGCGCCTCGTTCTGCTGAGAGCACAAATCAGCGTAACGCAAGTTGCAGTCACCGAGCGAATGGAGACACTGGCGGTCGTTCTATAAAGTGTTCTTCGGCGATGCGCCGCGCTGCCTGCAGGCGAGCGATCACCTCGCGTTTGGCCAGAACTTTTTCGTCGGCGAGCGCGCGCAGCAAGACGGTGACATCTCCGGGGCGCGCCGAGCGGCGCACGGCCTCCATGCGAGCGGCGTAGTAACTGCTGACGGCCGCGAGTTCGGCGGAGACACCGCTGCCGAGATCCGCGCGTTCGCCGGACGCTCGAGCGCCAAGCGCTAGATTTCCTCTTTCGCCGGCCGGAAGCGATCGCAGTGCTTCATACCGGCCAGCACCGGCTGGCGATCGAGCAGACAGACCGTCAGCGCGCCTTCCTGTCCGGTTCGCGTCCAGCCCATCTCGCACTTGGTGCAGTGCGTGGCGGCAAATCCATCGGGTGTCTTCCACGTCGGATCGGGGCTGCCGAAATGTCCTCTCGTGCTCATGGGTTTCTCCTCTTGCTATTGACCGGGCAAGGCGAGCGGCGCCCGGCGGTCCGTCGAGCTCGTCCAGCCAGCGCATGAGGTCGCTGGACGGGTTGCGGCACAGCTTGACGTAGTCGTCGACGATGGCAAGGCCGACGAGCGTACGCGAATCGCGGCCGCCGCGACGCGTGGTCTTCTTCGGCTGCGGCGGCTCGGGCAGCGGCACCGTGATGGCCCTTGCGGCAGCCTTGAACAGCGATGTCTGCGTCTGTCGATTGCGGGTCGAAGCGAGCGGCGGCGCAGTGTCCGGCAACGGCTCCGGCCCGGGTGGCGGGTCGACGTGGGGCTTGGACGGCCAGTGCCCCGCGTCGCCTACCTTCCCGATCGACCGCCACCCCGGTCCTTGCCGGAATTCTGCTGTTGGATGAAGCGCAGCAAGGCGTCCTCGCGCCGCTCGCGACGGTCCTGCGTGTCGCGCGCAGAGATGGCATCGCGTACGTCGCCTTGGGCCGAGGCCCGCTCCTCGCTGGTCAGCGTGCGTCCCGAGGCGAACGCCTGTTTGGTCGACGCTTGCCGGTCGGACTGCTGCTGGCGGGCTTGGCGTTGCGCCGCGAGCTCGCCGCGATTGCGGATGCGCTGCTTGGCGAGTTGCCCCGGTGCCGTGCGGCGCACGGCCGGCTCGCCGGCGCGGATCAGGTTGATCTGCCGCGGCATAGGCGGTCTTCTGCGTGGCCTTCAACTCCGTCTTGGCCTGCTCACGCTGCGCGGCGTCCTTGGTGCGCCAGACCTCCTGCCACTGCGCGGCGTGCTACTGCTTGGTGTCCTGGAACGCTTGCTCGCGGGCTGAGGCATAGAGCTTGCGCCCCCAGCGCTGATGTTCGAGCTTCTGCGCGCCGTGCGCCTCGCGCAGGGCGACGCGGTCGCGCACCTGAGCCGCGTAGAGTTCCTTGCGCTCCACCGATTGCCGGTCGCGCAGCGCCCGCTTCTCGACCCCTTCCTGCCCTGAAATGCGATCGAGCGCGGCCTTGCTGCGAGCATCACGCTCCTGGTTTGCCCGCTTGATGCGCTCGTTGTGCTCGGCGCGGCTGCCGGCATCGATCAGCGTATAGACGTTGGCGTGATCGCCGCGGCGGCGATCCTGGCTGTCGAAACGCTTGCCCTTTTCCGCCATCGCCGACGCCTGCGGCCCGACATGGATCTGCGGCTCGCGGTCGATGCCCTGTTCCTTGAGCGTGCGCGCGTCGAAACGCGCCTCGTAGCCGTGACGCTCCATCTCGCCGTTCAAGTGCTCGCACCACGCCGCGCGCAGGTCCTTGCTGGTCATGCGCGGCGGCACCTTCCAGCCGTGTTCTTCGGCCTCGCGCACATCCTTGGCGCTGGTCGTGGTGCCGAGCACCTTGCGTCCTGTCTCGACGTCGGCGTCGCGCAGGATCAGGTGGCAATGCGGGTTGTGCTCGTCCTCGCCGCGATCGTGGAACGCCGCCAGCCACGCGATGCGCTCCTTGCCGATCTTGTCCATGAAGGCGGCGACCGCCTCGTGCCGCTGCTCGCGCGTGAGCTCGATCGGCAAGGCGATGATGAACGTATCGGCGATGCGCGCGTTGGTCGCCACACCCTCCTTGTTCGCCTCGCGATCGAAATAAGCCCGGGCACCGTCATCGCGCGAGTCCGGCATGTTGCCAGCCAGTACTTTCGAGCAGGCATCCTCGCGCGTGATGTAGTTGACGTGGGCATAAGCAAAGCCCCGCCTGTGCGTCGTCTTGCCGATCGCCGAATGGCTGAAATGGGGAAGGGGCCGGATCGACAACTGAGCTGCCTCCGCCGCCGGTGGCGGCCTGAAGACGTGGCAGGGCACGCGGGCGCAAACTCGCGCGCCGCCTCGATGTGAGACGTGGACGGATGTTCGAAGGGCGACGATTAAGGAATCGTTAACCCGGGTCGGGGAGGCGCGGGACGGGGAATAAGCAGCGCAATGTGTGCCCGCCCGAGATCAATATAAGCGCGAATAAAAACTCGCGCGACGATCAAATATCAAATCCCAAACCATGGCTTTCCGCGAGGCATATCGACGCGAATGCGGTGAGGTGGGGCGCAAGGGGGTGATAACCCCCATTATTGCGCCTCAAACTTTTTTCGGATTTCGGGCAGGTATATCCCCATAGAGTCACGAGGCCCCGAGTCGCGCAAGTCAGAATCATTTGGCGTTCTCCGGTGCGACGATGCATTCGGGTGCGATATGAACGCCGAGACCGACGCGCCATGCGCCGACGCCCGTGTGTCGTTGTCGCCGGCCTGCCCCTGCTCCCGTCGGGGCAATGCCGCGCACGCGCAGTGGAGGCGCGCTACCCCGCGTCCCGCGCCTGCCCGTCGGACACAAGGGCGGCAGCCGGTTGCTGGTTGCCGTCCCCTGCCCCACGGCGGTCGACACGGCGCTGACCGCGTACCGTGGAGCCGGTTGCAGATCGGCGCCGCGCGATCGCGCTCCCCCACAATCCGCAAATGAAAGCCACACGGTTACTGATGTTGACGCTGTCGACACTGTAAACATTTCCAACATGCATGTCGGCGCATGCAATGTTTACAGTTGCAACACTGTCGACAACGTCGACGCTGCTGACGCCGTCGATCGTGTCGACTGCCTGGACAGGAGCAACATGCCGAACGGAGTTGGCGCTGTCGACGGGCCGGGCTGCGTCACCGGCGCCAATGCGGACAAGTGTTTCCGGCGTTGACCGTTCAGGTCCAGGGATTGAGCACGGCGGCTCCTGCGCGCTCGAATTCGGACGTGTCGCGCGTGACGACGACGACATCGTGGCACAGCGCCGTGGCGGCGATGATGAGGTCGGGCTGCGAATAGGTGAAGCCGGCGCGGCGTCCGTCCTCGACCAGCAGTCGCCACTTGAACATGACGTCCTCGCTGACGGCGAGCACGCGCGCCTCGAACATGGAGCGCAACTTGTGGTTCAGCCAGTCGTTCAACTCGGAGCGCTTCTTGGCGTCGGCGACGAGTTCGATGCCGAAGCGAATTTCCGCGAAGGTGACGGCGCTGACGAACAGCTGCTCGAGCGGCTTGTCGGCCACAAAGGCGACGACCTTCGCCGCCGGACGCGGCTTGCGTAGCTCGGAGAGCACATTGGTGTCGAGAAGCCAGCCGCTCACAGTTCGACCTTGCGCACCGGCATGGCCGTTCGCTTCGGCGCGAGGTCGACGTCGCGATGCGGCGACGCTTGCAGCGCGGCAATCAGCGCGTCGCCCTTGAGCTCGCCTTTGAGCCGCCGGAAGTCTTCCGCCGAGATCACGACAACCGCCTCCCGGCCATGCACGGTGACGTGCTGCGGTCCCTCGCTCTGCACGCGCCGGACGAGTTCGCTGAAGCGCGCCTTCGCGTCCTGCAGCAGCCAGGGACGTTGTGCCAGCTGCCGCCCGCGGGAGCGGGGCTTGTCGGGGGGCGTCGATCGTGGTTTGTTGGTTCTAGTCATGCTGACTAGAATAGCACAATTTGACTGTCGCTTGCAAGGCGATGCCTGACGAAGGCTCTCCGGCCTCTGGGGCCGGGTTGCCCGCGCCACGGCATCGCCATGCCGGTGCCCTCGCCTCAATCGTAGCGATAGTCGTCGAGTTCATCGTCCCGGGTCCATGGCACTCGGGTGCGGATGAACCCGATCCGATTCACCCAGCGAAAGCCCGGCGCGACATAGAGCTTGCCGTCGCAGTCGAGCACCGTCCACCAGTGGTGGAAGTCGATCGGTCGTGGGATCTCGTCGTTGTGCCAGATGAGTGAGCCGTCGTCCCGGATGACCGGCTCGAAGCGGTCGTCGAACTGCGACCAAGAGCGTGCGCGTTGGCGTTTGGCCGTCATCGTGCGCAGCGACTTCAAGCTCGGCGAACTCAAGACCGGCAAGATGACGCTCTACCTGTGCCTGCCGGCGACGCGCATGAGCACACACGCGCGCTGGCTGCGGCTGATGGTCATGCTGGCCATCGGCGTCATGGAGCGCATCAAGAAGAAGCCCGAGCTGCCGGTGCTGTTCGTGCTCGATGAGTTCGCGGTGCTGGGCTACGTGCAATCGATCGAGACGGCCGCCGGCCTGATGGCGGGCTTTGGCGTCAAGCTGTGGCCGATCCTGCAGAACGTCGGGCAATTGAAGCGCCACTACCCGCACTCCTGGCAGACCTTTGTCGCCAATGCGGGCTGCGTCACGGCCTTCAGCGTCAGCGACAGTGAGACGGTTTCGGCACTCTCGGAATTCATAGGCGATACGGGAATCGTCAGCCAGGTCGACAGCGGCGCCTCGCGCGCAGCGCAGCTGCAGGGTACGCCGACCTTGCGCGACGATCGGCGCCAGGTTCCCCTGCTCGCCCCACGCGAAATCCGCTATGTGTTCGGGCGCGAGAAAAACCGCGCCCTGGTGCTCGCCGTCGAATACGAGCCGACGGTTGTGCAGCGCTTTTTCTATCACGCCGACCAGGGGCCGGATCATGAGCTGTTCGGTGGTCTCTACGATCCCGATCCCAACTACGCGCCGCGGCCATGATCAGAGGTCCCGATATCGCGGTCGATGCCGCCGGCTTCCCCGTCGTCACCTGGACGGAGCAGCGTGGCCCCGGCTCGCCGGCCGGCAGCGGTGAAGTTCGCATGGAATGCCGCATCGCCAAGGATGCGGCGACGGGCGAGCTCATGTTTGTGGCGCGCGGACGCATGGCCCGCAGGCCGTTCGAGGCCGGCCGGCCATGGGCTGGCCTGATCAGCTTCGGCTACCATCCCGCCCTGCAGCGCTATCTGACGCCGCAGGCCCTAGCGATGCGTGAGCAGCTGCTGAGCAAGACGAAGGCCGGCAAGATCCTGGCCGGTGACGGCGGCAAGGCGCTCCTGGCAGAAGTCAGTCGCGACGACTACTTCCATGTCAGCTGTCCGGAAGCGGCGCAGCCCGACCTGGACCGTCTCCACCTCGTGCTGACGCGCGAATTCGTGGCCAAGCGTGAGGCGCTGGTCGATGAGCATTGCAAGATCGCGTACCTGTGGCCGAAGTCCGACGACCGCGTCGAGACCTACGATCCGACGCGGCGCACCTGGCCGGGCGAGAAACCGCCGTCGCGGCTGCTCGACGTGCTGGTGTGGGCGCTCGCGGTGCTGATCGTCGTTGGCATTGGCATGAGCGCGCTGTGGCTACTCGGCTTGCTGTAATGGCAGGACGCCCGCCGCAAAGCACCTGCTCGACCCACCTCAGCCCTTGTTCCAAATCCGTCGAATTTCAAAAATCGCTTGGATGTTAAAATGTTAGAGTCTTAGTTAGATAAGTTAAGGCTGTGGATATGTGCCGCAAGCCATTGCCGGCTCTGCCGTATTTCCGAGGCCGCGTCGGCAAAGGTACGAAGTTCGGTCGACAAATGTACGAAGTGCGGTCGCCGGATGTCCGAAGTCGGGTCGGCAAAGGACCGAAGCGGTCGCCAAAAGACCGAAACGGTTGGCGAAAGCACAAACCCGTCACCGATCGAACGAAGCGGTCGGCAAAAGTACGAAACCGTCGCCGATAGAACGAATCACTTGATCCGTTGGCGGACGCTGCTAGCGTCGAGGCATGTCTTCTCCCCTGCTCCCCGAGCGGCATCCGGTCCGCGACTTCTTCGTCCTCGATATTCTCGACGTCACGCCGCGCTCCGATATCGCCTCCATGGCGCACCCGATCTTCTCGCTGTCGACCAAGCCCGAGACGCGCATCCTGCGCTACCGGCAGGACGACACCATCGTCGAGATCCATCCGTCGACCAAGGGGCTGGCGACGATCTACGACAAGGACGTGTTGATCTACTGCATCTCCAAGCTGATGCACCGCAAGAATAACGGCGAGGCGATCGGCCCCGTGGTGCGCATCACGACGCACGATCTGCTGGTCTCGACCAACCGCAATACCGGCGGCATCAGCTACGAGCGGCTCGAGGATACGCTCGACCGGCTGGCCGGCACGCGCATCAAGACCAACGTCGCCACGGGCGAGGAAATCTCGACGCAGAACTTCGGCATCATCGAGTGGTACGACTACAACCGCAAGGCGTCGGGCTTCGTCGAGCGCCTCAAATATCTCGACATCAAGCTGTCGGACTGGCTGTTTCGCGCCATCGACGCGGCCGAGGTGCTGCCGATCAGCCGTGAATACTTCCGCATCCGGCGGCCGATCGACCGGCGCATCTACGAGATTGCGCGCAAGCACTGTGGGAGACAGCCGAGCTGGAAGGTCAGCATCGGCCTGCTGCAGAAGAAGTGCGGCTCCAGGCAGGCGGAGAAGCACTTCGTCGCGCATCTGCGCGAGCTGGTGGCGAGCAACTCGCTGCCCGACTACGACGTCGGCATGGAGCTCGGGCAGGTCATTTTCCATCGCCGCGAGGGCAAACCGCTCGAGCTGGCGAAGCCCCCTGCCCCGATCCCGCCCCCGCAGGCCATCGAGGCAGAGCCGAGGAGGCGCGGCATCTTCGTCTCGTCGTCGGCGATCGAGCGCCTCTACGACGTGGCACCCGGCTGGGACAAGTACATGCTGGAGACGGTGTACTGCGCCTGGGCGGCCGACAAGGAGCCGGCGCACAACGAGGACTCGCGCTTCTTCGGCTGGGTGAAGAGCTTCACCAAGGGCCGACCGTCGCCGTGAGGCAAGGCCACAAGTCCACATTTGCCGCAAGCGTGCAGTTGGGGCATTGCGCAACTGCCGTATCGTGCACGTCAGCAAAGGATGATTTCCACAAACATCCAAATGCGCAAGTGCGGTCATGTTGGAAAGTGCGACCGCACAAAAGTGGTAGTGAACATTTGCGGTCTTGTGGAGTTACGCAATTACACAAACGGAATCATGGTTTGCGCAATTCAGCAGAACGAATCTGTTGATATATCAATGCCGAGTATGGCAGGCTGAAACTTCAATTGCGCAAGTATTGATTTGCCCGCCTGTGGAGTTGTGCCGTTTCCCGTTGTTGTCGAGTGGAGGTTTCATGATCGTATCGTTTGCGTCATCCAAGGGTGGCGTCGGAAAGTCGACCACCTGCGCTGCCATCGGTGCGCGGCTCGCGCAGCGCGGCGAGCAGGTGCTGATCATCGATCTCGATCAGAACAAGACGCTCGAGCGCTGGGGCCGCAAGGCCAGCATCCCGGGCCTGACGGTGCGCGCCTGCGACCGCGATGAGTTCACCACCATGTTCCGTGAGACGGCGGCTGCAGGCGACACCGACCACGTGCTGATCGACTTGGCCGGCGCGCGCGAGGCGACGGCGCTGAAAGCGATTGCCCGCTCGGATCTGGTCGTCATCCCGTCGCAGGCCTCCGAGCCCGATCTGCGCGAGGCGCTGGTCGTGGCGTCGGACGTGCGCGACGTGGCGGAAGAGAAGGGGACTGCCATTCCCTATCGGTTGCTGCTCACCAAGATGTCGCCGCTGCGCACCCGCGTCACCGACTTCGTCTACCAGGAGCTGGCGCGCCACAAGCTGCCGATCTTCCGGACGATCCTGGTCGAACGCGTTGCCTACCGGGAGATGTTCCTGACCGGGGTGCCGCCGGCGGCGACCGACAAGACCGGGGCAGGGGCCGAGGTGGCGGCGCTCGCCGCCGAGATGGAGGACATCGTCCGGCAGACGACGGCGACGCCGCAAGCGGTCGCGGGGTAGGGGATCATGACAGCACACAAGCCGATCAAACCGTCGTTCCAGGCCGTCGAGCTTGACCCGATCGATGTCCGGCTCGAGGCCAGGGCGGTCGAGAAAGGCATCCCGACGCTGGTGTCGCCGAAGCCGGAACCCGCAGACACCGATGCGGCACCGATCGCCACAGCAACCGCGGCGGAGCCCACGAAGGCGAAGATGAGCGGGGCAGGGGGCCGGATTCAGTCGACGCCGCGGGCGCGGATGAAGACGCTCAACGTCGAGGTCCCGGACTACGCCTGGATCGAGATCAAGATGCGCGCCGCGCGGCAGATGGTGTCGGTCCGCCACGTCATCATGTCGGCGCTGAAGGCCGACGGCATCGCCATCACCGACGCCGACATGGTCGAGGACGGACGTCGGCTACGCGGCGCCGACGCCACGTGAGCAATTGGGCAAATGCGCAAATCCACACTTTGCGCCAGCCATCACGGCGGCGGAGGCACACAACCTGTTGGTTTGACGGGAACCTGTGGCTAGCGGACGCCCACTTGACCGTTCGATGTGGGTGTCGAACATGACCGTGACCGTTGAACGGACGCACTGGTCAGATAGCCGCCGTCACCCTGCCGTCGAGATGGGCCATGTGTGGACGGCTCCGGGCTGTCAAGGGTGATGACACGTCAGCAGCGGCGGTCGGTGCAGCCATGTGTCCGGCCTTTCGGTGCGGCGCCCATGGCCGCTGGCCATAATGCCTTTCGCGGA
>WBZS01000895.1_pt2 | contig 27258 bp, 27 predicted proteins | sample 5204201 | NCBI WGS metagenome assembly WBZS01 (sample SAMN12344357, study PRJNA552823) | activated sludge metagenome | biome: Activated sludge suspended growth; feature: Nitrification reactor; material: Wastewater; isolation source: activated sludge from nitrification reactor of wastewater... | reverse complement strand
TCCAACTCACCCGCAGCCGCCGAATCGCCAGGCGCACACTCTGCAACGAGGTGTGGATCGCATGCTGATCACCCAGATAGGTTCGCAACAGGGGTGCGGTCCAGACCGTCGCCTGGTAACCATAGGTCCGTGGATCTGCATCGATGACACAGTCGATCAGCGGATCGATGACTCCCTTGAACTGGCTGGGCCGGCCACTCCGCTCGCCATCCTGCAGCCGCTCTTCAAGTGGGATGGCTGGGTCGCTCTCCACACGAGCCAACCAGTAATGGACGCTTCGCCGGCTCACCTGAAGCAGGGTCGCGATCTTCGTGATCGCCACGCCTTCGTCCCAGTGCTTCACGGCGATGGCCCGCTTCAGCAAGTGTCCGTCTGTGCTGGAAGTCAACAGCGCATTCAAGGCCCGGCGATCCCTGCTGGACAGTCGTTCTACCGCCATCGTATTCATCCTGAGTTACGGCGAAACCGATGGCAGTATAGTCGAGTGCGCAATTACTTTCTATCACCTACTTAGCCTTTGAGGCCTTCATTGCCAACTATGGCAAAGCCAAGACGGCCCGGGAGCGCACATTTCATATCGATCAGTTGGTACATGCCTTCCACTGGGACATGAAGCAGAACGTCCCCAACCGGTCAGCGGGAAACAATCTGATCGTGGGGAGTCATCAAGAGGTTGTGGCGTTTCTTGACGGCTTGAGTTATGGCGGTGAGAACGACATCGGCACCGTCGAGGCAAAGACCCAATGGCGTGAGACGGTACAGCACATGTGGAAGCGCCGAAGGGCAAGGAAATAACCGCCCGGTGAGCTTCATTTGAGCGCGTTGAACCTGCAACCGCGTCATCGGCGCAGCGGTCGACCGCAAGACTTCGTCAGAGCCCAGATTGAGTCAGTGACCGCCTCAGGCCGCCACCGTTCGGGTCGGACATCTCAACGCTTCGCCGTCATTGGCCCATGCCGTTGACGCTCTCGTTGCGATCGATCGTCGCCCAGAAATTGCGCCAGCTCAACTCCGCATTGTCGCGCATGTGGCCGTCGAGCACCGTGCGCGGCGCGCGCGGGATAAATCGCACGACCAGCGCATCCAGCCAGATCACATAGGCCTCGAATGAGCGGTCGCGGGGTCGAGAGGTGTGAATGCGCTTGGGGTTGGGCATCGTGGGTCTCGCTCTCACTGGTCGGACGCCCGATAGGCGTGCCGGATCATGGGCAACGGGAAATAGAACATATGTTCCCATTGTACACGATGTCGGGCAGTGTCCAGGCTCACGGAGAGCAGGGGTGTGCACGCGCGAGTTGTTGTAACGGGTCAGCCCTGTCGGGAAGAGGCAAGCGAAAAACGGGGTGATGCGCGGGTCGGGGGGAGCCCCGACCCGCGCATCACCCCGTTTTTCGCCCCAACTTCCTGAAGGCCGGTTCCCTCCATCGATCTACGCGGTATCCGGGCCCCATTCGAGAACGCGCCTTCGACTTCGGGTCGACCACCCCAAACGGGAGGCCAAAGCCATCGGTCCCTCAAGCCGCGACACGCGATGGCCGGATCCGGCCACCGCGTGTCGCCCTCACCACGTTCGCTACCGCAACAGGGCCGCCAGCCACAGCATGGGGACCTGGCTGCTGAACTCGACAGCGCCCGCATCACATGTGCCGACCCGCGCGCCACCGCGTTGATCGCTGACCGCGTAGCTGCTACAGATCCCAGGATCGCCTGCGTTGATCACCGGGCTGCCGAGCAACGGCAGGTGGGTGCGCATCGCGAAGGACCCGCCGTTGAAGACCAGCGGCCCCATCCGCGCATCGACGACGGTCTGGTCGGAGGGCTGGTCGAAGGAAGCGCAGGTGCCCGCCGTGATGTTGTGACCCACGGAGAGGAACATCTCTCCGTCGCAGTTGTTCACCGCGCCGAAGATGACGACGTTGGCGGCGTTGATCTGGCCGGGATCGCTGACCGTGACCACGGCGTTTTCATAGATCGCGGCGCCGGCCACGTCCGCGGTGTTGTCGCCCAGCGTGACGTTGTTGAGCACCATGTAGCGCCGCTGATGGTACAGGCCGCCGCCCAACTGCAGGGCGTGGTTGCCGCTGACGGTGACGCTGTTGAGCACAAGGTTTTCGTCCGAGTTCTGGAACACACCGCCGCCGTTGCGTTCGGCGACGTTTCCGCTCACCGTCGCGTTGGTGACGAAGAGGGTGCCGCCGCCGTGGTAGATCCCGCCGCCGTCCGTGACCGTGGCTCGATTGTTGAGCACGTTGACGTCTTGCAGATACACGGTGCTGCCGTAGCTGTTGAGACCGCCGCCCTCGCCGGCCGTGTTGTCGCTCAGGGTGGTGCGCGACATCCACACGCTGCCGTTCAGGTTCCACAGGCCGCCGCCGCTGCCGGTGACCGTGTTGCCGTCGAGCAGGCTGGCGGTGACGGTCACGGTGCCCGAATTCTCGATCGCGCCGCCGTAGCCGGCCGTGTTCCTGGAGAACGTCGTGGTTGCCACGGTGGCCGTGTAGCCGGCAGCCACAAACAGGCCGCCGCCATCCAGGGCGCTATTGCCGCTGAAGGTGCTGGCCGTGATGCGCACCGGTCCGGCGGCGTACACGCCGCCTCCGATGCGCGTGGTTGCGGTCAAGATCGCCGTGTTGTCGAGAAAGCTCGAGCGACTGATGACGGTGTCGCAGCCGTCGTTGTAGATGCCGCTGCCGCGTCCGGCGTGATTGCCGCTCACGACGGTGTCGGTCATGGTCAGCGTCCCGTCCGTGCCTCCAAAGCAATAGATGGCGCCGCCTTGCGCGTCGGCCCGGCTATCGGTCAGGCGGACATTGTCGAAGTGCAGATACGCGCCGGCGCTTTCCACCAGGGCACCGCCGACCGGCGACAGGCCGCGGGTCAGGGTGATATTTCGGGCCAGGAAGGTGTAACCGCCGTTGACGAAGAATAGACGCGACGCGTTGTTGCCACTCAACGTGACGAGCCCGCCGCCGTCGATGAAGGTGTCGGCCAGGATCATCTTCTGGGCGGTCAGAATGATCGTCGCCGGTCCGCCACAGTTGAACGTGATCGTGCCGCCGCCGGCCAAAGCCGCGTCAAGGGCCGCCTCGGTGCAGCTCGCGGGTGTCCCGCTGCCGACCGTGCCGGCGGCCTGCACCGGACGTACCGGCGCCAGGCCAAGCGCGAGGACCAGTGCCGTCACCAGTTGAAGGTATAGAGGCTTCATGCGATCTCCCATAGTGTGTCGAGGAAATAAGCCGAGCCAGATCAGAAGGCTCGGCCGCTCTCCGGCCAGTTCCCGGCATCCCGAGGTTTCGTACGATCCGGCGTCGAAAGAGCGTTCTGGGGGTGCTCGATGTCGGTAAGGTGGCCGGCACCTGCGTGTCCAATAAACGCAGACACGGGCGAGATTGCGTCCCGGCGAGGCAACGCAGCGGCCAATGCGCCTCACGGACGCGCCAGCGCCGACAGGTAGATCCTCCAGCTCGGTCCGGTGACGGTGCCGACAAAGTCCGGCGAGGCGCCGGCGCTGAGGCCCAGCTGTTCGTAGACTCCACTGCCGTCCGCCGCCACGGCGTACACGCCGGCGACACCGTTGATCGTGGCAGCGACGATGACCCATTGACCATCGCCGGTCCAACCGCCGCCATAGCCGATCTTGTCTCCGGCCGCGGTCACGGCGAGCAGCTGGGTCAGGCCCGTTCCGTCGGCCCTGATCCGCTGCAACGACTTACCCTGGTAGATCCCGCCGACGACCGTCGGGGTCGGTCCGGAGCGCATGAAGGCCAGGGATTGACCGTCCGGCGACCAGGTCGGCCACAGGTCGCCGGCGAGGGTGTTGGGCACCAGATGGCGGCCGGCGCCGGTGACGCTCATCAACCCGATGCCGTGATTGGTGTTGTGAAAGGCGAGTTGCGTCGGATCAGCGGGGTTGATCGCGGGCGCGTCGTCGAAACAATCGGCGCCCGACACCGTACCCAGGCCGGCGCCGTCCGGCGCTGCGCGGTAGAGCGAGCACAGGTAGTCGAAGACGATCCCCTGACCGTCGGGCGTCCAGTTCGAGCCGACGGTCCAGTCCTGGTTCTCGAAAACGTGAGCGGCCTGTGTCGACGTGATCGGGCGGGTGTACAACTCCGCGTTGCCGAACACCATCGGATCGCCGACCAGGTACATCAGCCGGCCGCCATCCGGCGAAAGCCGCGGCCAACGCCCGGCGCCCAGCGGCTCGTCGACGTCGTCGGTGACGGCGTAGCGCCACAGCGTGCCGTCGGACCGACTGTAGACCACGGTCACGCCGGTCAACGATGGTGCGGCCGCGGCCGCGACGGGTTCGACCTGTTCGGCCCGCGCGAGCGGGGCGCCGCCGGCCGCCGCGAGTGCGCACATGCCGAGCACGGCCGCGCTGCAGGCAACGCGCTGATCGAGTGCTGGGTTGAATCCGAATGAACTTCTCACGGCTGCGTTCTCCTTTTACGAAAATCGGCTTGATGGATCGGTGAGAGACCTATGCCACCGGATCGTGTCCGGCGGGCGGTGGCGGGTTTGACGGGTCGGCGAGATAGCGCACCAAATCCTCCGGGCGCGAGAAGCGCTGCTCTTCGCCGTTGCGCGTGTCCATCAGTGTCAGGCGCAGAACTTCGCCTCCACTGCGCTCGAGCCGCCAGACCCGCAACAGGTACGATGCATAGGCTCGCCGGCCTGGAACGGGGAGGGGCCCTTCAGCCGTCCTGCTCATGCCGCCAGCGTGCCAGAGGCGCGGGACAAAAACGTGACAAAGCCGATCGGTGAATGAGGTAATCCGCGCGTCCGGTCGGCACGAAGGGCGCAAAGTCGGAACGCAGGCAGACGACGGGTCGTGTCGCAGCGGGCTGGCCTCGGTTCACCCGCACCGCACTATTGGGCAAGTAGGTCGGCTACCGCCGGGCAATGTGGTAGAACTCAAGGATGAAGACCCAGTACTACACCGCCACAAGTCTGGATGGCTTCATCGCCACCGAGGACGACTCGTTGGATTGGCTTTTCCCGCTTGGCGAGCTGAGTAGCACGAGCTACCCGGGCTTCATCGCCGAAGTGGGAGCCCTGGCGATGGGCTCGGCGACCTATCAGTGGATGATCGACCACGCGGACAAGGTCGTTGAATCAACTGGGGCGCCATGGCCGTACACCCAGCCCGCCTGGGTCTTTACGAGCCGACAGCTCCCGGCCATTCAGGGCGCCGACATTCGGTTTGTCCGAGGCGATGTGCGGCCGGTCCATGCCGACATGAGTGGAATTGCCGGAAGCCGAAATATCTGGATTGTGGGAGGTGGCGACCTGGCCGGTCAGTTTCACGACGCCGGCTTGCTCGATGAGTTGATCATCCAGATAGGTTCCGTCACTTTGGGCGGTGGCAAGCCGTTGTTTCCGCGCCGCACGACTGGCCAACCGTTTCGCCTGGTGTCTGCGCATCAGTTCGGTCACGGTTTTGCTGAATTGCGTTATGAAGTGCCCAGACCCAAAAGTGACGCCGATGCCGCGGCGACGTCTTAGGGTCTGACGCGACATCGATTTACTGGCGCACTTTCCGACGATGCGGGCCGTGAACGTTTTCCGATGCGGAGATTTGTCGAAAACCATCGCAGTTCTGGAGGAACGTCATGCAACTCAATGCAAACAAGGTTCTGATTACCGGCGGCGCGACGGGTATCGGCTATGAGCTGACCAAGATGTTTCTGTCAGCCGGATCCAAAGTGCTGATTTGCGGACGTCGTCAGAGTCTACTGGAAGAACTCAAGCGGCAACACCCCGAGGTGGATTACCTCGTGGCTGACCTCAGCCTTGAGTCAGAGCGTGTCCGGTTGATCGAATGGATCAGGACTTCGCACGCCGACCTCAACGTGGTGGTCAACAATGCCGGGGTCCAGGAGCGAATGGCCGTATCGGATGAGGATTTCTGGGAGAGGGCGAGTCGCGAGGTGGACCTCAATCTCAAGGGCCCCATTCATCTTTGTTCGGCGCTGCTTCCAGTCATCGAAAAGAACCCCAACCCGGTGATCATCAACGTCACATCCGGGCTGGCGTTCGTCCCCATGTCCGGCGCGCCAGTCTACTGCTCGACAAAGGCGGCGCTTCATTCGTTCACGCGATCTTTGAGGCATCTGGTGCGGAACAGGGTGGAGGTCATCGAGGTGATCCCACCTGCGGTCAATACGGATCTGGGGGGGCCGGGATTGCACACGCAAGGCGTTCCGCTTGATGAGTTTGGTACGACGGTCAGGGAACACCTGATCAATGGGGACCCCGAAATCACCCACGGCTTTTCTTTTGGGATCGTCAAAGCCGGGCCGGAGGAACTCGCGAAGATCTTCCAGAGGATGAACCCGTAACCGGCCCGAACAGGTCGCTCGGGTTCTGGACGCGACTTTCGAGCGACGGATCCGTTGGGCACGGCCGCCGCCCTGAGCTTGTCGGGCCCCATCGTCGCCGGATCATCTCTCTCGGTCGCTCGGGCGCAGGCGCAAAGTCTACGTTGCGCGTTCTGCTTCTCCAGGTTGACCGATCCAGGTGTTGCGAACGTCGGGATCTGGAACCGCTCGGCTGACGTGTCGCAACCCACCAATAGGAGTGCCTATGGCGATCGGAATTTCGCAATGGATCGGGGCCCTGGTCCGGCATAACGTCTATGCCAACACGATCCTTTTCCAGGTGGCAGCCAGGTTGAGCATCGAGGAACTGGAGGCCGCCACGAGCCCGAGCCGCGAATCCGCCTTTCGGTTACTCGTGCATCTGGCGACCGTCGAGGACAACTATCTCTCACAGGTGACGGGCGCCTCCCGGCTCTTCGGTCAGGGAACGGTCTCCAGCCTCGAGGGTCTGCTGGCCCTTGTTCCGGAACACAATCGGCGCCTTGTCGAATTTGGGTCGTCCAGCTCGGATGGCGATTTCGAGCGCGTGGTGGAGTTCGGGTTTTCCAACGGGGCGCATCTTCGGTATCCGGCCTGGCAATTGATCACCCAGGCGCTGATGCATTCGACCCAACATCGCGGTGAACTGTCGATCCTCCTGTCGGAGCTTGGCCACCCGCTCCCGATCGATGACCTGATCGTGAGTTTCACCGAAGAGAGCGGCCAGCCGTGGCCCTTCAAAACGAAGTGATCGTTGCGGCGGCCTGAGACCCGCCCTGGGCCAGGATGTCGCCGGCTATGGCCCGAATACGAGCCGGCCGCAGTTCACCCGCCGCGTCGTGCCGGCGGACCGTTGGGCTGCCCCGATGATCTGAGTGCGCGTTCTTGCGATCGATATGAATGCCGACATCACAGACGCTCGGTGGGTTATTCGGAGGGCCATGGAGACGGATCTCGGCCCGCTTTTCGAGTTGGCCTCGCGGTTCGCGACGTCATTCACGCCCGAGCGTGAGGCCTTTACCCGGAGTCTGCGCGCGATATTGGCCGATGAGGACGCATGGCTGAGCGTCGGCGACCGCCACGGTGAGCTTCTCGGCTATTGTCTCGGATTCAATCACGTGACCTTCTTCGCCAACGGGCGCGTCTCGTGGGTCGAAGAGGTCATGGTGGGTGACCCGTGGCGGCGATCGGAACGCAAGGAGTACACTCGCCCCTATGAAAGATAGCTCTGCGCTCTCGCGTGACTTGCGACTTCAGGCTGACGCCTGGGATCTGGCCATCATCCGCAAGGATCGGGCCGCCATCGAGGCGAACATGGCGCCGGATTTTCGGCAGATCGACGGCTATGGGAACATCGAAACCAAAGAGTCCTTTGTCGCGGACCTGATGGCGCCGGAACTTGAGATCGACCCGTATACGATTGAGGACTTCGATATCCGGTTCTACGGCGACGTGGCTCTGCTGTGCGGTCGAACACGCATGACGGGCCGCCAGGCGGGAAAGCCGTTCGAGAGCCACTATCGATACATCGACCTCTACGTGCGCTCGGACGGGGCATGGAGGATCGTGAGCGTGCAGATCACAAGACTCCACACGTGATGGCGATTGGCCGCAGGTTCCCGGCGCTGCTGCGTGCGCCGAAACTTGCGGCCCGACCGGTGGGGTGGCGCGCCAGTTCGCGAGACCCATATCCGTGACGTCGGCGCGAGCGAAGTTGCAGGGGGGATGATGACGGCGATCAACTACTTCGTGTTGATTCGAGGGCTGCAGATCGTCGGAACACTGATGTTGCTCAGCGGTTGTTACACGCTGCTGGATCAATGGCGGGTTCAGAGATGGCCGCGCACGAAGGGTTGGGTGCTTCACCTGAAGTGGCGGGCAAAGGAACAGAATTACGAGGTTCGCGGACAAACATACTGGTACACCCGGCAGAGTGCGGACTTTGCATACAAATACCGGGTCAATGGCGTCGACTACATCGGACGAGCGGTGCACCATCCCATCTGGCCGTGGTCATGGAATGGGCGTGCCGTGACCAAAGACTACTTTGAGATCGAAGACTTTCTCGACAGGCATAGCCACGGAAACGAAATTGAAGTGATCTACCGTGATGCCGAGCCGGCCGATTGTCTGTTGGCGCCGTCAAGGGGGATCCTGCCGTACGCCGTGATCGTGGTCGGCGCTTTCGCATTGCTGGGTGGAGCGGCACTGGACTGGCCGCTGCTGATCCCGTAGAGCGGTTCTTGCCTGTGCTGCGCGGTGTGATGACGACCCGCATGGGTTGTGCCACCCTTCACGCCAGGCGCCCATCACCGATAGTGCGTCCCACGGGTTGTGCGCCAGCGCCCGCAGCATCTGCGGTCGGGCCCGGCAGGCGGTGAGAGGCGAGCTGCAAAGCCGCGCAGCGAACCACGCCGACGCCGGGACCTCGAACGGGTTCGGCGCGGCCGGACGTCGCGGCTCGCGCTGGGCGAGATTACGCCGAAACGGGCTGGGCGCCGACGGACACGTCGTCCCACCAGACCCAGCGATTGCGGCCCAGGTGCTTGGCCTGGTAGAGCGCGCGATCGGCGCGGCTGAGGAGCGCGTCGAGGCTGCCGATGTCGTCGGTGAAAAAGGCGGCGCCCAGGCTGATGCTGACACGGATGCGCGCATCCTCGAAATGGATCGGTGTGGCGTTCACGACCCTCACCAGACGCGCCGCGATCTCTTCGACATCGGCGGGCTCGATCCGTGTGAGCAAGACCACGAACTCCTCGCCGCCATAACGGGCCACGATCTCGGAGCCGCGCAGGCTGCTCGAAATCCGGTGGGCAACCTCCCGGAGTGCGGCGTCGCCGCCCTGGTGCCCGTACGTGTCGTTCACCTGCTTGAAATTGTCGATGTCGAGCATCAAAGCCGCGATGCGCCCCGGCGCATCCTGGGCCCGGCCGACCAGGGCTTCACCCGCTTCGAAGAAGTATCGCCGGTTGAACAACCCCGTGAGCGGATCCAGCGCGATCAGGCGCTCGCGGTCCTGTTCGGCCCGCTTGCGTTCGGTGATGTTCTCCTTGACGGCCACGAAGTGCGTGATCGCGCCCGAACCGGCGCGGATGGGCGAGATGACCACCGACTCCCAGAGGTCGTCGCCTTGTTTGGTGCGATTGAGCAGCTCGCCGCTCCAGGTCTCGCCTTGCGTCAAGCAGGCCCACAGCTCGCGATACAGGGCAGGGGGCGTGGCCGCCGATTTCAGGATCCTGGGGTTCGCGCCCAGCACTTCGGCGGGCGTGTACCCCGTCGTCTCGTAGAACGCACGATTGACGTATTCGATCCGGCCCTGCAGATCCGTGATCATGATCGAGTCGGCGCTCTGTTCGACGGCGGTCGAGAGCTGGCTGAGTTGAAGGTTGGCGGCCGAGAGGGCTGCGGTTCGGGCAGCCACACGCGCCTCCAGGTCCTGGATCAGGGACCGGAGCTCGACCGACATCGCGTTGAACGTGCTCGTGAGAAAGCCGACCTCGTCATTGTGCACGACCGGCAGCTCGATCGCGCGGCCGGTCCGGCGAAAGGCCTTGACGCCGCCGAGAAGGGTGGTGAGCGGGGCGGTCAGCGAGTAGTGGATCATCAGCCCGAAGCCGATGCTGAAGACCAGACTGACCACCAGGCTTCCGATCGCGAGCGGCAGCAGAGGAGCGTGGAGCGCCTGGCGGAACGCCATGTGCTCGTTCTGGATCCCGCCTCGGGCGTCGACCACCACGGGCAGACGGCTGAAGTCGGCCGCGGCGGCTGCGCCCGACCCGGGCGTGATCCCCAGCGCCCACGGCGCGGCGTCGGGCCGGTCGTTGACGAAGTATTGCGGGCCTTCGGGGAGGCTATCGGTCGTCAGCGTGAAGGCGCCGTCGGCGTCGAGCGTGATCTGAAATGTGTAGCGGTTCCGCGGATGGTAGAACGATGCGACGTTGACGTAGCTGACGACCAGCCGACCCTCTGTGTGATTGAGGTAGATGCCCGCGTCGGCCGGCAGGCTGATCGTCATGAGCGTCGCCAAGATCGTCGGCCGCGCCGCAAGACTGATCTGGAGAAAGCGCGGGTTGAGCGCTTCGCCGAAGCTGAGGGCCCCATCTTTGTTGATGAAGACGCCGTCGTAGTGTTGGCCGAAGAAGGTGAACGCGAACGACGCCTCGCCGGAATCCGAAATCGCGTCGGTCGGATCCTGCGGATAGATCAGCACACCCAGATCCGACTGGAAGGCGAACGGCGCTTCCACGACCTGATAGGCGTCGCCCTGTACCGGCTCGAAGCGCAGGCTGCGATGGTCGACGAGTTTCGGCGCGTAATCCTGGGCGACCTGCGGGGCGACCAGCCAGCCGAGGGTGCCGAGGATGGAGAGCAAGCCCGTGATCATCGCGCCGATGATGCGGATCGCCAGCGTGGTGGTGTCGGGTTTGGCCGCCAGGTAGGTCAGGGTGAAGAGATAGAAGGTGAACAGAATCCCGATCGTCAACGCGATGTAATACACCGGGGCCGAGACCAGGTCGATGCTGTTCAACAGGTTGACGACCGCCAACGCCACCGGAATACAGAAGACCAGAGCGAAGCGCCGGGCGGTTCGTTCCCGCCCGGGGAACAGCCCCCCGCGGACGAAGTTGGCCACGATCCAGACAAAGCCGACGATGACCGCGACGTCGAAGTACTCCGAAGCGAAGGTGATTTGACCCGTACCGATGCCCTGCAGGCGTTGCACGGCATACCAGATCTCGTAGGCGGTATAGCCGCCGGCCACCCCAAGCGCGATGATGCGCTCGCTACGGCCGCCGACCGGCTTCGGAAAGTCGTACGAGAACTGGACGAGCACCGCCAGCAGCAGGACCGTGAGCGGGATCTCGACGGCCACCGCGACAAACCGCTCGGCCGGCAACAACGTCACCTCAAAGAAGAAGGCCGCCGACATCAGGATGACGCTGGCGAAGATCGCGAGCAATTCCCAATCGGTGCGCTTGAAGCCCTGAACCCGGGTCCCGATGAAGCGCGAGAGAAGATAACCGCAGATCAGCGCCGCCAGAATGACCTGGTTGAGATAGCCGATGGAGGCAGGAGTCAGGAGCAAGGCCGGCATGTGGCCCATCCTTCTGTGGGCGCCAGAGTGGTTGGCGGAGTCTATGGTTCCACAGTCGAGGTGGGTTTACCATAAAGGGCACATGAATTGTGGTTTACGCCTCTGGCCACGTCGATCGATAGGCGCGGCCGGCCGGCGCCCAGGGTGAACTGCGATGACTCGTTGAGCGCGATCCTGCCACACTCGAAGCGGCGACCCCGTTTTCGCCCGGTCACTGATCCGCACGTCGTCGTCAGGTTCCCAGGCATATAGCCTTTCACACTCCGCACCTCATCCATCGCCATCCATGGCGTTCGCGCCGGAACGGGCCCGGGACGCTCGGCTTCACACGGACCTGTCGGGCCATGAACGGACGGGGCCGACGGATCACGAACAAAAGGGTTGACTCGCAAGAACAAATGTTCTATTCTGAAATACTCTGATAGCCTGCTGCACCACCCACACACAGGTGCATTGCGATCAGAACGACGCCGGGCAAGACGGCTGAACCACAACCATGCGTCACGATTACAAAGACCTCCGCCAACGGCATGACCTGCCCACGATTGTGGGTCACTATCTCGAGCTGCGCGGCTCGGGCGGCGGCTGGTTGATGGGGCGGTGCCCGTTTCATGAAGACGGCACGCCCAGCCTGGGTGTCTCGCGCACATCCGGCTCCTGGCGCTGTTTCGGCTGCGGGCGCAAAGGCACGGTGCTCGACTTCATCAGCTACCTGCGTTTCGACAAGCCTCTGGACGCGTGCGTTGCTGACGAGATCGACCGAGTCGTGGCCGAGCTCGGCGAACCGGTGGCGCCGGCGCAGCGTCTCCAACAACCCGGGCCGACTCCCGAGCTCCCGACCGAGCTCGAGTTCGCGGTTCAGGCGGCGCTGAACCTGGCTGCACGGCTTTATCACACCACGCTCCTGGCCTCCGGCACTGACGCGAAGAGCCCGCTGACCTATCTACGCTCACGCGGCTTCACCGACCGGGTGGTTCGCCAGCACGCGCTCGGCTATGCCGCCGGCGGCATGCTATCAAGCGTGCTCAAGTCGGAAGGCGTCGGCGTCGCAGCCGGGCAGGCGGCTCAGTTGCTCGACGCAGAGACGGGTCGCAAGGAGTTCTTCGCCGGCCGGGTGCTCTTTGTCGACCGGGATCGCCGCGGCCGGGTCCTGCACCTGATCGGCCGGCGCTTTGCGTCGTGGCTTGGTGAGGACAGTGTGAAGTATCTGGCGCTCCGCGGCGTCGCGAAGACGCTTTACGGCTACGCCCAGCTCGACAAGCGTCCCAGTCGCAAACCCGTGATCGTGGTGGAGAGCCCCCCGGATCGGTTGACGGCCCTCCAGGCCGGGATCGACGCGGTCGCAGTCTGTGGTACGGCCTTGCGCGAGGATCATGCCGCCCAGCTCGCCCGGCTGAAGCGACCCTTGCTTTTCGTCCCGCACAACGACGAGGCTGGCACCGGTCGAGACGCGGCGCTGCGCTGGCGCGCCGAGATCGGCAAAGGCGAGGTCGTCGATCTGCCGGACACGGCCAAGGACCTCAACGACTTCTCGACCCGAGCGGGTTTCGGGAAGTGGCTCCGCCGCTTCTCTTGAGCGAGGCGTCACGGGACGCGGCGACCGGATCGACGGGCTCATCCAGGCCTCGCCGCTGTTCCACTTGGGATGCGTATGCCCGGGCTCGGCGGACCGCGACGCGGCGCAATCTGGTACAGTGCCACCTGCTCCGCCGGAGGCAACCCGACGGCAAGGATGTGGGAGGGCACGTGCTGGGCTGAGGTCCGTCGTCGCCGGACTGATCGCGCCGGCGGCCGGATTGCTGGCCATGCGCAGCGCGCCCGGTGAACCCTCTCCTGCACAGGTCGTGACCTCCTCTGCATCATTCGAAATCCTATGACCACTGCCCATGAACCGGCCGGCGCTGAACTGGCCTCACTACTTATAAGCTCACTCCGTTTCAGAAAGCCCGACGGCGTGAAGGTGCCGGGTCTGCGCCACACCGATGACGCGATGCAGGAGTGGCTCGACCTCAAATTCGGGCTCTTCGTGCATTGGGGCCTGTACGCCATCGTCGGCCGCGGCGAATGGCACATGTTCATGGACTGGCTTTTCAACAAGACCCCTCCGGCATCCGTGTCTAGCTTTCGCCCGATCTCGATCACGACGTGGATACGATCGTGCGTCTGGAAAGACGATGAGGCGTCTTCGGACATCATGAGCACATGATGAAACTGGCATTTCGGGAAGTCACCGAACAAACCCTCCCTGACTTCATTTCGCTCTTTGAGAGCCCGGGGGCGCCGAAGAACTGTTGGTGCAGGGTCTGGCGTCGGGCGAGAGCGACGGACAGGTCGGCGAAGAAGGCGGCGATGATCGCGGAGATCCGACAGGGTGTCCCGGTTGGGATCCTCGGGTATTCGGATGAGACGCCGGTGGCGTGGTGTTCGATTGCGCCACGCGACACCTATCGCGACCTGGGCGGAGCCGACTATGGACCCGAGGAGCGTGTCTGGTCGATCGTGTGCTTCTATGTCAGGCGGAGCCACCGTGGGCAAGGCGTGTTTGGGCAGTTGTTGCGCGCCGCAATCGCACACGCCCAAACGCGCGGAGCCACGCTGCTGGAGGCTTATCCCGTAGACCCGGGATCACCGAGTTATCGCTTCATGGGGTTCGTGCCGGCCTTTGAGAAGGCGGGCTTTGTCAAGACCGGCCGCGCGGGTGCCCGCCGCTATGTGATGGCGCTGAGCGTAGAGCAACGGCCAAGGGGTCGCGAACGCACCTGACATGGCCCTGCGTCGACGCGAGGCACGGTGCGGTGTGGCGCGCCGACACGCACTGCTCCGTCTGCCCGCAACGACCGAACCAATCAGATAAACTTACTCGGTAGACAGCGCGCGGAAACGGCGTACCATCTGACATGGAGCTTCACGTGTCAGACCTGGGGTCGCCCCGCACGACGACGTTGTCCGCCCCATCGACGCGATCGAGCCTTGTTCCGCGCCCGGGCCTGGCCACGCGCCTCGCGGAAGGTCTGGACCACGCCCTCACCTTGATCTCGGCGCCGGCCGGTTTCGGCAAGACCACGTTGGTCAGCGCCTGGCACGCCCAGAGTCGTACCGGCCCGGCTGTGGTGTGGGTCTCGCTGGACGAAGAGGACAATGACCTCATCCGCTTCCTGGCCCGTATCGTGGCGGCGTTCTCGGGCTGGAATGCCGCGGTGGGCCGGTCTGCACAGGCGATCCTGCTTGCCCCACCGCCCGTATCCACGCGCTCGGTGCTGACGGCGCTCGTCCACGATCTGGATCAACTCGACGAACCGGTCGCCCTTGTGCTCGACGACTACCACCTGGTCGCGACCGATGCCGTCCACGACGCGCTGGCCTATCTGCTCGAGCACCTGGGCGCAAACCTGCGTCTGGCGATCCTCACGCGGATCGATCCGCCTCTGCCGCTCGCGCGGTTGCGCGCCCGCGGCGAACTGGTCGAGATCCGGGCGGCAGATCTGCGTTTCGGCCTGCACGAGACCGCGACCTTGCTCAACGACCTCCTGGGTCTGAATCTTTCGGCGGAGGCCGTTGCCAGCCTCGATGCGCGCACGGAGGGTTGGGTCACCGGCCTGCACCTGGCCGCGCTGTCGCTGCGCGATCGCTCGGCTCAGGAACGGACCGCGTTCGTCAATGCCTTCAGCGGCAGCCAGCGCTTCATCCTCGATTTCCTCACCGAAGAGGTGTTGGCCCAGCAACCCGAGCCCGTTCGCGACTTCCTGTTGGCGACGTCGATCCCGGGGCGTCTTTGCGGCTCGCTGTGCGAGGCGTTGCTGCAGGTCGACGGTGTGCCGCCGAGCTCGGGGCAGGTTCAGCTTGAATCTCTGGAACACCAAAACCTGTTCCTCACGGCGCTCGACAGCGACCGCCGCTGGTTCCGCTTTCACCCGTTGTTTCGGGATGTGCTCAACCGGCGGTTGGAGACCCAGGCGCCGGACCGCGTGCGGTGCCTGCACCTACGCGCCAGCGCGTGGTACGAGCGCGCGGGTCTCGTCGACGAGGCGACTCAACATGCGCTCTGCGCTCACGACAGTGCGTGCGCCGCGCGACTGATCGCCGAGCACGGCTGCGAGATGATCATCCGCGGCGAAGTCGCCACGCTCAACAAGTGGCTGGTCGCCCTGGGTCCGGTGGTCCAAAGCCATCCCTGGCTGATCATCCAAAAAGCGTGGACGCTTTGCGTGCTGGGGCAGACGGATCAGGTCGAGCCCGTCTTGCGTACGGCCGACGATGTCGTGGCGGCCCTTGAGCCCACGCCCGAAGTGCGCATCATGTCGGGGACAGCGATCGCGGCCCGCGCCTATGCGGCTGCGGCCCTCGGCGACGCCGTCGGCGCGGCGGCCTTCGCGCGTCAGGCGCTCGACGTGTTGCCCAACGACCCGGGATTTGCGCAGGCCATGCGCAGTGTTGCGACGTCGCTTCTGGGCGACTCGCTCTGGCTGGCCGGCGACCTCGCAGGCGCGGGCGGCGTGTATCGCCAGGCGGCGCGCATCAGCCTCGAGGCGGGCAACCCCGCGATGGCGATCATCGCGGCCACCCATCTGGCCGATGTGCTCCAGGCGCAAGGTCACCTGCATCACGCCGTCCAGGCCTACACCGAGGTTCTGGCGCAGGCGACGCACCCGGATGGTCGCCGGGCGCCGCTTGCAGATCGAATCCTGTGCGGGTTGAGCCAGGTGTCGTACGCCTGGGACCACCTGGATGTCGCGGCCGATCAGGCCCGCGAGTGCCTGGCCGTGAGCACGCAATGGGGCAACGGCGAAATGCAGGCCGAGGCCTGGGCGCTGCTGGCCCAGATCGAGTGGGCCCAGGGTCGCGCGGCGCAATCGCTTGAGGCCATCCGAACCGCCGAGCGTTTGATCGAGACGGTGCCGATGACCGGTCGGCGCGCGCTCGGGCTCGAATGCGCCTTGCTGGGCCTTTGGATCCGCCACGGCGAACTCGGCCCGGCCCTGCGGTTCAGCGCGAACCGGCGTCTGAGCCCGGCGGACGAACCTGCCATCGGGCGTGAGCCGGAGGCCGTCCTGCTGCTCCGTCTGCGACTGGCTCAGGGCGACCTGCCGGAGGCCGAGGCGTTGTCCGCACGCCTGCTCGAGCAACTCGAGGCCGGCACCTGCCGCGGCCGGACGGTCGAGGTGCAGGTCCTGCGCGCTCTCGCGCTAGTTGCCCAGCAGAAGACTGAAGCGGCGCTGGCTGCGCTTGACCAGGCGCTGACCATCGCCCAGGTCGACGGCTTTGTGCGCGTGTTCCTGGATGAAGGCGAGCCGCTGGCTCGCCTGCTCGCCAGATGCCGGGCGCGGTCGGGCGACGGCGGATATGCCGCCCACCTGTTGGCGACCCGGGTTGTGCCGCACGTCCGTCAGCCGGGCTGCGGGCAGCGCCTGGTCGAACCGCTGACGACGCGCGAGCGCGAAGTGCTCGCGCTGATCGAGGGCGGGCTCTCCAACCTGGCGATCGCGACGCGGCTGGTCGTCGCGCTCCCGACCGTCAAACGTCATCTCAGCACCATCTACGCCAAGCTGGGCGTCGCCAGCCGAACCCAGGCCGTTGCCCGCGCCCGCGAACTCGAGTTGCTCGGCTGAACGCCACCCGTCTGCAACCCCAATCTACACCCTCAGTTGCACCCTTGGGATGATGATCCCCGGCCGCCTTCGGCCTAGAGTGGGCCCATGACGGAACGCGGTCCCAAACCCGCGGCAGACGTCGGGAGCACCCCGTATGAATTCCGAAGAGCAGCTGGATCAACCCACGCCGGTCGGCGGCCAGATCGTCGAGATCCGCGTCCGTGGCCACCTCGACCATTACTGGACCGATTGGTTCGAGGGGATGAAGGCGCAACTGGTCGACACGGGCGAAACGGTGTTGACCGGACCGGTCGCCGATCAGGCCGCGCTGCTGGGCCTGCTCAACAAACTCAGCCGTCTGAACCTGACCATCCTGTCCGTGGCCGAGGTTCCCACGACCCGCGGCGGCAGCGTGCTCAGCCCGCCCGCGGGCCCGGTCCGACACTGACCGCTCGGCGGGCCGAGCCTGTTCGACTCGCCGGAGACCCGGATTCGACCATGCCTTTCCTTGACCATCCACCATTCTTCAAAGGAGCCGCCATCATGAACGCCACGCAACCGACCAACCGCGATCCCGAGCCGCTGGCCTGGGGTCTCTTCTTCATCTGGTGGGGAATCACCGAACTGTTCCCGGCCCTGCCGCGCGGCACCGGCGCGATCGGCCTGGGCCTGATCCTGATCGGCCTGAACGGCGCCCGCGCGTTGTGGGGGCTGCCCACCAGCGGCTTCACCCTCACGCTCGGCGTGCTGGCGCTGGCGCTGGGCGGCGTGGACCTGGCCGCCTCGGTCTTCGCCCTGTCGATCGAACTGCCGATCTTCGCGATCCTGCTGATCGTGTGCGGTCTGTTCGTCCTGGCGCGGAGCCGATCCCCGTTCGCGCCGGCCTGAGCCGAACCGTCAGGGCGGGCCGACACGCGCCGGCCCGCCCTGATCACGCCCGTGCGACGCAAGGAGGGCAAGATGGACCTGATTGATCCAACCCTGCTGGGTGTCGGGATACTCCTGCTCATGGCGCTCCTCGTGGGCGCGAAATGGGCGGCGACCGGATCGCTCCTCGAGCGACCCGAAGGGAGCGGTGTGGTCTGGCTGGCCAATCTCTACAACCTTGGATTTCTCCTCATCGCGAACCCGTCGGCGGCGCTGTACTTGATCTTCGGGCAAGGTTGGATGTGGGTGCCCACGCAGGCCGCGCGCCTGGATCCGACGCGGGTGGCGATCGCCGAGGGTGGGGGGCTGGCCCTGTACCTGCTCGGGGCCGGGCTCATGCTCTGGGCGCTCGTCAGCCTGGGACGGCGCTATCAGTTGGGCGGGGCTGCGCCGCGCCGGACCGATGCCCTGGTCGTGTCGGGACCTTATCGACTGGTTCGTCATCCGTTGTATGCGGCCGTGTTGTGTCTGTCGCTCGGGCTGGCCGGTCTGCTGCACTCCGTCGTGTTTCTGGTCGTGTTCGCCGGCTACGGGGTTCTGATCGGCCTAATGATCCCGCGCGAGGAAGCGGGCCTGGACCACGCGTACGGAGCAGCCTATGACGCCTACCGACGCCAGGTCAAAGCGGTGGTCCCCTTTCTACTTTAGTGACGTCCGGCGCGTTGATGGCGCGCCGCCGCCGAAGGTGCACTCATGAAAATCCTGACCGTCATCGCCAACCCCAATCCAAAATCCTTCTGTCACGCGCTATTAGCACAGTTCACGGCGGGCCTGAGGGAGGCGGGCCACGTCAGCGAGGTCATCGACCTCTATGCGATCGACTTTGATCCGGTCTTTCGCATGGCCGACTTCGCCAGCTACGTGCACGAGAGCATGCCGCCGGACATCCTGGCGGATATGAAGCTGGCGGATCGCGCGGTCGACGCGCTGAGCAACCCGATCCTGAAGCTCATCGGGGCGCGCTGGTTCCGGCGCATGGATCCGACGGCGCTGGCGCGGTTCATCCACCAGAACCGGCCCCGGGATGTTGCCGCGCAGTGGGCGCAGGTGAAAGCGGCCGAGGGGCTGGCGTTCATCGCCCCTGTGTACTGGCTCGGCTTCCCGGCCATTCTCAAAGGTTGGTTCGAGCGCGTCTTTGCTTACGGTGACGCCTATGCCCTGACGCGCGAGGGTTGGAACGGGCACTCTTCCGGCCGCGTTCCGCTCCTGCAGCACAAGAAAGCGCTGGTCATCAGCACAACCCTGTTCAGCGAACAAGACTACCGGGCCGAGTGGGAGGCGCCGATGACCTGCGTCGTCGACGACTGGGGGCTTCGCTATCCGGGCGTGCGCGAGGTCGAGCACGTCTATTTCTACGGCGTGCCCATCGTCGATGCCGACGTGCGGCGCGCCTATCTCGACCGCGCCTACCAGCTCGGCCTGCATTACGCGGCCGAGGCGGAGACCGAAGGCGCGGCGGTGCCCTCGCATCACACCGCCACGGCCTGAAAGCCCCGGCGCGCATCCTGTACGACCCGGGCGGGGAGGGCTGCCTGCTTCCCGCCCGGGTCGCGCAGGTATCACTCCTCTCGACCGACCCGAACCTATCTCCGTAGCACGACTGAAACGGGGTGACCCGGAACCAGGCGCCCTCAACGGCGCGATCGAACGAGTGCATGCTGACCGGCCGTTTGCCGATGTGCGTGGCTTCGCCGGCGAGCGATGCCATTGACTGGCTGGTATATTCGTAGACAAGAGCGCTGGAGCGAGACTCATGAAAGGGCGACGGGCTCGCAACAGAACACCGGTACGATACCGGCGCCGCTGACTTCGGAGCGTGAGCGCGGCCCACGATCGTGGCGGGTCGCAGAGGACAGGCGATGACTTCAGATGTCGCGCACCGGCGGGGCTGGCAGATTTTCGAGGTCGTCTTCGGCGTGCCGCTGTTGGCCGCCCTCGCACTGCAGGCGGTGGTCCCGCTGTCGTTCTCGCTGGGCGGCTTCGCTCCCGTCGGAATGCTGGGCGGCGGCATCCTCGCGGTGGCAGGCGTGGTCCTGGTCGCTTTGACACGCCGCAAGCTGGCGCAGACCGGCCAGCCGACGGATCCCGGCCGCCCCACCAGCCGCCTTGTGACCACGGGCGTTTTTGGTTTCTCTCGCAATCCACTCTATCTCGGGGGCATCACCGTCCTGGTTGGAGGCGCTCTGGCATTCGACCTCCCATGGGTGTGGGCCCTGCTCGTCCCTGCCGTCATTGGCTGTCACGTCATCCTGGTGGCGCCGGAAGAACGCTATCTTGCGGCCCGGTTCGGGGACGAGTACCTGGCCTACGCGGCGCGTGTCCGTCGATGGATCGGTCGGGTCTGAGGCGTACCGCGATGCCGACCGCGAGCCTGACAGGGCCCGTCGAGTTTGGGTCCGGCGTGGGTCGACGCTGCCATCACAGCATCAGCTACAATCCCAGCAGGCGTTGCGTGATGGGGCGAACGAACGGATTGTGCGATGTCCACGCCCGTGTTGACCACGAAACTCTATATCCCTCCGGGCCGGGCGCAGGTCGTCCTGCGACCGCGTCTGATGGCGCGCCTGGACGACGGCCTCACGCGTCCGCTGACCGTGATCTCGGCTCCGGCGGGAAGCGGCAAGACGACGCTGCTGAGCGATTGGGTCGCCGGCTGTGCGCGCCGGCGGCCGAGCGTCCCTGTCGCCTGGCTGTCGCTTGATGAAGAAGACGCCGACCTCCACCGGTTCCTGACCTACTTCGTCGCCGCCCTGCAAACTCTTGACCCGACCATCGGCCAGGGGCTGGCCGCCGCGCTCGAGGGCCTCCATCCTCCCCCGGCTCCTGCGGCCTTGACGGCGCTGATCAACGACGTCGCGATGATCGCGGGGCCGTTCGTCCTGGTGCTCGACGACTACCACCGGGTCGACTCCAGACCCGTGGATGCGGCCCTCGCCTTCTGGCTCGAACATCAGCCGCCCGGCCTGCACCTGATCGTCGCGACGCGCGAAGACCCGGCGCTGCCGCTGGCCCGGCTGCGCGCCCGCGACCAGTTGGTCGAACTGCGCGCCGCGGATCTACGCTTCACGTCGGCCGAAGCCACCGAGTTCCTGCAGCAGGTCATGGGTCTGACGCTCACCGAACGCGACGTGGCCACCCTGGAAGCGCGCACCGAAGGCTGGATCGCCGGGCTGCAACTCGCTGCGCTCTCGATGCAGGGCCGCGACGATACCACGCACTTCATTCAGGCCTTCGCGGGCAGCCATCGCTTCGTGTTGGATTACCTGGTCGACGAAGTCATCGGGCAACTGGCTGAACCGATCCGCACCTTCCTGCTGGAGACCTGTCTCCTCGATCGCCTGTGCGCGCCGTTGTGCGCGGCCGTCACGGGCCGGGACGACGCAAAGGAGAGGCTGGCGGCCCTGGAGCGCAGCAACCTCTTCCTCGTCCCACTCGACGACACGCGCCATTGGTTTCGCTATCATCACCTCTTCGCCGACGTCCTGCGAACGCACCTGGTTGAGTCGCAGCCCGAGCGAGTCGCCGACCTTCATCGGCGGGCCAGCGCGTGGTACGAGCGCGACGGCCAACGTCCCGACGCGATCCGCCATGCCCTGGCCGCCGGGGAACTTGCGCGGGCGGCGGACCTGATCGAGCTGGCCCTCCCGGCCTTCAGCCTCAGCCGCCAGTTCACGCTGCTGTACGGCTGGCTCAAGCAGTTGCCCGACGACCTGGTGCGCGCGCGGCCGGTGCTCAGCACCGGGTATGCCCTGACGTCCATGGCCTGCGGCGAAATGGCAGGTGTGGAGCAGCGGTTGAGTGACGCAGAGCGCTGGCTTGATGAGACCGCCGCCAGGCGTGAGCCCGCGGCCATGGTCGTTGTCGATCAAGACGAGTTCCGCCGATTGCCGGGCCGGGTGCCGCTGATCCGGGCCGGGCGGGCCCTGGCGCGCGGTGACGTTGCCGCGACCGTGGCCCTGGCGCGGCAGGCGCGCGACCGCGCCGCCGACGATGACCGCCTCACGCGCGGCGGGGCGTCCACTCAGTTGGGCATGGCGGCCTGGGCCGGCGGCGATCTCTTGACGGCGGTGCAGATGATGGTCGAGGGCCTGGCGGACCTGCGGCTCGCGGGCTACATCCCGCCGGCGATCGGGGGCGCGATCACGCTGGCCGATATCCAGATCGTGCTGGGCCGTCTGCGAGATGCCCGGGTCACCTTCGAGCGCGGCCTGGAGTGGGCGGCGCTTCCGGAGGGCCGGGTCCGGCAGGGCGGGGCCGACATGCACGTCGGCCTGGCAGCCCTGCTGTACGAGCAAAACGAACTGGACGCTGCCGAGCAGCATCTGCTTACGAGCCGATCCCTCGGTGAGCTGGCCGCGCTGCCGCAGAACCCGTACCGCTGGCGCGCGACCCTGGCGCGCATCCGGCAGGCACAAGGCGATTTGGACGGCGCGCAGGCGTTGCTCGACGAGGCCGAACGCCTCTACGACGGCAACTTCTCGCCCAACGTGCGCCCGATCGCGGCGCGCAGGGCGCGCCTGTGGGCGGCGCAGGGCCGCCAGAACGACGCGGAGCGTTGGGCGACTGAGCGGCGGCTCACCGTCGCCGATGACCTGACCTATCTGCGCGAGTTCGAGCACATCACGCTGGCGCGCGTCCTGCTGGCGCGCGGCCGCAGCGATCGCGCGTCGCTCGACGAAGCGTTCGGTCTGTTGGACCGACTGCTGAAGGCCGCCGAGGCCGGCTCGCGGGCCGGCAGCGTCCTCGAGATCCTGGCGCTGCAGGCGCTGGCCCGGCACGCACAAGGATCACTGCCCGACGCCGTCGTCTTGCTGCAGCGCGCTCTGGCGCTTGCCGAGCCCGAAGCCTACGTGCGTCTGTTCATCGACGAGGGCGCGGACATGGAGGCGTTGTTGCGCGAAGCGCGCGACCGCGACATCCTGCCGGACTACACCGGCACGTTGCTGGCGGCCTTCGCGTCCCCGGCGCCGAACGACGGCACGCCGCGCGGGGGTGTCTCCCCACTGGTTGAACCTTTGAGCGCGCGCGAACTCGAGGTCCTGCAGCTGATCGCGACCGGGCTTTCGAATCAACAGATCAGCGAGCGCCTCTTCCTCGCGCTCGACACCGTCAAGGGCCACAACCGCAGGATCTTCGAGAAGCTGCAGGTCCAGCGGCGCACTGAAGCCGTCGCCCGCGCCCGCGGGCTGGGTCTGATCTAGGCCCTCAGCGCCAGAGCACAGGAAGTAGGGCGCAAGAACGGGGTGAGGCGACCGTGGGGGCTCCGCCCCCACGGTCGCCTCACCCCGTTCTTGCGCCTGTCCCTCCCCGACAGAACCACACTTCAGCCCACACCGAAGTGTCTACCGCCTGCGTCCGGACCGAGGCATAGTGTCCGCAGATCGAGCGAGGCGAGATCCAATCGCCCACCGACACGCTCGACACTGGAACGGAGCAGACGGACATGACTCACACCACTGTGCCCTGGGGTCGCGCGACCCGGCTGACACTCGCGGGCGGCCTGGCGTTCTGGGTTGCCAACTTCGCCATCTCGCTGACGCCCATCGCCGCCGCGTACCGGGCCGCTTTGTCGATTTCCTACTGGCCCATGACCGTTGCCGCGCTGGGCGGCGGCCTGCTCATCGCGGGCTGCGTCAGCGGGCTGTTGCTGGCCGTTGAAGATCGCCTCCCGGGCGGGAACTCGATGGTCAGGGGCATGCTCCTCAGCCTCATGGCGATGGGCATCATCGAGGCGTTCTCGATCCTGGTCGACATCGATCACCTCTCCATCTTTCACGTGATCGGAGTCGCCATGAATGTGCCTCGGTTCGTGGGGCTCGGCGTGGCGATCGGCTGGCTTTTCGAACGGAGCGCGCCCATCACCAGAATACAGCGGGAGCCCGCCGATCGGATTGCCCGTTTCGTGGAGTAGCGATCATGTCAAACGTTGAGGCACCCGGGCCCGAGCCCGTTCGACCGCCGGCCTACGAGATCCGTCTCGAGGGTCACCTCGGCCCGGAGCTGGCCGGCTGGTTCGAAGGCCTGAGCGTCACGGCGGAAGATGACGGCACGACGCTGCTCGCCGGGCTGATCGCCGACCAGGCCGCGCTGCACGGGGTGCTCCGCAAGATCCGGGACGTCGGCCTGCAGTTGATCTCAATCGTTTTAGTTCAGCCCGGTGAGCCGCATCCGGGTCGCTCGAGCAAGGGGAAAGCATGACTACACATCGACAGAGCGCGTTAGTCGCGGGGTTCCTGTTCGTCGCTCGAACCGCGCGACCTGAACCCGGGGCCTGACACGGCCCACACCGGCACGCCGCAGCCTCACGCGGCCCTTTGATCCCGTTAGCTTTTTTAGCACCAAGGAGTTACGCGATGGACAACCTCACCAAGACCGCCCGGACCGCCGGGGCACTGTATCTCGTCTACGTCATCGTCCAGATCGTCGCGGATGTCATAGGCCGCTCCGGCACGATCGTCTATGGCGATGCGGCGACGACCGCCGCGAACATTGCGGCTTCGGCCGGGCTCTTCAAGGTCGGTTTCGTGATCGACCTGATCGCGGCCGTGCTGTTCCTGCTGACGGCCTGGGCCCTGTACCGGCTGCTGAAGCCCGTGAACCCGGATGTGGCCCTGCTGTTCCTGCTGTTGAACCTGACCGGCGTCGCCATCCAGTGCGCCAGCGATATCTTCCTGATCTCCAGCTCATTGGTGTTGAGCGGCGTCGACTTCTTGAAGCCGTACGCCGCCGATCAACTGCAGGCCCTGGCCATGGCCTTCCTCTATCTCTACCATAACGGCTATGAGATCGCCCAGTTCTTCTATGGCTCCTGGCTCTTACCGCTCGGTTATCTGATCTACAAGTCCGGCTTCCTCCCCAAGGCACTGGGCATCCTGGTGATGGTGCATTGTTGCACCTGGTCGGCTACGGCGCTGCAGTTCTTCCTCTTCCCGGGCTTCACGGCCATCACCTACGTCAGTTGGCCGCTCGGGTTCGCGGCCGAGGTCGGGCTGTCGCTGACGCTTCTGTTCATGGGCTTCCGGGCGCGTCAACCGCAACGCGCCGCGATCGCCTGAAGGACGGACCTTCGATCAGGACATGAGCAATGAACGGGGTGCTCCGAGGGTCGGGGTTCTGCCCGACAGCCGGGGCACCCCGTTCATTGCCTTGCTCGTGCTGACGTAGCACTTCCAGGCGGAGGGGATATGTTGAAGACAGGTTCCTGGTTTCTTTCGATCTGGTGCGTGATCAACGCAGCGCTGGCGCTGATCATCCTGGGTTATGTGATCGTCCTGGGGAAGGACTCGCCGATCCTGCAGGTGGCGGGCTTCTCACCCGGCGAGATCGCGGCCTTGAGCACCCGGACGCTGGCGTCGCTCAACGCGTTCACGCTGCTGTACAACTCCTGTTCGCTGGCCGTCTCGATCCTGAGCTGGCCGCTGATCCGCGGTGGGCTGGTCGCCGGTGACCGCCGGGCCTTCTGGACGCTGGTGTTCGTGATCGGCTGGATCGAGGTCATGGCGTTCTGGGCTTAGGCCTATGTCGGGCACGGGCGCTGGCAGGTGAACGTCCTGCAGACCGCCCTCTACCTGGCCGGCATCGGGTTGAGCGCGTCGGCTCTCTTCGCTCCAACCGGCCGTCAGCAGGTCCGCACAACCGGATGAGGAGGACGTTCCCATGAAGGCCGTGATCTGTACGCGCTACGGTTCGCCCGCTGTCTTGCAGCTCCAGGACGTCGCCGAATCCGCACCTCAGGAGGACGAGGTTCTGATCCGCATGCACGCCTCGTCCATCAACGCGCGCGACTGGCGCGTCATGCGCGCGGACCCCGTCTTCATCCGCCTCACGCCGGGCGGCTTTCTGCGTCCAAAGAACCCCATCCTCGGGGCCGACGTCGCCGGGCGGGTGGAGGCCGTCGGCCCCCGGGTCAGCCAATTCAAGCCCGGCGATGACGTGTTTGGATACCTGCCGAGCTCGACCGGGCGGGGCGCTTTTGCCGAGGCCGTCTGCGCCCCCGCTGGCCTGTTCGCGCTGAAGCCGGCGCGCCTCTCATTCGAGCAGGCCGCAGCGGCGCCGCTCGCGGCGATGACGGCTCTGCAGGGGCTGCGCGCCGGGGGGAACATCCAGATCGGCCACAAAGTCCTGATCTACGGCGCATCGGGCGGGGTCGGGACCTTTGCGATTCAGATCGCCAGGGCCTTCGGGGCCGACGTGACCGCCGCCTGCAGCGCCCGAAACGCCGGGCTGGCGCGCTCGCTCGGCGCCAACCCTGTGTTGGATTACCGGGTGGTGGATCTCGCGCGCAGCGGCGCGCGTTACGACCTGATCCTGGCCGTGAACGGCTACCGCCCGATCGCGCAGTATCTGCGCGCCCTGGCTGCCGACGGTCGGCTCGTGATCGCCGGCGGCTCGCTGCTGCAGCTGATCCAGGCTGCCCTTCACGGGCGACGGCCGTCGCGGGACGGAGGGCAGCGAACGCACATCGTCTCGCTGACTCAGAACCCGGCGGACCTGGTGGTTCTGCAAGGCCTGCTCGAATCGGGCCAGGTCCAGCCCGTGATCGATCGCTGCTATCCGTTAAGCGACGTGGCTCAGGCCTTCCGGCACTATGAAACGGAACACGCCCGCGGGAAGATCGTCATCAAGGTGGAGCCGCTCCAGCGGTAGCCGCCGCGAAACGTGCGCGTGTCCGGCGCGAAAGCCACGGGCGTGAACATGGATCCCAAGATCATCGTCATCATCGCGACGTCATTTCTTTACGGCCTGTTCGAAGTATTCATGAATATCGCGCAACAACGACGGGGCCGGGTCGCGTCGTCGGATGACCGGGGCAGTTTGTGGTGGCTGTATGGGCTGATCACGCTCGGCTACTCGCTCTCCTTCGCGATCGGCGCGACCAAGATCGGCCGGGTCTATCCGTGGGACACCTACTTCGCGATCGGCGCGGTCGTGTTCGTGATCGGGCTGGCGATCCGGATCTCGTCCATCCTGACGCTCCGGCAGTCCTTCACCTATACCGTGGCCAGGGTGGAGGGCCAGACGATCATTGAAGCCGGTTTGTACCGGTTCATCCGGCACCCGGGATATCTGGGTCAGCTTGTGATCTTCACCGGGCTCGCGTTGTCGATCTCGAACTGGCTGTCGGTGCTGCTCATGCTCGTCCCCGTGACGCTCGGATATCTTTATCGGATCGGGGTCGAGGAGCGCTTCATGCGCGCCCAGCTTGGAGACGCATACGTCAGCTATCAGGCGCGGACCCGGCGCCTGATCCCGTGGGTGTATTGACCGAGGGCAGCGGCCTGATGGC
>WBZS01000676.1_pt1 | contig 27276 bp, 25 predicted proteins | sample 5204201 | NCBI WGS metagenome assembly WBZS01 (sample SAMN12344357, study PRJNA552823) | activated sludge metagenome | biome: Activated sludge suspended growth; feature: Nitrification reactor; material: Wastewater; isolation source: activated sludge from nitrification reactor of wastewater... | reverse complement strand
GGCACGGGCTAAGGGAGACATGCGACTATCTGGAATCCTCTCGGCGATCCTGATAGGCGTGGTGAAGGTCTGATCTGGCGCAGCGTCTCCACTGGGCGCCGTCACACTGCCAGTGGCAAGCTGCACATTCCCAACCTGGGGTCGGCGCTTGCCGATTGCGCAGAGCCGGCCGGCGTGATGGCGCAGGAAGCGCATTATCGAGCCTTGCTCTAGGGATCACTCAGGATGCGCTGACAGCGGACGGGTTGCAGGTGGACGATACCGTGAATGAGCGACTTCGGTACGCCTTGCGATGATCGATTCGGGTCCAACTGCGCCCGATTGCCTGCACTGAAACCTGCTCCACCGCCGGCGTCGTCTGGGCGTCGGGTGAGTGTAGGTTGACGGCCCCCACTCGCGCTCGTAGACCCCTCTGGGTCAGATCGTGTTCTTGTACGACGACCTCTGCGTTCCCGCCCGGCGCTGCGGCCTATGCCGAGATCAAGGCGCTCGATGCCGTGGTTACGGCCGGCTTCGGGGAGGCGGGCGGCTGGATCCATATCCCCTGGACTTCTCGCGTGGCATCGTGAGCGACCTGAGCAACAGCGCCGTCGCGGTTGTGCGGCGCGAGCCTGCGCCGGGCCAGGTGCTCTTCGAGATCACGGTCCCGGCCTACGGCGTCGATGAGGGGCTGCCGTCAACGTCCCTGCGGCAGACGCGCGCGCTGTTCGACCTGGCCACGGGCGCGTTGCTGTACACCGAAACGCTGTTGCTTGGGTCGGAGGGTGACGTGCAGCTCATTGAGCGGGTGGAGGTGGCGGCGTCGGAACGCGTCGACACGCCGCCCGTTGCGGTCACGCTCGCCCTGGGTGAGTGACGGTGGGCTTTTCGCGTGTCTGCACGCCCCGACGCGATCCTGGTTCGGAGACCTGACCCGGTACAATTCAAGGCGTCGACGTCTCGTACGAACGAAGGGTGGAACCATCGTGCGCAAGCCCGCGTTTGGTCTGCTTCACCGACTCGCGCACCTGGCCGCGCGCGTCATCAGCCTCGGCTTTCTGTTGTTCTGGGGCGCCTTTTTCGTCGAGCATCTGACGTGGTTCGCGGATCCCGCCCATCTGCCGGCCGCCGAGATCTGGCTCGCCCAGGCCCTGCACTTCTTACTGTTGGCCGGTTACGCACTGTCGCTCTTCTGGGGTCGCTTGGGGTGCGTGGTGATCGCACTTGGCGCCGCGCTCTTCTTTGGGCTCACGGGCGGCGCCAATGCGCTCTGGTTCGCGCTGCTCAGCCTGGCCCCGATCCCGTTCTTCATCCTGGCCTGGATCAGCAAGCCGGCGCCGGCCGTTCAGGCTTGAGCGCGTAGCGGCCGGGAGGTTCAGGTGGTCGACGCCGACCACGCTACCCGCAGTGTCGAGTTCCAGCAATGGCAAACCCAGATCGCGCTCGCGCAGGCGCAGGTCGGGCCGTCAGCGGCCTGTGCGCCGCCGCGGCCAGAGCGCCACAGTCAGCCAGCCGAAGAGCGCCCAACTGAGCAGCCAGCCCCAACCGCCCGGGTCCACGGCCCCGGCGCCTACGCCGACGGCGCGCAGCCGCAGCACGGGCAGGTCCGCGATCTTCTCGCGCAGTTCGTCATCCGTGATCGTGAACGGGTTATAGCCTTCGAAGAAACCGGCGAAGCCCGCGTTCTTCAACACCTGTCGCGCAGCGGCCAGACGTTCGTCCGGATCGGTCGCCACCTCGGCCCGAGCCCGGACCGGGCCCGACGGCAGGATGACGTCGACCTCCGGGGTCGCCAGCAGGTTCCGATACCAATCCGAGTGCTCGCGCCCGCCGGAGATGCAGTACACGGCGCCGTCGCGGATCGCGTAGTTCACCGGCGCATGGCGGACCTTGCCCGAACGTCGGCCGATAGTTTTCAGCACCAGGATGTAGCCCGTAAACGGGTTGCAGATCCAGGGGCCCAGCCCCAGTCGGAAGAGCGGCACCATCCAATACATGTTCAAGAGGCGGAAGGCTTTGCGTAGTTGAGGCGACATGATCGGTCCTCCGGCGTCGACGCGGCGTACGACTCACCTTCAGCATACGTTCGGCCGGCATTGCTGGGCAGAGCCATTCGGCCTCGAATCCGGCGCCATGAGTCCGGCCTGGACCGGTGGCAAATAAAAAACGCCGGTGATCGCCGGCGCGCGTCAGAATGGTTTTGGACCGGTTCAGGGCGGGTTCGTCGGCACGGGGATCCCTGCCAGCCAATCCCAGGCGTCTTCGCGCGTGGCGAAGGGCCGGATATTACGACCCGTGACCAGGGCCACGGCGCGCATCGCCGCAGTGCGTAACCCATCGACGCCGATCACGGCCGAGGCGAGGATGTGCGGTGTGTTCTGGATCGTGAACGTCTTGAGCGCGGCGTAGCTCTGTTTACTGTACACCGCACCCCTGCCGTCGGTGAAGGCGCGCACGCTGTTTAGCGGCTGGCGTGTGATCCATTGGCCAGCGGCGGTCATGATCACCATCGCCTCTTCAGGCGACGTGTGGGCGAGGTCGATGACGTAGAGGTCGACGCCGTGATGCGTGACCGTGTAGCAGCGCGAAGTTCCTGCGGCGGGCGGCGTGCTGACGGATGTGGGCAGAGGAACACCCATGACGTCACTCTAGCAATTATCTCGCTGGCCGGCGGTGAAACGTGCGTGAATATTCTGCCGGTTACACCGAAGTGAAACGAAAAACGGCCGCGGTTGCGGCCGTTTTGAAGTGAAACGGGACGATGCGGCTCAACTGACCGGATCTTTGTACACCCGCAGCCGCCCGATCGGCGAGCCCATGGCCATGCAGTCGATCATCTCGACCCGGAACTCACGCCCGCCCGACATCCATTTCATCGCTTCCTGGATGATGCCCACGGCGGTGTGGCAGACCGGCTTGTCCGACTTGCGACCCCAGCACATCGAGCAGCGCTCGATGGTGTAGATGAAGTGATCGCCGTGGTCGACGGCGTTGCTGATCTGATCGGTGGTGGTGCTGAACACCTTGGCGATGGCGGGGACGGCGATGCGCACCTTGGTGCCGAGCGGCAGCACCTTGAAGGCCAGGTCGCCGGCGCCGGCCAGCGCGCCGAAGTTGCGCAGACCGTTGGCGAACAGCGCGCGCCCGGCGCGTTGACACAGGCCGCGGCCGCCGCGCGGGCCGTACATTTCCTCGAGCGCGGTGTGCAGCGCAGCGATGTCGGAGAAGTCGAATTCCTTGGCCAGGTTGTCCGGGGGGTAGTGATCGATGAAGCGGTCCAGCCCGGCCAGCCGCAGGATGGCGTTCAGGCCGTTCTTACCCATGACCTCTTCGAGGGCCGCCAGATAGATCCGGCCCATCTTGTTGGGGTAGTAATACCCGCTTCTGACTCTTTCCACTGTCGCCATGCTCCGCTCCTCTTCGGTTCACCGGCTGACCATGCAACCTTCATGCCATGGGCGTCCCCTGCACCGTAACGACCTGCCGAGCCGGGACCACGAACCTCCACGGACCGCCGGCGGGTCGGTTACATAGTGTCAGAGTATAGGGACCAGCATGCCGGAAAAAGGGCGGTTTTGGGGTGAAAAAGTGGTGAAATGTCGGCGCAGATGGGTTAGATCCAACCGACGCCAAAGGCCTCCACCAGGATATCGGCCCGGCGCGGCGTGATGCGCAGATCGTGCAGATCGCCGGCCGCCGTCGACCACTTGTCGATAATCACCTGAAAACTGGCTCGGGCCTCGGCCTTGAGGCCGTTGATGCGCGACTCGAGCAGCGCGATCTGCTCGGCGCTCTCCGTCAGATCGGCCTGCGATTGTTGTTTCAGGCGTCGCCGGCTGAGCGAGGTCGTGATCATACGCTGCGGCTGGCGCAGCAGCCCGACCAGGCCGAGCACGTTCTCGAGATCCGTCCAGCGGCTCTCGCCCTCCCGGGCGCGCACCTCGGCTTCATCCTCGGTGCGCTCGCGGCGTTCGGCGAACAGTTTGCTCTCGAGCGCGTCAAGCAGGCGGTCGTAGCGCTGTTGGGCCTTGCGCAGTTCCTCGGCCCGGCGCTGATCGGCGGTCGCATGACAGCGGGCGCGGAACTCGGCATACGACTCGCCGGGCCGCGCGTACAACTTCAGGCTCGGGTTCTGTTGCAGCACCAGGTCGGCGTTGCGATACAACGCCGCGACCAGGTCCTTCTGCCACGTATTCAGCTTGCGCGCGTCGGCCAGAGCGCCGGGGTCCTCGGCGATCACGGCCCGCTCGGACAGGCTGCGCGCAAGGCCGTTGAGCGGCAGCGGCTCGATGGCGTGCGCGTCCCACATGGGCGTGGGTTCCAGGCGATCGGCGGGCACGGTGAACGCCAGGCGTTTGTCGAAACTGAGGTTGGCGCGGGCATGGCTGTAGCGGACCACGACCTGCGCGAACAGGACCGGCCGGAACCGCTCACCCACCGGCTTGATCACGTACTGCGGGATCGAGGCCGGCACGCTGACCAGGACCGCGCGCACGCGTGGCGCGGCGGTCGAGGTCGGCCCGCCGGTTTCGATCGACACGGTGGGCTCAGGAGCCTGCGCGCGTGAAGGCGCGCTCGAGTCGATCGCGGGCCGCAGGCGACGTAATTGATCGCGGGTGAGCGGCCCGGCCAGGTAGCTAAGCGCCCAGCGGGTGCGGAACGTCGTCGGGCCCGGGCGATGCACGTCGTGCATCATGAACTGGCGCGGCCCCAGACCCGCGATCGTGCGTTCGAGCGTTTCGGGCGACAGCGGCGCATCGAGCGACTGTAAGCCCTCGAGCAACCGGGCCTTGTCGCGCTCGGTCTGCAGCTTGCCGATGAACCAGGTGCCGATGTTGGCGAGGCCCTTGTAGTCGAGGTCGACCGGGTTCTGCGTTGCGAGCATCACGCCCAGCCCAAAGGCCCGCGCCTGTTTGAGCAGCCGCAGCAGCGGGAGCTTGCTCGGCGGGTTGGCCGGGTGCGGCGGCAGGTAGCCGAACAGCTCGTCGAAGTAGAGCACGGCGCGCAGGGCCGTCGTGCCCGATTGGGCGCGCAGCCAAGACGTCAGTTGCTCGAGCACCAGCGTGATCACGAACATGCGCTCGGCTTCGCTCAGATGCGCCAGATACAGCACGCTGACCCGCGGCCGCCCATCGGGCGCGCGCAGCAGCGTGTCGATCTCGAGCGGTTCGCCGGTCAGCCAGGATCGAAAGCTCGGCGCCGCGACGATGGCGTTCAGGCTCAGCGCCAGCGCAAGCCGATCCTTTTCCGGGAAGAAGCGATCGACCTCGAACACGCCGAGCCGATCGAAGGGCGGTGTCTGCACGCCCGCGATCAGGCCGGCCAGGTCGAGCTCTTCACCCGCGCGCCAGGCGTGCTCGAAGAGCGTGGCCAGCAGGATGTGCTCACGCGAGCGGACGGGGTCGGCGTCCACACCAATCAGCCCGAGCAGGCCGCTGACGATCCCGTTGACGCGCTCACGCAACAGTTCGGCATCGGTCTCCCAGCTGAGCGCCGGGCGCCGTAGCGAGCTGAGCACCGACAGCCCCCGCCCTGCGTCCGACCCGGGCGTGTACACGGCCCAATCGACGCTGGCCTTGAGCCGCGCGACGTCGATCGGGCCGAGCCCGCTTTCGGCCAGCCCGGCCCGCCAGCGCTCGGCGGTCTGCGCGGCCAGCTCGTCGAGCGTCAGCCGCGCGCGGCGCGCTTCGTCGGCGCCGACCCACGGCCGAAAGTCCTCGGCGCGCAGCTCCGGGAACTGCAACAGCAGGTTGGCGATGTCGCCCTTGGGGTCGATGACGATCGCGGGGATGCCGGCCAGTGCCGCCTCTTCGAGCAGGGTCAGACACAACCCGGTCTTGCCCGAGCCCGTCATGCCCACGCACAGCCCGTGGGTCGTCAGATCGTCGGGGTCGTATGTCAGGCGTTGCCCGTCGGGGAGTTGTCCGAGATATAGCATGTGCACCTTGTCGATTGAGGAGCGAGGGGGCGAACGCTGCCGCGCGGTAGCGTGATCGCCCTTCGCCCTTCACTCCTCGCCCTTCGCTCCTCGCTCCTCACGGCTCCGCCTGCGCCCAGACCTTTTGAAACTCAGCCTCGAACGCAGCCGCGAGCTCCGGACTGTGCACGATCAAGACGTTCTCGTTGTTCTGCTCGTCGGCGTTGCGCGAGAAGTTGAACGAGCCGAAGACCACGATCTCGTCGTCGACGACCATGGCCTTCGTGTGTAGATTGTACCGGTTGCCATCCAACCGCGCCGGGATGCCGGCGGCCGTGAACAGGTTGAAGACGGCGTCGCCGCCGGCTGAGACCTGTCGGCGCTCGAACACGGCCTGCACCGTCACGCCGGCCTGTGCGCGCTCGAGCAACGCGTCGGCGAAATCGGTGCGCGTGAAGCTGAAGGCCATCACGTGCACGCTCGATCGTGCGGTCTTGAGCACGTCCAGGATCCGATCCGCGGCGCCGCCGTCGGGCGAGAACGCGTTCTCGATCAACGTGCCGGAGAGCGTCAGAGTCGGGTTCGGCGGCCTGCCGGCCTGCTCGAAGGCCTGGCGGGTGAACAGCTGCTCGAACTCGGCGGCGTAGTTCTCGGCAAGACGCACCGAACGGATGTGGATCAAAACGTTGTTGTTGCGGTACGCGTCGTTGAGCGTGTAGTTCATGGAGCCCGTCCACACCTCGGACCCGTCGACGACCGTGAACTTGTGGTGCATGAACGGCTCGCGCGCGTCGCCGATCACGGGGATGCCCGCGGCCATCACGCGCAACAGCGCGGTCTCGCCGAGGTAATCGGTATCGGTGACGATGCGCACCTGCACGCCGCGCTTGTGCGCCGCGATCAGGGCATCGGCCACGGCATCGACGTCGAGCTCGTACACGGCCACGTCAAGCGTGCGCTGGGCACGACCCAACCCCTCGATCAACGCCTGCACCGGCCCGCTGACGATCGACGGATCCTGCTCAGCCGTGATCTCGGGCGTCGTGAAGTAAACGTCGTACCATTCGTTCGAGGGTGTGGCCACCGCCGGTGCCGTGCCGGGCGGCGCCTCAGCCAGGCTCTCGGGCGACACGCAGGCGCTCAACACCAGGGTGATGAGGACCGCGATTGATGTCAGACGCAACTTTCCGTGCATGTCTGTTTCCTTTACACCGCGCCTGGTCGTCGCGCCCGCGCTCGACGTCTCCTGAGTACCGTTCTTTGTCATCCGTCCGCCTTCCACAGGCGGTACAATGCGGGCGATGTCGTCTCCGCGTCGTGCCGTTTCTCGAGTCCATTCGTTCGGCCATGCCTTCGAGGGCCTGGCGTACGCCCTGCGTACTCAACCCAACACCCGCATCCACGCCGCGATCCTGGCGGCCGTCGTGCTGGTCGGGCTGTGGCTGGGCCTGAACTTCGACGAATGGGCCCTGATCGCGCTCGCGGCCGGCCTGGTGTTCACGTCTGAGTTGCTCAACACCGGCATCGAAACCGTCGTCGACCTGGCCTCGCCCGATCTGCATCCGCTGGCCAAAGCCGCCAAGGATGTCGCCGCTGCGGCCGTCTTGATCGCGGCCCTGACCGCCGTTGCGGTCGGCCTGCTCGTGCTCGGCCCGCGGTTGTGGGTGATGATAGCACAAGTGTTCTTATAGGCGTGCAGGGGCGCCCCCGCACGTCTGACGCCTTACCCATCCTTACTTGCAAGAGGACCTATGGCCAAGAAACCCTACTTCATCGGAGTCGATTTCGGCGGCACGAGCATTCGCGCCGGTGTGGTCGACAAGGACGGCACGGTCGTCGGATTCGAGAAGCGCAAGACCCAAGCCGATCTTGGCACGGACGTCGTCTTCGAACGCCTGGCGGTCGCCATTGAGCGCGCGATGAGCGCCGCCGGCGTCAAGCCGAAGCAGGTCGGCGGCATCGGCATCGGGGTGCCGGGTCCGGTCGATCAGGAACGCGGCATCGTGCGCGTGATGGTCAACGTCGGCAAGGGTTGGACGAACTACCCGCTCGCCGATCGTCTCGAGCGTCGCGTGGGTCTGCCGGCCTGGCTCGAGAACGATGTGCGCGTCGGCGCGCTGGGCGAGTATCACCACGGCGCCGGTCAGGGCCTGTCGGATATGGTGGCCGTCTTCGTCGGGACGGGCATCGGCGGCGGCATCATCCTCAACGGTGAGCTCCGTATCGGCTTCCGCGGCGCCGCGGGCGAGGTCGGCCACACCGTGGTCAATGGCAGCGATGGCATCATCGGCGCCACCGGCCAACCCGGTACTGTCGAGGGCATCGCCGGTCGGGCCGGGCTCGAGCGCCAGATCCGCGAGGCGATCGCGGCCGGCCAGAAGAGCGTCGTGCCCGAGTTGATGCAAAGCGTCGGAAGCGGCCGGCTCACCAGCCGCGTCGTCGTCGAAGCCCTCAAGCAGGGCGATGTGCCGATGCAAAATGCGCTGAACAACGCTCAACAGGCGCTCGGGCGTCTCGCCGGGAACCTCATGAACGTCCTCGACCCCGAGATGATCGTCTTTGGGGGCGGCGTCACCGAGCGACTCGGCGACAAGTTCGTGGCCCCGATCCGCAAGATCGCGCAATCGCACTACGTCGCGCGCTCCGAGGCGCGCCGGATCAAGATCGTGCCGGGCGCCCTGAAGGACCTGGCCGGCGTCGTCGGCGCTTCGGTCGCGGCGCGCATGTACCTTTAGGCCCTCCAAACCCGACCCGTGCGCGGGGAGAGAACGCGATTCGTCGCGGCCTCTCCCCGCGTTTTGATTCTCATGGCCTCCGATACCTGATTCGTCCTTGACATACTCAAGGTTGAGTATACAATCAAGGGTATATGGTCACCGACATCTTCATCCTTGGTCTGTTGACGGCTCAGCCCCTGTCGGGCTACGACATCCAGCAATATCTCGAGCTCAGCGCCGCCGAGCACTGGGCGGATGTGTTGCCCGGTTCGATCTATTACGCGCTCAACAAACTCGAGCGCCACGGGTTCGTCTCGGTCGACGCCGTCGAGCGCACCGGCCGGCGTGAGCGCGCGACCTTCAAGTTGACGCCCGCTGGCCGCGACGAGCTGCGCGGCCTGTTGCGCAAGGCTTTGCGAACCCCCGTGCGCGTGATGCCCTCGCTGCTCTACACGGCGCTTAGCTTCGCCCATGAGCTCGATGTGGTCGAAGTGCTGAGCGCGTTCGACGCCGAGATCGAGCGGCTCGAGCACGAGATCGAGTTCACGCGCCAGGGCGAGGCGGTCAAGGTGAATGTGCCGGGCGCCCCGCCGTTCATGGCCGCGATCTTCGCCAACAGCCGCGCGCATCTCGAAGCCGATCTCGCGTTGCTCCGACACCTGCGGGTTCAGCTATCGACCGAGCCGCCGAAACCGCCCGAGTTGACCAGCCTGGCCGAACTGCGCAGCCAGGCCCGGTCGGCCAAGCGTCGATCTTCGCGTTCGAAGGAGACCGGCGCATGATGCCTTTGTTGTTCGAAGCGATCGGGCTCCGTAAGAGCTACGCCGGCCGGGTCGTGGTCGCCGACGTCGACCTGTGGGTCGCGCCCGGTGAAGTGTTGGCCCTGATCGGCCCGAACGGCGCCGGCAAGTCGACGACGGTCGAGATGCTCATCGGTCTGCGTCGGCCCGACGGGGGCGAGGTCAAGTATCACCTCGACCAGCCGCGGGCCAACACCGGCGTGCAGCTGCAAAGCGCGCCGTTCTTCCCGGGCCTTACCGCGGCCGAGAACCTGCGCCTGTTTGCCGCGTTCTACGCGCGCGCGCTGGACGACTCGGCGCTGGCGACGTTGCTCGCGCGCGCCGGGCTGAGCGCCGTGGCCAACGTCGAGGCCGCACGCCTCTCGGGCGGTCAACAGAAGCGGCTCTCGATCGCGGCGGCGCTGGTCCACAACCCAGCGATCGTTTTTCTCGATGAGCCGACCGCCGCGCTCGATCCCCGCGCGCAGGCCGAGGTCCGGGCCCTGATCGCCACGCTGGCCGCGACCGGCGCCGCCGTGCTGTTGACGTCGCACGACATGGCCGAGGTGACCCGGCTGGCGCAGCGCGTGGCCGTGCTGGTCGAAGGTCGGATCGTGGCGACAGGCGCCCCGGCGGATCTCCTGGCCGAGGCCGGGGTCCCGTCGCTGGAGGCGCTCTACCTGGCGCTGACTCAAGAAGGAGACCCTGCATGAGTCACTGGATCGTGATCCGAGCTTTGTTGAAAGGCGCGCTGCGGGATCGGATCTCGCTCGGTTGGGCACTGGCGTTCCCCATGCTCCTCATCGTCGGGATGCGCGTAGCCTTTGGCGACACGCTCGATGCGCCGCGCCTGCTGTCGGGCACCGTGGCGTTCAGCACCGTGTTCTTCGCCGTGCACGGCACCGGGTTCGACATCCTGGCCCAACGGGCGCGCGGGGTGTACAAGTTGCTGCGCGCCTCACCCTATTCGGTCTCACGCTTCATCGTCTGGCTCACACTGGCACGCGGCGCGATCACGGTGCTGGCGGCCGTGCTGGTGGCGGCCTTCGGCGCCTGGTGGCTCGACATGACGATCACGCCGGCGCTCCTGCTTGGTTATGGGATCAGCGCCGCGCTGGGCACGCTCGCCTTCACGACGCTCGGCGTGATCATGGGCAATCTCGGCAACACCGAGGGCCAGGTTTCGGCCTGGAACAACATCGTCACCTTTCCGTTGCTCTTCCTGACCGAGACCTTCTATAGCCTGGCCGGCGCGCCGGGCTGGCTGCAGGTACTGCGCGACCTCTTTCCCTTCAACCACTATCTACAGCTTACGCTCAACCTGGCCGCCGGGGATCTGGCTGCTGCGCAAGCGCCGGCTCTGATCACGCTGGCTTACGGCGGCGCGTTTCTCCTCATTGCCGTGCTGACCTTTCGCTGGGATCCTGCCCAGCCGCTTAGGTTGCGATCGGCGCGTTGACTGTGGCGCGTGGATCGAGCCCGGCGGCCCTATGCCCATTCGGTTCCTCCCCCCAACGGGTGACATGTCACCCCGATTTGGTGAAACCTGTATAGGGAAGTCTAAGGTTCGGGCGCTATAATGGGTGGGCTTGTGAATAAAATCACACGAAATCACCCGTGAGAGCCGAGAGGCCGAAAGCTCCGAGGAGGCGTTGTGTTCCAGTTTCATGTAGCGGTTGTGGGTGCCGGCCCGGCCGGTCTGTATGCGGCAAAAACGTTGTCTGAGAACGGCGCCTCGGTGTCTTTGTTCAATCGGGATATCAAACCCGGCGGTCTGGCCGAGTACGGCATCTACCACGACAAGTTCAAGATGAAGGAAGGCTTGCGCAAGCAGTTCCGCAGCCTGCTCCACGATTGCGGCATCACGTACTACGGCAACGTCACGATCGGCGCACACGGCGACCTCACGCTTGACGAACTGCGCGGGCTCGGCTTCGACGCCGTGCTCGTCGCTGCCGGCGCACAAGGGACCAAGTCGTTGGGTCTGCCCGGCGAAGACCTGGCCGGCGTCTATCACGCCAAGGATCTGGTCTATCACTACAACCTGCTCCCACCGTACAGCCAGCAAGACATCCGCGTCGGCCGCCACGCCGTGATCGTAGGCGTCGGCAACGTGATGATGGACATCGCGCACTGGCTGATCCGTGAGAAGGGCGTCGAGACCGTCACCGCCATCGCACGCCGCGGCCCGGCGGAGGTGAAGTTCGACAAGGGCGAGATGAAGATCGTGGGCGGGAACCTCGATCAGGGCGCGCTCGAGGCCGAGTTGATGCGCTGCCGCCCGATCATGGAAGCCATCGAGCAGTCCGTCGATGACGCGCGCGCCGAGATCATGGCCGGCGTCCCTGGGGCGTTGCCGCCGGTGACCGCCACGCGCTTCTTGCTGCAGTTCCTGGCGTCGCCGACCGCGATCGTAGGCGCCGACGGAGTCGTGACCGGGGTCGAGGTCGAAGACACCACGCTGGTCAAATCCGGCGCCGACGTCAAGGCGCGCAGCCTGGGCACCAAGCGTGTGATCCCGGCGGATACCGTGGTGTTTGCCATCGGCGATCAGGTCGACGCGGACTTTGGTCTGCCGGTGAAGTCGTACGCGTTCGTCAAGAACCCCAATCCCAGCTTCCCGGTCGAGGGGCATTCCTACGAGGCCTTCGACCCGCAGACCAATGCGCCGATCACGGGCGTCTTTGTCGCAGGGTGGTCGCGCGAAGCGAGCACCGGCCTGGTCGGCGTGGCGCGCAAAGACGGCACCGACGGCGCGCACGCCGTGCTTGCGTATCTCAAGACGACGACCCCGGCCGTGGAGAGCGTGACGGGCGCGCTCGAGGCGCGTCTGGCCCGACTCGGCAAGCCGGTCGTGGCCAAGGAAGACTGGCACGCGCTCGAGGCCGTCGAGGCCGAGGTCGCGCGCGAACGGGGGCTGACCTTCTTCAAGTACGCGACCAACGAAGATATGCTCGACGCCATTGCACGCCGGGCCGGCCAGCCGGTCTGAGCCGTTCCGGATCGACTGAATGGAGCGCGCGACACGCCACCTGGCGTGTCGCGCGTTTTGCGTTTACGTCCCAGGTGGTTCGTTTACAATGGGCGCACACTTACAGGAGACGCACATGCCTCGACCCAAATCTTTCCAGATCGAGCGCGCGTTCAACGCCGCCTACAAATCCGTCAAAGCCAATCGCGAAGCCTTGAATGCCCTCGACGGCGTCAACGGCAATCACGGCGATAACGCTGCCAGCAATTTCAAGATCATCAGCCAGGCCGTCAAGGGCGCAAAGGGCCAGCCGCCATCGGCGCAGCTCGCCCACGCGGCCGAGCAACTGGCATCCAAAGGCCAGGGGGGCACGGCCCAGCACTACGTCAACGGCCTGCGCGAGGCTTCGCGCAAGTTCGAAGGGCGGGAGCGGCTGGGTCAGAACGATATGCCGGCCCTGCTGCAATCCTTGATGGGCAACGTCCCGGCGCAGGGGCATCAACCCGCCGCCGCGCCGCGGCCGCAGGCGTCGTCCTCGAGTCCGCAAAACGACATCGGCGACCTGCTCGGCGCGTTGAGCGGTCAGGGCAACGTGCAGCCTTCCGGGCCGGCCGCGCACTCGGGCGGCGCTCCGGCGGCTGCCGGCGGCGGCTCCGGCGCCAGCGTGCTCTCGGCACTGCTCGGCATGGCGACCGGCGGTGGTGCTGCAACTCAGGCGGCCCCTGCGGCCGGCGACCCGCTCAGCGCCCTGCTCGGCGCGGCCGGTGGGCAGAGCTCGAGCGCCGCGCAGGACCCGTTCTCGGCGCTGCTGGGTGGCGCGGCCGGCGGCGGGCAGAGCTCGAGCGCGGCGCAGGATCCGTTCTCGGCCTTGCTGGGTGGCGCAGCTGGCGGTCAGAGCGGCGCCGCGCAGGATCCGTTCTCGGCGCTGCTGGGCAGTGCGGTCGGCGGCGGTCAGGCGGCAAGCGCTCAGCCGCAAGACCCGCTGGGTGGTCTGCTGAGCAGCCTGATCCCCGATAAGCCCGGCCTCGACCTGGCCGACGTGATCCAGGCCGGCGCGGCCTATATGGGCGCGCAGTCGCACGGCGCCGGCACGGCTGACGCGGCCTTGCAGGCCGTCATGGCCGCGATGCGCGGCGTCAACCCCATGGCCTCGGGCAGCGCGCGGACGGCCTCGGGCGGTCTGCTGGCGCAAAGCATCCTGGATGACGCCTTCGGCAAGAAGAAGTAAGGCCGAAGCCGACTCAGCGACACACGTGACGCATTCGACACAGCAGGGGATTTCACCATGACGGATTTCGAGCGGCTCGGAGCTTTCTATCTCGGCAAGGAATACGATCTGGCGGCCCGGCAGGCCACGGAGTCGTTGTTGCTGTACGACTCGAAAGACCTGGTGACGCACGCGGTGTGCGTCGGCATGACGGGCTCGGGCAAGACCGGCCTGTGTCTCTCCCTGCTCGAGGAGGCCGCGATCGACGGCGTGCCCGCGATCATCATCGACCCCAAGGGCGATCTGCCGAACCTGCTGTTGACTTTCCCTGAGCTGCGTGCCGAGGACTTCCGGCCGTGGATCAACGAGGAAGACGCCGCACAGAAGGGCGTCACGCCAGACGCGTACGCGCAGCAGCAGGCCGATCTGTGGCGCAAGGGCCTGGGCGACTGGGGCCAGGACGGCGCGCGCATCCAGCGTCTGCGCGACTCGACCGAGATCCGGGTGTACACGCCCGGCAGCAACAGCGGCATCCCGGTCTCGATCCTCAAGTCGTTTGCCGCGCCCGACGCGGCCGTGATCGACGACGTCGAGGCCATGCGCGACCGCGTCTCGACGGCGTCCTCGTCGCTGCTCAGCCTCGCCGGCGTCGACGCCGATCCGTTGCAGAGCCGCGAACACATCCTGTGCAGCACCATCCTCGATAGTGCCTGGCGCGCCGGGCAGGATCTTGATATTGCGAGCCTGATCGGCCAGATCCAGAACCCGCCCTTCACCAAGGTCGGCGTGCTCGATCTCGAGTCGTTCTATCCCTCGAAGGAGCGCTTTGGCCTGGTGATGGCGCTCAACAACCTGTTGGCATCGCCGGGCTTCGCGGCCTGGCTGGAGGGCGAGCCGCTCGACATCCAGCGCTTGCTGTACACGCCGGCCGGCAAGCCGCGGCTGGCGATCTTCTCGATCGCGCATCTGAGCGACGCGCAGCGCATGTTCTTCGTCGCGCTGTTGCTCAACCAGGTGCTGGGCTGGGCCCGCGCGCAATCGGGCACGACCAGTCTGCGCGCGTTGCTGTACATGGACGAGATCTTCGGCTACTTCCCGCCGACCGCTAACCCGCCGAGCAAACCGCCGCTGCTCACCCTGCTCAAGCAGGCGCGCGCCTTCGGCCTTGGCGTGGTGCTGGCGACGCAGAACCCGGTCGACCTCGACTACAAGGGCCTGGGCAACACCGGCACGTGGTTCATCGGCCGCCTGCAAACCGACCGTGACAAGCAGCGCGTGCTCGACGGTCTCGAGGGCGCGGCCGCCGGCGCGGGCAGCGGCTTCGATCGCGCCGCAATGGACACGTTGCTCTCGGGCCTTGGCAACCGCGTGTTCCTGATGAACAACGTCCACGACAACGGACCCGTGGTCTTCACGACCCGTTGGGCGATGAGCTACCTCCGCGGCCCGCTCACGCGTCAGCAGATCAAGACGTTGATGGATCCGTTCAAGACGCCGACCGCGCCCGCGCCTCAGCCGGTTGCGACTGCCGCGGCGGCGCCAATCGCGCCGGTTTGGGCTCAGGCCCCGGTTGCGGCGGCCGTATCCGCACCGGCGCAGCCCGCGCAAACGATGACGTCCGCGGGCCGACCGTCGCTCGACCCCGCGATCGCCCAGTTCTTCCTGCCGACCCGCGGCACAGCGGGTGGGCGTCTGGTCTATCGACCGTACGTGTACGGTGCCGCGACGGTCGGGTTCAGCGACCCGAAGACGCGCGTCGACCTCACGCAGACCGCGGTGTGTCTGACCCCGGTCACGGATAACGCGGTGCCGGTCGAGTGGATCGCGGCCGAGGCGCTCGACCTCGGGCCGAACGAGCTCGAACGCACGCCGGTCGCGGGCGCCGAATACGCCGACCTGCCGCCGGCGGCGGCCAAGCCCAAGAACTACGCGGCCTGGGGCAAGGACTTCATCAGCTACCTCTACGGCACGCAGGTGCTCACGCTGTTGCGCGATCCGCTGACCAAGCTGGTTTCGAACCCGGGCGAGGGCGAAGGCGAATTCCGCGTGCGCACCGGCCACGGCGGGCGTGAGAAGCGCGATGGCGCAGTCGAAGCGCTCAAGCGCAAGTACGCGCCGAAGCAGGCCGTGCTGGGGGAACGTCTGCGCCGGGCCGAGCAGCGCGTGGCCGAACAGAAGGCGCAGGCCGATCAGGCCAAGATGCAGACCGCGATCTCGTTCGGCGCGACGTTGCTGGGCGCGTTCACGGGCCGCAAAGGATCGGGCGTTGGGCGTGCCACCACGGCGGCCCGTGGCGTCGGGCGCGCGATGAAAGAAGGCGGAGACGTCTCGCGCGCACAGGAGACCGTCGAGGCTGTTCGGGAACAGATGGCCGATCTGGAGGCGCAGTTCAAAGAAGATGTGGCCGCCCTCGAGGCTCAGTACGGCGTCGGGGCCGCGCCGCTCGAGAACCTGACGATCAAACCCAAGAAGGCCAACATCAACCCGCAGTTGGTCAGTTTGATCTGGGCGCCGTTCGCCGTCGATGAAAGCGGGGTCGCCACGCCCGCGTGGTGAGTTGAGGGCGCGCGCGCGCACCCTGGTGGCGGATCGACCGGGGCCGACGGTGCGCGGACGTTGATGTGGCGTGCGTGACTTCGGGCGGGCAGGGCGGCCACAAGGGCCGCCCCTACCCGCCGCCTCTACCCGCCGTCCCTACCACCGGCCGCCGCCACGGACGGCCTCCACGGATTGCCGCCCGAAACGGGGACGTATGACATACCCCGATCGACCGCGGGAACCCCGTGCCCTCCCTCGACGTCACACCCCAACACGCCCGGCGCGTCTGGCACGCTGGGTGCATGCGACCACCCCGGAAAGTGCCTGAAATCGACGGAACGCTATAATCCTTTCATATGGATGCCACCCGCGCCCATCGCGCCCCCAACCCGGTTTTGCCCCAGCCTACACCCGATACGGCCGGACCCGGCCTGTTTGTCTGGGTCGGGCGTGTCGCGCTGTGCGTGGCGGCCTGCGCCGTGGTCTTTGGCTCGCTGGCCGTGGCCGGGGGCGCGCTGTATACGCTCTCGCACCGCGGCGAGATCCTCGCCGGTGTTCGCGCCGGGGGCGTGGACCTCTCGGGACTGACCTCCGAAGAGGCGACCCGGGCACTGGCCGGCCAGGTGGCTGCGTCGCAACCGGTCGCGATCACGCTCGTCGACGGCGCAACGCGCACGGCCCTGACGGCCGAAGAGCTGGGCCTGACCTTCGACCTGGCGGGCACGGTCAGCGCCGCCTACGACGTCGGACGCAGCGGCAACGCCGTGGCCGACGTCTGGCAGCAATACCTGGCCTGGCACGACGGCGTCGACGTCGCGCCGGTCTGGCGCTTCGATGAGAGCGCGGCCTACGCGCGCCTTAACGACCTCGCCGCGAGCAGTTACATCCCCGCCCGCGAAGCCACGCTGACCGCGACCGGCGGCGACGTGACCGTGCAGCCCGGCCAGGTCGGGCGCGAGCTCGAGACCGACAAGGCCCTGGCAGACGTGCGCGCTGCCGTGTTGACGCTGCGGCCGGCCGAGGTCAAACTCGCCTATCGCGAAACGACGCCGCGCATCCTCGACGCCAGCGTGCAGGCCGACGCGGCCCGCCAGATCCTGAGCCAGGCGCTCAAGCTCACCATCACGACGCCGCTCGAGGGCGACCCGGCCGACCCGGCGACGCTCGCGCCCGAGCAGCTCGCGACGATGCTGCGCATCAACCGCATTGAAGACGGCAACAGCGCGCGCTTCGAAGTCGGGCTCGACCCCGACGCGCTGCGCCAGGTGCTGTCGCCGCTGGCCGAGCCGCTGACGCGCGCGGGCCATGACGCCCGTTTCGTCTTCAACGATGAGACCCATCAGATCGAGCCGATCGAGCCGTCGCAAGAGTCGCGCGTGCTCGACGTCGAGGCCACGATCGAGGCCGTCAATCAGTCGCTGTTGAAGGGCCAGCACACGGTGCCGTTGACGTTCGTCGTCACGCCGCCGCAGGTGCCCGATACCGCGACCGGCGCCGATCTCGGCATCACCGAGTTGGTCAGCTCGCAGTTCACGTCGTTCCGCGGGTCGTCGGCCGAGCGCATGCAGAACATCAAGGCCGCGGCCGCGCGTTTTCACGGCCTGCTGGTGCCCCCCGGCGCGCTCTTCTCGTTCTCCGACAACATCGGCGACATCAGCCTCGACAGCGGCTTCGCCGAGGCCCTGATCATCTACGGCGGGCGCACGATCCGCGGCATCGGCGGCGGTGTCTGTCAGGTGAGCACCACGCTCTTCCGCGCCGTGTACTTCGGCGGGTTCCCGATCGTCGAGCGCAACGCGCATGCGTACCGTGTCGGCTACTACGAGCAGAACACGGCCTCGTGGAGCGGGCCCGGCCTCGACGCCGCGGTGTACACGCCGCTGGTCGACTTCAAGTTCGTCAACGACACGCCCTATTGGCTGCTGATGGAGACGTACTTCTATCCGTCCGCACAGCGCCTGGAGTGGAAGTTCTACTCCACCTCCGACGGCCGCACGACCACGGTGAGCGCCGCGTCGGTCTCCAACGTCGTGGCGGCGCCCGAGCCCGCCTACGAGGAGAACGCCGAGCTGGCCGCGGGCGAGGTCAAGCAGGTCGACTATCAGGCCGACGGCGCCGATGTGGTCGTGACGCGCACGGTCATGCGCGACGGCCAGCAGCTCTACGCCGACGAGGCGCCGGTCATTACGCATTACCAGCCCTGGCGCGCGATCTATCAATACGGGCCCGGCACCCCCGATATGCCGCCCGCGCCGCCTGCGGGCTCCACGCCTTAGCGCGTATTCCTGGTTGGCCAGGACGCCGAGAAGCGATGAAGGCCGGGCGTAGCCCGGCCTTCATCGCTTCTCCGGGATCCCTCAACCTGGAGTGTGTTCCAGCGCGACGCCGGCCGTAAACCCCTGACCTCGCCCTTCGTCCGCAGCGGCCTGAGCCGCCGCGCCAGCAGCCGGGCACGGTACTATCATGGCGGTATCCATCGATGGTCCAGCGCCTCTACTCCTCGTCGATTCGAACCCTAAGCGCCGTCTGGGACCGCTGCCGCCGTGGCATCGTCTTCCAGCGCGAGGAGCCCGGCCGCGTCGTCAGCGTGCGCGTCGCGCGAGCGGCGCCGCTGCTGGCGCTCGGCGCGGCCCTGGCGGCGTATGCGGTCTGGCCGGTGGCCGGGACCGCGATCGTCTTTGCCGCACTGCTGGCCGCGCTCGGTCTCGCTCTGGCGCTGCTGCGCGCCCAGGCGTTCGGGCTGCAGGGTGAGCGCCGTCTGACGTATGCGCCGCTCCAGGTCGGCGACGAGATCGAGGAAGGGATCGCGCTCCACAACGGCTCCTTCCTGCCGCTGGTCGTGGCCCTCGACGATGCCACGACCCTGCCCGGGTACGGGTTGACGAGCGTGCAGGCGGTCGGCGGCGGCGAGACGCGCACGTGGCGCATCCACGCGATCTGCGCGCGACGCGGCATCGCCACGCTCGGCCCCTGGTCGGCGACGCTGCGCGACCCGTTCGGCGTGTTCGAGGCTCGCGTTCGTTTTGGCCACCGGCAGGAGATCGTGGTCGTGCCGCCGCTGGCGCGCGCCGACGTCCAGCTGGCCCCGCGTCGCGCGCGGCGGGGCGATCGCGCGGCCCTGCGCCAGCCCTTGCGCGCCGACAGCGCCCAGGCCTCGGCCGTGCGCGCTTACGTCGCCGGCGACCCGTTGCGTCGCATCCACTGGGCCACCAGCGCGCGCCGGCAGGCGCTCTACGTCAAACAGACCGATCCCGAGTCCGCCTCCGATGTCTGGCTTGTGCCGGATTTCTGCAGCCGGGCGCTGCCCGGCGCGCCGCCGCTCGCACCGGGCGACGAGTCGCCGGTGCTCGAGCAATTGATCCTGCTGACCGTGGCTGCGGCTCAGCAGTTGCTCGAGCGTCAGTTGCGCGTCGGGCTGGCCTATGTGACCGAGGCGCCGGTCGTCGTGCCCGCGCGCTTCGGCCGCGCCCAACTTTGGCCGCTCCTGCGTGCCCTGGCACCCGTGCAGCCGACTGCGCGTGATCTCGACGGGGCGCTCGCGACCCTGGCGGGCGTGATCCCGGCGCGGGCGCGCGTCGTCGTGCTCAGCGCGGACGTGAACGCCGATTGGCCGGCACGCGCGATCGCGTCGGGGCGGCCGGGCGGCATCGACCTGGTGTTGCTCGATACCGCCGGCGACGGCCGGAGCGCCGCCGAAGCGCTGCAGGAGCGCGGCTGGATGGCGCAGTCAGTCGCAGCGGATGCGGTGACGCCGCTGCTGGGCGCGTTCGGACCACTGCGCCGCTGGGAGTTCCGGGCGCTGGGCACCGGCCGCGTGATCGCGCAGCAAACGCCACGGCTCGGGCACGAGCTCGAACGGGTCGGGCCATGACGACGCTGACCTGGCTGACGGTCCGGTCGCGCCTGTTGCTGGCGTGCGGCCTCGCCTTCGGGGTCGCTTCGCTGTCCGCGCAGGCGCTCGTCGCGGCCGGCTGGACGGCTGCCGCGCCGCGTCTGTGGATCGCGGCCCTGGGTGGGCTGGTCTGCGGCCTGGCGCTCGGCGCCACACGCTGGCACGTGCCCGGCGCAGTCGCCTACAGTCTGCTGGTCGGCGCGACGCTGAGTTTGCAGACCTCGTTCGACCTGCTCACGATCTCGGAGAGCGCGCTGGCTCTGCTACGGGTGCGGCTGTGGACCGTCGTCGAGGTCGTGCAGGTCTGGTGGTCGCAAGGGGTGCGCGGTGAGACCATCGCCGACCCGCGGCTGTTTGACCTCGTCGCGAGCCTGTTGGTCTGGCAGCTGCTGGCCGTGCTCGGCTGGGCCGTCGTGCGGCGGCGAAGCCTGTGGCCGATCAGCACCATGCTGGCCGCGCTCCTTGTGCTGAACCACAACCTTGCGGGCCTCGACGACGGGTTGCTGGTGACCGTCATCGTCACCCTGCTGGCCTTGATCGCCGCCAGCGGTTGGGATGCGCAACGCGAGGCCTGGGACCGCGCCGGCGTCGACTCGCCGATCGACCTGTGGGATCAGTGGTTGCCCGGCCTGCTGCTGGCGTTGGCCACCGCGGCTCTTGCGGCGCTGGCCTTGCCGTGGGTCGGCACGCCCCGCGGGCTGCGGACCCTGGCAGCCTGGTTCGAACGACCGGTCTCCGATGCTGCCGCTCAGATTTTCGCTGGCGTGAAGCCGCCGCAGAACGACGCTGAAGCGGCGCTGGTCGCGCGCACGCCGGATCTGTCGCGCATCGGTGCTCCGCTCCCGAACGGCGACGCCGTGGTGATGTGGGTGCACACCAACGATCCAGCGCCACCGCCGCCCGAGGCGAACCCGCAGCAGGCCGGGCCGGTGCGCTACTGGCGCAACGCCGTCTACGGCGCCTACACCGGCCAGGGCTGGGCGGCGGCAACGCCGGAGCGCGACCTCACCGGCGACTCGGCGTCGGCGACACGCCCCGTGATCCAGGAATTCGAGATCCTTGCCGGACACGGCGCGGAGTTGTTCGCGGTCAACCGCCCGATCACGGCGGGCGTCGGCGTTCGACTGCTGGCGCTGGGGCCGGCGGACACGCTGCTCGTCGGCGATGCGTCGCGCTATCAGGTCGAGTCGACGCCGCCGGACCTCAAGCGATTGATGGTCGCGACGTCGTTGTGGAGCATCGCGGACGATCAGTACCGGCGCCTGCCGGAAGCGTTGCCTGAACGCGTGATGCGCCTGGCCGACGAGATCACGTCCGGCGCGACGACGGATCTGGACAAAGCGCTGGCCGTCCAGACGTACCTGCGCGCGACGTACCGCTATGACCTCGGCGCGCCCCTGGCGCCTGCGGGCCGCGACGTCGTTGACGTCTTTCTGTTTGAAAGTTCGCGCGGCTTTTGCAGCCACTTCGCGTCGGCCATGGTGGTGCTGTTGCGCGCCGTCGACGTCCCGGCCCGTGTCGCGAGCGGCTACGCGATGGGTGTCTACGATGACGCGCGCGGGGCGTGGCGCGTCCGCACGGGCGATGCCCACGCCTGGGTCGAGGTGCAGCTGGCCGGCGCAGGCTGGGTCGAGTTCGAACCGACACCCGCGCAGCCTGCGCGCCAGTACGCGGCCTCCGGCGATGTCACAGGATCGTTCACGGTCAACACGGCACCCGTTCCCGCCGACTCGCCACCAGTGTTGGGCGTCAACCTGCTGACGGTATCGGGCGCAGCCCTGCTGCTGGTGTTGGCCTGGGCCTGGCGGGCGCGCCGCGCGGCTCGACCCGTGTCTCGGCGCGTCGTCGACCTGTATTGGGAGATGGCCAACTGGCTTGCGGCGGCCGGGGTCGCGACGGCGCCCGGTCAGACACCGGATGAGCACGCCCGGTCCGCGCAGGACCGGCTGTCGCGCTGGCCGGTGTTGATCGACGCCAACGCCCAGGTCACTGCGCTCTACGCGGCCACGTTGTTCAGCCCGCGGGCGCCCTCGCTCGAGGAGTTCCTCTGCGCGCAACGGCTTTGGCAACAGGCCCGCTTCGCCTGCGTGGACGCGATCCTCAGGCGGCGCTATCGTGCGCTAGTGTCGCGTTGGGTCTCGTGAATCGGTCGCGCGAACGAGATGTCAGTGCGGCATCCTTGCCACGAATCTGGGCGAATGCCCCGAGTGATGGCAAAACCTACACGTCGGTGCCAAGTCGACCCTCGGGCCATCCCGTTTCTCGCACGACTTCCTACCGGCTGCGCCGTAACCACGATTCGTGGCATGGGAATCCGACCCGTTGCGGAGTCGCGCAAGCACTGGACTGACACCTTGCCCGTGCACACCCTGAACCCGGCGGCCACCGTTTGCCGGCCGTGTTATCATCGCCCCCGAGGTACAACCATGTCCATCAACCCTGATTTGCTCGAGATCCTGCGCTGCCCGTACTGCGTCTCGCATGCCACCCGTCAACCCGGGGAGGATCCGGGGCGGCTGGAGCTCTACAAGGATTGCTGGCTGATCGAGCCCGTGTTGGGTCGCAAGTACCCGATCGTCGACGGCATCCCGGTGATGCTGGTCGAGGTCGGCGAGAAGTGGATGAACACGCGGCCGGAAGATCTGCCGGTTCCGCCGCCCGCCGAATAAGCCGGATGGCACAGGACCTGATCCTGGCGGCGACGTCGCTCGAGCCGTTCGAGCGCGCCGCCGCGATCCGCGCGCTCGGCGAGCAACGTCGCGCCGACGGCGTGCAGGCCCTGCTCTTTGCGCTGGCGACCGCGGATGCTGCGACCGCGGAGCTGGCCGTCGACGCGCTGGTTCGAATCGGGCCGCCGGCTGAGCCTGCGCTCAGACAGGCGCTGGCCCGGGACGTCGACGAAACCGTTCGTGGCCGCCTTCAAGACGCCCTGACGCGCCTCCATCCATCAAGCTGAGAGATCCAGATGCCGTCACAGGTCTACCTGGTCCGCCACGGTGTAGCCACCTGGCCCACCTGGCCCGGTCCCGACGCGGAACGCCCCCTGACTGCCGAGGGCGCGCGCCGGATGGAAGCCGCAGCCGCGGGGCTGGCACGACGCCGGCTGATCCCGGACGTCGTCCTGCACAGCCCGTTCCTGCGCGCACGCATGACGGCCGAGATCCTGGCCACCCAGCTCGATCGTCTGAACGCCCTGCACGCGCACCCGGCGTTGGCGCCGGGTTTCGACGTCGATCACCTGCACGACATCCTGATCGAGTACGGCGACGCCGGCACGGTGATGTGCGTGGCCCATAACCCTGATCTGGGCGAGATCGTGATGCGTCTGAGCCGGCACCCCGTGATGTTCAAAGAGGGCACGCTGGCCGCGTTGACGATCAAGAACTCGGATCGCTTCAAGCTGGCGTGGCAGGCCACGGCCGAAGACCTCGCCTCCGACGAGCCACTCTGAAGAAAACGAAAAGCGCCGGGCGCAGATCACTGCGCCCGGCGCTTTTGTATATCAGGATCTAGAGCGTTTGTGGAAACGCGAACGCCAGCCCGACCCACACCACGAAGACCGCGACCATCACCAGACACAGCGCCACTTCGGCGACGATGGCCCAACCGGTGCCTTTGGCGTAGCCCTTCACGCCCTTGAGCGCCTTGCGCCAGTCTTTGCCTTTTCGAAAATACTCGACCACGAACAACCCGCCGACCGCACCGACCAGCGACCCGAAGGGCGGGAAGAAGGGCAGGCCGACCAGGCCGAGCACGATGCTGGCGGCCGTCGACCAGCCCGAGATCCCTTCCTGGTGCGCGATCGAGTGGGTGACCACGTACTCGAGCACCAGGTCCGCGATCGCCAGCAGGGTCATGATCACGATCGCGATCGCGCCGATCCAACCGTCGAACATCGGTTGACCGAGCATGCCCTGGGCCAGGCCGTAGCCGATCGCGGCCAGCAGGATCAGCCAGCTGCCCGGCAGGATCGGCACCACAGCGCCGACCACGCCGACCGCCATCACCAACAGCGTCATCGCCAACAGCGCGATCTCACCAAAGAGAACGATTCCGGTCATAGAAGTGTCTCAGGCGTCAGGGACGCGTTCTCCGATTGTACGCGGGCGGGCGGAGCGGGCTACCCCAACCCCCTTCGCTCCTCGCCCCGTCTCACGCCGCCAAACGCGTGATCCCGCCCATCCAGGGCAGAAGGACTTCGGGCACCACCACGCTGCCGTCGGCCTGCTGGTAGTTCTCGAGCACGGCGATCAGCGTACGCGGCAGGCCGAGACCCGAGCCGTTGAGCGTGTGCACGAGCTCGGGCTTGGCGCCGGCTTCGCGGCGGAAGCGGATGTTGCCACGCCGGGCCTGAAAGTCGCCGACGTTCGAGACCGACGACACCTCCAACCATTCGTTACAGCCGGGGGCCCAGACCTCGAGGTCGTAGGTCATGCGCGCGCCGAAGCCGATGTCGGCCGTGCACAGTTGCTTGACGCGATAGGTCAGGCCGAGCCCCGCCAGGGTCGCCTCGGCGTGCTCGCGCATCGCCTCGAGCGCGGCGTCCGAGTCCTCGGGCTTGCAGTACACGTACATCTCGACCTTGTCGAATTGATGCCCGCGCTTGATGCCGCGGACGTCGCGCCCGGCCGCGATCTTCTCGCGGCGGAAGCAGGGCGTGTAGGCCGTGTAGTTGCGCGGCAGCGAGGCGCCGTCGAGGATCTCGTTGGTGTGCAGACCGGTCAGCGGGATCTCGGCCGTCGGCACCATCCAGTAGTCCTCTTCGGCGTCGCGGTACAGGTTGTCGCGGAACTTGGGCAGCTGGCCCGCCGCGAAGACGATCTCGCCCTTGACCATGAAGGGCAGGTAAGCCTCGGTGTAGCCCTGGCGGATGTGCAAGTCGAGCATCCACGCGATCAGGGCGCGCTGCAGACGGGCGCCCGCGCCGGTGAGCACGTAGAAGCGCGAGCCGGCCAGCTTGGTGCCGCGCTCGAAGTCGAGGATGCCGAGTTTGGGGCCGAGGTCCCAGTGGGCCTGCGGCGCAAAGTCGAACACGCGCGGCTCGCCGATGGTGCGCAGCACGACGTTCTCGTCCTCGGTCGCGCCGATGGGCGTGCGCGGGTCGGGCAGGTTGGGCAGCGACGATACGGCCGCCTCGAGGTCGGCCTCGATCTGGCGCAGCTCGGCGTCGAGCGCCGCGATGCGCTCGTTGACCGTGCGTTGCTCGATGATCTTGGCCTCACGCTCGGCCGCGTCCTTCATGCGCCCGATCTCTTTGCTGACCGTGTTGCGCTGGGCCTTGAGCGTCTCGACTTCGCGCAGCGCCTCGCGCCGTTTGCCGTCGAGCCCCAGCGCTTGATCGATCACGTCGACCAGCTCCGGGTTCTGTCGATCGCGCACGGCCTGCTTCACCATCTCGGGTTGCGTGCGGATGAGGTTGATGTCGAGCATAGCGCCTCCTGCAGTGGTGATTTCTGATTACTGATTTCTGATTGGCGTGTTTGCACTCAATCAGCAATCAACAATCAGAAATAAAAAAGCGGCTCTCTCGCGCAGGACGAGGAGCCGCTCGTGGTGCCACCTGCTTTTGTCGGGGCGCCGGGCCTCGACCTCAAGCGCTGTATCGGGCGTACCCGGCCCGCCTTTCAGCGGACGACGTCGGCGCGGCGCGCCACGGGGTGGAAGGGTTCACGGCTTGCTGTCTCTCACCGACCGACAGCTCTCTGAATAGCCGCTCGAACCGTTAGTCCCCGACGTCAGGGATATGGATTTGCGGAGTATAGCAGACACTTGGCGATTGAGTGAGCGGGGGATTGGGCGATCGTCAATCGCCCAATCCCCCGCTCACTCAATCAATCAGTCAATGGTCCAGCCGGCGCCCTCCAGCACCTCGCGCGCGTCGCGCTTGATGCGGCCGTCATCGACCGGGCCGGTCTCGGTAAAGCGCGCGCTGCCGGTGATGAAGTCGAAGGCGATCTCGAGCAGATAGCCGGTGATGGCCTTCGGCGCGAACATGATCCGGAAGCCGCTCTCGCTGACCTCGTAGGGCTTATCGGCGTCGTTCAACGCGAGCAGACGGGCGCGGATGTCGGGCGCGCGGCCGCCCGTCGACGGGCGCGGCGTCGCCACGATGGTCTGGTTCGGGTCAGCAGCCGACGGCAGATCCGGGATCGTGGGACGCGGCATGTGCAGCATCGTGCGCTGCGAGTCGTCGCCGGCGGCGGGTAGATCGGGCAGGCTCGGCGCGGCCGCGGGCGCATCGTTGATCGGCAGCGTGAACTCGGGCGCCGCCTGCGGCTCGGCTGAGGGCGTCGGTATGGCCGGCGCCGCCGGTATGGCCGGCGCCTCGACACTGGGCAGGCCAAACAACCCGCCGGCTGCCGCACCGGCCGATTCGACCACGTCGGCCGTTGTCGATTCTGCGGCTTCGACAGCCGCGGCCGGGGTGGCCTCGACGGCCTCGCTCGCGGCCCTGGCGGCCTCGACGGCTTCATCGGGCGGCGTGATCGTCAGATCGGGCGCCGGCCAGCGCAGGGTCGGGGCTTCGGTGAATGACGCGCTCGGGACGTCTTCGCCGGCCCTGGGCAGCTCGAACGCGGGCTTGGCGGGCTCGACCGTTTCGACTTTCGGAGCCTCAAAGATCGGCGCCGGGGCCTCGGCTGCCGGGCGTTTGTAGATCAGGGTCTCCTGGCCCGACATGGCCGGTGGGGCGGCCGGGGTGACGGGCGCGCGCGGCGCCTCGGCCGGCCGAGCGGTGACGTCGATCACGCCGGCGGGTTTCTTCTGGCTGCGACGCCAGAGGAAGAAGCCGCCGCCGCCGCCGCCGATCACGACCAGACAACAGCAGCACAGCGTCAGGGCCAGGGTAAGCGTGGTGCCATCGAAACCACCGGAGTCCATGAGTGAATCCTTTCAACCGGGCCGCGAGGGCCGAGGACCAGATCTTATTCTACGGCAACCGCCGTTAAATCGGCGTGAAAGATCGAGCGCGCGATCCGCGTTCGGTTGAACGCGCGCGCCGGGCGAAATCCGGCGGCGGTGCAGCAGCAGGCGGTTATTCGCCGTCGCGCTGGCGCAGGTGCGGGAAGAGCAGCACCTCACGGATCGTGGCTTTGTCGGTCAGCAGCATCGTCAGGCGATCGATGCCCATGCCGAAACCGCCGTTTGGCGGCATCCCGTAGCGCATCGCGCGCAGGTAGTCTTCATCGAGCGGGTGCGTCTCCTCGGCGTCCGCGCCGTAGTCGCGGCCCATCTCGACGAAGCGCGCCTCTTGATCGAACGGGTCATTCAGCTCGGT
>WBZS01000939.1_pt1 | contig 27312 bp, 22 predicted proteins | sample 5204201 | NCBI WGS metagenome assembly WBZS01 (sample SAMN12344357, study PRJNA552823) | activated sludge metagenome | biome: Activated sludge suspended growth; feature: Nitrification reactor; material: Wastewater; isolation source: activated sludge from nitrification reactor of wastewater... | reverse complement strand
GACGGTGCGATCGGCCGCGGTCAGCGGCACGCCGGGGCGACCGGCCCCCTCGCTGGCCCGCGGGGCGAGCTCCTTGACGAGATGGGCGCCGACGAGCGTCTCCACGAGGTCCGAGACCGTGGCCCGGGTCAAGCCGGTCGTGCCCGCCACCTGCGCCCTCGTCACCGGTGTCCGGGCCTCGAGGATGTGGGCCAACACGAGGGACAGATTGTGTTCGCGCACGAGGTCCTGTCGCGCCGGGCGTCCGCCCCACGGACTTCGGCCGCGCCCGGACTTCCGGGCTGTCGTCGCCTGGGGGGTCCCTGTCATGGGCGTCACCATAGACCCGATGAGCAGATTTGTTTAGAGGGTGCAGCCAATTCCGACGGGAGAGTGCCGCAGGGTGCCGGCACCCCGCTGGCAGGATGCGTCCATGGACTCGACCTTCACCCCGACCCGGCTCGAACGGGTCGAGCGACACGCCTTCGAGGCTCTGTTGGCCGTCCCCGGCCCGCTCCGACGCCGACTCGAACGTCGTCCGCACGTCGTCGACGGCCAGCGCCTCGACCCGGACACCCACCTCGGGCTCGCGATCATGGCGGCGCTCGGCGAGCCCGAACTCGACGAGCTGCCCGTCGACCAGGCCCGACGCCAACTGGCCCTCGACGCGTGGATGTTCGGCGGCCGTCCGACGCCGGTCGGAGCGGTGCGTGACCTCGACCTTCCCGGGCCGGGCGGGCCGATCCCGGCCCGGCTGTACCTCCCGGAGCGGTCGCGGCGTGCCGACGCCCCCACGGCGCCGCTGGCGCTCCTCGTCCACTTCCACGGGGGTGGCTGGGTGCTCGGCGACCTCGACACCCACGACAGCGGATGTCGTTTCCTGTGCGCGCGGGCCGGGATCGCCGTGCTCAACGTGGGCTATCGGCTGGCCCCCGAACACCGCTTCCCGGCCGCCGTCGACGATGCGGTCGCGGCCTTCCGCTGGGCCCACGCCCAGGCGACCGTCCTGGGGATCGATCCGGACCGGATCGCGGTGGGCGGCGACAGCGCCGGGGGCAATCTGGCCGCCGTCGTCACCCAGGTGACGCATCGAGAGGGCGGCGCCCAGCCCGCCTTCCAACTCCTCGGGGTGCCCGCGACGCTGATGGGTTCACGCACCCGGTCGCAGGAGTTGTTCGCCTCCGGCTACTTCCTCACCCGGGCCAACATGGACTGGTACGAGGCCCACTACCTCGGCGACGCGGATCCGCGCGACGTACGGGCCTCGCCGCTGCTCGCTGACGACCTCGAGGGGCTGGCCCCGGCATACATCGCCGTGGCCGGCTTCGATCCGCTGCGGGACGAAGGGATCGCCTATGCCGAGAAGCTGCGCGCCGCCGGTGTCCCGGTCACGCTGCGGGTCCACGAGGACGCGGTCCACCCGATGCTGACCATGCTCGCCGCGCCGCTGGGCCAGCGGGTGCTCGCCGAGACGGCCTCGGCGCTGCGGGTGGGCCTCCGGGTCTGATGGCGGGTCGTTATCCTTGACCGGCGGCCCGACCGAGGGCCGGCACCGATCCCCAGGAGTCACCCCGTGGCCATGCGCATGTCGTCCCTGTTCCTGCGAACCCTTCGCGAGAACCCCGCGGACGCCGAGGTCCCGAGCCACCAGCTCCTCGTGAGGGCCGGCTACATCCGTCGAGTCTCCCCGGGCATCTACACGTGGCTTCCGTTGGGGCTCAAGGTCCTTCGCAAGGTCGAGCAGATCGTGCGTGAGGAGATGGACGCCATCGGCGCCCAGGAGCTGCTCTTCCCGGCCCTGCTGCCCAAGGAGCCGTACGAGGCGACGAACCGGTGGACCGAGTACGGCGACGGCGTCTTCCGGCTCAAGGACCGCAAGGACGCCGACTACCTGCTCGGGCCGACGCACGAGGAGATGTTCACGCTCGCGGTGAAGGACCTGTTCAGTTCCTACAAGGACCTGCCGGTCAGCCTCTACCAGATCCAGACGAAGTACCGCGACGAGGCCCGGCCGCGCGCCGGCATCCTGCGCGGGCGCGAGTTCGTCATGAAGGACTCCTACTCCTTCGATCTCGACGACGCCGGGCTGGACAAGAGTTACCAACTGCACCGCGAGGCCTACATCCGGATCTTCGAACGGCTGGGCTTCCACTACGTGATCGTCCAGGCGATGGCCGGCGCGATGGGTGGGTCGAAGTCCGAGGAGTTCCTCGCCACCGCCGACAACGGCGAGGACACCTATGTCCGGTGCGACTCCTGTGGGTATGCCGCGAACGTCGAGGCCGTCCGCGTCCCGGCGCCGGACAAGCAGTCGTATGCCGGGGTGCCGGCCGCGCACAACGAGTCCACGCCCGAGGCGCCCACCATCGCCGCGCTGGTCGAGCGACTCAACGAGTTGTATCCGCGCGAGGACGGGCGGCCGTGGGCGGCCACCGACACCCTCAAGACCGTCGTCGTCATGCTCGTCCACCCCGACGGCAGCCGCGAGCCGCTGGCGCTGGGCATCCCCGGCGATCGTGAGGTCGACGACAAGCGGCTCGGCGCCCAGGTGGAACCGGCGACGGTGGAGGCGTTCGAGGAGAAGGACTTCACGGCATACCCGACCCTGGTCAAGGGCTACATGGGTCCGGGCGCGCTCGGGTCGACGTCGGAGTCGGGCGTGCGCTTCCTCGTCGACCCGCGGGTCGTCGAGGGCACGGTGTGGGTGGCCGGTGGCAACAAGCACGGATTCCACGAGATGGACCTGGTCGCCGGACGCGACTTCACCCCGGACGGCACGATCGAGGCCGCCGAAGTCCGCCCGGGCGACGAATGTCCTTCCTGCAGTGAGCCGCTCGCGGCCGCTCGCGGCATCGAGATGGGACACATCTTCCAGCTCGGGACCAAGTATGCGGAGGCACTCGACCTCAAGGTCCTCGACGAACAGGGCAAGCTGCGCACCGTGACCATGGGGTCCTACGGCGTGGGCATCTCGCGCGCCGTCGCCTGTGTCGCCGAGGGCAACCACGACGAGTTCGGCCTGGTCTGGCCGCGGGCGCTGGCGCCGGCGGACGTCCACATCGTCGCCACGGGCAAGGACCGCACCCGCGATCCCTTGGTCTTCGAGACCGCCGAGTTGCTCACCCGCGAACTCGAGGCAGCAGGCGTCGACGTGCTCTACGACGACCGCGAGCGAGTCAGCCCCGGGGTGAAGTTCAAGGACTCCGAGTTGATCGGGGTCCCGACCATCGTGGTGGTGGGCAAGTCCTTGGAGCACGGGGTGATCGAGATCAAGGACCGGCGCACCGGCGAGCGTCGCGAGGTGCCGGTGGCCGAGGCCGTCTCGGCCCTTCGTGCCGAGATCCAGGGCTGAGTCGGGCGTGACCCAGCGCCCGGTCGACGCCGTCATCTTCGACTGGGGCGGCACCCTCACCCCATGGCACGAGGTGGACCTCGGCGAGCAGTGGCGGGTCTTCGCCCGCGAGATCCACGGGGTGCCGGTGGACTCCCCGGAGGTCAGCGACGAGGATCTCGCGGCCGCGCACGCCCTGGCGGACCGGATCCTCGCGGCCGAGGAGCAGGCCTGGAAACGAGGTCGGGAGGAGCACAGCAGCGCCCACCTCGACGACATCCTCGCCGCCGCTGGCTGCGACCCCGAGCACGACAGGCACCTGCTCGCGCTCGCGGCCTACCGACGTTTCTGGGAGCCGCACACGCACACCGACCCGCAGGTCCGGCCCTTGTGGGAAGGGTTGCGGGAGAGGGGGATTCGCGTCGGGATCCTGTCAAACACGATCTGGACCAGGGCCTTCCACCGGGAGATCTTCGCCCGCGACGGGGTCCTCGACCTGATCGACGGGGACGTCTACTCGAGCGAGATCCCGCACGTGAAGCCGCACCCCGATGCCTTCCGCGCGGCCGCGGCCGCGGTGGGGGTCGACGTGCGCAGCGCCGTCTACGTGGGGGACCGGATCTTCGAGGACGTCCACGGCCCGCACCAGGTCGGCATGCGCGCCATCTGGATCCCCCACTCGGACATCCCGGCGGGGCAGCGGGTCGAGGTGACCGCATTGCCGGACGCCACCGCCCACCAACTCCTCGACGTTCTCGACATCGTCGACGGTTGGCTCGCCGGCCCGAGATCGTGACCTCGTGGTCGATGGCCTGACGACCCTCATTTTCGCCGCCCCCCTCGACGCGGCTGCAGGCCACCTCACGCCCACCCTCGTCGCGGTGGTCGCACTGGCCGGGTTCGTGGCGGGCTGGGTCGACGCCGTCGTCGGTGGGGGCGGGCTGATCCAGCTGCCCGCGTTGCTTCTCGTCTTTCCGGGGGCCAGCCCGGCCCAGTTGCTCGCGACGAACAAGCTGGGGTCGATCGCCGGCACCACCACGGCCGCGGTGACCTACGGGCGTCGCGTGCGACCCGACCTGCGCACGGCGTTGCCGATGGCGCTCGCGGCGTTTCTCGGGGCGGTAGGCGGGGCCGTCATCGGGCTGCACATCCCCACGTCCGCCTTCCAACCGATCATCCTGGTGATGCTCGTGGCCGTCGGGGCCTACACCCTCGCCAGGCCGCACCTCGGGACGGTGACCGCCCTGCGGTGGATGGGCACCCGGCATACCCTCGCGGCCGCCGGGATTGGGGTGGGGATCGGGGTGTATGACGGGGCGCTCGGTCCCGGGACCGGGTCCTTCTTCGTCTTCGCCCTCGTCGGACTGCTCGGCTACGCCTTCCTCGAGGCCTCCGCCAAGGCCAAGATCGCCAACGCCGCCACCAACCTCGGCGCCCTCGTCGTCTTCGTGCCGGGCGGGCACGTCCTGTGGACGGTCGGGCTGGTCCTGGCGGCGGCCAACCTGGTCGGCGGGTATGCCGGGGCCCGCTCCGCGGTTGCCCTGGGCTCCGGCTTCGTGCGGGGGGTCTTCATCCTCATCGTGACCGGGTTCATCCTGCGCATCGGTGGGTCACTCGTCGGCCTCTGGTGACCCGTTGTGTGTGTACTCGCCGGGATGCGCCGGCGAGTCCACACACAACGGCCGGAGGGGGGCGCGGAATCGAGTTGTGGACAACTCGCAGCGGCCTCATCGGGGTTCCATTCTCGGGGGATGGTCACCGATCGGGAGGGCGCGGAAGCGCTCGCTGCGGAGTTCGGGGGAGTGCTGTCCCGGGCTCACGTGGCGAGGTTCGGCTTCGATCGCGACCGGGTGCTCCGGGAGGTTCGGGGTCGCCGATGGGCCCTTCACGGTCGGCACACGGTGGCCCTACACACCGGACCGATCGGCGACCTCGCCCGACACTGGCGCGCGGTCTGGGAGGTCGGGCACTCGGTGGCCCGGCTCGACGGGGTGACGGCCCTCCTCGATGCCGGGTTGAAGGGCTTCTCCGAGACACTCATCCATGTCTCGGTGACCCGCAACTCCCGGTGCCCGCTCGTGGAGGGCGTCCGGATCCACCGGGTTCCGGTGGTGCACGAGGCGGGGCCGCGACGGATCCACGGCAGTGGCCCACCGCGCGTTCCGCTGGACGTGGCGACCCTGAGAGGCGCGCACTGGGCGGTGTCCGATCGTCAGGCGGCGCTCATCCTGTTGATGAGCGTCCAACAGGGGTTCACGACCGGGTCGCGCCTGCTGGCCACGTCGAGATCCGTCCGCGGTCGTAGCCGGCGCCATTTCATCCGAGCGACCGTCCTCGACCTGGTCGATGGCGTGCAATCCCTCGGCGAACTCGACTTCGCGGCGCTCTGCCGGGCCCATGGGCTCCCCGAGCCCGAACGCCAAGTCGTCCGGAGGGGGCCTAGGGGGCGGATCTACCTGGATGTTCGTTGGAGAGGGGCGACGCTGGTCGTCGAAATCGACGGAGCAGGTCATCGCTGGGGCCTGCAGGTCACGTCCGACAACCTGCGCCAGAACGCGGTCACGCTGACCGGCGATCGAGTCCTGAGGATCGACACCATCGGCCTGCGACTTGAGCCGGCGGCCTTCATGGAGCAGGTGCGGCTCGGCCTTCGTCGGTTTGGCACCGCCCAGTGTGTGTGAACTCGCCGGAATGCACCGGCGAGTTCACACACAACCGCCGGGGACGGGGGTGGTGAGCCAGAGCACCTCATACGGCTCGAGCCAGAGGTCGCCGTCCTCGCGCCAGGGCAGGGGCCCGCCCGTCAGGTGGTTGACCGAGGCGTCCACCCCGTACTCGCGCGCGCGGTGCCCCGGCCAGACGCGTCGGGTCGGCGTGACGTTGTGCACCCCGACGAACCGCCCCATCGGGTGCTCGCGCAGCGTGACCAGGACGCCCGGATCGTCGACCGGGCCGATCTGGGTCTCGACGGAGGCGTGCAGGTGGGGAAGCGCGGCACGAGCCCGAGCCAAGGCGGCCAGGGACCCGAAGACCCGGCCCGCGGGCGTGCTCGGGTCGTGGCGGTGCAGCGCCCGGGCGTGGTCCAGCCGAGGTCGGTGCGCCCATCGGTTGTCGTCCGCGTGGCCCGGCTCGTCCGCCCAGTGGGAGTCGTTGGGCTGACCCAGCTCGTCCCCCGACCAGAGCACCGGCACGCCGCCCCAGCCGTAGACCAGGGCGTGGGCCAGGCGCAGGGCGGCCACGGCCCGGTCGACGCCGGACTCGTCGCCCGCCGACTCGGCCGCCTCCAGGCCCGCGAGCGAGGCGGCGGTGCCGCTTGTCCGGCGGTCGTCGGTGACCGGGTTGTACTGGAACACCAGCCCGCGGGCGGAAGACCCGGGGAAGTCCCCGGCATACCAGTGGGCGAGGAAGGACCGATGGCCGTGCCCGGTCAGACCGAGCGCCGTGGCGTCCTCGTCCATGATCGCCCAGCCGATGTCGTCGTGGCAGCGCAGGTAGGTCAGCCAGGTCGCCGACGGCGGTTTGGCCGGCAGGTTGGCCAAGGCATGGGCGGCCAGGCGCACGTCCTTGGCCGCGAGCATCGACCAGATCTGGACCATGAGGCTGTTGTGATAGGCGAGGTCGCTGACCTTGCCGGCGTGTGAACCCGTCCCCAGATAGGGCAGCAGTTTGGTCGGCGCCACGATCGCCTCGGCCTTGAACGCCACGGCGGGGCAGGCGATTCGGGTGAGCGCCTTGAGCACCTGGGTGATGCAGTGCACCTCGGGCTCGCCCTGACAGTCGGTGCCCATCCGCTTCCACATGAACGCGATGGCGTCGAGGCGCAGGACGTCGACACCACGGTTGGCGAGGTCGAGGATGATCCCGGCGTACTCGATGAGCACCTGCGGGTTGGACCAGTTGACATCCCACTGCCACTCGTTGAACGTCGTCCAGACCCACCCGCTGAGCTCGTCGTCCCAGGTGAAGTTGCCCGGGGCGAAGTCGGGAAAGACCTCCGGCAGGGTGGCCTCGTAGGCGTCGGGCAGCTCACGGCCCGCGAAGACGTGGAAGTACCCCCGGTATGCCGGGTCGCCGGCTCGCGCTCGAACGGCCCAGTCGTGTTCGCGCGCCACGTGGTTGAGCACCAGGTCCAGCGTCAGGCTGATCCCCGCCGCGTGCAGGGCGGTGGCCACGGTCGTGAGGTCCTCCATCGTCCCCAGGTCGGGGCGAACGGAGCGGTAGTCGGCCACGGCATACCCGCCGTCGTTGTCGCCGTCGCGCGGCCGCAGCAAAGGCATCAGGTGCAGGTAGCGCACCCCGAGTTCACGCAGGTAGTCGACCTGGTCGACGAGGCCGAGCAGATCACCGGCGAACCGTTCGGTGTAGGCGGCGTAGCCGATCATCGAGGGCTCCTGGAGCCAGTCCGGCCGCAGGATGCGTTCGAGATCGCGAGCGTGCAGCGCGGGCGAGCGCTCGGCATACGCCGTCCGGGCCAGGGCGACGAGGCGGTCGGCCAGCTCCGAGGCGGCCTCGCCGTACAGGGGTCTGAGCCCGTCGCGCAGGTCCGGTTCCCAGCGCTCCAGCCGGGCCTCGAACATCTCGGATGAGCCTCTCGCGGGCGGCCCCCCGGACGGGGATGCGGACGAGGTGGCGGGCCAGGCGTCGGTCCCCGTCGCGGCGGCTCTGTCGGCCGACCGTGCGGGTGCGTCGGAGGTGCTCACGGCAGCATTGTGGAGCACGGGGGCGAAAACGGTTAGACAGAACGTACGGGCTGCTCAGATGTCGGTCACAGGTGGCACATAGACACGGCGGCCAGGGTCCTTCCCATGACGATCACCCAGGATCCACCCGTCGACCGGCTCACTGCGCGTCGGGTGCCGGCGGCCCGCCTCGACGCCGCAGCGGTCGGGTCGACCGAGACCCCGCGGCCGCGGGTCCCGCGGCCACCGCGTACCCCGGCGCGTTGGTGGCGGGACGTCACGGCCGGTCTCGGGTGGGGAGTGCTGCTCACCGTCACGGCCCTCTGGGTCGGCGACGGCGGAGTGCAGGCGCTCGGCACGATGGCGGGCGCCCTCACCTCGCTGGGTCGGTTGACCGGCCTGCTCGCCTCGGCGTTGCTCCTCATCCAGGTCTTCCTGATGGCTCGGGTGCCGGTGATCGAGCAGTCGTGGGGTCAGGACAAACTGACCCGGATCCACCGCACCGTGGGGTTCTCCTCGTTCAACCTCCTCCTCGCCCACCTCGTGCTGATCACCGTGGGTTACGCCGCCGCGAGCCGGGCCGGCGTGTGGGGGACCATCGTCGACTTCGTCGTCAACTACCCGGGCATGCTGCTGGCGCTGGCCGGCACGGCGGCGCTCGTCATGGTCGTCGTCACCTCCGTCAAGGCCGCGCGCAGGCGGTTGCGCTACGAGTCGTGGCACCTGATCCACCTCTACGGCTACCTCGGCGCCGGCCTGGCGCTGCCGCACCAGCTGTGGACCGGTGCCGACTTCGTCGGCAAGCCGGCGGCCACCGCCTTCTGGTGGGGTCTGTATGCCGTGTGCGCCGGTGCCGTCCTCCTCTTCCGTCTCGGTCTGCCCGCCTGGCGTTCGCTGCGCGCGCCGATCCGGGTGACCTCAGTGCGCCGCGAGAGCCCGACGGTGACGACGGTGACCGTCGGCGGTCGGGGAGTGCGTCGGATCGCCGCCCGCGGCGGCCAGTTCTTCAACTGGCGGTTCCTCGACGGCCCCGGGTGGAGCCGGGCCAACCCCTATTCGCTGTCGGCCTCCCCGGACGGCCGCACCCTGCGCGTGACGGTGGCCCACATCGGTGACGGCTCCGCTCGACTGGCGAGGCTGCGTCGCGGCACCCGGGTGCTGCTTGAGGGCCCGTACGGTCGGATGCATGCCGGCACCGTGACCAAGGACAAGGTTCTGCTCATGGCCTCGGGGATCGGGATCACCCCGATGCGGGCGATCCTCGAGGAACTCCCGGCGGGTCCTGGTCGGGTCACGATCATCCACCGCGTGCGCGACCGCGACGAGGCCGTCCTCGGCGCGGAGCTTCGCGACCTCGCGGCGGCCCGGGGAGCCCATTACGTGCTCATCGAGGGGCGACGCATCACCGGTCGGCGCTCGTGGTTGCCCGCTCAGGCCGCCCATCTGACCGACGCCCAGGCGCTGCTCCAGGTCGTACCCGACGTCGCCGCTCGCGACGTGCTCGTCTGCGGCTCCGATGGCTGGATGACGGCCGCCGAGCAGGCGCTCCGGGCGGCCGGGGTCCCCGCCGACCAGATCCACCTCGAACGCTTCACCTACTGACCCACTCCGACAAGGACGACGACCATGCGACGCATCACCATGTGGCTGCTCTCCACCCTCAGCACCCTCGTGCTGCTCTTCAGCTACCACACCTCGACCAGCTCGGCGGCCAGCACGAGCATCGTGACCCCCGCCACCGAAGGCCCCGGCACCGGGTCCAGTGGATCGGGAACGACCGGGTCGGGGTCCGCCGCGTCGAGTTCCACGACGTCCGGCTCCACCACCGGATCGTCGGCAGCGGGCTCGACGACCGCGGGCTCGACGGGCTCGACGAGTGGCAGCGCGACCAGCGCGGCCACCACCTACACCGGCTCCGCGATCAACACCCGGTACGGCCCGGTCCAGGTGCAGATCATCGTCGAGAACGGCAAGATCACGAAGTCGATCGTCACCCAGGTGCCCTGGAGCAACGGCCGGGACCAGCAGATCAACAGCCAGGCCGTGCCGGTGCTCAACAGCGAGGCCGTGAGCGCGCAGAGTGCCTCGATCGACATGGTCTCCGGGGCGACGTACACCTCGAACGCCTACATCCAGTCGCTCCAGTCGGCGATCGACCAGGCGCACCTGTGATGATCACCGCCGAGATCCCGGTCCACCGGCGACCGCAGCCCGGGATGACCCCAGTCCTGGGCCGACGCGCCTTCGTCGAGCAGATCATGGGGATGCCGATCTCGGTCCACGTGCGGGCCACCGAACCCACCCGACCCGACATCGAGGCCGCGGCGGGTCGCGTCTTCGCGCACCTGCGCAAGGTGGACTCGGTGTTCTCGACCTGGCGCAGCGACAGCGATCTGCTTCGCCTGCAGCACGGGGAGATCGGGGTCGACGAGGCCCATCCCTGGCTGGCCGAGGTCACCGAGCTCTGCCTCGAGGCCGAGGAACGCACCGGAGGCCTGTTCCGGGCCTGGCGGTCCCGCGCGGGCTCGCGCCCAGTCTTCGACCCGACCGGACTGGTCAAGGGCTGGGCGGTCGCCGGGGCCGCGGCGCACCTGGAGACCGTCCCGGACGTCGCCTGGTGCATCGGGGCGGGCGGCGATCTCGTGACCGGCACCGGCCGTGGTCTGCACGACGTCGCCCCGGTCTGGCGGATCGGCCTCGAGGACCCGCTCGACCGGCGTCGGATCGCGGAGGTCGTCACGCTGACCCGCGGGGCCTGTGCCACGTCCGGAGCGGCCGCTCGCGGTGGCCACGTCGTCGACCCGCGGACCGGTGCCCCGATCACCCGGGCCGGCTCGGCGACCGTGACCGGTCCGGAGCTGCTCTGGGCGGACGTGTGGGCGACCGCGGCCTGGGTGGACCCGGCGGAGGCCCGCGATCTGATGGCGCGCCACGACCCGGCATACCAATTGCTCTGCCTGTGACGGCTGTCGGGTGATCGCGCGCGGTCAGTCCACCCTCAGCGCGGTCACGACCCGACCGATCACCGTGATGGCCGGCGCTGCCAGCCCGCTCTCGAGTGCGGCCTGCCCGATCGACTCCACGGTCGCCACGACGTGACGTTGGCTCGGCATGGCCCCGTCGGCGATGCATGCCGCGGGCGTGCGCGGGTCGAGTCCGGCGGCGACGAGTGCTTCCGTGATCTCGGGCAGCGCGGCGATGCCCATCAGCAGGACGAGGGTCAGGCCGCTGCGCGCGAGCAGCTCCCAGTCGATGGCGCTGCTCGGGTGGCTCGGCCCGACGTGCCCGGACACGACCACGAAGCCGGGGGAGAGCAGCCGCTGGGTGACCGGGATCCCGGCCAGGGCCGGCACCGCCACGGCGGAGGTCACCCCGGGGATCACCTCGACCGGGATGCCGGCCTCGCGGCAGGCGTTCCACTCCTCGCCGCCTCGACCGAAGACGAAACTGTCGCCTCCCTTGAGCCGCACGACCGTGGCACCGGCAAGGGCCCGGTCGACCAGGATCGCGTTGATCGCCTCCTGGGGGGTGGCGACCCCCCGCGGGATCTTGCCGACGTGGATCACCTCGGCGTCGGGGCGTGCCTGCATCAGCGCGGCGAGGGGGGCGAGCCGGTCGCAGACGAGCACGTCGGCCCGCCGGATCGCCTCGAGGCCGGCCACCGTGAGCAGTCCCGGATCACCGGGGCCGCCGCCGACGAGGATGACGCGGCCACCGCTGGCCGGCCCCGCGGTGCCGTCGCCACCCGGATCCCACTGCGGGTCGCGGATCACGATGTCGTAGGCCGCGGGGGCCGGCTCGGTGGGGTTGGTGCGGACCAGTCGGGCCAGGCCCCGGCCGGCGAGGTCCTCGAGGAGCGCGCCGGTGTCCGGAGCCAGGTCATCGGGAACGAGCACCCAGACGGTCGCGTCCTGGGCCAACAGGGCGTGGACGGTCTCGGCGACCCGGGGACCGGGCTCGGTGACCAGCACGGACGGTCGGGCCGGGCCTGGCAGGGTCAGCGCCATGGCGGGGAGTCTACGGACGCCTGGGCACGACCCCGCCGACCGGCTGGGGACTGAGATGACGCCGGTGGAGATGCGTCCGGATGAGGCGGGCGTCTCCCGATCGCTGACATGGTGGTCGCCATGACCCTGCGCCACTTCTCCCAGGTCGACGTGTTCTCCGTGAGACCGATGCTGGGCAACGCGCTGGCCGTCGTCCACGACGCCGACGGCCTGACCGAGGAGGCGATGGCGGCCTTCGCGCGGTGGACCAACCTGTCCGAGACCACGTTTCTCCTGCCGCCGACGACACCGGAGGCGGATTACCGGGTCCGCATCTTCACGACCGGCTCAGAGTTGCCGTTCGCCGGCCACCCGACGCTCGGGTCCGCGCACGCCTGGCTCGAGGCCGGCGGCCAGCCCCGGCGTCCGGACGTGATCGTGCAGGAATGCCCCGCCGGCCTGGTCCAGCTCCGTCGCGAGCCCCGACTGGCCTTCGCGGCGCCACCACTGCGGCGCTCCGGGCCGGTGAGTGCCTCACTCCGCTCGGCCGTCCTGAGGGTCAACTCCCTGCGCGCCGACGACGTCGTCGGGATGGCCTGGGTGGACAACGGGCCGGGCTGGGTGGGGGTCGAGCTGTGCACGGCGGCTGCGGTGCTCGCCGCGGAGCCCAGCCCGGCGGCCTATCAGGGATTGAAGGTCGCCCTGGTCGGCAGGTATGCCGAGGACGAGGCCGCCCGAGTGGGCAAGGACGTCGAGGTGCGGGCGTTCTACGCCGATGGCCGCGACTTCTCCGAGGACCCGGTCACGGGCAGCGCCAACGCGGGCCTGGCCCAGTGGCTGATCGGGGCCGGGCGGTTGCCGTCGTCCTACGTCGCCGGTCAGGGAGGCCGGGTGCGGCGGGACGGTCGAGTCCATGTGGAGGCCCGGGACGGGCAGGTGTGGATCGGTGGAGACGTGAACACCCTGGTGCGCGGTGACGTCGAGCTCTGAGCTCAGGGTGTCCGGAGCCCGGGAAGGGCGGTCAGCGGGGCGCCCCACCGGTAGGACCAGACGACGAGGGTGCCCAGATGAGCCGGCACGACCCCCAGTGCCTGACGCAGACTCGACCGGGCCAGCGCCACGAGGTCGGTGCCGCTGGCGCTGATCGCGGCACCGGTGGCCCGGGCGAGGGCGGCTCGCTGGGCGGTCGGGTCGTCGATCGGCAGTGGGTGGGGCACGCCGAGCACCGCCGGGGGGTTCTTGGTGGCCAGACTGTGATGGGCTCGCTCGATGACCGGGGTGAGCCAGAGGGACATCTGGTCCGCGAGCGCCTTCTCGGCCGGCGCCGCGTGCGGGCCGATCACCTGGAGCAGGTAGGCGATCTCCTCGAGTCGCGTCAGGGCCTGGGGCCCGACGAGCAGAAGGCCGGCGGTGGCCGGCGCCGCGGCGGCGGTCGGAGCGGCATTCGGGGCGGCGGTCGCCGGGGAACTCGGCGAGGGGCTCGGGGAACTGGCGACGCCGGGGGTGGGTCCGGAGTCGACGGTGCCCGGGGCCAGCAACTCGCCGGCGGCGAATCGCTGGGCGAGCAGGGCGAGGACGAGCACGCCGACATCGGCCGACGTGCCCGCGTGCGCGTCCGCACCTGCGACGGCGCGCAACTCGGCCGCGGCCAGGGCGGGGTCGGTGACCGGGGGAGTGGCCGCCGCTGAAGAGGCCCCGGGCGAGGCGGTCTTGCCCCGGCTGGCCGTGTCGACGAGCGCCGACGGGACGCCGAGGGCGAGCAGCCGGTCGTGCAGGACCCGGGCCTGCACCGAGTGCAGCGCAGCCAGTTGTTGGGCGAGGTCCGACGACCCGGACCTGGCGGTCCTCGCGAGGGTCACGGTGTCGCCGAGAAGGTCGAGCAGACTGGACTCACCCGGGAGCTTGACGCGCCGCGGAATGAGCGGCAGGTCGGGGGCGTCGTCCTGGAGGCGCACTCCGCACCCACCCAGGGCCGTGGCGACCGCCGCGCTGCCGCCGATGAGGACCACCCGGCGACCGACGCGAAGCCCCGCCGGCGGGCGGTCTTCCGCGGGAAGGGACGGGTCGGCCATGGCCGGCATCCTTTCACGGTACGGCGCCCGGTCCCGTGACGTTCGCTGTGTGCCGACGGCCCTCCGGTGACCTAGAGTGGGGGATCCGGTTCACCACCGGACCAACTTCAGAGAGGACGCCAGATGAGCACCGTCGATCGGCTCACCGCCGTCCTCCACACCGTCCTCGAGCCGACCCCGTGGCGCCTCGAAGAGGTCACGATCAGCCCGGCCGGGCGGCGCAGCGTGGTGCGGGTCGTCGTCGATCGGGACCTCGGCGACGTCGAGGTGGTGTCCGAGCCCTCCGAGCCCCTCTCGATGGACGAGGTGTCCGAGGCGACGAGGTCGGTCAGCGCCGTGCTCGACGAGTCCGACCTGCTGGGCTCGTCCCCCTACACCCTCGAGGTGTCCTCACCCGGGGTGTCGAGGCCGTTGACCCAGCTGCGTCACTTCCAGCGCAATGTCGGCCGGTTGGTCCGCGTCGTCGGGGCGGAGCTGGACATCACGGGTCGCCTCGTCGAGGCCGGCCCCGGCGGCATCGTGCTGGACGTGGTGGGGAGCAAGAAGGTGGCCGGTGGCCGGGTGCGGGTCCCCTTCGCGGATGTCACCCGGGCCGATGTGCAGATCGAGTTCAACCGTCCCGACGCGCAGACCGGAGACGAGCACCCCGACGCCCTGGATCCCGAGGAGGACTGACATGGACATCGACCTGGCTGCTCTGCGTGCCCTGGAACGCGAGCGCGACATCTCGCTCGACGTGCTCGTGCCCGCGATCGAGCAGGCCCTCCTGCTCGCCTACCAGAAGACCGAGGGGGCAGCGCGGGTGGCGCGTGCCGACCTGGATCGCAAGACCGGACACGTGGTCATCTGGGCTCGGGAGGAGTTCGAGGTCCCGGTGGAGGACTCCGACGACGCCAGCGCCGTGGCCGCGACCGACGACGCCGATCCCGACGCTGCGGGACGCGCCCCCGACCGCCCGCGCACCCGACGGGAGTTCGGTCCGGAGTATGACGACACCCCGACCGGATTCGGTCGGGTGGCGGCGGCGACGGCGCGGCAGGTCATTGTGCAGCGACTGCGCGACCTCGAGGACGAGGCGATCCTCGGCGACTTCAAGGGCCGGGAGGGCGACGTCGTCGCCGGCGTCATCCAACAGTCCCCGAACCCCCGGCACGTCACCGTCGACTTCGGGGCGGTCGAGGGCATCCTGCCGTTGGCCGAGCAGGTCCCCGGGGAGAAGTACGTCCACGGTGAGCGGCTGCGTTGCTTCGTGGTGAGCGTCAAACGGGGGCTGAAGGGCCCGCAGATCGACCTCTCGCGAACCCACCCCAACCTCGTTCGCAAACTGTTCGCCCTCGAGGTCCCCGAGATCGCCGACGGCAGTGTCGAGATCGTGGCCCTGGCCCGGGAGGCCGGCCATCGCACGAAGATCGCCGTGCGGTCCAAGGTGCCCGGGCTGTCGGCCAAGGGCGCGTGCATCGGCCCGATGGGGGCGCGCGTGCGCGCCGTCATGAGCGAACTGCATGGCGAGAAGATCGACATCGTCGACTTCTCGGACGACCCGGCCACCTTCATCGCCAGCGCCCTGAGCCCGGCGACCGCCACCTCCGTCGAGATCGTCGACCCGAAACTGCGCTCGGCGCGGGTCGTCGTGCCCGACTACAAGCTCTCCCTGGCCATTGGCCGGGAGGGCCAGAACGCCCGTCTCACGGCCAAGCTGACCGGATGGCGCATCGACATCCGCTCGGACATGGCTCCGGCGCCGACGCCGTGACGCCCCGACGTGCGACCCGGGTCGGCCGTAGCGGGTAGAGTGGAGGAGTTCGACCGGACTGGACTCCGTCCCGACGCGGTGAGTTCTCGTGTGGATCAGGACCCTGTGGGGCCCCTCCGCACCTGCCTCGGGTGTCGCGGGAGGGATAGCCGGTCGAGTTTGCTGCGAGTGGTCGCTGATCCGGCCGCCGGCTCCGACACCTCGGCCACGCCGGGTTCCCCGGTGCCGGTGATCCCCGATCCGCGGGGTCGACTCGGCGGGCGTGGCGCATGGCTGCACCCGACGATCGACTGCTTCGACCAGGCCGTTCGCCGCCGGGCCTTTGCCCGGGCCCTGCGCCTGCAGGTCCCGATCGAGACCGGCGGGCTCACGGCATACGTTCGAAGTGTCTCGCCGCAGTCCGCACCACCCCATGCACCGCACCACCCTCCACCGTCCACGGGAACCGAAAGCGGGTTTGACGCTGATGAGCGCCCGATGAGTACTCAGCAATGAGCTCCCCCCAGCACTAACGACGGTCCGCGCCACCCGCGCACGGACCCGAAAAGGAGAAATGTGTCCAAGGTCCGTGTGAGCGCACTCGCCAAAGAGCTCGGAGTCACCAGCAAGGTGCTCCTCGAGCGGCTGAACGAGATGGGCGAATACGTCAAGAGCGCGAGCTCGACGGTCGAGGCCCCGGTCGTGCGCCGGGTCAAGGAGAGGTTCCCGGCCCAACCGCCGTCCGCTCCGGCGGCTCCGGTCGCCCCCGTGCCGGCCCGTCCGGCGGCGCAGGCACCTGCCCCGACGACCGCGCCGCAACCCACGCAGCCGGCGCCGACCGGGTCGACGGCCGCTCCGGCCGCTCCCGCCCAGGCCGCGCCGGCCGGTCCGACGCCCGGTGCTCCTCGACCGGCCCCGGCTGCCCCGGCCGCTCCGGCCGCTCCGGCCGCTCCGAGCGGCCCAGCGGCCCCGTCGGCGGGTCCCGACGCGGTGATCTCGGCGCGCGAGGAGGGGCGCGGTCCGGGTGTGCCCGCCTCGCCGCGTCCCGCGACCCGTCCGGGCCAGCCGCGCCCGGGCAACAACCCGTTCGCTCCCAGCCAGGGCATGGGCCGTCCTCCGCGTGAGGGCGGCGCCGCCCCGCGGCCGGGCAACAACCCGTTCGCCGCCAGTCAGGGCATGCCCCGGCCCCCGGCCGGCCGCGGCGCTCCCGGGCCGCGTCCCGGTGGCGCGGCCGGCCCCGCCGGTCCCCGGCCGGGTGGGGCCCGCCCCAGCCCGGGCATGATGCCCGGCCGCTCGGCCATCGCCCGCCCCGGCGACCGGCCCGGGGCCCGCGGTGGCGCCCCCGGTCGCCCCGGCGCTCCGGGTCGCCCCGGTGCCGGCGGCGGCGCCGCAGGAGCCGGTTTCGGTGGTCGCCCGGGCGGCGGTCCCGGAGGCGGCGGCGGCTTCGGTGGTCGCCCCGGTGGTGGCCCCGGCGGTCGGGGCGGCACCCAGGGTGCCTTCGGGCGCGGCGGCGGCAAGCCGCAGCGGGGACGGAAGTCCAAGCGCGCCAAGCGCATGGAGTTCGAGGAGATGCAGGCTCCGACGATCGGTGGGGTGAGCGTCCGTCGTGGCGACGGCACCACGATCGTCCAGGTTCGCCAGGGTGCCTCGCTCACCGACTTCGCCGACAAGATCAACGCCAACCCGGCGTCGCTGGTCACCGTGCTCTTCCACCTCGGCGAGATGGCCACGGCCACCCAGAGCCTCGACGAGGACACCTTCAAGCTGCTCGGCGCCGAACTCGGTTACGACATCCGGATGGTGTCCCCGGAGGAGGAGGAGAAGGAACTCTTCGACTCCTTCAACATCGACCTCGAGATCGGCATCGCCGACGAGGACGACGAGGACCTCGCCCCGCGCCCACCGGTGGTCACGGTCATGGGTCACGTCGACCACGGCAAGACCAAGCTGCTCGACGCCATCCGCAACGAGAACGTCGTCGCCGGCGAGCACGGTGGGATCACCCAGCACATCGGGGCCTACCAGATCCGCAAGGAGCACGAGGGCCACGAGCGCGCGATCACCTTCATCGACACCCCCGGTCACGAGGCGTTCACCGCCATGCGTGCCCGTGGTGCCAAGGTCACCGACATCGCGATCCTCGTGGTGGCCGCCGACGACGGCGTCATGCCGCAGACGATCGAGGCGCTCAACCACGCCCAGGCGGCCGACGTGCCGATCGTCGTCGCGGTCAACAAGATCGACGTCGAGGGTGCCAACCCGAGCAAGATCCGCCAGCAACTGACCGAGTACAACCTGGTCGCCGAGGAGTACGGCGGCGACACGATGTTCGTCGACGTCTCGGCCAAGCAGGGTCTCAACATCGACGAGCTCCTCGAGGCCGTGCTGCTGACCGCCGACGCCGCGTTGGACCTGCGGGCCAACCCGGACAAGGACGCCCGCGGCGTCGCGATCGAGGCCAACCTCGACCGGGGCCGGGGGGCGACAGCGACCGTGCTGATCCAGAGCGGGACGCTGCGCGTCGGCGACGCCATCGTCGCCGGCAGTTCCCACGGCCGCGTGCGCGCCATGCTCGACGAGCACGGCGACCAGGTGCCCGAGGCGCTGCCCTCGCGGCCGGTGCAGGTGCTCGGACTCTCGTCCGTGCCCCGCGCCGGGGACACGTTCGTGGTGGCCCCGGACGACCGCACGGCCCGTCAGATCGCCGAGAAGCGTGCGGCCAACGACCGTCAGGCCTCGCTCGCCAAGGCCCGCAAGCGGATCTCGCTCGAGGACCTCAACCAGGCTCTCGCCGCCGGCAAGGTCGACACGCTCAACCTCATCCTCAAGGGCGACGTGTCCGGCTCGGTCGAGGCGCTCGAGGATGCCTTGCTCCAGATCGACGTGGGCGACGACGTCGACCTGCGGATCATCGACCGCGGCGTCGGTGCCATCACGATGAACAACATCAACCTCGCGATGGCCTCGAACGCGATCATCATCGGCTTCAACGTGCGCGCGGAGGGGCAGAACGCCGACTACGCCGAGCGCGAGGGCGTCGAGATCCGGTACTACTCGGTCATCTACCAGGCGATCGAGGAGATCGAGGCAGCGCTCAAGGGCATGCTCAAGCCGGAGTTCGAGGAGGTCGAGCTCGGCACCGCCGAGATCCGCGAGATCTTCCGCTCGAGCAAGTTCGGCAACATCGCCGGTTCGCTCGTGCGCAGCGGCGAGATCCGCCGCGGTGCCCGGGCGCGGATCACCCGCGACGGGGTCGTCATCACCGACCACGTCGAGATCGCCGGGCTGCGTCGCTTCAAGGACGACGTCACCGAGGTGCGCGACGGCTACGAGTGCGGCATCAACCTGGGGTCGTTCAACGACCTCCAGGTGGGCGACCTGATCGCCACCTACGAGATGCGGGAGAAGCCGCGGGCCTGACCGCGACCGACCCTGACGGCGGGCGGCATACCAAAGCCTTGGTATGCCGCCCGCCCGCTGGTCCGGTCGCCGGAGGGTCAGCCCAGGAGGGCCTGCCCGAGGATTTCGCCCTCGCGGGCTCCGGGCAGGACGGCGAAGACCGCGGACCCGATCGGCGTGGTCCACAGGTTGAGCAGGTCCTTCTCGGCGAGCCGCTGCTGCACCGGGACGAACTGGCGGATCGGATCCGCCGCGAAGGCCACGAAGATCAGCCCGGACCCCTCGCCGGGGGTCGGCTGGCCGCTGTCGTCGTAGCTGTACGGGCGCCGCAGGAACCGCTCGTGCGGCACGGAGGCGTGAGCGCGACGCATGTGCGCGGCGTCGTCGATGACATGGAAGCCGAGGGTGTCCTTGGCGTCGAAGTCGGCACCCGCCGTGGCCCCGGCCCCCGGCTGGGCGGTGAGCGGGGCACCACTGTCCAACCGTCGTCCGATGACGTTCTCCCGGGCTGCCCGGTCGACCCGGTCCCAGGAGTCGAGGTTCATCTCGATCCGGCGCACGATGAGTGCCGATCCGTCACGCAACCAGGCCGGCCCCTGCGCGCCCACCCAGAGGAGGGCGTCGTCGGCGCCACGGACGTCGGGCTGCACGGTGCCGTCCACCTGGCCGAGCAGGTTGCGCATCGGCAGGGCGGGGCCCTCATAGGGCTCCCGGAAGCCGCGTTGAACCCAGGCGACCCGCACGAGTGGCCCGGCGGACTTGATCAGCCGCCGCTGGGTGTGCGCCACCGTGTTGAGGCTGGCCGCACAGATCTGCAGGAGCAGGTCGGCCGGCCCCCACTGCTCCCGGAGTGCGTCGATCGAGAAGGCCGGCAGCCCGGCCAGCCACGCCGGTGCCTGCTGACCGGCCAGGGCGACGACCTTGGGACCGACGGCCAGGGTCACCGTCAGGCCCGCGGGCACCGCGGCGAGTTCGCTCTCCTGGTCGGTCAGTCCGCCGCGACCGGCCATGTGGCGCTCGATGTCGTCGGTCCAGACGGTGAACAGGCGTCGGACGGCGTCGGCATCGGCTCCGTCGGTCAGGTGCAGGGCCACGAAGGCGGCGTGTGGCTGGGGGTTCTCGACGATCCCGGCCTGCCGGGCCCCCCGGAAGGGGCGCGCCACGAGGCGCGCCCCTTCCGGTGCGGCCGAGGCGGCGGCGACGCCCTCGGCCTCGCCGGCCGATCCACTCGAACAGGCGGCGGCACCGAGACCCACGACCCCGGCCAGACCGCCGAGCAAGGCGGTCCGACGGGCGGTGCCCGCGGGGCAGGTCCCGGTCACTTGACCGGCACGTAGGTCTCGTTGGCGGCGTCGAAGGCGCGGGCCTGGAACGAGACGGGGACCTCCCCGGCGGAGGTGCCGAGGGTGACCGTGACCGGGTCGCCGATCTTCAGCTCCCCCTTGAGGCCCATGAGCATGACGTGGTTGGCGCCGGGCTTGAGCTCGAAGGTGCCGCCGGCCGGGATGGTGAACCCGTTGGTGGCCTTCTGCATCTTCATCGTGCCGTCGGCCGACTTCACGGTCTCGTGCACCTCGACCATGCCGGCGACGTCGGTCATGCCGTCCTTGATGGTGACCGGGGCGTTGCTCGTGTTCTTCAGGGTGCCGAAGCAGCCCGTCATCGTCTTGAACTCGGCGGGCATCGAGTCACTGGACTTGCACCAGCCATCGACCAGGGTCAGGGCGGCGGCCGAGGCTGCCGACTCGGACATGCTCATGTCGGTCGACGGCGACGCCGTCGTCGTCGTCGAGCCACAGGCGGTGAGGGCGAGCGACAGCGAGAGGGTGAGGAGTCCGACGGCGGCGCCGGAGGATCGGGAAATGGTCATGGGGTGTCCTTTCGGGACGCGCACGGGCCCGCAAGGGGGGGTGCGCAACGGAAGAGGGGTGGCGGACCGCTGGACGAGCGGCCGACCGGGGCTCGGCCGACGAGGGGGCCGGGCGGAGGGCTCGGCCGACGAGGGGGCCGGGCGGAAGGTTGGCGCAGTCAGACCGGCTGGGCGAGCGGCGGCCCGCGCCCGGGCAGCGGACCGGTCCAGCGCCGGCTCCGGAGTTGTCGGACGACCGCGAGGATCGCCGGTCGAGCCACGGGTCGCGGTGCGCGGGGGCGGGTCGGTGTCGGGAGCAAACGCGCCACGACGGCCCAGACCAGGGCCTCTCCACGCGCGAGCAGGACGGCCGTCACGACGACCATGAGGGCGTGCGCGAGCAGCATGGCCGCCGCCGACTGTGCCGGCCGGCCGGAGGCCGAGATCGTCAGCGCGCCGGAGACGTGCACGTGGGCCCCGGACCCCGCGGGGCCACCCTGGGCGAGCAACGCGAGATCGGTCAGCGGGTGCCCGCGATGGGCCGACTGCGCGGTGCCGCCGGCGGCCGGGGACATCCACGACAGGAGCAGGTGGACCAGCAGCTGCCCCGCGGCCAGCGCGGCGAGCGCCCGGGGTGCGGTCCAACGCGCCCGCGTCGTGAGTACGGCGAGCGGCAGGACCAGGAGCACCAGCACGGCGACCGCGCCGCCGGCAACCACTCCGCCGCCGAGCGCGTGACCGGCGGCCGCCAAGGCCACCGTCAGCAGGGTCGCGAACAGGGCGCGCAGGGCGCGCACCGGTCCCCGACCTGCCTCCGTCACGCCGGCGATCATGTCAGATCGGTGACGTTTCGCCCCTCGTTGGCTCCCGAATTAGGGTGGGACCGCCCGCAAGAACACCCGAACGGACGACCCCAGGAGGACGCCATGGCCGACCCCGCGCGCGCGATGAAGGTCGCGGACCGGATCAAGACCGTGACCGCCGAGGGTCTGGGTCAGGTGATCAAGGATCCGGATCTGGGGTTCGTCACCATCACCGACGTGCGGGTGACCAACGACCTTCAGCACTCGTCGATCTTCTACACCGTCCTCGGCGACGAGGCCCAGCGCGCCCGCACCGCCGCCCTCCTCGACAGTCACCGCGGTCGGCTGCGTTCACTCATCGGGAAGAACCTCGGCATCCGGCTGACGCCGTCCGTCGAGTTCATCGCCGACGCGATCCCCGACACGGCCAAGCATGTCGAGGACCTGCTGCGCGAGGCCAGGGAACGGGACGCCCAGGTGGCCGCGGCCGCGGCCGGGGCGAGGTATGCCGGGGACCCCGACCCCTATCGCAAGCCGGCGGACGAGGACGCGGGGGAGGCGGACGACGGCGGGCCGACGGGACCGACCGACCCGGCGGCCGGCCCGAGCGACGTCGACGGCCGCAGGTGAGCCCCCGGCATACCCGGGGTGAGCAGACGGTCGGCGACAGCGCGCCGGACGGGTTGCTCGTCGTCGACAAGGAAGGCGGCTGGACCAGCCATGACGTCGTCGGACGCACCCGCAGGCTGGCCCGCACCCGCAGAGTCGGCCATGCCGGGACCCTCGACCCGATGGCCACCGGAGTCCTCGTGCTCGGGATCGGCAAGGCGACGAAGTTGCTCACGTTCCTCGTCGGGTGCGACAAGGACTACGACGCGACGATCCGGCTCGGGCAGTCGACGATCACCGACGACGCCGAGGGCGAGGTCGTCGCCGAAGCCTCGGCCCTCGGCCTGTCGGCGGACGAGATGACCGGCGCCGTGGCCGGGCTGACCGGGGACATCCGCCAGGTGCCGAGCGCGGTCAGCGCGATCAAGGTCGACGGCCGGCGCGCCTACGCGCGAGTGCGTGGGGGAGAGACGGTCGAGTTGCCGGCCCGAGGCGTCACCGTCAGCCGCTTCGAGGTGCGCGGGACCCGTCGTGGCCCCCAGGGCGCGCCCGACTGTGTCGATCTCGAGGTCTCCCTCACGGTCTCCTCGGGCACCTACGTGCGGGCGCTCGCTCGCGACCTCGGGGCCGCACTGGGGGTCGGCGGCCACCTGACCGCCCTGCGGCGCACCCGGGTGGGCGGCTTCACCCTCGGGCAGGCACATGGGCTGGCGGACCTGACGGCGCGTCGCGAGACCGGCGACGAGCTGCCGATCCTCGGGTTGGCCGACGCGGCGCGCGCGGTGTTCCCGTGCCGGTCCCTGTCGCCCGAGGAGGCACTGGCTGTCAGTCGCGGGCAACGCATCCCCGCCGCGGTTCCCGGTCGAGTCGGTCCGGTGGCAGCACTCGCCCCGGACGGGTCTCTGACCGCGATGCTCGACGAGACCCGTCCCACGGCGCGAAGCCTCGTCGTGTTCACTCCGGCCAGTTCGTAGAGTGGACCCCGTGCAACGCTGGACCGATCCGTCGGACACCCCTGACAGCCTGCGACCCTGTGTCGTCACCCTCGGCAACTTCGACGGGGTCCACCGCGGTCACCTCGCCGTCCTCGACCAGTTGAAGCGGGTGGCTGCCTCCCATGGCCTGCCGGCTGTGGCGGTCACCTTCGACCCGCACCCGCTGGCCGTGCTGCGCCCGGACGCCGCGCCCGAACTGCTCACCCCCGGGCCGTTGCGCGATGACCTGCTCCGCGAGGTCGGCCTCGACGGACTGCTCGTCCTCGACTTCACGACCGAGTTCGCCCAACAGTCGCCCGAGGACTTCGTCCGCGACACCTTCGTGCGGGGCCTGAACATCGCCGCGGTCGTCGTGGGCGTCGATGCCCGTTTCGGCTACCGCAACTCCGGGGACGTCTCGACGCTGCAGGACCTCGGCCACCGCTTCGGCTTCGAGGTGTTCGCGATCGACGACGTTGGCGGCGAGACGCGGTGGTCCTCGACCACCGTCCGCCAGCACCTGCGCGCCGGCGAAGTCGACCAGGCGGCCTCCATCCTGGGTCGCCCGCACCGCGTCGTCGGCACGGTCGTCCATGGCCACCACCGCGGTCGCGAGCTGGGCTACCCGACCGCCAACCTGGCGGCGGACTCCCTCGGCCTGGTGCCGGCCGAGGGCGTGTATGCCGGGTGGCTCACCCGCGTCGACCTGCCGGAGGGGGCGGCGGACCGCCGGATGCCGGCGGCCATCTCGATCGGCACCAACCCGACCTTCGAGACCGACGATCGCCGGACCGTCGAGGCCTACGTCCTCGACCGCACCGACCTCGAGCTCTATGGCGAACAGGTCATGGTCGAGTTCGTCGAGCACATCCGACCGACCCTGAAGTTCGACGGCATCGAGCCGCTGCTCGCCGCCATGGCGCAGGACGTCGCCCGGTGCCGGACGATCCTCACCCAGCGCGTCCCCGACTGACCCCGGGCCCGCACCCGGGCCGGTCGGCCCGGTGGGCGCACAACGACCTCCCGCTGCTCGTGGCGACGGTGGGCGTGTGCGTCGTGGGTGCCCTCCTGGTCTGGTCGGCGACCCACGCAGTGGCCGGCACGGCATACCTCGTCCGCCACCTGGTCAACACCGGCCTCGGCCTCGGCCTCGCCCTGTGGATCACCCGGGTCGGGCGGCACGGCATCCGGGTCGCGGCGCCATGGCTGTATGCCGCCTCGGTGCTCGGCCTGATCGCCGTGCTGACCCCGCTCGGGGTGACGATCAACGGGTCCCACTCGTGGATCCCGGTCGTGGCCGGCTTCACGATCCAGCCCTCGGAGTTCGCCAAGGTGGGCCTGGTCGTCCTGCTGGCGATGGTCTTCGCCGACCGGTGGGATCGACGGATCGCGCCCACCCATCGGGACGTCGCCGTCGCCTGGCTGCTCGCGCTCGCGCCGGTCGTCCTGGTGCTGCTGCAGCCCGACCTCGGATCGGCGGTGGTCCTCGTCGCGCTCGCGTTCGTCGTGATCGCGGTCGCCGGGGCCGCGCGCCGATGGGTCGTCGGAGTGGCCGCGCTCGGCCTGGGGGCGGTGGTGCTCGCGTTCACCACTCCGGTGCTCAGCGGGTACCAACGCGACCGACTGCTCGTGTTCCTCCATCCGGAGTCCGACCCGCTCGGCGCCGGGTTCCAGCTGACCCAGGTGCGGCGGGCCGTCCTCGGCGGCGGGATCTGGGGGCAAGGCTTCGGGGCGGGCGCGCAGACCCAGAGCGGCGCCGTGCCCTTCCAGCTCAACGACTTCATCTTCTCGGTCGCGGCCGAGGAGTGGGGTTTCGTCGGGGCCGTCGGGTTGGTGGCCCTCCTCGGGTTCGTCGTGCTGCGTGTCCTGGTCGTCGGGGCCCGCAGCCGCGACTCCTTCGGCGGCCTCGTCGGTGCCGGGGTCGGTGCCTGGCTGGCCTTCCAGGTGTTCCAGAACGTCGGCATGAACCTCGGCCTCGTGCCGGTGACCGGGCTGCCGTTGCCCTTCGTCTCGTACGGGGGCTCGTCGATGTTCGCGGCCTGGTTGGCCATCGGGGTCGTCAACGCGGCGTATGCCGCGGAGGCGGACCGTCCGACCCTGCTGAGGTAGCTCCGGCGGGCGGTCGGACGACGACCGCGGGCGGCCGTGGGGGCGGCGCGGGGGCGGCGCGGGGGCGGCCGCGGGGGCGAGGTGTGTGACTGGTCGGTAACATTCGGCGGCGATCGGCCGTGCCGATCCGCCGGTCATGGCACGATAGGGTCAGCAGCCCGCCCCCGACGACGAGGACGATGTCGATGCCCACCCTGCCTGCCCAGATCCACTCGCCCGCGGAGGAGCCGATCGACGAGTCGGTCCTCGAGCACCGGTTCCCCTCGGTGGGGCACATGTATCGCGATCGGGTGGCCAAGACCCCCGACGCGAAGGCCTTCATCCATGCGGTGGTCGGGCCCGACGGGGACGACTGGCAGTCGATCACCTGGGCGCAGACCAAGGCCCGCACCGATGCCATGAGCGCCGGGCTGATCGCCCTCGGCGTCAAGCCCGAGGAGCGGGTCGGGATCGCCGCCGGCACCCGACTCGAGTGGGCGCTGGCCGACCTCGCCATCACCACCGCCACGGCCGCCACCACGACGATCTACCCGACGACGATCGCCGATGACGTGGCCTTCATCGTCAGTGACTCCGACTGCCGGGTGGTCTTCGCCGAGAACGCCGCCCAGGTCGACAAACTCCGCTCGATCAAGGACGCCATCCCCGGCGTGCTCAAGGTCGTCGCCTTCGATCTCGACGGCGTGACGCCCGACGAATGGGTCATGTCGCTGGCCGACCTCGAGGCCATGGGGTCGGAGTACCTGGCGGCCAACCCGGGTGCGGTCGAGGAGCGGATCGACGCCATCGAGCCGCAGATGCTCGCCACCCTCATCTACACCTCCGGCACGACCGGCCGACCCAAGGGGGTGCGGTTGCTGCACAAGTCGTGGGGCTACGAGGGGGCCGCGGTCGCCGCGCTCAAGATCCTCTCCAGCGACGACCTGCAGTACCTCTGGCTGCCGCTGGCGCACGTCTTCGGCAAGGTGCTGCTCACCCTGCCGATCCAGATCGGCTTCCCGACGGCGATCGACGGCCGGATTGACAAGATCGTCGACAACCTCGCGGTCGTCCAGCCGACCTTCATGGGAGCAGCCCCGCGCATCTTCGAGAAGGCCTACGGCCGGATCAAGATGATGATGGAGGCCGAGGGCGGGGCCAAGCTCAAGCTGTTCAACTGGGCCAGTGGCCTGGGCATCCAAGCCTCGGAGCTGCGCGAGGCCGGCAAGGCACCCAGCGGCTTGCTCGCGCTGCAGCTCGGACTGGCCGACAAGATCATCATGACGAAGATCCGTGACCGGTTCGGGGGTCGGATCCGCTTCTTCATCTCGGGCTCGGCCGCCCTCAACCGCGACATCGCGCGCTGGTTCGACGGCATGGGCCTGATGATCTCCGAGGGCTACGGCATGACCGAGACCTCGGCAGCCTCCTCGATCAACCGGTTGGTGGCCTACAAGTACGGCTCGGTCGGCTGGCCGCTGCCGGGCACCGAGATCCGGATCGCCGAGGACGGTGAGGTGCTGATGCGCGGACCGGGGATCATGGAGGGCTACCACAACAACCCCGAGGCCACCGCCGAGGCGCTCGCTGCCGACGGCTGGCTGCACACCGGCGACATCGGCGAGATCGACGAGCGCGGGTTCCTCCGGCTCACCGACCGCAAGAAGGACCTGTTCAAGACCTCCAACGGCAAGTACGTCGCGCCGTCGGTCATCGAGTCCACGTTCAAGGGCCTGTGCCCCTACGTGAGCCAGCTGCTCGTCCACGGCAACGACCGCAACTTCGTCTCCGCGCTGGTCACCCTCGACCAC
>WBZS01000938.1_pt1 | contig 27368 bp, 30 predicted proteins | sample 5204201 | NCBI WGS metagenome assembly WBZS01 (sample SAMN12344357, study PRJNA552823) | activated sludge metagenome | biome: Activated sludge suspended growth; feature: Nitrification reactor; material: Wastewater; isolation source: activated sludge from nitrification reactor of wastewater... | reverse complement strand
CACGGGATAGAACTCGCTCATCGAGGCGACCGACAGGGGGTGCGCAGTGGGCTGAGGGACGGTGAGCTGGGCCTTGCCCGAGAGCAGTCGACCGGTCCAAGGCACCTGGGTCACCCGGATGCAGCCGCGCAGGTCCTCGTTCGGGCGCCATCCGACCAAGGCCGAGGAGTTGGTGAGCGCGAACCGCGGTCCGACCGCGACCGCAGCGGCCGGTGGATCGTAGGCGACGAGGTTGCTGGCCGCGCCGATCGGGCCGAACCCCGAGGGCGACCCGTCCGGACCGAGCCCGATGATCCGGATATAGACCCGCCCGTTCACGCCGGCGGTCATCGCCTGGAGGAACTGTTCGAGCTCGGCGTCACTGACTGTCTGGTCACCGCCTGGACCGAACACTGACGAGAGCGCTTGCGGGCTCAGGCTGGTGCCGCCCGAGGTCGAGGTCTTGGCAACGAGCTGGCTCACCGCGGACGCGTTCGGGCCGACTGTCCACCCACCGGCCGGGGCGGTCGGGTTCGATCCGCCCGACCCGCTCGTCGCGGTCGCGGCACCGGGCGTCCCGGGCGCCGGGGTCGGGTCGAGGTCCTTGGCCTGGACGGTGAACGACGATGGAGAGCCCGTGCGCGACGCAATACCGACGGCGAGGGTGCCAGCGGGCGTGAGCTCGGTGTTGGCCGGCGAGAGCGGGTAGCGCAGCACCTGCCAGAGCACGTGCTGGACCTGCGCGCTGGCGGTCGTCCACCGGAAGGTCTTCGGCGCGGGGGCCGTGTCATCGACGTCGATCGTGCCCCAGGCGCCGCCGCCGAGATCCATCTCCAGGGTCGCGGCGTTGGGTTGCCCGATGATCGTGGCGAACCCGCCCGTGACGTCCGCCTCCGCAAACTTCGTTGCGGTGGAGCCAACCTGGCGCCACGCCTCGATGTGCCCCTTGGTCGTGCTGCCAGCGCCCGGCAGGTATGCCGCGATGTTGGAGACCCGTCCCACCTTGAGGGTCGCTTGGGGCGTGACCGGGACCCGGACCGCTTGGTAGCCGTCGGCTACGAGGTAGAGGAAGACGTTGCCACCCTCCTCCGGCAAGGTGAGGATGCCGTCGACCAGGCTCATCGTGCCCGTGGTCGTGCCGGTGCAGCCGGCCGACACGAGCCCGATGGGCGCGGACACCCGGTTGCCGGATCGGGCCAGGATCGTCTTGGCGCCCGGGGGGATGTCGAGGTTGACCATACCGTCGTTGGTCGTCGTATAGATGACCGCCGGAAGGGGTCGGCTCGTCGACGTCACGGCGATGTCGGTCTTGGCGTTCTGGGTGCCGCTGAGCTTGAGGAAGATCTTGCAGCCGGCCAGCTCGACGTCGCTGATCGTGAGCCCGTTCGCGACGGTTGGACCACTGGGCGGGCTCGACGCGGGCGCAGGTGTCGAGGGCGGCGAGCTTGGGCCGCCCGCCGGGGGGACCCACGCGCCGGCGTAGGACACGATCGGATAGCTGACTGTGAGCGGCGGCAGGACCCACGCGCCGCCGGATCCGCTCGGCCCGGAGGGTGCCGAGGACGTGGCGGGGGCTGCCGTGGGCGCTGCGGGAGGTGCGCTGGGAGGTGCGGCGGGCGGCATACCGGATCCTGCGGCCAGCCCGGCGAGGACCTTCGGGTCGAGGAAGGCCAATCCTGGGGCGAGCACGGCGGTCGGCGCGAGCGAGGAGGCAGGCACCCAGCCCTTGGCGGACGCCCATGCGGGGAAGGCTGCGGGGTCGGTGGGCGGTTGGGTCCCGGGGTCGGCCAGTGGCGAGTTCCCCACTGGCGGAACGGGTTTAGCTGGGTCGACCTTCGCAGCGGGCTGCATTGGGTCGCTGGTCAGTGGTCCGGACGTCGTCGTCGACGCCGTCAGGGCGGGGGCCGGCCGAGCGGGATCGGGGACGAGGACGTCAGCCCCCTGGAGCCGGGTCAGCAGGCTGCCCGCGGTCTCGCCCGCGCGGACCGACACCGTGGGAGGGGTCGCGACGGCGGCGTACGGCTCCTCGACGACGAGCGTATGGGCTTGAGTTTGGCCGGTGTTGCCGTCGGTGCCGCGCACGAGTGCGACCAGGCTGTGCGCGCCGGGTCGCAACGCCACCCAGGACAGCGTCGCACCCTTGCGACCTGGCTTCACCGGCGCTTGGTCGACGAGGTTGGGTCCGTCATAGAGGTCAACCTGACGCAACGGTGTCGGACCGGCCGCGTCGACGGAGATGAGCACTGTCTGCCCGGGACGCACGCTCAGCGAGGTGCCGACCGACAGGGTCGCGGCCACCGGATTGCTCAGGATGGCAGCGGACGTCGGCTCTGCCTGTGGTTGGGCAAGCCGAGCCCGTATGCCGACCCCCAACGACCCCGCGCCCAGCAAACTGAGTGCCGCGATGGCGGCCACCTTGCGTCGCACGGAATGGAGTGAAACAGACTCACAGGATCGGCGCGACGTTTTACGCTGACTTCCGCCGTCGCCGTCCCGACCTTTCGGTAGTTTCGCCTTCCAACGAGCCCCTCGACGTTCTTACCCTGACGAGAAGGACCTCATGGCACTGCCCGCAGCCCTGGTCTCCGCCCTCGGGTTCGGACTGCCGGTCGTCGCCGTGGCGACCGGAGCCGTGCTCTTCGCCACCGCCGGTCCGGTTGCATCGCCGGGCGGGGTCGGTGTGGCAACGGTGTGGCTGGACTCGCCCCATGAGGCGAGCGTTCTCGCGGCCGGTGAGGTCCCGGTGGTTGTGCATGCGACGGCGGACAGGGCGCCGACCTCGCTGGTGCTGGTTGTCGATGGGGTGGTTGTGGGCGAGCGTCCGGCGGGGGCGCCCGTGCTGGGCAGACTTGTCGAGGCGATCATCCCGTGGCAAGCCACCGTCGGTCCGCACACCCTGCAGGCTCGGGCCGGCGATTTGGCCTCGCCGATAGTGCCGGTTGTCGTCGTGAGCCCGTCGGGGTCTGCGCCCACCGCGGCGCCTACCGCAGTGCCCACCTTGTCAGGGCCGACGTCGACGGCGACCGCTATGCCGACAGCCGCAACGCCCCCGACGACCGCGACGAAGCCGTCGACGACTCGCCCCCCCGCCACGAGTCCGACGACGAGCCCACCCACGACGAAGCCATCAACGTCGACCGTAGTTCCGGCCCCGGTGGTGACGTCCGTGACCCTGTCTCCGACGGCAGTCGACGTGGCCCCCGGGTGCTTGACCGCCGTCATGGGCATTTCCGCGAAGGTCACTGGGTCGGTAACGTCGGTGAAGTTCACCTGGGTCGCCGGGACGACCTCCGGCTCGGGTTCGCTGACCAACGCGGGTTCCGGGACGTGGACCGGCTCGATCAACTTCGGCGCCCTGTCACAGCCGGCCGATATGGGTCCAGTGACCATCACGGTGACAGCCACGAACCCCACGGGCAGCGGGTCTCGCCAGGCTGCTGGGACGATTGTCAACTGCAAGCCCTGAGCCGGAGGACCCACAATGGCGGAGCGGGCGTTCACGGTGTCGGCCGGCGTGCCGGTCGGACCGGAGGCGGCGATCGACTTCCTGACCGATCTGGCCAACCATCGTCGGTTGCACCCGTTCCTCGTCTCGGCGGTGGTTGTCGGTGCAGGGTCGATTGGCGAAGGTCCGTTCCAGGACTGGCGCGTGCTGGAGCGGCCCCGGCTTGGTCCGGTGTCCTATCCGATCCGCTTCCGCGCCAGGCTGATTCGCACGTCGTCGACGTCGTTCATCAGTCAGGTCCTGGCTGCTCCGGGCTGCACGATCGAGGCGGTGACAACGGCCGAGGCCGAAGGGGGGCCGGGCGCGGCATACCTGCGCGAACGCAGCGTCGTGCGAGCGCCGCGCCTGCTGCTCGGCTACATGGCCGGGCAGGCCGAACATGCCCACCGCCTCACCATGCAGCGGCTGCCGGAAGTCCTCGCCCGCGCGACCTGACCCCGCTCCGCACGGGGCGGCGAGGCGGTCCCGCACTTCCTTCACGACGGGGTCAAATCGTTACCTGGATGTGATGTGTTCGGTTGCGGGAGAGGCCTTTTGGGGTGGGGGGGTCTGTCGGTGGTCGCTGTTAGCGTCAGGGTTATGGACAGCACAACAGCGGCTCGGGACTCGGCTGAATGCCGGGTGGCGATCGCTGTCGGGACGAGTGGCGTTCGCGAGTTGCTCAACCTGCTCTGGCAGGTCCAGGGCAGCGAGCTCGGCGCCCTCCTGATCGAGCTGGACGACCTGGCGGCGGTGGCAAGCGGCGCGCGCGTGGCCGTCGTCGCCGAGGCCGACACCCGTGGCGAGATCAGCGCATCTCAAGCCGGGTCCACGGTCGGCTGGGTCGCCGAGCATGCGCCGTCGTTGGCTGCTGGGAGCGGCGCCGGCCAGGTCGCCCGCCTGGTCCGCGAGACTGCCCGCCCGGATGTCGCGCCCGTCCGGGCCGCCGCCGTCTCTGGCTCAGTCAGCGTCCCGGTCGCGTTGACTGTCGTCAGCGAATACACCCGGTTGAAGCCGCGGCTGCGGGACGAGGCAGCCCCGACCGTCCTGAACGGCTTGCTTGAGATGGGCATCGTTGACGGCCAGCGTGGGGTCCGGTCGTTGCGGCCCGCGTTGTTGGCGGCGCATGGCGCGGATGGGGAGTTCCAGGCCGATGCGGATGCTACGGAACGTCTCGTCTCGTTGTCGCGACCGTCGACCGACGAGTTGGGGGCGTTGACCTACCAATTGATCCTCGACCCGGTCGGGGCCGCCGCGTTGGAGGCGGCGATCGGCCCGCTGTCCGCACCGGTTCCCGGCCCGGACGGGCAACGCGACCCACGAAGCCCGCAGACCCGCCGTGGGCAGGCCCTGGTCGAGGTATGCCGCCGCGCCACCAACGCCGGTGACCGGCCACCCACCGGAGTGAAAACCACCCTCATGCTCACCATGAGTTTCGAGGACCTCGCTGCGCGGGTCGGTGCCGCCACCGTGGTCGGCCCCACCCAGAGTGGGTCGTTGATCGCGCCGGAGACGGTGCGCCGGTTGGCGTGCGACGCCGCGATCATCCCCACCGTTCTCGGTGGCCGCGGCGAGATCCTCGACCAGGGCCGATCCACCCGGCTCGCGACCCCAGGCCAGTTGGCGGCCCTCTGGTTGCGGGACGCGGGGTGCACGTTCCCTGGTTGCACCACCCCCGCGCATTGGTGCGACGCCCACCACCTGATCCACTGGGCCGACGGCGGAACAACAGATCTATCGAACTTGGCCCTCCTCTGCGGGCGACACCACTCCGTCGCTCACCGCGACCAATTGGTCGGCCAGGTCACCGAGTCCGGTGCCGTCACCTGGGACCTCGTCCCCGGCCGTTACCACCGACGCGATGACGGACTCCCATCGGCGGCCCACCACCCATCGGGGGACCCACCACCCGCAGACCCACCACCGGGCGAACCACCCGCAGACACCACCGGCACTCCACGCAGCCGTCCAAGGCCGATGAACGACTCAACGCGCCTGAACCGTCCATTGCTCGATCACCACGAATGGGACATCCCTGCCCCCGACGCGGATCCCTGGGCAATCCAAGAACAGCGTGACGACAGCCAGCCTCCCCATCGCCAAGACCCGGCCGACGCCAACCCCGCGGCAGACCCCTGGTTCGACTCAGGGCCCGCGGCATAGGGGAACCATCAGTCGGACCTCGCCGATGGCGATGACGAGCCCCCAATGACTGCGCCGACCGCATCGCGGGAGGACACTCAACCCGACGTCGGCAAAACCGGACCCTGCGCTCGCTGATCGTGCTCTGCCTCATGCTGGCTACGCACCCCATCTACTACCGCTGGGCGTCAGGGAACGACGACGGCCTGCCCGCGCAACTCCCCGCGCTGCATGGCCTCGATCACCCCGACGACACCGTCGAGGCCGACCCGGCGATCGATCGCGGGGCTGACCGTCCCTTCTGCGATGAGGCTCCCGAGCTCGGCGCAGCCAGCGGTGGTCGTCTCCCCGAAGAACCACTCGAGGTGACGTGCGGTGAACCGGTCGGCAACGGAGGCAACGAGATTGCGCTGTATGCCGCCCAGCATCGGCCCACCGCCCTCCCCGCCGACGATGACGAGCCGACCTGCCGGAGCCAGGGCCGCCCGCAGCACAGAGACACGGCGGTTCCCGCCGATGTCAACGATGAGGTCGAACCCGCCGCCCAAATCGGCCAGGGCAGTCGTCCGATAGTCGGCGACATGCCGTGCCCCCAACCCCCGCACGAACTCAAGCTTGGCGCCGCTGCACACCCCCGTGACCTGCGCGCCCAGGTGGGCGGCGAGTTGCACGGCGAAGCTCCCCACCGCCCCGGATGCGCCGAGGACGAGCACCCGCTGCCCAGCCTGCACCTGCCCGCGGCGTAGGACGGCCTCGCCCGCGGTCACCCCCGACACACCGATGGTCGCTGCGTCGATGTCGGTGACCTCGGCAGGGGTGGCAGCCAAGCGGGCCGGCGTCGCAACGGCATACTCCGCGAAGGAGCCGCTCGCCGCGGTGCCGAAGACACGCGCGCCGACGGCGAAGGGCACGTCCCCGGCCCCCACCGCAACCACCTCGCCGGCCACCTGCTGCCCGAGGATCGCCCGGGTTGGCCGACGCACGCCCAGGGCGAGCCGCGCAAGGTAAGGCAGACCGGTGAGCAGGTGCAGGGTCGCGCGGTCCAGGCCAGCGGCGCGCACCCGGACCAGCACCTCGCCGGCGCCCGGCTCCGGCCGCGGCACCGTCTCAATCGTCACCTGGTCGGGACCGCCATAGGCGCGTCGAACCGCCGCGCGCATCGCCAGCGGCACCGGTTGGTATGCCGTGACGGTCGGGATCGGGTCGTCGGATGCTTGAGCCATGAGGGCCTCCTGATAGCCATACTTAGTAAGGTTTGCTACCGTAACATTACGTTGTAAGGCAAGCAACCCCTCGAACGGACCGCCGGTATGCCGCCGCACAAACTCACCCGCGAGTCCGTCGTCTCGGCGGCCGTCGACCTCGCCGATCGGGAGGGCATCGCCGCCCTGACCATGCGCCGTCTGGCGCGGCACGTCGGCGTGGAGGCGATGTCGCTGTATCACCACCTCCCCAACAAGGAGGCCCTCCTGGACGCCATGGTCGACCGGGTCTACGCCGCCATCGAGCTTCCGACGCCCGACGGCGACTGGCGCTCGGGGCTGCGCACTCGTTCCGAGTCAGTCCGTGCGGTCCTGCTGCAGCATCCGTGGGCGCTGCCCCTGATGGAGTCCCGGCAGGCCCCCGGACCGGCGAACCTCGCCCACCACGAGGCAACCATCGCCTGCCTGCGGGCCGCCGGTTTCGGGCCCGCCCAGGTTGCCCATGCGTATGCCGTCATCGACGCCTTCGTCTACGGCTTCGTCCTGCAGGAGACCTCGCTGCCCTTCGACAGCGGGGAGGAGGCGGCCACGATGGTCACTGACGGGCCGTTCGGCGAACTCCTCGCCACCTACCCCAACATGACCTGGTTCACGACGAATGTCATTCTGGCGCCAGGCTATTCGTTCGAGCGGGAGTTCCGTCCCGGTCTTGAGCTGGTCCTTGACGGGATCGCTGAAAGGCGCGCGGACGGCATACCGGGAGGAGCTGCGCGGCCACCTGCCGGTGCCGCGACGACCGACACCTGAGACCCTTGCCCCGTGGCCAACGATGACGGCGCCCGTCGCGCGGAGCTCGCCCGGTTGCGCAGGGTTCGCGACCGGATCGACCGCGACTACGCGCAGCCCCTGGACGTCGAAGCGCTCGCCCGGGGTGCGCACGTGTCGGCGGGACACCTCAGTCGAGCGTTCAAGGCGGCCTACGGCGAATCGCCCTACAGCTACCTCATGACGCGCCGGATCGAGCGCGCGATGACCCTGTTGCGCCGAGGGGACCTGTCGGTCACGCAGGTGTGCTTCGCCGTCGGCTACGGCTCGCTTGGCACCTTCTCGACGCGCTTCACCGAACTCGTCGGTATGCCGCCCAGCACCTTCCGCGAGCTGGACGCCGAGGCGCTGCGCGGCATACCCCCGTGTGTGACCCAACGGGCCACCAAACCGGTCAGGAATCGAGAAGCGGGCACCCACCCCCTCCTCTAGCGTGGGGGAGGTGAACCTGACCATCCACCAGGCCTACCTTCCCGCCGACGATCCTGAGGCGGCAAGGCGCTTCTACTGCGACATCCTCGGTTTCGAGCTGCGCGGCGACGTTGGCAAGGGGGCGCTGCGGTGGCTCACCGTCGGGCCACCCGGTCAGCCGGGCACGTCGATCGTCCTCACCCCGCCGGGGGTGGATCCCAGCATTTCCGACGAGGAGCGGCGCGTCATCATCGACATGATGGCCAAGGGCACCTACGGCGCCATCAACCTCGCGACCCCGTCGGTCGACGCGACGTTCGCGCAGCTGGAAGCGGCGGGTGTCGACATCGTCCAAGAGCCTCTGGACCAGCCCTGGGGATTGCGCGACTGTGCCGTGCGCGACCCGGCCGGCAACCTCGTGCGGATCATCCAAGCCCCGTGAGCAGCCCCGTTAACACTCAGGAGAACCATGAGCCACGTTGTCGACTACGTCACCGTCTCCACGGCGGGCCTTGAGTCCTCGCCGCACGCGGCCGCGCTGGCAGGGCTGCGGGCGAACGAGTCGCGCTACTTCAAGAACAAATACGGCCACGACTTCACCGTCACTCCCGCTGCGCAGGCACCGGACCTCGTGGCCTGGGTCGCGGGCATCCTCGCGCAAGAGCGTCAGATCGTCATTGCCGCGCGGCCGTTGGAGGTGTCGGTCGCTGACGTCGACGGCATCCACTGGGTGCACGTCTTCTACGAATCGGGGCTGGCGGTCAACGTCCTCTATGGCGTCGCGCCCGGGTCCAAGCGGGCGGTTGGCTTCAAGCTGTCCGAGGGGATGGACGTGCCGCAGGAATTGTCCGCGTTCAACTTCGCCCGGCAGAAGTCAAAGCTCGCCGGTGTCATCCGTGGGTCCTACTTTGTCATCAAGGCGAGCACAACCCCACCTGAGCGCCGGGATCGGCCGGGCGGAGTTTGTCCGGCGACCAGAACCGGGCCGCAGCCCGAACCAGTTAGCTGAGGCCCCGGCGAGCGAGGACGGCTTCGATGGTCTGGACCACCCGGTCGTCAACGTGACCCAACTCGGCGATGACGGCCGCCTGCACGCGGTCCCGCAGCGATGGCCCGGAGCCCGAAGCACCAGAGCCCGAGCTGCCAATGCTTGAACCACTGGAGCCCGAGCCGACCGCCGCAGCTCCGGCATTGCCTCGTGCCGAGGCCCCGCCCCGCCCGAGCTGACCGAGCTGGTTGCCGACCCAGCCACTCGGCGCCACGCCGACACCCGCACCCGCATCCACGCCGACACCCGAACCCGCCCCAGTCACCGACACGACCACCCGCAGATCCCGGGCCCGCGACCGCGCCTCGTCGGTCAGGACATCGGTCGGACCCAACGTGATTCCGACCCCCGCCCGCGCTGCATCCTCGACGTCGACCCGGGTGACGAAGCGGCGCCGTAACCCTCTAGCTTCGGCCATCGATACCCTCCAATGCCGCCACGACCGCGTCGCGCGCGGTGTTGATGTTCGCCTCGGTGCCGGCCATCCACAACCGGCCGAAAACGCCTACCGAGGTCACGTGCATGAGGTTGACGTCGGCCGCCTTCTCCGCTTCGTTGGCCGCATAGTTGATGTATGCCGCGGGCGTGCACTCCACGACGAGCATCGTCTGCCCGGCCACCAGCATCATGCCCCGCGTGAAGCGGTTGAGCAGCTGTGACTGATATGGGCTGACGTTCGTGATGACCTGCAGCGACGCGATGCTCGGCCGCAAGCGATCGCGCTCGGACAGCCCCAGCTCACGCAAGATCACCTCGCCGGCCTGCAACACCTCCGCCTGTTGCGGCGAGTGCAGCTCGAACATCCCGAACTGCCGCTCGACGATCTGCGCGCCAGGTCGAGAGTCGGTCGCCTTGACCGCCACGTCGACGATCCGGAAGACGTGGTTGCCGGGCGCCATCTCGACATACAGGCTGGCCATGCCCTCGACCGGCAGGTCGCCCTGGGTGATCGAGCCGACAAACGCGGCATACTGCGGCTGCATCCGGTCGATGTAGATGTAGGCGCGCAGCTCGAGTTGTTCAGCCATGTCGTGGGCTCCTTGCAGGCAGTGAGGACAGCGGTGTGGTGAGCAGGGGTTGGGTCGGGGCGGCGGGCGCGCTGCGCGCGATGCCCAGGGGGGTGACATACACCGGGTGCACCGGCACGAGGGCGGGCCGGCCGATGGCCTGGCTGACGACCTCGGCAAATCCAGGGAAGGCGACCGAGCCGCCGACGAGATAGAGCGTCGACTCCGGCCAGCGCCGCGTGTGGGCCGCGACGATCGCGGCGACCTTTTCCATGACGGGCCGCACGACCGGCAGCAACGAACGTTGTTGTGCGGGGTCGGTTTTGAGCCGCTCGGCTTCCTCGATGCTCACCCCGAGAGCACCGGCGATGACCAAGGTCAGATGGGTGCCGCCGGTCGCTTCGTCAGCCGTGTGCACGACCTGACCGTCTTCAACGACCGCCACCCCGGTCGTGCCGCCCCCCACGTCGACGACGACCCCGTCGCGCAGCTGCAACACCGCGTTGGCGGCGCTGGGCTCGTCGACCAGCCCGGTGCAGTCCATCCCGGTCGCCTCGATGACGTGCTGCACCGCGCGCACGTCACTGAGCGGCACCCCCGGCGGATAGGCACCGTGCGCGGCGCTCAGCGCGCACCCGAGTTGCGCCTCGACGCGCTCTTTCAGCGAACGCACCAGCTCCACCGCGCCCAGGTAGTCCAGGACCACCCCGTCACGCACCACCTGTGCGCGGGCGGAGGCCGCTGCCAGCGGCCGGTCCTGCTCGTCCAGGGCCACGACCACCGTGTATGCCGTGCCCAAGTCGACGCCGACCTTCACCATCGTGGGCGTCACCGAGGAAGGCCGCGACGAATCCAGCAGTGACTCGGCCCGCGACGACGCACCGGAACCACGCGATCCACGGGCTGCCGAACCAACCAGCGCCCCGATCGACTCCGCATCGAGCACCTCGGCCAACGCGGCCATCCGCGCATCGAGCACCGCGCGGTCGAGCCTCTCGCCGGGGGGCTGCTCGCCGGACATCTCCACCCCACGCGGCGCGGCGGCATACCCAGGGGTCGTCTGGTTCATCAGCCGTTCCAGTTCGCGGGGTAGGTGACATAGAGGAACTTCGCCCACGACGGCGTGCCGAACGTGATCGAGGTCCCCTTGGGGATGGCGATGATGTCGCCGGGCTGCCCGACGACCTTCTCCTGGCCGGCCGTGATCTCCAGGACTCCCTCCAACACGTATTCGATCTCGTCATAGTCCAAGTGCCACGGGAACGACCCAGCCCGCAGGCTGAGCACCCCCGCCGCCATCGGCAGCCCGTCGTCGGCACCCACGACGTCACGCAAGCGCACGTCCATGGCCGGGCGGTCGATCGGCGCGGGGAAGGGACCCAACGGCATACGGGCGACGTCGGCGACGTGCACGAGGCGCGGCGCCCGGGGTGGCCAGTCGATCGGTGGGTATGCCGCCCTCGCAGGCGCGGAGGGAGCGGCACCTTCCTGCACCACGATCGCTACGCCCTTGTCCCGCGCGGTGTCGCGGGCCATCGGCGTGAGGCGGTCCCGAGGGGACACGACGAGCGCGGTCATGCCGGCCGCCGCGACCCGCAGCACGTCGTCTGCGGTGAAGAAGCGAGGGCCGACGCTCCCCGCGCTCACGGTGATCCCCGTGACCGCGTCGTGGCGTGGTCACATGGTCGCACTAGCCGGCGGAGATCGCGCCGTTGGTCGGCAGGATGCTCTCCACGTCGGCGTGCGGCCGCGGGATCACGTGAACGCTGACCAGGTCGCCGACGCGCTGAGCGGCTGCGGCACCGGCGTCTGTGGCGGCCTTGACCGCACCAACGTCGCCGCGGACCATGACCGTGACGTAGCCGCCGCCGATCTGTTCCTTGCCGAGCAACTGGACGTTGGCGGCCTTGACCATCGCGTCGGCGGCCTCGATGGCGCCGACCAGGCCCCGGGTTTCGATCATCCCGAGAGCGATGAGTTGAGCGTTAGCCACGACGGGCTCCTTTCCTGCAGCGGTGAATCTTCGGACAAAGGTGAACTTTTCCTACAGAGGTGAACTCGAGCGGTGAGTTGTGCGGATCGGGGGTTGGACGGGCAGGGGTGGGGCGCACAGGGGTAGGGCGCGCCAGAGTGTCCGGGGGCGGTGAGCGCATCAGGACCTCCCGAGGTCGGCGAGGACCCGGGCGACGATGCGCTCGATCTGCTCGGCGGTCGGCGCAGTGCCGACTGCGCCAGCCGGCATGCCGGACGCTGCGCTGGGAGCCGGCGGAGCGGCATACCTGGCGGCCGCCGGACCACCCGTGCTGGCAGCACCACCCGTGGCGGCGACGCCGCCGGGGACGGGACGGACGCCTTGGGCGAGTTCGAGGGCAACCGGGGGGATGGGACGCAACGGGTAGGCCAGGCGCTTGACGTTGAGCAGATGGGTGACCGTGACGTTCGCGCTGACCACGGACCCGCCGACGCCGCCCGGGCCGAGGGTGAGCGAAGGCATGACGCCGGTCGTCGCGCCGATCGCGCCGAGGGTGCCCCACGTGTTGACCAGGATGCGGAAAGCCGGTTTCTCCAGCCCGAATTGGAGGACGACGTCCTCGTCGGTGGCGTGAATGACCAACGAGTGACCGTCGCCGCCGTAGTGCAGCAGCTCCAAGGAGCGCTCGCAGCCGTCGCGCCACCCGTCGGCGACATAGAAGCCGAGGGCCGTGGTGAGCTTCTCGCCCGAGAGCGGCTCGTCGCGCCCCACCCGATCGAGGTCGGCGACGAGGATGCGGGCGTGGGCGGGGACGCTGATCCCGGCCATCGCGGCGAGGGCCTGCGGGGTCTGCCCGACCGACCTGGGGTTCATCGCGCCGCCGGCGTTGAACAGGATCGCTGCGAGCTTGGCGTGGTCTTCCTTGGCGATCCAGTGGGCGCCGTTGGCCTCCATGCGCGCCCGCAACTGCGCGGCGATCGGCCGGTCGGCGACGACCGACTGCTCCGTCGCGCAGATGACCGAGCAATCGAAGGCCTTGCTGTTGACGATCGCGGCTGCGGCTGCGGGGATGTCGGCACTGCGATCGACGTATGCCGGCACGTTGCCGGGCCCGACGCCCAGGGCCGGCTTGCCGGTGCTGTGCGCGGCTCGGACCATCGGGGTGCCACCGGTGGCGAGGATCATCGACGTCGCGTAGTGCCGCATGAGTTCTTGCGACCCGGCCAGGCTGACGTGCCGCATGCACGAGACGAGACCGGGCGGCATACCGGCGCGCTCGCCGGCTTGGGCCATGAGTTGCACTGCGGCGCACGTGCATTCGACCGCGGACGGGTGAGGGGCGATGATGATCGCATTGCGGGCTTTGACCGCGATGAGGGTCTTGAAGATCGCCGTGGAGTTGGGGTTGGTCGACGGGGTGAGTCCGACGACGACCCCGACCGGCCAGCCGATCTCGACGATCCGGCGTTCGTCGTCGCGGCGCAGCACGCCGACGGTGGGGATGTCCTTGATCGAGTCCCACACGCCCTGGGCGGCGAACTCGATCTTGAGCTGCTTGTGGGCGACGACGCCGTAGCCGGTCTCCTCGTGAGCCAGCCGCGCCAGTTGCGGTGCGTTGTCCATGATCGCCCGGGTCATCGCGGCACAGATCCGGTCCACATCGGCCTGGGTCGCGGACAGGAAGGCCCGCTGTGCCTCGCGGGCAGCGACAGCGAGGGTCCGGGCCTCCTGGATGGAGACCAGATCGGCGTCGAAGTCGGTCACCTCACACCTCCCGTGGTGCCGCGGCGATGGCGATGACCGTGTCGCCGAAGGCCTGGCAGGCCGCGACGACGGCGCTCTGGTCGCCGATGAGATAGCCACCGGAGAAGTTCGTCTCCGACGGTGGAGCGAACCATACGGCCAACTCGACCTCGGCGGCCTTCAGTGCGGCATCGAGGGCGACCGTGGCTTCCAGCGGTGGCGCGATGACATAGCCGAGCGGCGTGCCCGGCTCGACCCCGGCGGCCTTGCTCAGATAGGTGCCCGTGCGCGAGATCGGGTGGGCGAAGAACGTGAGCGAGTCCGCCTCGTTGGCCGACTCGAACCACGCGACGTTGGTGGCGTAGGCGACGCACGCCTCCAGCCCGGCGCGGGCCTCGGCCGGGTCGGGGGCGGCCAGGACGCCGATGATCTCGCCTGACAGCGGGCCGGACGCGTGCGCGGAGCCGGCATAGAAGCTGTGGGCATAGACGACCTCGACATCGCTCTTTTTGGTCGCCTCGTCGAGGGAGGCATAGAGCACGTCGTCGATGTCGGCGGTGATGACGGCGATGCTGCGTTGGTCTGGCCGCAGCGAAAACTGTTGGGCCAGGCCGGGATGCACCGACGGGATGATCCGGGTTGCGAGGATGCTGGCCTTGATCGGAGATCGGACCGCCATCAGGAATCGCCTCCCTGGGTGCGCAACGCGACGCCGCTGGCCTTGGCTGCGATGACCTTGCGGATGTGTTCGACGACGAAGGCGCCGGCCTCCATCGGGTTGGTGCCGCCGTTCTCGGTGATCATGCAGACGACGTCACGGTCGGCGTCGGTCTTGCCCGGCCCGGGCTGCCAGCCGGAATAGACACTGAGAGCGTCAGCGACCCCGAGGCCGGGACGCTCGCCGATGAGCAGGACGACGACGTCGGCGCCGATGACGGTGTTGAGGTCGTTGATGATCCCGACCCGGCAGTAGCGGATGAAGAACGGGTCACCGAGGGACAGTCCGGCCGAGCGGAACCCGTCGACGAGGACCGGATAGATCTTGTCAAGGTTGTTGGTGACCGCGGCCGCCGAGAGCCCGTCGCCGACGACGATCTGGACGTTGGGGTTCTTCGTGCAGCGCGACCCGATCGTCGCCTTCGCCTCGTCGGTGAGCCGTCGGCCGAGGTCCGGGCGCAGCAGGAACTCGTCATGGGTCGTCACCTGGGTCTGCACGGCGAACATCCCGAAGCGCTCCAACAACGCCTGCGGCACGTCGCCGAAGATGGCGTCCTGGGTCACCGCGTGGTCGGCCTGGAAGAGCAGCAGCGACCGGGTGAGTGGCCGCGGCCCGGCCCGCCCGACGCCGATCCGGGCTCCCGTGGACGCGATCAAGTTGGTGAGTCCGGCTGGGTTCGCCGGATTCGGTATGCCGGGCGCCCGCCGGTTCAGGGTCGGGTCACCGAGCTCGATGTGCGGGGTGGGACCGGAACTCACGGTTGTCGACGCCGGGGTAGCGGCGATCGCAGCGGACAGGGCCGAGGAGGCTGGGAGGGGAGCGGGCGGCATACCGGCTGACGGGGCGGAACCACGCTGGGAGCCGAGCTCGGCCAGCACGTCGGCGACGATGCTGCGAAGCTGGTCATCAGAGGTTGTTCGCGGTTCAGAGGTCATCTTCCATCACCGCCCCAGGAAGAACGACGCGTCGCCGGCCGCAGCGGTCAGGCGACCGTTGCGCAGGAGCCCGAGGTCTTCCATCCACGTCTCGAACTCCGGCAGCGGCCGAAGGTCGAGCAACTGCCGCAGGGTCGGCGCGTCGTGGAAGCTCGTCGTCTGATAGCTGAGCATCGAGTCGTCGCCCATCGGGATGCCCATGATGAAGTTGACGCCCGCAGCGGCCAGGAGCACGGCGAGGTTCTCGTTTTCGTTCTGGGTGGACCGGGCGTGGTTGGTGTAGCAGACGTCGCAGCCCATCGAGATGCCGGTGAGCTTGCCCATGAAGTGGTCCTCAAGGCCGGCCCGGGTGATCTGGGTCGAGTCGTAGAGGTATTCGGGGCCGATGAAGCCGACGACGGTGTTGACCTGGAACGGGTGGTAGCGCTTGGCCAGCCCATAACACCGGGCCTCCATGACGAGCTGGTCCGAGCCGAAGTGGGCGTCGGAGGAGAGCTCGGCGCCTTGCCCGGTCTCGAAGTACATGTAGTTGGGACCGGTCGACACGGCATACCGCTGGGCCAGGGCGTAGGCCTCGTCGAGCATCCCGACGTCGATTCCGAAACTCTCGCAACCCTTTTGGGAGCCCGACAGGCTCTGGAAGACCAGGCCGAGGGGCGCGCCGCGGCGCATCGCCTCCATCTGGGTCGACACGTGCGCGAGCACGCAGTTCTGCGTGGGGATCTCCCAGCGGGTGATGACCTCGTGGGTCATTTCCAGCAGCCGCGAGACGCTGCCGATCGAGTCGTCGGAGGGGTTGATGCCGATGACCGCGTCGCCCGAGCCGAACGAGAGCCCGTCGTAGATCGCCGCGCGGATGCCTTCGACGGAGTCGGTCTGGTGGTTGGGTTGCAGCCGAGACCCGAGCGTCCCTGGCAGCCCCATCGTGTTGTTGCAGTGGGTGACGTTGCGGATCTTCTTCGCCGCGAGCATGAGGTCGAGGTTGCTCATCAGCTTGGTGACGGCCGCGATCATCTCCGCGGTCATCCCGCCTGCCGCGTGCCGGATCATCTCGTTGGTGGTCGTGTCGGCGAGGATCCACTCGCGGAGGTCACCGACCGCCCATCCCTTGATCTGCCCGTATGCCGCCTCGTTCACCGCGTCATCGATGACCCGGGTGACCTCGTCCTGCTCATAGGGAACGGCGGGGTTGGCGCGCAGGGTCGCCAGGGTGACCTCGGCGAGGACGTGTTTCGCGGCCATCCGCTCGGCCGCGGACTGTGCGGCGATGCCCGCGAGGCGGTCGCCGGACTTCTCCTCGTTGGCCTTGGCCAGCAGGTCCTTGATGTCGCGGAACTCGTAACGGTGGCCGAAGAGAGTGGCCGTGAGCAGGCTGTCAGTCATAGAACACCAGGGTCTTGATCGAGAGCGGGACGGCCCGGCCGTCGAGCATCGGCAGGCCGATGTCGATGTAGTCACCCTCGCCGAGACCCACCTGGTCGATGACCAGCAGCGGGATGCCGGGAGCGAGGGAGTGGATGGTCTGCCCGAGGACCTGGGCGTAGTCCTGGGCCATGACAAGCACAAGCGGCAACTGGCTTCCACCGCCGCGAGCGTGGTGGGCGACGAGGTCGCGCGCGACTGCAGTGACGTGTTCGTAGCCGATCCCGGTGGGCATGTCGATGACGATGGCCGCGACCGCGTCGGGCTCGAGGTCCCAGCGGGCCAGCGCCGCATCGATCGACTGGGTGAGGGTGCTCGATCCCTCCCGATTGGGGTGGACGACGGGGACGTTGCGCAGCGGCAACAGGTCGCGGTCGGCCCAGATCGTCGAGCCGGACAGGGTGACGGTCTGGGCGGCCGCGCCCAGGACGGTCGCGCGGATCGTCTCGGGCGGACGGCGCACGGCCAGCCGGGCGATCCGTGCGTTGTCCCGCATGGCCGCCGCGAGCAACGGCCCGACATCCCCGTATGCCGCGATGTCGGCGAGGGCGGCATACGGCGCCTGGTCGTAGTAGCACGCACCCACTCCGCCGGTGAAGAAGACCGTCGTGGAGTTCTCGGTGTGCGCGAGGGGTGGGGTGATCGCGATGCCCGGCCCGACGGTCACCTCGCGCCCGGTGGCGAGATCGGCGAGGAGGTCGGCCATTGCATCGCAGAACTTCTGCAGGTCGGCGAGCGACGCCGTCTCGCCGTGGCGGATGCCGAGGTGCAGGTGAGCGATGAGAGCCGCGCCCGGTGGGGCGATCCGCACGACCCGGCCAGCGGGGTCGAGCTCGATGAGTCGACCGCCGACCGCCAAGGCGGCCGAGGACAGGTGGCGGCCGTTGCTTAACACGGCGGCGTTGGACGTGCCGCCGCCGACATCGATGGTGGTCACCTGGGAGTAGTGGTCGGCGGACCAGCGCGCGACGCCAGAGCCGCGCCCGGCGATCTGGGCCTCGGCGTTGGGGCCAGCGACGGTGACGACGAAGTCGCCGGCCGTGGCCGAGAGGGCGGTGAGGATGGCGTCGGCGTTGCTCGTGCGCGCGGTCTCACCGGTGATGATGACGGCTCCGGTCTCGATCGCGGAGCGGTCGATGCCCGCCAGGGCATAGTCGCGGGCCACGAGATCGGCGAGGGCGGCTGCGTCGACCTCGTCGGGGCTGCGCAGGGGCGTGCGGTGGACGTCGCTGCGAAAGACCACGGAGCGCTCGTCGACCTGGATCCGGGGCACCTGGCCGGGGCGCGCGACATCCTGCAGGGACAACTGCGAGAAGACCACCTGAGTGGTGGTCGTCCCGACATCGATCCCAACGCTGAGGACCTCGCGGCTGGCACGTGGCATGGGCTGAAGACGCGGCTTATGACTTGCGGAAGACGGTGGTTCCGTCCAGGTCCATGGAGTCGAGGATCCCGACGACGAGGGCGTCGCTGGCCTGCCCACTGGTGCGCTCGCCATGGCGGGCGGCGCTGCCTGTGGCGACCAGGACGAGCTCGCCCGTCCCGGCACCCACTCCGTCAGCCGCGACGAAGATGTCGCCCTTGGCCTTGCCCTTGGCGTCGGTGGGCTCGACGAGGAGCAACTTGAATCCGGTCAGGCTGGGGTCCTTGATCGTGCTGACCGCAGAGCCGCGGACACGAGCGATGAGCATCGGGCCTTCCCTTTCCTGCGCCGAATCTGCGCCGAGCCGACGGGGCAGCGACACTTCTGCCGGTTCGGTGACCGCGTTGCCCCCAGGTCTTCGGTCCCCACGCCGACTTGGCGCCTGCTGTGGTGACCAACGTAGGCGATAGCGCGCCGGAAGACGAGAGCGTCGCGCGAAACCCTGACTGGGGGGCCGTCCTGGCTGGTCCCGCCCGGACCGCCCGGTCCCGCCAGCCGATGACGGCGCCCATGACGGCGCGCCCGCTGTCGCTGGAGCGACAGTCATCGCGCCGCCATGCGCGCCGTCATGCGACACCGCGCCGAGACGCGTCGTCGAACTCGATGAAGCCTCAGCCACCCCGCTGGATTGAGCTCATCTTCTTGCCTCGAGCGACCTCGTCGACCAACAGATCGAGGTAGCGGATTTTCTGCATGAGCGGGTCCTCAATGTCTTGGACGCGGTGCCCGCAGATTGTCCCGGTGATGAGCGAGGCGTTGGGGTTGAACGCCGGAGCCTGTTCGAAGAACGTCGCCATGTCGACCTCGTCGGCGAGGACTGCGGCCAACCCGGTGGCGTCATAGCCGGTCAGCCAATGGATGACCTCGTCGACCTCCGCCTGAGTGTGGCCCTTGCGTTCGGCCTTGCGGACGTAGTGCGGATAGATGCTGGCGAAGCTCATCGTGAAGATCCGGTGTCCTGACACAGCCACGCCACCTCCTTTGGGTGGACGGCAGGCTAGCCGACCCAGCCGACCCAGCCGGGCCAGCCGCGCTATCGGCGCAGTGCCCGCGGTTGCTTCGGCCGGACTGCACGGCATACGGTGCCCGGTATGTCAGGGAGCATCGGGCTGGTGCAGGGGAAGCAGACCCAGGCCGCCAACCTCATCATCGACCGCCTGCCGACGATCGATCAGGCGATCCGCGGCATCGCCGACACCGTCAGCGCGGAGTCGGCGGGCTTCGCCGGCAACGCCGCCGCGGGCCTCACGACGGCCCTCGCCGACTGGCTCACCGCGGCTTCGGAGTTGCCCCAGATCCTCGCCCAGTATGCCGCGGCGCTCGCCGAGGTCGACCGGACCGCGGCCGCTGCCGACGCCAAAGGCGCAACCGTGTTGGGGGCCGCGCCGTCGGGCTCCGGCCTGAACATGGAGTGACGATGCCAGCCACCCTCGTTGTCACCTCAGCCAGTCTCGAAGCGATCGATGTCGCCCTGTCCACCGCTCACGAGTCGTTGGTCGAGGAGATCGGGCGGCTGCGCCGCGAGGTGGACAGTCTGCTCATCGGTTGGTCACCGGACACCGAGAGTCGACGGGCCCAGCTCGGGTTCGACACCCGGCTCGGCACCGGCGTCGAGGCCATGATGGCAGCGCTGGCCAAGATCCGGGCCACCCTGCAAACCGTTGCCGCGGATGCTCATGCCGCCGAGGTCCGCAACGTCGCCATACTCGACTGAACCACACCGCCATCAGGGGAGCCTTCGATGCCGTCCTACGACTTCGCCGTCGATCTCGAGGCGTTGGTGAAGGCCGCCCAGGCCACCGCCGACGCGGTGACCTCGGTCAAAGACCACGACATTTCCGACTTCGTGCCCGGCGAGGCAGCGCTAGGAAGCGCGGTCGTCTGGTCTGCGGTCGATGAGTTCCAGGAGCGTTGGGAGCGCGGCGTCAACGACATGGTCCGTGACATCGAGGAGTGTTCGGGCCGGATCGGCAAGGTAGCGCTCACCTACGCCGAGTTCGACCAAGGCGGCTATGAGTCGCTCAGCGCCCTCGGCAACGGCACGACGCCCCGGTTGCGACCTTGGGGCGGTGGATGAGCCTCGACTTCACGATCGCCGGTGACCCGGCGACGATCATCGCCAAGGCCGGTGAGCTTCGGGCCCGCGCCAGCACGTTCACCGTGGTCTCCCAAAGCCTCACGACCATCACGACCGGTGGGTGGACCGGACGCGCGGCCGAGCGTTTCCGCGACCGGTTCGAGGTCGAGCCCGTGCGGTGGGAGTATGCCGCCTCCGGCTTCTTCGGGGCATCGAACGCTCTCGTGGCCTATGCCCAGGCCCTGCAGTCCGCCCAGAGCCAGGCCGCTGCCGCCCGCCAGGAACACGCCCGAGGTGAGGCTGAGACGGTCCGGGGGCGAACGGCATACGACCAGGACGTGGCCCAGGCCCGCCAGCGGAAGGCCGAGTGGGAGGCCGCGAACGGCGAGGGAACCTACACGCTCACCATCGAACCGTTCCACGACAGCGGGGCGCCGATCCGGTCGGCGGCGGTGAGTTCGCTCGCCTCGGCGCGGGCGGCGTTGGAGACGGCCGAACACGAGTGCGCTCGGCTCGTGCGGGCAGCGTGCGACCACGCACCGGCATCCCGCAACTGGCTGGAGACAGGGTTGGCCTTCATCGGCGGCGTGCTGCTGGGTGCCGGAGAAGCGGTGTGGGAGTTGGGCAGCATGCTCAACCATCTGCAGTTCGGGCCGCTCTATGACCTGATCGACCTGGCGAGCGGCAATCTCACCCCCGAAGAGCTGGCCGCCAAGAACCAGCTGAAGATCGAGCAGGCCCAGGCGATGTGGAACGCGCTCAAGGCCGACCCGCTCGGTTTCGGCAAGGAGGTCGGCAAGGCGGTCCTGGACTGGGACACCTGGGCCGACGACCCGGCCCGGGCGCTCGGTCACCTGGTCCCGGATGCGATTGTCGCCGTAGCCACCGGTGGGGCGGCGACGGCGGCCACCCGCGGTGGGCGGGCCTTGCAGCGGACCCTCATGGTGCTCAAGGACCTCTCCGGATACGACCTGCTCGAGGCAGGGGTCCGGGGCGCCGTCCGGGTCGGCGACGACCTGACCGCCTACCTCGATGATCTCAACGCCGGTCGGGTGGTCGACAGCCTCGTTGATCGGCTCGATCCCCGGTATCTGCGCCCGACCCCCACCGACACCCGGCTCCTCAACGACGCCCTGGCCGGCAACATCGACGACATCGGGGCATGGCTGGACCGGGTCAACCCTCGGTATGCCGACGGTGCTGATTGGCAGTACAACTGCGGCCCCTGCTCGCGAGCTTTCGCCGACACCTTCCAAGGGGTCGAGACCCGGGTGGCGCCCGGCGACATCATGCGGGGGGAGTCGTGGGAGATGCACGACTGGGCTGGCGTGACGCCGACGACACTTCGCGCGCCGGATCCGGCCCAGCTCGGCCAGTTCACGCAGGATGCTTACGACAAGGTGGCCCAGGCTGCCGCAAGCCTTCCGGACGGCTCAACCCTGGTCGTCGGCGTCGATTGGCCGTCTCGTGGTGGGCACTGGTTCAATGCAGTCGTCGATGGCGGCCAGTTGCGCTGGGTGGATGCGCAGTCGGGCCTGATCCACGATTGGCCTCCCTCTTACGGCAGGGATATCGCGGCGATCGACGTTATCCAACGACGGAGTGGGTCAGATCCATGGCAGGAGTTGGTCCTCAAGTGAACGAGTCCGATGTCCTCGAGTTGCTCCGGGCCGTCGAAGCCCAGGACGGCCGACCGCCCGGTCACTGGCTGATCACTCCGGTCGATGACCTCGGCTGGGCGTGTGGCCTGGTCGGGGTCCGGGCGAACGTGGGGTATGCCGTGACGCCCAACGGCAGGATCGGGTCGTTCATGATGTCGACGACCAGTGACCGGGACGCGCTCGCGAGGCTCGCGGCGCTGCCGGAGCCGGGGCGGACCCGGATCAAGGACCGGGAGGCGGCCCAGTCTCTGCTCGAGTCAGCGTTGGTGCGGATGATGGACCCAGTGCCTAGGCAGTGGCGCGAGGTCGAGGTCGGCGATCTCGGCTGGTTGTTCGCAACTGCGGGCCCGGACACGGCTCTGAGGTTCGTGGTCACCCGGTTGGGACAGGTCGCGGTGTGTCCCAGCGATGACCTGACCGGTGAGGAGACGATGCGGGCCCTGATCGAGCGGGCCAGAACCCGGATTCCCGTCGCGCAGTTGACTCCCTAGTCACAGGCAGAGTTGACTCGATCCAGGGCAGGAGTTGGTCTTACGTGAACGAGTCCGATGTTCTTGAGCTACTGCGGGCCGTCGAGGCCCAGGACGGCCGACCGGACCGCGAGTGGGCCATCAGGAAAGTGGACGACCTCGGCTGGGCATGCGCCGCGATCGGGGTGCGCTCCAACGGCGCGTATGCCGTGACGCCCACTGGTCGGATCGGTTCCTATGTCATCTCGATGACTCGCGACCGGGACGCACTCGCGAGGCTCGCGGCGCTGCCGGAGCCGGGGCGGACCCGGATCGAGGACCGGGAGGCGGCCCAGTCTCTGCTCGAGTCGGCATTGGTGCGCATGATGGACCCGGTGCCTAGGCAGTGGCGCGAGGTCGAGGTCGGCGATCTCGGCTGGTTGTTCGCAACTGCGGGCCTGGACACGGCTCTGAGGTTCGTGGTCACCCGGTTGGGACAGGTCGCGGTGTGTCCCAGCGATGACCTGACCGGTGAGGAGACGATGCTGGCCCTGATCGAGCGGGCCACCACCCGGATTCCCGTTGCGCAACTGAGCCCTTAGTCGACTCGAGGGCGAGCCGGCCCGTTGGACAACCGTGTGGACGGCATACCTCGGCCCTCCGATCGGGCGAAAGGTGCGGAATCGACTAGTCTGACGAACCTGACATATGCAGCAAGGGGAGGCCGATGTCTGGATTCATGAGTGTGCCAGCCGAGCTTCGGGCGGCGGCAGGTCGCGTAGACGAGTTGGCGACCGACGTGGCGCGCGCCGACCTTGGCGTGGCGTTGGCGGACACGGCCCGCGCAGTCCCGGGAGGTCAGGCCGCACCCGTCGTGAGTTCCTTGACCAGCGAGGCCGGGGCTTGGATGCGTCGGTGGGTGGCCTGGGCACATGACCTGGGAGACGCCATGCAGCAGGTTGCCGCGTCGCTCGAAGCGGTCGACGCGGCCGCCGAACGCCGTTTTCGCGGAAAAGCCATGCCGCAATGACGGGCCTGACGATCGGCGAGATCCGGCTGTGGCGCAGCGCTCTGCTCGGTGATGCCGGTCAGTCCATGACTCGGATCCTCGCGACAATCGACGCAGCGAGCGAGGACCTGGCGAAGAAGGGCGTCCCCGCCTCCTGGAGCGGTGATGTGTCGATAGCGGCGCGCCGCGCGCGCGACGATCTGGTGAGCGACCTGGAGGATTGCCAGGGCATCCTCACCGTCCTTCGCCGGGCGTTCTTCGACGCCGAGGCAGGTGTCGGTGGCGTCGAACGAGCGTTGGCCCGGGCTCAGGACCGAGCGGCGGCGTTGGACTTCGCGATCTCGGACGACGGCAGCGTCCACGACGTCGCCTCAGCGGCCACCTTTGACACCGCGGCGGCCGCCGAGGCACACCGGCGCGCCAGAGTTCGGCTGATGGACACAGTCCTCGATGACCTCGACGACGTCCGGCGTCAGGCGGCCGCTGTCGACGACGCGTTAGCGAAAGCGCTGACCTCGGCCCTCGCGCGAGTGGGCGAGGAGGGCGCAACCGGGCCCTACGGTCAGGTGTCCCCGGAGGTCCGGGTGCGCTGGGCCAGCATGACTGACGCGCAGCGTCGCGCGGCCCTGCAACAGATGGCGAACGAACTTGCCGCTCGCTACGGCCTGCCCGCGACATCGATCACCTTCGAGGACCTGCCGGACGATATGGGCAACTACCTCGGCTACTGGAGTGAATCCGAGCGCAAACTCGTCATCGACATCGACGACGTGGCCGACCCGGTCAAAGCCATCAACACGGTGGCGCACGAGATGCGCCACGCCGGTCAGCACGAAATGGCCCGTGATGCTGACCCCGGCATTTTCGTCGAGGTGCTCGTCGGGTTAGGTGTCATCGCCGACCCGTTCGACCATCCTGGGGTGACCGAGGAGCAGGCCCGCGCGTGGGCGGACAACTTCGCCCACTATGTCCGGCCCGAGGACGACTTCCAGGGTTACCTCGACCAACCGGTCGAGAAGGACGCCCGAGCGTCCGGCAAGGAGTTCGTTGACGGGCTGACTCCTGAACAACTCGCGGAGTATGTTCGCAACGCTTCAGCCACGGCACCTGCGCCGTCGGCGCAGCCATCTGCACCAACGCCGACGTCGGCGCCGCTCCCGTCGCCGGTGCCGACGCCGCTCCCGTCGCCGTCACCGGTGCCGTCGCCGTCGCCGGGGCCGTCGCCGGTGCCGGCTCGGTCGGCGACAGGATCGTGAGGACCGTATGGAACCGACCGAGCGCCCCGGTGGTCGAACCGGTGTCGACGACCAAGGGACGATTGCGATGACCCTGCCCGAACTCACCCTCCGCTATCTCGCCGACCCCGACCCAAGGACCTTGCGGAAGCTCCGAGAGCACGTGCGGGCAGCCCCCTCCTTTGATCGGTATGCCGTCATCCCGACTCCGAGTCAGCGGATCACCGCAGACGAAGCGCTCCAGGTCGTCACCGACATCGTCGACAGGATGCCGGGCTGGTTCCTCAGCCCCCGAGCCCATGCGGGACTCGCGGCTGCCTATGCGGAATTGGGCGAGAACGAACGAGCCGAGCAGGAGTCCGTATTGACCCGGTTGGCGGTGAGCAGTGTGCTCAGCAGCGGGGCAGGCACGGCCGAGCAGCCGTGGATCGTCTTGCGGGTCGCCGACGAATACGACGTCCTGGCGGCGTTGGGCTGCTCATCCACCCGCCAGGAACTCGTGACTTTGGAGGGTCGAACCCTGGATCGGCATTCCTGCGACGATGGACAAGAGCGCTGGTTCGACGTCAGCCCTGATGAACCCCCATCCGAGACGGCGTCTTCGCCCCAGGTGGTGGGTTCATGACGGCATACGGCAGGGTGTTCGTCGCGGCACGCGTCACCGTCGCGGTCGTCGCCGCGACCGCGCTGGCCGGGTGTGGCTCGACGGGTACGGGGGGCGGAAGCACAGGGGCGCCATCGCCGTCCGCGCCGGTGGCGGGAAACGTTATCCGCGATCCCGAGGCGAGGGTGAGCGACTGGTCGCTGGCGGTGAGCCCGGACGGGACTCGGGTGGCAGCACCCTGCAGCTCCGGACTGTGCGTGTGGGACACGGCGAGCGGGAAGCTGGCGACGACGCTGACCGGCCGCACGGCTGTGGCCTGGAGCCCGGACGGCTCGCTGCTTGCCACCGAAGGCCCGTCCGCGGGCCAAGGGAACGCGGTCACGGTTCGGTTGCTCTCGGCCACCGATGGGCGCGTCGTCCGCGACTTGGTGGGCCACCAGGCTCCGGACACGACCGACGCCCGGCTGGGGCTGACCGCCCTGTCCTTCAGCCGAGACGGGTCGGTGCTGGCCAGCGCAGCACACGACGGCACGGTCCGGCTCTGGTCGGTCGGTGATGGGGCAGCGATGCAGGTGCTCACGGTCGGGGCGGCCCGGCCGACGGCGGTGGCATTCAGCCCCGACGGCAGTCGGCTGGCGGTTGCTAGCGTCCAGGCGCCGGTCAGTGTCTGGGACGTCAAGACGGGTGCCAAGACGGCGACGTTGTCCAGCAGCCCGCCGCAGTCCTACGGCGTCGCGTTCAGCGCAGACGGTCTTCGGCTGGCGACCGCGACCCGTGATCCCGAGCATGTCGTGCGCGTCGTCGACGCTGTGACAGGCGAGGTGCGGGCCACCTTCCCCGGGACGCCTGCGGCTCACGCGGTGGCGTTCCGTCCGGGTGCCGACGTGGTCGCGTTCACGGATCCGGTCGCACGCGTTGTGATCGTGTGGCCGGTGTCCGCAGGAGCGGCCCGCACCCTGACCGGACATACGGACGGCCCGCACGCGCTTGCGTTCTCCCCGGACGGGAAGGCCCTCTATTCCGCGAGCGCGCGCGACGGCATACTCCGCTGGGACGCGGACACCGCCACGCTGGTGGCCCGCTTCGAGCGACCCCCAGCGGGCTAACGCCACCGGGCCGGGCGGCGGTCAGCTGGCGACGGGGTGGGCCTGGGCCCACGCGGTGTAGCCGCCGAGGATGTCCGATACGTCGGCAAAACCGTTGGCGCGCAACAGGCTTGCCCCGACGCTGGAGCGCCAGGCCCCGGCGCAGTAGAGGATGACCGGCGCGGTCGGGTCGAGCTCGGCTAGCCGCCGCGGCAGCTTCGGGAGCGGGATGAGCCGGGCGCCGGGGATCGTGCCGCCGGAGGTCTCGCCAGGGTTGCGGATGTCGACGAGTTGCACGTCGGCGCGCGCCACGGCGGCCGCCGCTTGGCTCACGGTGAGCCGGCTGGCGTGCTGGACCTCGTGCTCGTGAGCGAGCAGATAGGCCTCGGGATTGGCGATGTAGCCGACCGCGTGGTCGAAACCGATCCGCGCCAGCCGCATCGCGACCTCCTGCTCCTGACCCTCGGGCGCCATGATGACGATCCGCTGGTCGGGCCGGAACACCATGCCCGCCGTCTCGGACAGTCGCCCGTCAGCCGGGACGCTGACCGCTCCGCGCAGGTGGCCGGCGGTGAAGGCGATGGCGTCGCGCGCGTCATGCACGATGGCTCCGTCGGCCAGTGCTGCCGCGACGGCCGCGTCGTCGAGCGCGGGGATCGCGGCGGTGAGGCTACGGGTGTCGCGCTCCTGCTTGTTGAGGGTCGCGTTGAAGAGGAAGTATGCCGGTGCGCTCGGCTGCCCCTCGGTGACGACCGCGACGAACTCCTCCTCGGTCATCGGCTGGCAGGCGTAGTTGAGCGCGCGCTGGGCCCCGATCGTCGACTGCTTCTCGGTCGAAAGGTTCTTGCCGCATGCCGAGCCGGCGCCGTGGGCCGGGAAGACCCGGACGGCGTCGGGCAGGCCCATGAGCTTGCGTTGCACCGAGTCGTAGAGCATG
>WBZS01000936.1_pt1 | contig 27459 bp, 18 predicted proteins | sample 5204201 | NCBI WGS metagenome assembly WBZS01 (sample SAMN12344357, study PRJNA552823) | activated sludge metagenome | biome: Activated sludge suspended growth; feature: Nitrification reactor; material: Wastewater; isolation source: activated sludge from nitrification reactor of wastewater... | reverse complement strand
TCCTTGTGGGCCTTGCGGGTGCGGCCTTCCTGCTGGCCCCACGGGCTCACCGGGTGACGCCCACCGGAGGTCTTGCCCTCACCACCACCGTGCGGGTGGTCGATCGGGTTCATGGCCACGCCACGCACCGTCGGGCGCTTGCCCTTCCAGCGCATGCGGCCGGCCTTGCCCCAGTTGATGTTGCTCTGCTCGGCGTTGCCGACCTCACCGACCGTCGCGCGGCAGCGGGCGTCGACGTTGCGGATCTCGCCGGACGGCATACGCAATTGGGCGAAGGCACCATCCTTCGCGACGAGCTGGACGCGTGCGCCGGCCGAACGGGCGATCTTCGCGCCGCCTCCTGGCTTGATCTCGATGGCGTGGATGACCGTACCGGTCGGGATGTTGCGCAGCGGCAGCGCGTTGCCGGGCTTGATGTCGGCGGACGGGCCGCTCTCGATCGTGTCACCCTGCTTGAGCTTGTTCGGCGCGAGGATGTAGCGCTTCTCGCCGTCGGCGAAGTGCAGCAGCGCGATCCGGGCCGTGCGGTTGGGGTCGTACTCGATGTGAGCGACCGTCGCCGGCACACCGTCCTTGTCGTGGCGGCGGAAGTCGATCAGCCGGTAGGCGCGCTTGTGACCGCCACCGATGTGCCGGGTGGTGATCCGGCCGGCGTTGTTGCGACCGCCGGTCTTGGCGATCGGCCGGACGAGCGACTTCTCCGGGGTCGACCGCGTCACCTCGACGAAGTCGGCGACCGACGAACCCCGGCGCCCGGGGGTCGTGGGCTTGAACTTGCGGATACCCATGTGTGTTCCTCAGATCCCTACGTCACTCGGCCGTCAGGAAACGCTGCCGAAGATGTCGATCGAACCCTCGCGGAGGGAGACGATCGCTCGTTTGGTGTCCTTGCGCTTGCCGATCCCGAACCGGGTGCGACGGGTCTTGCCCGTGCGGTTGAGCGTGTGGACCTTGTCGACTTTGACGCCGAAGACCTTCTCGACGGCGATCTTGATCTCGGTCTTGTTCGCGCGGGGGTCCACGACGAAGGTGTACTTACCCTCGTCGAGCAGCCCGTAGGACTTCTCGGAGACGACCGGAGCGATCAGGATGTCGCGCGGATTCTTCTCATGGATGCTCACTTGGCGTCCTCCCCATCCTTGGCCGCGGCCTTGGCCCGGCTCCCCGCCTTCTTGAAGCCAGCAGCCTCCGCGTCGGCCGAGGACTTGAACCAGAACTCGGCGACCGTCGCGTCGTACCACCGGCCGTCCGGCTCGTGGTAAAGACCTGAGTCGGCGTTGCCCTTGACCGAGTAACCCTCGGGTGCGGAACCGTCCTCAAGCGGCGCGGCGGCACCCGCCGGCAGCTGCGCCGGGGCGTCGGCTGAAGCCTCAGCGACGACCTCGGCGGCCTTGGCCGCCTTGGTGGCCTTCGGCGCGGGGGCGGCATCGGCAGCCTCCACGAGCGTTGCGGCTTTCTCCGCCTTGGCCGGCTTCTCAGCCTTCTCGACCTTCTCGGCCTTCGCCGGGGCGACAGGAGCGGCTGCGGCGACCGGAGCCGAAGAGGACGCGGTGAACGTCGCCAGCGCACCGGCGGTGAAGACCACGTCGTCGGCGCACAGGACGTCGTAGGTGTTGAGCTGGTCAACAGCCAGGACGTGGACCGAGTCGAGGTTTCGCACGCTCTTGAGCCCGACCTGGTCGCCACGCTCGAGCACGACGAGGAACTTCGTCCGGTCGGTGAGCCCGGCGAGCACCGCCGCGGCCGCCGACGTCGACGGCGTGTCGCCGGAGACGATGGCGTCCAGGACGTGCACCCGGCCGTTGCGGGCCCGGTCGGAGAGGGCACCGCGCAGCGCGGCGGCCTTCATCTTCTTCGGGGTCCGCTGCGAATAGTCACGCGGCTGCGGGCCGTGGACGACGCCACCGCCGGCGAACTGCGGCGCACGGGTCGAGCCCTGACGGGCCCGGCCGGTGCCCTTCTGGCGGTAGGGCTTCTTGCCACCACCGGAGACCAGGCCCCGGGTCTTGGTGGCGTGGGTCCCCTGCCGGGCGGCCGCGAGCTGGGCCGCGACGACCTGGTGGATCAGCGGGACGTTGACCTGGACATCGAAGATGTCAGCAGGAAGCGCAGTGGTGGTCCCCATGATGGTCAGGCCCCCTTCGACGCCGAGCGAACGAGGACGATCGCACCGCGGGGACCGGGAACGGCACCCTTGATGAGCAGCAGGCCCTTGTCGGCGTCGACGGCCTGGATCGCGAGGTTCTGGGTGGTCTGGCGCACGCCGCCCATCCGGCCGGCCATCCGCTGGCCTTTGAAGACGCGACCTGGGGTGGCGCAGGCGCCAATCGAACCAGGCTTGCGGTGGTTGCGGTGGGCACCGTGCGAGGAGGAGACCCCCGCGAAGCCGTGTCGCTTCATGACGCCCGCAAAGCCCTTGCCCTTGGTCGTCGCCGTGGCGTCGACCAGCTGACCGGCCTCGAACGTGGAGACGGTGATCTCCTGGCCGAGGGTGTAGTCGGCGGCGTCGGCGGTCCGCAGTTCCACTAGGTGGCGACGCGGGGTGACCCCGGCGCGCTCGAAGTGGCCCTTCATCGGCTTGTTGACCTTGCGCGGGTCGATCTCGCCATAGCCGAGTTGGACGGCGGCATACCCTTCCGCGTCGCTGCGGACATGGGTGACCACGTTGGGCCCGACCTTGATAACGGTGACGGGGACCAGCCGGTTGTCGGCGTCCCACACCTGAGTCATGCCGAGCTTCTCGCCCAGCACACCCTTCACTGTGCGTGTCGTCGCGTTGCTCATCGTGATGTCCTCAGAGCTTGATCTCGATATTGACGTCCGCCGGCAGATCGAGACGCATCAGCGAGTCGACGGCCTTGGGCGTCGGGTCGATGATGTCGATGAGACGCTTGTGCGTCCGCATCTCGAAGTGCTCACGGGAGTCTTTGTATTTGTGGGGCGACCGGATCACGACGAAGACGTTCTTCTCCGTCGGCAGCGGCACCGGGCCGACGACCGTGGCACCCGCGCGGGTCACCGTGTCGACAATCTTGCGTGCCGAACTGTCGATGACCTCGTGGTCGTAGGACTTCAAGCGGATGCGGATCTTCTGTCCCGCCATCGTCGTACCGTCTCTCTTCTCGCCAACACCTGCCCTGTTTGGCCCGTGGCGGTCTTCCGACCCCCGCGGTCGGGCGTGTCGCGCCCGCTTCGCGGCCCGAGCCCGGGCACTTGGGTGCCCCGAACGATCGGGTGTCGTCTGACCGGCCGTGACCGGCGCCTGCGCTTCCCTCGGGCCACCAATAGTGTCCACTGCCGACACTGACCCGTAGATCGAGCGTCCGGCCGAGAGGCGGCGGTGTCGACCCTGGTTCCACCCAGGGCACGACGCCGCGCGTCAGGCAACCGGTCTAGTGTGCCAGACGCGCCACTGACCAGCCAAATCGCGGGCGCCCCACGCCCCATGGTGTATGCCGTCCGCCCACCACCCCTCCCGGGTCCCCTCCGGATCAGAGCGGCATACCGGCGCTTTCCTGTGTCCCGACGACCGGTCGGGGAGGGCGTCGCAGGGTCGTCACCGCCACTCCCGCGACGAGCAGGGCGCCCCCGAGCAGCGCGAGGATGCTCGGGCGCTCCCCGCGGAACACCAGCGCCGCCGACATGCCGACGACGGGCACGAGCAGCGAGTAGGGGGCGACCTCCGCGGCCCGGTGCCGACCCAGCAGGGAGTTCCACACCCCGTAGCCGAACAGGGACGCCAACAGGGCCGTGTATGCCGTGGACACCAGGCTGGGCAGCGAGAGGTGGGTCAGCGCCTGCCACACCGCCACCGGGCCGTCGATGAGCAGCGCGAGGGCGAAGATGGGGACCGGGACGACGAGCCCCGACCAGACGGTGAGCGAGAGCCCGCTGACGCCCGGCAGGCGTCGCACCGCGATGTTTCCTCCGGCCCAGGACGCGGCCGCCCCGACACACAGGGCCAGGGCCCCCAAGGGCACCGACCCACCCCGCCCCAGAGCGACGATGGCCAAGCCAAGCAGACCGAGCCCGACCCCCGCGAGCTGGCGCCGCCCCGGGATCTCGCGCAGGACCACCGCGGCAAAGACCACGGTGAACGCCGCCTGGATCTGTAGGACGAGGGAGGCCAGGCCGGGCGGCATACCAGCCGCTAGGGAGCTGTAGAGCAGACCGAACTGGCCGACGCTGAGCAGCAGCCCCACGATGGCGATGTCCTGCCAGCGCCCGGTGGGCCTGGGCACGAAGAACACCGCGGGAAGCACAACGAGGACGAAGCGCATCGTCACGAAGACCAGCGGCGGGACGCCGGGCAGACCCCAGTCGATGACGACGAAGTTCAGGCCCCAGACGGTGACCACGGCAAGAGCGAGCAGGCGGTCACGGGTAGTCACCGGGCTACTCTCCCAGCCCGCACTGTCGCAAACCTGTCAGGTTGGGGCCGAACTGTCAGCCCACGGGGACGAGGAAGGCGGCGAGGGTCGCGGCATACATGGCCTGGTCGGGGACCCCCGCGAGCTCGCGAATGCTATGCATCGACAGCATGGGCGCGCCGAGGTCGACCGTCGTGACCCCGACCTGGCCGGCGGTGATCGGGCCGATGGTCGAGCCGCACGGCAGGTCGCTGCGCGTGACGAAGACCTGCAGCGGCACGCCCGCCTGGTCGGCGGCCAGTCGGATCGCTGCGGCGCCAACCGCGTCCGTCGCGTAGCGCAGTTCGGTGTTGACCTTGAGCACCGGCCCGCCGTTCACCGCCACACGGTGGCTCGGCTCGTGCAGCTCGGCGTAGTTGGGGTGGGTCGCATGGGCCATGTCGGCCGACGCGACGATGGTTCCGGCCAGGGCGCGCCACAACTCGTCACGTCCGCCGCCCGCCGCCAGGACAACCCGCTCCAAGACGCTCGGCAGCAGGGGGGAGGCTGCGCCCCGCTCGCTGCGGCTGCCGACCTCCTCGTGGTCGAACAAGACGACGACCGGCCGGTATGCCGTGTGCTCACCCGAAGCGGCGACGTGGACGATGGCGCGCAGGGCGGCATACGTGCTCGCGAGGTTGTCCAGCCGCGGCGAGGCGATGAGCTCGCGCTGGCGCCCGATCCGCGCGGGCGGCTGGGTGTCGTGCAGCATGGCGTCCCACGCGAGTACGTCACCAGGGTCGGCGGCCACCTGCGCAGCGAGGTATGCCGCTACGCTCACCGGCCGCTCCCCCACTCCCCAGAGGGGAACCAGGTGCTGCTGAGGGTTGAGGACCAGTCCGCGTTCGTTGACTCCGCGGTCGAGGTGGACCGCGAGCTGGGCGACCCGAAGGAGCGGGGCATGGTCGTGGAAGAGCCTCGTGGCGATGCCAGTCGGGGTCGAGGCATCGCGCACTGCGACCCGACCGGCCAGGCCGAGATCCCGATCAAGCCAGGAGTTGAGCAGCAGGCCTCCGTAGGGCTCGACGGCCAGCATCTGCCAGCCGGCCTTGACCAGATCGGGTTGGGGCTTGACCCGCAGGTTCGGCGAGTCGGTGTGGGTGCCGACGACCCGGAATGGTGCGGTGGACGGCATACCGGCGGGCTCGATCCAAGCCACGAGGGCACCGGCGCGGGCGAGGTAATAGCCGCCCGGGGCCGTCGGGAAGGACTGTTGGTCGTCGACGGCGGTGAAGCCGGCCGTGTCGAGCATTGCAGCGGCGGTCGCGACCGCGTGGAACGGGGTCGGTGAGGCGCTGACGAAGTCGATCAGGCCCTGGGCCGTGGAATCGGGGTCGAAGGCGGTGGGTCGGCGCACTCCTGGACCCTACCGGCGCTGCCGGTCAGCACCTCACGTGGTTGTGTCCGACTTTGGCCGCCATGGCGGCCAATCTCGTGGGGGGTGGCCAGATCTCACCGCCATCGGCTGATATGAGCGCCATGGCGGCCAAACTGAGAGGGCCCCGCCGGATTGGGTGGAGTGGGGACGGAGCCCGGGGAAGCGCGCGGGACGCCGATGGGCCCCAGCCTGGCGGCTGGGGCCCATCGCAGGGACTGCGTGTCGCGCAGGGCGACGTCAGATCACTTGTTGACCTTGATGACCTTGCCGGAGCCGACCGTGCGGCCACCCTCACGGATGGAGAACGGCTGGCCGTCGTCCATGGCGATGGGCTGGATCAGCGTGACGGACATCTCGGTGTTGTCGCCAGGCATGACCATGTCGGTGCCCTCGGGGAGCTTGACGACGCCGGTCACATCCGTGGTGCGGAAGTAGAACTGCGGACGGTAGTTGTCGTAGAACGGCGTGTGCCGGCCACCTTCGTCCTTGGACAGGATGTAGACCTGCGCCTCGAACTCGGTGTGCGGGGTCATCGTGCCGGGCTTGATGACGACCTGGCCGCGCTCGACGTCCTCACGCTTGACACCACGAAGCAGCAGCCCGACGTTCTCGCCGGCCCGGGCCTCATCGAGCAGCTTGCGGAACATCTCCACGCCGGTGACGGTCGACTTCGTCGACTTCTCGTGGATGCCAACGATCTCGACCTCTTCGTTGACCTTGAGAATGCCGCGCTCCACGCGGCCGGTGACAACGGTGCCACGGCCTGTGATGGTGAAGACGTCCTCAATGGGCATGAGGAACGGCTTGTCCGTGGCCCGCTCGGGCTCCGGGATGTACTCGTCGACGGCGTCCATGAGGGCCTGGACGGACTTGGACCACTCCGGGTCACCCTCAAGGGCCTTGAGCGCCGAAACGCGCACGACCGGGAGGTCGTCGCCCGGGAAGTCGTAAGAGGACAGCAGCTCGCGGACCTCCATCTCGACCAGCTCGAGGATCTCCTCGTCGTCGACCATGTCGGTCTTGTTGAGGGCCACGACGACGTAGGGGACGCCGACCTGGCGGGCCAGGAGGACGTGCTCCTTGGTCTGGGGCATCGGGCCGTCGGTTGCCGCGACGACGAGGATGGCGCCGTCCATCTGAGCCGCACCGGTGATCATGTTCTTGATGTAGTCGGCGTGCCCGGGGCAGTCGACGTGTGCGTAGTGCCGGTGCTCGGTCTGGTACTCGACGTGTGCGATCGAGATGGTGATACCGCGCTGCCGCTCTTCAGGCGCCTTGTCGATCTGGTCGAACGGCGTGAAGGGGTTCAGGTCCGGGTACTTGTCGTGCAGAACCTTGGTGATCGCAGCAGTCAGCGTCGTCTTCCCGTGGTCAATGTGACCGATGGTGCCGATGTTGACGTGCGGCTTGGTCCGCTCGAACTTTGCCTTCGCCACTGGGGTCCTCCTAGGACTCTCTTGGTGTTACGCCGGACGACCTACGGGCAGGACGTGGCGCTTGCTTGATTGGGTTTGGTGGCAAGCCTACGGGAGTCTACCCGTCTCACTCACCACGGGTCTTCTTGACGATCTCGTCTGCGACGTTCCGGGGGACTTCGGCGTACGAGTCGAACTGCATGGAGTAGTTGGCCCGGCCCTGGGTCTTGGACCGCAGGTCCCCGACGTAGCCGAACATCTCCGACAACGGGACGAGCGCCCGGACGACCTTGGCGCCAGCAGCGTCCTCCATCGCCTGGATGTGCCCACGCCGGGAGTTGATGTCGCCGATGACGTCGCCCATGTATTCCTCGGGTGTGCGCACCTCGACGGCCATCACTGGCTCCAACAACACCGGGTCGGCCTTTCGGACCGCTTCCTTGAGGACCATCGACCCGGCGATCTTGAAGGCCATCTCGGAGGAGTCGACATCGTGCGCCGCCCCATCGATGAGGGTGGCCTTAATCCCGACGAGCGGATAACCGGCCAGCACCCCATATTGCATGGCGTCCTGGATGCCGGCATCGACCGACGGGATGTACTCCTTGGGCACGCGACCACCGGTCACCGCGTTTTCGAATTCGTACATCGACCCCTCGGCGGTGTCCAGGGGCTCGATCGAGACCTGGACCTTGGCGTACTGACCCGACCCACCGGTTTGCTTCTTGTGGGTGTAGTCGTACTTGAGCACCGACTTGCGGATGGTCTCGCGGTAGGCCACCTGGGGCTTGCCCACGTTGGCCTCGACCTTGAACTCCCGTCGCATCCGGTCGACGAGGATGTCCAGGTGGAGTTCGCCCATCCCCTTAATGATGGTCTGGCCGGTCTCCTGGTCCTGCTCCACCTGGAAGGTTGGGTCTTCTTCGGCCAGCTTCTGGATCGCGACGCCGAGCTTCTCCTGGTCACCCTTGGTCTTGGGCTCGATCGCGACGCTGATGACCGGCGCCGGGAACGTCATCGACTCCAGGACGATCTGGTTGGCCGGGTCGCACAGGGTGTCGCCGGTCGTCGTCTCCTTGAGACCGATGAACGCGTAGATGTGTCCCGCCGACGCCTTGTCGACCGGGTTCTCCTTGTTGGAGTGCATCTGGAAAAGCTTGCCGACGCGCTCCTTCTTGCCCTTGGTCGAGTTGATGACCTGGGCGCCGGACGGCACCTCGCCCGAGTAGACCCGGACATAGGTGAGCTTGCCGAAGAACGGGTGCACAGCGATCTTGAACGCCAGCGCCGAGAACGGCTCCGAGCTGCTGGGAGCCCGGGTGATCTCAGCCTCCTCGTCGTTGGGCTTGTGGCCGATCATCGGGGGGACGTCCAGCGGCGAGGGCAGGTAGTCGACGACCGCGTCGAGCATCGGCTGCACACCCTTGTTCTTGAACGCGGTGCCGCAGATGACCGGGTTGATCTCACCGGCGATGGTGAGTTTGCGGATGCCGGCCTTGAGCTCATCGATGGTGAGCTCCTCACCCTCGAGATACTTCTCCATGAGGGTGTCGTCGGACTCGGCGACCAGCTCCACCAGCTCGTGGCGATAGGTCTCGGCCTGCTCCTGCAGGTCGGCCGGGATGTCCTCGACGGTGTAGTCCTCGCCCTTCTGGGTCTCGCCGCGCCACATCAGCGCCTTCATCCGCAGCAGGTCGACGACGCCCGAAAAGGCGCTCTCCTGGCCGATCGGCAACTGCAGGACCAGAGGCTTGGCACCGAGCCGATCCACCATCGTCTTGACAGTGAAGTAGAAGTCCGCGCCCAGCTTGTCCATCTTGTTGACGAAGCAGATCCGCGGGACGCCGTACTTGTCGGCCTGACGCCACACCGTCTCGGACTGCGGCTCCACACCTTCCTTGGCGTCGAACACCGCGCACGCACCGTCGAGCACACGCAGCGAGCGCTCCACCTCGACGGTGAAGTCGACGTGGCCAGGTGTGTCGATGATGTTGATCTGGTGGTTCTTCCAGAACGTCGTCGTCGCCGCCGACGTGATGGTGATGCCGCGCTCCTGCTCCTGCTCCATCCAGTCCATCGTGGCAGCGCCGTCGTGGACCTCACCGATCTTGTAGGTGATGCCGGTGTAGAAGAGGATGCGCTCGGTCGTCGTCGTCTTGCCGGCGTCGATGTGCGCCATGATGCCGATGTTGCGGACCTTCGTGAGGTCGGTCAGGACATCTTGTGCCACGTCAGTGCTCTCGTCTCAGAATCAGGGTTCAGGTCATCATTGGGGCAGGTCGCGGGCGGCTCGTGCGGCGGCCCCGCAAGCAGTGGTATGCCGCGTGCGCGAGGTGCGTGGGCGGCATACCACTGCCGCGGTGGTCACCAGCGGTAGTGGGCGAAGGCCCGGTTGCTCTCGGCCATCTTGTGGGTGTCCTCGCGACGCTTCACCGCGGCACCGAGACCGTTCGACGCGTCGAGCAGCTCGTTCATCAGCCGGTCGGTCATCGTCTTCTCGCGCCGCTGGCGGGAATAGCCCACCAGCCAGCGCAGAGCCAGGGTGGTGGACCGGCCAGGCTTGACCTCGACGGGCACCTGGTAGGTCGCGCCACCGACCCGGCGGGACTTGACCTCGACAGCCGGCTTGATGTTGTCCAGCGCGCGCTTGAGGGTGACGACGGGGTCGGTGCCGGTCTTCTGCCGGCAGCCCTCCAGGGCGCCGTAGACGATGGTTTCGGCGATCGACTTCTTGCCGTCCAAGAGGATCTTGTTGACCAACTGGGTGACCAGCGGGCTGTTGTAGACCGGGTCGACGACGAGCGGCCGCTTCGGAGCGGGTCCCTTGCGAGGCATCAGCCCTTCACCTTCTTCGCGCCGTACCGGCTACGCGCTTGCTTGCGGTTCTTGACACCCTGGGTGTCGAGCGTGCCGCGGATGATCTTGTAGCGGACCCCGGGGAGGTCCTTCACCCGGCCGCCACGCACGAGCACGATCGAGTGCTCCTGCAGGTTGTGGCCGACGCCCGGGATGTATGCCGTGACCTCGATCTGGGAGGTCAGCTTGACGCGGGCGACCTTGCGCAGCGCCGAGTTGGGCTTCTTGGGGGTGGTCGTGTAGACCCGCGTGCACACGCCGCGACGCTGGGGGGAACCCTTGAGCGCCGGGGTCTTGGTCTTGCCGACCTTGTCCTGGCGCCCCTTGCGCACCAGTTGGTTGATCGTAGGCAACCTCTGCTCCGTCTTTCGATGTGGTCAGGCCCGTCCGACGTGCGGACAGACTCCTTGGTCGTTCCAGCCCTGCACCCCAACGCCCCGGAGGGCGGTGCGGGCAACGGTGGCCGGGTGCCCTCCCCTGCACTTCCCGACGCACTCCGCTGCCCTGCTGTGGGTCAGGATGGAGGACGTCTGGCTGCCCGGCGAGAGCGGGGCGAACCCGGGCGTCGCCGACATCCGGCCCCGCCCACGTTCATGTGTCACGTTCCTGTGTCAAGGCGAGCCCAGACACGGCATCCCAATCTACCGGCCCGCGGGAAGCCCACCAAATCGGTTGTCACCCCCACCATCCCGTATGCCGTCCGCTCACCTCGCCGGGACGGCATACCTCCCGCTGGATCCCCCGTCGAAAGGTGGGAATCGGCGGCTTCCCTGGCTGGCGAAGCCGCCGATTACCACCTCTGGACGACTCAGGCGTCCAGGCCGGCTGCCATGTCCTCCATGCCGGGAGCGAGTACGGCAGCGCGGCCGGCCTCAAGCCGCGCCACCGGCACGCGGAACGGGGAGCAAGACACGTAGTCCAGGCCGGCCTTGTGGAAGAAGTGGATCGACTCGGGGTCGCCGCCGTGCTCGCCGCAAACGCCGGTCTTGAGGCCCGGCGTGGTCGCGCGGCCCTTGTGCACGGCATACTTCACCAGCCGACCGACTCCGTCCTCGTCGATGGTCTCGAACGGTGACACCGGGAAGATGCCCTTCTCCAAGTAGGTCGAGAAGAACGAGCCCTCGACGTCGTCGCGGCTGAAGCCCCAGGTTGTCTGAGTGAGGTCGTTGGTGCCGAACGAGAAGAAGTCGGCATACTCCGCGATCTGGCCAGCGGTCAGGCAGGCCCGCGGCAGCTCCATCATCGTGCCGATCATGACGTTCTCGCCCGGGCCGACGTTCTCGCCCTTCTCGCGAGCGATCTTCAGGGCCTGGGTGCGGACCAGCTCAAGCTCCTGGTGGGTGTCGATGAGCGGAACCATGATCTCCGCAGTCCCGACCGAGCCGCTCTTGCGGGCTAGGTGGAAGGCCTCGAGGATCGCCCGGACCTGCATCTCGAACAGGCCCTTGGTGACGATGCCCAGCCGCACCCCGCGCAGCCCGAACATCGGGTTGGACTCGTGGAGCCGCTCGATGGCCCGGAGCATGACCCGGTCCTTCTCGGTCGCCTCGCCGCGCTCCTCAGCAACGGCCACCTTGGTCGCCATCTCGACAATGTTGGGGAGGAACTCGTGCAGCGGCGGGTCGATGAGCCGCACCGTCACCGGCCGCTCTCCCATCGCCGCGAAGATGTCCTGGAAGTCCTGACGCTGCAACGGCCGCAGCGCCTCAAGCGCCGCCTCGCGGGTCTCGTCGGTCTCGGCCAGGATGAGCCGCTCGACGAGCTCGCGCCGGTCGCCGAGGAACATGTGCTCGGTCCGGCACAGGCCGATGCCCTCGGCCCCGAAGCGCACCGCGCGGGCCGCGTCGTCAGGAGTGTCGGCGTTGGCCCGAACCCGCAGGCGACGAACCTTGTCGGCGATGGCCATGATCCGGTGGACCGCCTTGACCGTGTCGGAAGTGTCCTCGGCAGCCGGGTCGAGGTTGCCCTCGAAGTACTCGACGATCGCACTCGGCATGACCGGGACCGCGCCGCGGAAGACCTGCCCCGTCCCACCGTCGATCGACACGACATCGCCCTCGCGCAGCGGCTCGCCGGCGCGACCCCGGATGGTGATCGACTTGTGCGTGCTGTCGATGACCAACTCGTCGGCGCCACAGACACAGGTCGTGCCCATCCCACGGGCGACGACCGCCGCGTGGGAGGTCTTGCCTCCGCGGGAGGTGAGAATGCCCTTGCTGGCGATCATGCCGACCAGGTCGTCGGGGTTGGTCTCGGTGCGAACGAGGATGACGTCCTCGCCGCGGTCGGCCCATTCCTTGGCCGCCACCGAGCTGAACACGATCTTGCCGACCGCCGCACCCGGGCTGGCCGCGACCCCCTTGGTCAGCAACGCCGACGCGGCCGACGCATCGAACCGCGGAAACATCAGCTGCGAGAGCTGCGCGCCGTTCACCCGGGTGAGCGCCTGCTCCTCGGTGATGACCCCCTCGTCGATGAGCTGGCTGGCAATCCGGAAGGCCGCCTCAGCCGTGCGCTTACCCACCCGGGTCTGCAGCATCCACAAGGTGCCGCGCTCGATAGTGAACTCGATGTCGCACAGGTCGTGGTAGTGCGCTTCCAGCCGGTTCATGTTCTCCAGCAGCTGCCGGTATGCCGCCGGCGACTCGCCGTCCAACTCGTGCAGCGGCCGGGCGTTACGGATGCCGGCGACGACATCCTCGCCCTGGGCGTTCATGAGGAAGTCGCCATATACGCCCTTGTCGCCCGTGGACGGGTCGCGGGTGAAGCAGACGCCAGTGCCGGAGTCTTCCGACATGTTGCCGAAGACCATGGTCTGGACGTTGACCGCCGTGCCGAGGTCGTGCGGGATCCGCTCCTGACGCCGGTAGAGGACCGCCCGCTCGCCGCTCCAGGACCGGAACACCGCTTCGATCGCCGCGTCGAGTTGGGCCCGCGGGTCCTGCGGGAACCGCTCACCCGTCGCGTTGAAGATCGCCGTCTTGAAGCTGCCGCATAGGGCGGCCAGGTCGGCGGCCGTGAGCTCGGTGTCCTGGGTGACCCGACGAGCGTGCTTGACCTGCTCGATGCGGGCCTCGAAGACGTCTGAATCGATGCCGAGCACGGTCTTGCCGAACATCTGCAGCAACCGCCGGTAGGAGTCCCACGCGAACCGCTCCCCCGCCATCCCCGCGAGGCCGAGCACCGAGTCGTCGTTGAGCCCGATGTTGAGCACCGTCTCCATCATCCCGGGCATCGAGAACATCGCGCCCGAGCGCACCGATACCAGCAACGGGTTGACCGGGTCGCCGAGGGTGCGACCCATGGCCGCCTCGATCGACGCTAAGTGCGTGGTGACCTCGTCGGCCAGACTCGCCGGCGCCTTGCCCTTGTAGAGGTAGTCCCGGCACGCGTCGGTCGTGATCGTGAACCCCGGAGGCACCGGCAGCCCGATCTTGACCATCTCGGCGAGGTTGGCGCCCTTGCCCCCCAGCAGTGCCTTCTGGTCCTTGTCGCCCTCGGAGAAGTCGAAGACGTAGCGGGTGGTCATGGGTCGTCCTTCCGGCGAAAGGGGGATGGGTGCCGTGCGACGCTGCACTTCCCCCATCCTCCACCCCCCTTCTCCTCCCAGGTCACCTCGGGGTGGGACCAAAGTCCCGCAGCCTCTGTATGCCGCACCACCTGCCAAGAACACCCTTCCCGGACCGCTGGAGGAGTCTGCCGAGATAGCGGTATGCCGCCCCCACGAGGTGCGGGGGCGGCATACCGCAGGAGTGCGGCCGGTGACCCGGCGCGATGGTGGGTTACAGGCGCCCGTAGTCGTCCAGGTTGAGGTCGTCGAGGCGGACCGCTTCGCCGGTGCCCGCACCGAAGTGCGAGTAGTCGTAGGAGTCGTAGTTGGGCATGGAGTACATGGCCGCCTTCGCCTCCTCGGTCGGCTCGACCTGGATGTTGCGGTAGCGGGCCAGGCCCGTGCCCGCGGGGATGAGCTTGCCGAGGATGACGTTCTCCTTGAGGCCGCGCAGCGGGTCGCTCTTGGCCTCCATGGCCGCCTGGGTGAGCACCCGGGTGGTCTCCTGGAAGGACGCCGCGGACAGCCACGACTCAGTGGCCAGCGACGCCTTGGTGATCCCCATGAGCTCGGGACGACCCGATGCCGGCTTGCCGCCGTCGGTGACGACGCGCCGGTTCTCGGCCTCGAAGGAACCGCGCTCGACCAGATCGCCGGGGATGAGGTCGGCCTCGCCGGCCTCGATGACGGTAACCCGACGCAGCATCTGACGAACGATGACCTCGATGTGCTTGTCGTGGATTGAGACGCCCTGTTGGCGGTAGACGTGCTGGACCTCATCGACCAGGTGCATCTGGACCGCACGCGGCCCGAGGATGCGCAATACCTGCTTGGGATCGATGGCACCCTGGAACAGCTGGTGGCCCACCTCGATGTGGTCGCCGTCGGCCACGAGCAACCGGGACCGCTTGCTCACCGGGTAGGAGTGCTCGTCGGATCCGTCGTCAGGGATAAGGACGATCCGGCGGGTCTTGTCGGTGTCCTCGATCCGGACCCGGCCAGTGGCCTCGGCGATCGAGGCGACACCCTTGGGGGTGCGCGCCTCGAACAGCTCAACGACACGCGGCAGACCCTGAGTGATGTCGTCGCCGGCCACACCACCGATGTGGAAGGTCCGCATCGTCAGCTGGGTGCCGGGCTCACCGATCGACTGGGCCGCGATGATGCCCACGGCCTCACCGATGTCGACGAGCTTGCCCGTGGCCAGCGACCGGCCGTAGCACTTCGCACAGGTGCCGACCTTGCTGTCACAGGTGAGGACCGAGCGCACCCGGACCTCGTCGACACCGGCGTTGAAGAGCAGGTCGATGACGACGTCGCCCAGGTCGATGCCGGCCGTGGCCAACGTCGTCCCGTCGACCTCGACGTCCTCGGCGAGCGTGCGGGCGTAGACCGAGGTCTCGACGTCCTCGTGCTCAACACGCTTGCCCTGCGGGTCGGTGGTGGCGATCGGGAGCTTGAGACCACGCTCGGTGCCGCAGTCTTCCTCGCGGATGATGACGTCCTGCGACACGTCGACCAGTCGCCGGGTGAGATATCCCGAGTCGGCGGTCCGCAGGGCGGTGTCGGCTAGACCCTTGCGCGAGCCGTGGGTCGAGATGAAGAACTCGAGCACCGACAGACCTTCGCGGAAGTTGGCCTTGATCGGCCGAGGGATGATCTCACCCTTCGGGTTGGACACCAGGCCCTTCATGCCGGCGATCTGGCGCAACTGCATCCAGTTACCTCGGGCACCGGAGTTGACCATCCGGAAGATGGTGTTGGTCCGGGGGGTGTTGGCCACCATCTCCTTGGCGACTTCGTTGGTCGCCTCGTTCCAGATCTCGATGAGGTCTTCGCGACGCTCGTTGTCGGTCATCGCACCGCGGTCAAAAAGCTTCTGCACTTTGGCCGCGCGGGCTTCGTACTCCTCGATGATCTCGGCCTTGCGCGGGGGGGTGATGACGTCGGTGATCGCGACCGTCGTGCCCGAGCGAGTCGCCCAATGGAAACCGGCCTCCTTGAGGGCATCGAGGGACGCGGCGACCTGGACCTTGGTGTACCGCTCGGCCAGGTCGTTGACGATCATCGACAGCCGCTTCTTGTCGACCGACTCGTTGACGAACGGGTAGTTGATCGGCAGTGCCTCGTTGAACATCGCCCGACCCAGGGTGGTCTCCAAGGAGATAACCGGCACACGGCCGTCCTCACCCGTCTCGACACCCTCGGGTAGCTCAAACCCAGCCGGCGGCACAGTGTCGAACAGGCGGATCTTCACCAGCGAGCCGAGCTCGATGTCGCCCGCGTCGAACGCCATCCGGGCCTCGGCCGGAGTCCCGAACGAGCGCAGCCGCTCGGCCCCCTCACCGGATGCCGCGGCATACACCGGGGTGGTCTGGGTGGTGAGGTGGTAGAGGCCGATGATCATGTCCTGGGTGGGCATAGTCACCGGCCGACCGTCGGCCGGCTTGAGGATGTTGTTCGAGGACAGCATGAGAATGCGGGCCTCGGCTTGGGCCTCGGCCGACAGCGGGACGTGGACGGCCATCTGGTCGCCGTCGAAGTCGGCGTTAAACGCTGTGCAGACCAGCGGGTGGATCTGGATGGCCTTGCCCTCGACGAGCTGCGGCTCGAAGGCCTGGATGCCAAGGCGGTGCAGCGTGGGTGCGCGGTTGAGCAGCACGGGGTGCTCGGTGATGACCTCTTCGAGGACGTCCCACACGACCGGGCGCGACCGCTCGACCATGCGCTTGGCCGACTTGATGTTCTGGGCGTGGTCGAGGTCGACGAGGCGCTTCATGACGAACGGCTTGAAGAGCTCGAGCGCCATCTGCTTGGGCAGCCCGCACTGGTGCAGCTTGAGCTGGGGGCCGACGACGATGACCGAACGGCCGGAGTAGTCGACGCGCTTGCCCAGCAGGTTCTGGCGGAACCGGCCCTGCTTGCCCTTAAGCATGTCCGAGAGCGACTTGAGCGGCCGGTTGCCCGGGCCCGTCACCGGACGCCCGCGGCGGCCGTTGTCGAAGAGGCTGTCGACCGCCTCCTGCAGCATCCGCTTCTCGTTGTTGACGATGATCTCCGGCGCGCCCAGGTCCAGCAGCCGCTTGAGCCGGTTGTTGCGGTTGATGACGCGGCGGTAGAGGTCATTGAGGTCGGAGGTCGCGAACCGGCCACCGTCGAGCTGCACCATGGGGCGCAGGTCCGGCGGGATGACCGGGACACAGTCCAGGACCATAGCGGTGGCGCTGTTGGTCGTCGTTTGGAAGGCGTTGACGACCTTGAGTCGCTTGAGGGCGCGGGTCTTGCGCTGACCCTTGCCGGTGTCAATGATCTCGCGCAGCAGGGTGGACTCGGCGTCCAGGTCGAACGACTCCAGTCGCTTCTGGATTGCCGCAGCGCCCATCCCGCCCTCAAAGTAGAGGCCGAAGCGGTCCCGCATCTCGCGGTAGAGGATCTCGTCGCCCTCGAGGTCCTGGACCTTGAGGTTGCGGAACCGGTCCCAGACCTGCTCCAGGCGCTCGATCTGCTGGTCGGCGCGGCGGCGGATGGAGGCCATCTCCCGCTCGGCGCCGTCGCGGACCTTGCGTTTTATGTCGGCCTTAGCGCCCTCGGCCTCGAGCTCGGCCAGGTCGGTCTCGAGCTTCTTGGCGCGGTCGTCGATCTCGACGTCGCGACGGTTCTCCAACTCCTTGCGCTCCACCTGGATCTGCGCCTCCAGCGAGGGCAGGTCGGCGTGGCGCTGGTCGACGTCGACGGCAGTGATCATGTATGCCGCGAAGTAGATGACCTTCTCGAGGTCCTTCGGGGCTAGGTCCAGCAGGTAGCCCAGCCGACTCGGGACGCCCTTGAAGTACCAGATGTGGGTGACCGGGGCGGCGAGTTCGATGTGACCCATCCGCTCACGCCGGACCTTAGCCCGGGTGACCTCGACGCCGCAGCGCTCACAGATGATGCCCTTGAACCGGACCCGCTTGTACTTGCCGCACGAGCACTCCCAGTCCCGGGTGGGGCCGAAGATGCGCTCGCAGAACAACCCCTCCTTCTCCGGCTTAAGGGTGCGGTAGTTGATGGTCTCGGGCTTCTTGACCTCGCCGTGGCTCCACTGGCGAATGTCGTCCGCGGTGGCCAGGCCAATGCGCAGCTCGTCGAAGAAGTTGACGTCCAGCACGGGGTTCCTTCTCTCGTCCCTACAGTCTGGTCAGTTCGGGGGTGTATGCCGCGTGGCCGGCGCGGTGTCGCGGCCTAGGCCACGCGGCATACCGGATGTCGCTAGACCTCTTCGACGCTGCTCGGCTCACGCCGACTCAGGTCGATACCCAGCTCCTCGGCGGCCCGGAAGACGTCGTCGTCGCTCTCCTTCATCTCGATGGCCTGCCCGTCACTGGACAGCACCTCGACGTTGAGACACAACGACTGCATCTCCTTGAGGAGCACCTTGAACGACTCGGGAATGCCGGAGTCGGGGATGTTCTCGCCCTTGACGATGGCTTCGTAGACCTTCACGCGACCGGGGACGTCGTCGGACTTGATGGTGAGCAACTCCTGCAACGTGTATGCCGCGCCGTAGGCCTCGAGCGCCCACACCTCCATCTCGCCGAACCGCTGGCCACCGAACTGGGCCTTACCGCCCAGAGGCTGCTGCGTGATCATCGAGTAGGGGCCGGTCGAACGAGCGTGGATCTTGTCGTCGACCAGGTGGTGGAGCTTGAGGATGTACATGTAGCCCACCGACACCGGCTCGGGGAACGGCTCGCCCGAACGCCCGTCGAACAAGCGGGCCTTGCCGGTCCCATCGATGAGCCGCACGCCGTCACGGGTCTTGCGGGTCGAGTCGAGCAGACCGATGATGACGTCCTCGCGGGCGCCGTCGAAGACCGGGCTGGCCACGCGCGCGCCGGGCTGGGCGACGTGGTTGTCGGCCGGGATCGCCTTGGCCCATTCGGGCTTGCCCTCGATCTCCCACCCACGGCTGGCGGCCCAGCCGAGGTGCAACTCAAGGATCTGCCCGACGTTCATGCGGCCGGGGACACCGAGCGGGTTGAGCACGACATCGACCGCCGTGCCGTCCTCAAGGAAGGGCATGTCCTCGATCGGAAGGATCTTGGAGATGACGCCCTTGTTGCCGTGACGACCGGCGAGCTTGTCGCCGTCGGTGATCTTGCGCTTGTTCGCAACGTAGACGCGCACGAGCTGGTTGACACCGGGGGGCAGGTCGTCGCCGTCGTCCTTGTTGAACACCTTGACGCCGATGACGGTGCCGGTCTCGCCGTGCGGCACCTTGAGGGAGGTGTCGCGGACCTCGCGGGCCTTCTCACCGAAGATCGCACGCAGCAAGCGCTCCTCCGGGGTGAGCTCGGTCTCACCCTTGGGCGTGACCTTGCCGACGAGCAGGTCGCCGTCGCGGACCTCGGCACCGATCCGGATGATGCCACGCTCGTCGAGGTCAGCGAGGACCTCCTCCGAGACGTTGGGGATGTCCCGGGTGATCTCCTCGGGGCCCAGCTTGGTGTCGCGGGCGTCGACCTCGTGCTCCTCGATGTGGATCGAGGAGAGGACGTCATCCTGCACGAGGCGCTGCGACAGGATGATCGCGTCCTCGTAGTTGTGACCTTCCCACGGCATGAACGCCACGAGCAGGTTTCGGCCGAGAGCCATCTCGCCACCGTCGGTGGCCGGGCCGTCGGCGATGACCGCACCCTTCTCGAGACGGGCTCCTTCGTCGACGCGGACCACCTGGTTGTAGCAGTTGCCCTGGTTGGACCGGTCGAACTTGGCGATCCGGTAGGTGCGGTTGGTGCCGTCGTCCTGGGCGACCGTGACGAGGTCGGCGCTCACCTCGGTGACGACGCCGGGCGCCTCGGCGATGACGACGTCACCGGAGTCGATGGCGGCGCGATATTCCATGCCCGTGCCGACCAACGGCGCTTCGGACTTGACCAGCGGCACCGCCTGACGCTGCATGTTGGAGCCCATGAGGGCGCGGTTGGCGTCGTCGTGCTCAAGGAAGGGGATGAGAGCCGTCGCGGCCGACACCATCTGGCGGGCCGAGACGTCCATGTAGTCGACGTCGGTGCCCGGGATGTATTCCAGCTCGCCACCCTTGGTGCGAACGAGCACGCGCTCTTCGGCGAACGTCCCATCTGCCTTGAGCGGCGCGTTGGCCTGGGCCTTGACGAACAGGTCTTCCTCGTCGGCCGACAGGTAGTGGACCTCATCGGTCACCTTGCCGTTGACCACCTTGCGGTAGGGGGTCTCGACGAAGCCGAACGCGTTGATCCGCCCGTAGGAGGCCAGCGAGCCGATGAGGCCGATGTTCGGACCTTCAGGGGTCTCGATCGGGCACATCCGGCCGTAGTGGCTGGAGTGGACGTCACGAACCTCCATGCCGGCGCGGTCACGGGACAGACCACCCGGGCCGAGCGCCGAGAGACGGCGCTTGTGGGTGAGGCCGGACAGCGGGTTGTTCTGGTCCATGAACTGCGAGAGCTGGCTGGTGCCGAAGAACTCGCGGATCGAGGCCACCACGGGCCGGATGTTGATGAGCGTCTGCGGCGTAATGGCCTCGACGTCCTGGGTGGTCATCCGCTCGCGAACGACCCGCTCCATCCGGGACAGGCCGGTGCGGACCTGGTTCTGGATGAGCTCGCCGACGCTGCGCAGGCGACGGTTGCCGAAGTGGTCGATGTCGTCAGTCTCGACGGGCAGGTCGACCGCCTCGCCGTGGCGACGACCGGAGATGGTCGCCTCACCGGCGTGCAGGGCCACGATGTAGCGGATGGTCGCCACAATGTCGTCGATCGACAGCGTCGACGCCGACAGCGGCGCCTCGACCCCGAGCTTCTTGCCCAGCTTGTAGCGACCGACCTTGGCCAGGTCGTAACGCTTGGGGTTGAAGTAGAGGTTGTCCAGCAGCGCCTGCGCGGCTTCCTTGGTCGGCGGCTCGCCCGGACGCAGCTTGCGGTAGATGTCCAGCAACGCGTCGTCCTGACCCTGGGTGTGGTCCTTCTCCAGGGTGAGGCGCATCGACTCGTAGGCGCCGAACGTCTCCAGGATCTGGTCGTTGGTCCAGCCCAGGGCCTTGAGCAGCACCGTCACGGACTGCTTGCGCTTGCGGTCGACACGGACGCCGACCATGTCGCGCTTGTCGATCTCGAACTCCAGCCAGGCACCGCGGCTCGGGATGAGCTTGGCGGTGAAGATGTCCTTGTCGGACGTCTTGTCGGCGGTGCGCTCGAAGTAGGCACCCGGCGACCGGACCAGTTGCGAGACGACGACCCGCTCGGTGCCGTTGATGATGAACGTGCCCCGCTCGGTCATGAGCGGGAAGTCGCCCATGAACACCGTCTGGCTCTTGATCTCACCAGTGTTGGTGTTCATGAACTCCGCGGTGACGAACAGGGGCGCGTCGTAGGTCTGGTCGCGCTCCTTGCAGGACTCGATGGTCTTGCGGGTCTCCTCGAAGCGGTGGTCGCGGAATGACAGCGACATCGAGCCGGAGAAGTCCTCGATGGGAGAGATCTCCTCGAAGATCTCTTCGAGGCCAGAGCGGTCGGGAACGTCGGTCCGCCCGGACGCCTTGGCCGCCGCGACGCGGGCTTGCCAGCGCTCGTTGCCGAGCAACCAGTCGAAGCTCTCCGTCTGGAGGGCCAACAGATCCGGCACCTCAAGGGGCTCATGGATCTGGGCGAAACTCAGTCGACCCGAGGCCGTCCGAGCGGTGGTGACGTTCTGGGACGCGTTGCGCGAGGCAGCCAACGGGGGTCCTTCCACAGACGTGCTGATCGTGGTCGACGCGCTACCCGCGCCTCAACACCGTGCCGACGCGGACCGCAACGTGACGAATGCACACAGCAGCGCTCAGGGTCGGTAGGGGGTCAGGGCATGGGCAGCGCAAAGTATGAGCATAGCCGAACGAGGGCACGACTGTCCAGCCGAGTCAAGTCCCAGGGCGTGCGATCACCTCAGCGAACGCCCGGTCACCGTCTCCGGTAGTCACGAGGATGACTGGTTGTGCCGCGCACGTCAAGGTATGCCGCCTCACCTCACCTCGGCGTGTCGCCTGCGCGACCTAGCATGGGAAGCATGCTGGAGCTGGCTCGGACGGCCTGGGCGATGGTCAGCCCCGCCCTCCTCGCCGCATTCGTCTGGGCGCTGATGGTCCTCCCGGAGCGGGTCCCCCAGAAGCTCGACGCCGCCGGGTCGGTCACCGAATGGAGTTCCAAGACAACGCTTCTCGTGGGGATGGTCGTCGGGATCGCAACGACCGTGAGCCTCGGCCCGCTGGCCCGCGGCATCTCTCGGACGATGTCCCTCGACCTGGTCAACGTGCCCCACAAGGACCGCTGGTTGCCCGCCCACGAGGGTGCCCTGCGGGCCCGGGTCGCGACCGACCTGTATGCCGTGGGCGCGAGCACCGGATGCCTGCTGGCCGGCATACAGGCGGGGATGGTCGCCATCGCGTTGGGTGAGCCGCGGAAGACTGCCTGACGGGAGGACGGCGGCCACTGGCGGGGGCGGCTACGGTTGCGCCATGGCCGCGACGTCCACGACCGCCCGTCTCTCCCTCGACGACCGGATCACGCTTGGCCGCGCGGCCCGAGAGCACCGCCCTCGGGCGTCGCTCGCCACGTGGCGGGCCCCCTCCTACCGGGCCAACCCGGTCGACCTGTTGAGCTCGCAGGAGACGGACCGGGTCCCCGTCCTGCTGCCTTTGCGGCACGCCCGGACGGCCGCCTCGCCCTTCGCGTTCTACCGGGGGTCGGCCATCGTCATGGCCGCCGACCTCGGGTCGATGCCGACCAGCGGGCTCATGGTTGCGCTGAGCGGCGACGCGCACCTGAGCAACTTCGGCGTGTTCCGCGCGCCGGACCGGCGGCTGGTCTTCGACGGCGACGACTATGACGAGACGCTGGCCGGGCCGTTCGAGTGGGACGTCCTGCGGTTGGCGACCTCGTTCGTGCTCGCCGGGCTCGCCAAGTCGCCGACGGCCACGAGCTCGTCGGCGGCTCGCGCCCGCGCCAGCGCCGGGCGGAAGGCCGCCCTCGCGGCTGCGGCAACCTACCGGGCATCCATGCGAGACAACGCTTCTGCGTCCGAGCTCGACCTCTGGTATGCCCGTGAGGACGAGACCGCGCTGCGGGCGTGGAGCCGCAGCGAACCCCGCTCCAACCGGCTGCTGGGCGACCTTGCCGCCGGAAAGGCTGGCGCGGCGGCCGCGACCGTGCGCTCGGCCGTGGAGCACTTCACCACTCGCGTGGGCGGGCATCGCCTGTTCCGTGACGGCCCGCTGCTGACCCGCATCGGCATGGACGGCGCGCTGTCGGAGTCGATCACTCGGGCGGTCGACGCCTACCGCGCTGGTCTGGCCCCTGATCGCGCTGAGCTGGTCAACCGCTATGGGCTTGTTGACATCGGCCACAAGGTGGTGGGTGTCGGCAGCGTCGGGCTGCCGGACTTCGTGCTGCTGCTGCAGGGCCGCTCTCGGGACGACCTGCTCATCCTCCAGCTCAAAGGCGCCCAGCCCTCGGCGCTGCAGGCCGGGCTGCCCTCCCCCGCGACTGCGGCGTGGACGACCGACGCCGGGCGCGTCGTGCACGGGGCCCGGCTCAGCCAGGCCGACACTGACGTGTTCCTCGGCACCGCTGATGTGCCGGGGGCGCCGAGCCGCTACGTCCGGCAGCTGCGCGACGGCAAGTGGGCGCCCGATCCCACCACCTTGAGTCCAGGGCGCCTGGTCGACTTCGCCCGGATGTGTGGGCATTCGCTGGCCCGGTCGCACGCCCGCACCGGAGATGCGGTGGCTATCGCGGCATACCTGGGACGGAGCACGACCTTCGACGTCGCGGTGGCGAACTTCGCGCGCCGGTATGCCGATCAGGTCGCCTCGGATGCTCGCGACTATCGGGCCGCCATCACCAAAGGGCGGCTGACGTCGGGCACGTCTGTCGACCGCGAGGCCCTGCTGGCCGGGCTGCACGCAACGGTCGGCTGACCACCCGACCCCAACCGCGAGAGTCCAGGCGAGAGTCCGAAGCCACCGTCAGGAGCGAGCGCTCAGCCGGTCGGCGCCTGCAGCCCTTCGGCGTAGAAGTCTCGGATGTGCGCGTCGACCAGGTCAGCCGCCCGGGCCCCGTCGCCGACCCGCAGTGCGTCGTGGATCCCCTCGTGCTCGGCACACAATCGGCGCCGGGTCGCGTCGAAGTCGGGCGCGTTGCGCAGCCGACCCAGCAACGTCAGCCGCATGGCGTTGCGTAGGGCGGTGGTCAACTCAGCGACGAGCGGGTTTCCGCTGGCGCGGGCGATGGCGACATGGAAGGCCGCGTCCTGGATGTTGAAGTCGGGCACCGAACATGCCGGGTCCGCCATCGCGTCGAGGTGGACCCGCAGTTGATGCCAGTCGGCGTCGCGCGCGTGGGTGGCCGCCAAGCGGGCCGACTCACGCTCCAGGGCGATCCGGGCGCGCACCAGGTCGGCGGTGGCCACCGACGCGAGCAACACGTGCATCTCGAGCAGCCTGCTGAGCGCATCGGCCGGGGCCGCGTCGAGGAAGGTCCCCGCCTCTGACCCCGATCCGACCGCAGTGCGGGCAACGCCGAAGGCCTTGAGCACTCCGACCGCTTCGCGAACGGCTACCCGGCTGACGCCGAGAGCCTGAGCGAGGTCTCGCTCGGAGGGGAGCCGGTCGCCGGCTTTGAGTCGTCCGGTCTGGATCTGGGCCTGGATCTGCTCGAGGACCAGCTCATAGGTGGTCACCCGGGGCACCGGAACCCACCCGTCCCCGACCATCACGCGATCCGTGCTCACGCAAGAACTCCTCGTCGATCATCCGGTCGATCAGCTGGTCGATCAGCTGGTCGATCAGCCGGGCTGGCGACTGGTCGGACAACTGGTCGATCAGTCGGTCGGGCGACCTGGTCGGACGGTTCGGGGCGGGACGGTTCGCGCGGGCTTCCCGGCGATCCGGAGCCGATCAGGTCTTGTCAACGCCCGATGCTATCCCTATATTGTCAGACAGCGAAGTGGTCTGACCACAGACCACGAAGAGCGGAGGATCGTCATGATCGTCTCGGACTCCACCAGCCTTCCTCTCCCCCGTGGCGCTGGCCGCCCCATCGACCAGCAGACCCTCGATGACCTGCGCCGGATCGTCGGCCCCCAGCACGTCCTCACCACCGACGGGGATGTCGAGCCCTACTCCCGGGACGCCACGCCCCTGTTCCGGGCCCGGCCCGGGGTCGTCGTCCTCCCCGCCAGCACCGGTGAGGTGCAGGCGGTGCTGCGGATGGCGAGCGAGCGCGGCATACCGGTGACTCCTCGGGGGGCCGGCTCCAACCTGGCGGCCGCGACGATCCCCGAGCACGGGGGAATCGTGCTCGTGCTCACGCGGATGACGACGATCAAGGAGATCAGCCCCGACGAACTGCTCGCCGTCGTCGAGGCTGGGGTGACGACCGCGGAGCTGGCCGACTCTGCTGCGGCGCTCGGCCTGCTCTATGCCCCCGACCCGGGCTCCCGGACGGTCTCGACCGTCGCCGGCAACGTCGCCATGTGCGCCGGCGGACTGCGTGGCTTGAAGTACGGGGTCACCCGCAACTACGTGCTCGGGTTGGAGGTCGTCCTGCCGACTGGCGAGGTGATCCGCACCGGGGGACGGCTGTGGAAGGACGTCGCCGGGTATGACCTCACCCGGCTGCTCACCGGATCGGAAGGCACCCTGGGTGTCATCACCGAGGTGACCGTCGCCCTGCTGCCGATGCCGGCCGTCGCGCGCACCGGGGTGGCCTACTTCGGCAGCCTCGCCGATGCCGGGCGGGCCGTGGCGGGCGTCATCCACGACGGGTTGGTCCCCGCAACGCTGGAGTTCCTCGACAACCGGTGCATCAACGCCGTGGAGGATTTCGCCAGGCTCGGTCTGGACCGGGACGCCGGTGCCCTGCTCCTCTTTGGTGACGACGGCACAGCCGAGGCCGTCGAACGGTCGCTCTCGCTCATGGCCGCGACCTGTGAGCGCACCGGCGCCCGCGGGGTGACGATGGCCAAAGACATCGCCGAGTCCGAGGCTCTGCTGACCGCCCGCCGGTGCTCACTTCCCGCCCTGGCCCGGCTCGCCCCGGTCACCATGCTCGAAGACGCCACGGTCCCCCGACCTCGGCTGGCGGAGATGGTCGACCGGATCGATGCCATCGCGGCGCGGCACAACGTCGTCGTGGCCACCTTCGGGCACGCCGGTGACGGCAACCTCCACCCGACGATCGTCTTCGACCCGGCCGACGGCGACGTCCGGCACCGCGCCGAAGCGGCTTTTGGCGAGGTCTTCGACACGGCCATCGAGCTTGGCGGGACGATCACCGGCGAGCATGGGGTGGGCGCGGCCAAGCGGCCCTACCTGCAGCGTCGGCTCGGCGCCGACCAGATGGCCCTGCTCCGTCGGCTCAAGACGGCGTTCGACCCCGCGGGCATCCTCAACCCCGGGAAGCTCGGCTCATGAGCGGCACATCCGAGCTCCCGGCCCCCGTCGAGCCCGGGGGCCCGGCCGCCAGAGCGACCCTGACCGAGCCGGTCCCCGCGCCTCTCGGGATCTTCGACCCGCACCTGCTCGCGGCGTGCATCTCGTGCGGCTTCTGCCTGCCCGTGTGCCCCACGTATGCCCAGACCAAGGCCGAGGCCGACTCGCCGCGCGGCCGGATCACCCTCATGCGTGCCCTCGAAGAGGGACGCCTGGACGCCGACGACTCCACGCTGCAGGCGCAGGCCGGCCGCTGCCTGGGGTGTCGGCGGTGCGAGACGGTCTGCCCGGCCGGGGTGAAATATGGCGAGCTGCTTGAGCAATGGCGCGACCATCAGTGGCGGGGGCGGCATACGCCTCCCGTGGCGGCCGCGCTGCGGGCGGGCGTGCGCGTCACCCCAGCCCTCACCGCGGGCGGGCTGGTCCGGGGCGCCGCGCGCCCGACGGGCGCAGCGGACCCGGCGCGCCCCCACCTCATGCTCGGGTGCCTGGAGCGCTCGCTCTTCCCCAAGGTGAGCAAGGCGGTTCTGAAGTTCGTGCCCGACGCGGATGTGCCTGCGGGACAAGGGTGTTGCGGCGCACTGCACGCCCATAACGGCGGGTCGGTCGAGGCCGCCGCGATGGCCGCGCGGCTCGGCGAGACCATGCCCGGGACGATCGTGTCCACGTCAGGGGGGTGCGCGGCATACCTCGCGCATCAGCTGGGGCACGAGCGGGTCAAGGAGATCTCCGAGTTCCTCCTCGCGCAGTGGGAAGCCGACCCGGAGAGTATGCCGTCGCTGCGCCGACTCACCATCGACGGTCGCCCGGCGCGGGTCGGCCTCAAGGACTCGTGCCAGTTGCGCAACGGGCTCGGGGTGATCCAGCCGCCGCGGACCTTGATCGCCAAGGTCGCCGACTATGTCGAGCTGCCGTCGGCGGGCGTCTGCTGCGGTGGGGCCGGGACCTATTCGATGCTCCAGCCGGAGATGTCCAAGGCGGTCCTGGACCCGACTCTGGTGCAGGCCCGCGAAGCTGATCTGGACTATCTCGTCGCACTCAACGTCGTCTGCACGCGGCAACTCCAGGCCGGGGTGAAACGAGCCAAGCTGCGGGTCAAGGTCGTGCACCTCGTCGAGCTGCTCGAACTCGCCTTGTCGGACTGAGGCGGTCGGGCGGCACCTGCCCCGCCCAGCCACCCGCCACCTAAACACCCAACAACGCGGGGCGAGTCCGGTGGGGACTCGCCCCGCGTTGGCAGTGCGTGAGACGGCGTATGCCGTGTCAGCTCACTTGAGCTCGACAGTGGCGCCGGCGCCCTCGAGGAGCTCCTTGGCCTTGTCGGCGGCAGCCTTGTCGACCTTCTCCAGGACGGCCTTGGGGGCGCC
>WBZS01000935.1_pt1 | contig 27502 bp, 19 predicted proteins | sample 5204201 | NCBI WGS metagenome assembly WBZS01 (sample SAMN12344357, study PRJNA552823) | activated sludge metagenome | biome: Activated sludge suspended growth; feature: Nitrification reactor; material: Wastewater; isolation source: activated sludge from nitrification reactor of wastewater... | reverse complement strand
GTTTGGCTACCAATTCCCACAAGCGATGTGGCGCAAGAAGTCAGTAACAGCAAACTCTCTACTTTCCCGTTGGCGGTTGAACCGAAAGTTGACAGTGAGCCGATATTCGGTAACCGGTTTGCGTATTTCGAGTTTGATTCCCCTCAAGGCGCTCAGATCATCCGCCACCAGTTCCAAATCAAAGTCTGGGAGTTGAGGTGGCATGTTGACTCACCCAAGCTGATTTCCGTAAAGCAGTGGCCGGCGAGCTTCGATCGATATCGAAGGGGCGACGTCCAGTCCGTTTTAGTAGACGAACGGTTTAGAAAGCTGTTGGACGAGATCGTCCCCCAACGAAATGGCACTGCACAAGACTTGCGTGATGTCATGTCGTGGGTTCAAACCAACTTTGAGTACGATCACCAGAACGCTTCCCTCCGTGCAAGTGCGGAACATGCGCTCGAACAGCGTCGCGGGCATTGCAGCGACTACCACAGCTTTTGCGCTTCACTCGGGCGGATCCTGGGAGTGCCGACGCGAGTGACCTATGGCATTAACGCCTTTCCCAAGAATTCACCTTCACACTGCAAGCTCGAGGCTTTTCTTCCGCCTTATGGCTGGGTGAGTTTTGATGTCTCGGAAACGCAAAAACTGGTTGGGGAGATTCGTAAGGCTACGGACATTGACGATGCAAAGCGAACGGAACTGATTGACCTTGCACAAAAACGTCTGGTCAGCGGATTTCGTGACAACACATGGTTCCTACAAACACGAGGCACTGACTACGATCTTGTGCCGGCGGCCAGCAAACGTGTGCCTGTCGTCCGAACCGCCTACATCGAAGCAGACGGAGTTCCACTTCCGGAACCGGATCCGGCCGACAAAAGCCAGACAGCGTTTTCTTGGATGACGATCCACGAGTATCGCGCCGATCGAAAGGTGCCGTATCCATTCTCAGATTGGAACACACTGGATTCCAACAAGAATCGGTAGGTCGCTCCCAAGATCAAAACCAACGGGGTTATCGAGGAACGGCGCCCGTTAAAGAGAGAACCAAAGAGTTCCAGTTTGGCAAAGATTGTCGGAGATGCCATTCGACATGGAAATGGAAGCTTGTACCATTGGACAGTTTCATTGTGATGCCCAATCACGTTCACGCGCTGGTCCCGTTTCGCCAGGAGGATGGACTAGAGCAACCGGGTTGTTAGGAAGTGGCGCTCGTTAACGAGAGATTCATAGAGTTCGAAACGGTTGCTGGCGGGAAGTGCGGCCAACTTCCATGGTTGCTTCCGGACCCCGAGAATTGCTCTTCGAACTAGAGGGTTCAGGCGAGAGGCGAGAGGCGAGAATCGTTGCAAACCTCACGAAATCCACGCGTTCATGCATAACGCCGAGAGCAGAGACTCTCGGCGTTCGCGGTTTACAAGTGTGTTGGCCTGTTTCAAGGCCAGTATTTCAGCTCACAAAGAACCACCCCAAACACAGCGGACGCACAGAGTAATAGCGCTTCGTAATGGCGCTTCCGAAATTTCCAAGCGACTCCGAAAAATTCGTGCAAATGGCTGGTCGGTCGAGCTTGATCCCCAAAGTCGCAGCCAGTTAAGGCGGAACTCTTAATCTTGTAGTTCGTTCGTTTGCCAATCAGGCATCATGCCTAGTCGAGCGCGATTGTAACGGTTTTGGTTTCGAGGTAAGGACGCAAGCCGTCTTCACCCAATTCGCGGCCTTGGCCGGACATCTTGAAGCCGCCGAATGGAGCAGCGGAGTCAAAAACGTCATAGCAGTTGACCCACACAGTTCCGGCTTTCACTTCCGCGGCAAACTTGTGAGCCTTGCCGATATCGCGAGTCCACACCGCTGCGGCCAACCCGTAAATCGTGTTGTTCGCTCGTTCGATCAACTCGTCCATTGTTTTGAACTTCAAAACGGACATGACGGGACCAAAGATCTCTTTCTGAGCGATTTCCATATCGTCTTTAACATTGGAAAACAGTGTCGGCTCAATGTAATAGCCTTTGTCGCCATGCCGTTTACCGCCCGTGACACAATTTGCTCCGGCCTTTTTGCCGGCCTCGATCAAGCCCATGATTTTGTCGAATTGTGCCTTGTCGACTTGTGGTCCTTGTTCCGTAGTTGGATCCAGTGGATCACCAAGTTTGCGTTCGCGATTCATCGCCGAAACGCGTTCGACAAATTCATCATGGACGTTTTCCTGGACGAAGACCCGACTTCCGGCACAACAGCATTGGCCTTGGTTAAAGTACAAACCAAAGTGAGCCCCTTTTATTGCCGCATCGAGGTCTGCGTCGCCAAAGATCACGTTCGGGCTCTTGCCACCGAGTTCGAAGGTCAACCGTTTCAGCGACTCGGCCGCATTTCGCATGATGATTTGGGCGGTTAAATGCTCGCCCGTGAACGCGATCTTGTCGACGTCGCGATGAGCAACCAAGGCTCCGCCAGCGGTCGGACCGAAACCGGGAACAACGTTGATCACGCCGTCGGGAATTCCCGCTTCTTGGGCCAACTCCGCCATTCGCAAGCAGGTCAGCGGCGTTTGCTCCGCAGGCTTCATCACAATCGTGCAACCCGCCGCCAAAGCTGGGCCCCATTTCCAAGCGGCCATCAACATCGGAAAATTCCAAGGGATGATTTGCCCGACCACGCCAACGGGGTGCTTCCGTGTGTAGCAAAAATAATTCCCATCAATCGGAATCGTATTGCCATGAATTTTATCCGCGTAGCCAGCGTAATAACGCAAACATTGAATTGTCAAAGGAACGTCGCCGGCACGCGCGTCGGCCACAGGTTTGCCATTGTCGAGCGATTCCAACGCTGCAAGTTCGGACAGGTTTTCTTCAATCAAGTCCGCCAATCGAAACATCAGCTTGCCACGATCGCGGGCGGACACGGTTTTCCAAGGGCCAGTTTCGAGGGCTTTCCTCGCCGCCTTCGCTGCGGCATCGATGTCAGCGGCATCACCCTCAGCCACGTCGGCAATTTTTTCTTCAGTCGCTGGGCAGACCGTTTCAAAGGTCTTGCCACTCTTCGCAGGCACCCATTTGCCGCCGATGAAACACTCGGTGCGGCGAATCGCAGGTCGCGGAAACGCTTTTTTCTTGTCAACGATTGCTGTAGCCATTTGTTGCTCCTAGTGAATTCCTGGATTGCCGATGATACGACCGTCATTGTAAACGATCCAAAATCCAATTGCTACGTTGTCACAAGCGTCAAGAACCGCCAATAGGGTCGATCGATCTGCTATCCCGTGAGCAGCACCGGCCAACGCGAATATGGCGCCACTAATTCCGCACTTTGCTGATCAGGAACGAAAACGAATGCATCGTCCACCGACAAACTTGCCAGCGGCAAATCTCCCGGCAGCCTCCATTCCTGTTCACGGGTCCAATCTACTAATTGACCACCTATTTGCGATGCAGCCAGTTGAAAGAAAGATTGCTCGGTCAAATCATAAGTCGCCAACTCACTCGCGGCCCCATAACGAACTTGCCGTATTCCGAGCGCCTTCAATCGCTTTCGTCGTGCTGCAATGCCAAACGGTTCGAAATCCCACCTGGCCAAGTGTTTTCGATAGGTGCGCAATTCGGATATGCGTGAAACGGGTTGAGCCGTCCAGCAAACCATTGGTTCACCGCCGCGAATCAAATCGCGGCTCGCTTGCAATCGGCCACTGGTCAAGATTCGGATTAACGAGGTCAACGTTCCGGCACCTTCGATGTTTTGGCGAAACAGCAATCGATCGATTTCGTCGACAGCACTTGATTGCCTTGCGTCGATCATCGGCGCTCGCGTGCAATGAGCCAAAAACTCATGGTGATCCAACCGAGTCGACGCCAGCGGAAATCTTTGTTCAGACAACGAACACTCAAGACCCTTGTTTTCAGCCGCAAGAAGCCAATCGACGGCCCCATGTTTCAGCAGCTCGCCTCTCAAGCTTGGTTTAGAAAGTTGATCCTCATGCAAAATCCAAACGTCGCCACCACGCGAACCGGACTTGAGACGAGCCATTGTTCCGCGAAAGGTGTTACGCATGGAGTTCACAGCCAGCACGCGGACTTGATCGGCGAAACCAATTAGCCAGCCATCGATGGTCGACTCTTCAACCAGGGCTCTTTGCGGCAACAATGAATAGTAGATGTCGATTTCACACCCATTAGCGAGCGCGACACGTTCGGGAAACGGAGTTTCCTGGCGGAAATCAAACGGTCGCAATACGACTCTGGGAATACGTAATTGGGCGGCAAGTCGTTGAACAAACGGATGGGTCGCCGTCCCTTCTGCCGTCGCGAGAGCTTTCCCGTCGCTGTACGCTTTGCAAACCACCGTGCGCAACGCATTGATCCAGTTCGGAATCGCATCGATTTGACGACCGACGCGGGAACTGACAACGCACATGTATTCGCCGGCCAAGCGAGTCAAATCGCGAGTCCAAAAAATTGATGGAGGCAATTCGCTTGGTTGATCGAGTTGTTTGAAGCGCCAGTTTGAACTAAAAACACCGGGAAGGGCAGGGTGCCGCCAAGTCGAATTTTGCTCGTCAAATTCTGTCGCGGCCGCAACGGGTAACCTTTGTTCCGCGAGCCATGACTGCCATCTCGTTTTAAAATCGTTGGACTGTTCAGAAAATGGTTGCATGTTCTGTTGAACCAGGGCAAGGCCGGCAATGCATTGTATTCCGTACCTGCCGGTGTGTATTTATTGTCGTCGTCAATGCAATTTTCCAGATCTTCGGCTAAATTAAAAGTGGCTTACATTGAAATGGGCGTTACGTTTCGCTTCAGATAGCCCTCAGTGAATTCAAACGAATCAGCGAAATGACTGGCCCAATCGAGTCTACGAAACTGCGTTCGCGGCGAAATCTACTTGGGCCCGGGGTGATTGCACTCATTCTAGCCGCTCTGTTTTCGGCATATTTTATCGCTGACTACTACACTGGTATTCCCGCCGGTTCTGTGGCGACATTCGTGGGCCGCGACAGTTGTGTTTCTTGTCATCTAGACCAAGCCCAGCGATTCCGCGGATCGCACCATGACCTCGCGATGGATGTCGCCAACGAGCAAACTGTGTTGGGCAAATTTGATGGCACGATCATTGAACATTTTGGAACCAAGTCGCGAGTGTTTCGAGACGGCGAGAAATTTCTGGTAGAAACAGACGGATCAGACGGAAAACTGCAAACGTTCGAGGTCAAATACGTTTTTGGCGTTTCGCCTTTGCAACAATACATGGTGGAACTCGCGCCGCCACGAAACTCAAACGATCCAGGGCTCGGGCAAATCCAAGTTTTGCGTGAATCGTGGGACACCATTAACCAGCGTTGGTTTTACCTTTCGCCACCGGACGTCGATGTGCAAATTGAACCGGGCGATCCACTGCATTGGATGGGATTTACTCAATCATGGAATACAAGTTGTGCAGAATGCCATAGTACAAACTTGAAAAAGAATTTCGATGTGCTGACGGCGACTTTTCAGACAACGTTTTCGGAGATCGACGTCAGTTGTGAAGCATGTCATGGACCTGGCAGTTTGCATGTCCAATTGGCTCAAGGTTCCAGCCCGTTTTGGGATCGCGAACTGGGCTATGGACTCAATAAACTAAAGTCCGCCGACAACATCGCTCAAGTCGATACTTGTGCGCCGTGTCACTCGCGACGGACCAAGCTTCAAGACACTTGGAAGGTCGGAGCACCCTTTGATCAGTCATTCGTATGCCAAGCGATTCAGCATCCGTTCTACCATCGAGACGGCCAAATTCGCGACGAGGACTACGAATATGGTTCGTTCACGCAAAGCAAAATGTTTGCCAACAACATTCGGTGTTCGGACTGTCATGATCCGCATTCTCTGCAAGTCAAATATCCGGACAATCAACTCTGCACTTCATGCCACCAGCATCCATCCGCGAAATACGACACGCCGGAACATCATTTCCACGAACCCGGTTCGGAAGGGGCCAAGTGTGTGCAATGCCACATGCCAACAACGACTTACATGGCGGTTGATGCCCGTCACGATCACAGTTTGCGTGCGCCACGACCTGACATGTCACTTAAGTTCGGTACGCCAAACGCGTGTACTGGCTGCCATCTCGAACGGAAAAAACTGCCGGAAGCTAAGCAAACGAAAATTCACCAGTACCTGGACTGGATTGAGTTGGCGGAGCAAGGGGATCCGGATGTCGCCGCTGAATTGCAACTGACCAATCAAGCGATGGCGGCAGCATTTGAAAAATGGTACGGATCGAAACCGCCAGAAACACGCACCACTTACTACCACGATTTAGCCGAGGTGCTTTCACAATCGCGCCAGGTCGATACGGACAAGGCTGCAAAGCTGGTTGAGAACTTCAAGCTGCCGCCAATGGTTCGCAGCGCGGCCATGTTGCACTTGGGGGCCGATTCAACAGAAGCGAGTCTGAAGGTGGCTTTGAACGCCATCCGCTCGGCGGACGCCAAGGTTGCATCAAGCGGGCTACTGCGAATCGAAAACGAATTGCAACGCAGATTGGCGTCGGTTGACAACGATTATATTGAATTGTTAAGCGAACTCAGCGGGCTGCTCGACCATAGCGCACCTGTCGTTCGCACCGAAACCGCACGAATTTTGTTGTCCGTTCCAGTCGACGTGCGTCTAAAGAGTCGGTATCCGAATTTTCGGCAGCGACTCGATTCGGTTTTGGTTGAATGGCAAGAGATTCTGGTTACGCAAAGCGATCGACCTGAAAGCCACATGATTCTGGGTGACATCGACTTGGCCGAAGGCAATTTGAGTTCTGCGATTAACCACTATGAATCGTCGATTCGTGTAGCGCCGCAATTTGCCGGGCCTCGAACAAACCTTTGTCAAATCCTAGATCAAAACCTCGCAGACTTGCGGCAACAACTGACGCAAGAAGCGAATCTGCCCCCCGAGGCCAGGGAGCGAATGAAGATCGAAATCGTGCGACAAGAAACTCGAATTAAGCAATTGCGAACTCAAGAGCATGCCTTACTCACGGCTGAACTGCGCCGCAGTGAGGGCTATCCCGGCAGCCATGCAGTTCATTATCGCTATGCCATGAGTTGCTATTTGCAAGGTGATCTTGCGGGCTGTGAACAGAATCTGGTGCGAGCTCAAGAACAAGACCGTCAAAACTCAAATTATCTGATCGCTTTGATTGCCCTGTATCGCGAAAAGGCAGAAGTGCCGCGTGCGATCAGTTTTGCTGAATTATTGGTTCAACAGGACCCCGCAAACCAGGAATACCAACGGCTTTTGGCAGACTTGCGACGCGAATTGGATCGCACCAAAAATTAGACTATCCACGCCTTGCGATTAATAGTTCAGCAACGAGGCATCTTCGGCAACCCGATCCAAAGCATCGTGATCACAGAAGTAATTCGAAATATGCTCGGTCAATTTGGCCAAGTACACCGCTTCGAAATTTCGATCGTTCGTTTGAATCGCCGGCCTACCCGTGGACGGAAATGAATATTCCTCAGGGCCTTTTTCAAAAACAACCGTGCCGCCGTTGTCGACGTCGTACACTGTAACTCGTACTGTCGAACGACCTTTGTACAGCGTCATTCCCTCGTGTATCGAATATTGACCGATGTCAATCGCAACCACCATTTGCGCACCAACCCCGCGGCCGACTTTCACGAAGTCTTTCCGGTTCCAGTCATTATTGTCCATCCAGTCTTCAATTCGGTCGTGAGGGACGACTTGGATTTTCTTAATGGAGGTCTGCATTTTCAGTCCGACCGTTTTGGCAACGGTCGTTGCCAGGGAGTCGGCACCAAATGCCTTCATATCCGACATGCAGATCACGGCTACTTTTTTGTTCGCCAGCCCCTGGAAGTCGGCATCTACTTTATGACCACGCAGCACGTAGATTAATTGGGACAACACGCAGCCCGAACTGAAAATCAGCGGCAGACAGGCCAACAGGCTCAACCAAAAGAATGTTTGCTTCCGTGCAATTTTCATTGTCGCGCTTCCAGACTCAATTAGGGACGACGAAGATCCGACTGATCCAAATTACGAAGGTCACGATCATGATCGGAGTGACCAAAGCTGCCCACACATAAACCGAAGGCAACCATAAAAACCACCGACCCAGGAGACCTGATATCAACATCCATATTCCGCTCGCGGCAGCAAAAAACCACAATAGCACTGCAGCGAAATTGGTTCGTACCGCGGACGGCAAATCACCATCCATCAGGTGCGACCATGTCGTTGTGAAACCACAGGTTGGACAAGGCACACCACAAAAAAACTTGAAAGAACAGGGAGGCAGTCCAAGTTGCCGGTGGGTTCCAAAGCCGTTCGAATCCGGCTTTAATCCCGCTGCGACGGCGAACAAAACGAAGATCACCGCCGCTCCGACGATCAACTTGACCCGATCCGCTTTGTGAATCGGGCGGCCGATCCTGAGGGAGGTTGTCTCCGCAATTGGCGCTCCAGGTTCCATCATGACGTTCGGACTCCATAGGCCAATCCGAACGGCAATCGGGCGGGAAAATAGGAGCAATCGCGCCCTCGTACAAGTCCAAGATGGCAATCGCTAGCAAGTTTTGGTCGGGACCAGCCGGATTGAAGCAACAGCGTCATCGTTTGAATCCCGCCAACTGCCGCTCAACGTACTTGGCCAACACGTCGGTTTCGAGATTCACTGCTGCGCCGACCTTTCGATGCCCCAAGGTGGTCATTGCCAAGGTATGAGGGACCAGCATCACAGTAAAAAAATTGGTACCGACATCGACGAGTGTGAGGCTGATTCCGTCGACCGCTATCGAGCCTTTGGAGGCCATTTGGCGGCACAGGATTTCGCTTGCGGAAAATCGAACGTGTAGCCATTCACCTTCCGCGCGAATCTCAGCAATTTCACCAAGACCGTCAATATGGCCTGTTACATAGTGGCCACCCAATCGGTCCCCGACTCGTAGTGCTCGCTCAAGGTTTACAACATCATCAGTTGCAAGCTCACCCAGATTTGTACGTGACAAGGTCTCGCTGCCGACGTCGAAGCTCATCGATTGGCCTTGTCGCTCCACCACGGTGAGGCAACAGCCGTTCACAGAAATGCTGTCGCCGATATTCGCGTCGGAGCATATTAACGCCGCCTTGATCGTCAATCTGGCCGCCGCCCCGCGACGTTCGAGCCGTTGCACTCTGCCGGTTTCTTCTACAAGTCCTGTAAACACTGAAGTCCTTCTGGTTTGTCAATTTTATTCGAATTCATTGTAGACCACACACAAATGGCTCATCAACCGATTGCCACCACGCGAGTCCCGAGTCTAGCGTGACGTCTCACGCGAGTCCGACGTTTCACCCGACAGTTTCTAGCTCTGGGCACTATTACAAGTTTCAAATTTCGCGACAATGACAGCTTGTTTTAACGGGGGTTGCGTTTACCAGTTGAATCCGATCCTCGTCGGTTCAGGACATCATTTAAAAGAGGAATCAATGAGCACAATCGTTGACGTCATTGGACGACAGATTTTGGATAGTCGCGGAAATCCAACAGTAGAAGTTGATGTAACTTTAGCTGACGGCACGGTTGGTCGAGCTGCGGTTCCCAGTGGAGCCAGCACCGGGGCACATGAGGCTTGGGAATTACGCGACGGCGACAAAAGTGTTTACATGGGCAAAGGCGTGCTCAAGGCAGTCGAGAACATTAATACCCAAATCTCCGACGCTTTAATCGGACTCGATGCCCTCAACCAATCAGACATCGATCGCGTGATGATCGACTTGGACGGAACAGAAAACAAAAAGAACCTTGGCGCCAACGCGATCTTGGGCGTTTCACTGGCGACGGCCAAGGCGGCAGCCAGTTTCACCGGCCAATCACTTTTTCGTTATCTTGGCGGAACATCAGCGCGCGTCCTGCCCGCCCCCATGATGAACATCATCAATGGTGGTCAACACGCCGACAATTCAGTAGACGTCCAGGAGTTCATGGTGATGCCCTTGGGCTTTGATAACTTTTCGGAGGGTTTGCGTTGCGGCGTCGAGATTTTTCATCACCTGAAAAAAGTTCTTCACGACAAAAAGCTCAACACTGCGGTGGGCGACGAAGGCGGCTTCGCTCCCGATCTGAAAAGTAATAGCGAAGCGCTCGACCTGATTCTCGTGGCAATCGAGAAGGCCGGATATAAAGCTGGCGATCAAGTAAAAATCGCGCTCGACGTCGCTGCCACGGAGTTCTTTGACTCGACCAAGAAACTTTACACGATTGATGGCAAACAATTGAAGTCAACCGAAATGGTCGACTTTCTTGTGGCCTGGGCCAACAAATATCCAATTTGCTCAATCGAAGATGGTTGCGCCGAAGACGATTGGGAGGGCTGGAAATTACTGACCGACAAGCTGAATGACAGGGTCCAATTGGTGGGCGACGATTTGTTCGTGACCAATACGAAACGGCTCCAACGTGGAATCGACGAATCCATCGCCAACAGTATTTTGATTAAGGTCAATCAAATCGGCACGTTGACGGAGACCATCGAGGCCATTCATTTGGCACAGCGCAATGGCTACACGAGCATCGCCAGCCATCGCAGCGGCGAGACCGAAGACTCAACCATTGCGGATCTGGCTGTGGGACTCAACACGGGGCAAATTAAGACCGGCTCGGCATCAAGAAGCGACCGAATGGCGAAATACAATCAGTTGCTACGAATTGAACAGGAATTGGGTTCAGCTGCCGTGTATGGCGGAAAACTGTTCAAGCGGTAACTCGGCAGCACGGATTCGGGGGGCTGAAACGAACGACCTCCGGCGACCATCGCGCTCCACGACCGTTAGTGACGGCGCGAATGGCTCCCTATTTGCGCACTTTCTCCAGTTCTAGCTTGAAGTGTCAAAAAAAAAAACTAAGATATGGGTCAGTTTGCTTCGTCGACTTCCTTTCGCGAGATGACAAGTGATTCGCAATCTATTGCTGGTTGTTGCCTTTCCGATTGCTATTTTGATGGCGACGGGTTGTGATCAGCCAACTTCTGACCAGACGAACAAGTCGAGTTCTTCGGCGGATGTCCTGCCGCAAATGATTGATGCCGCCTCAGCCAAGAAGGTCGATGCAGCCTGGCGCGCGGTGGAACAAGGTAAAGCTATTACCCGGGCCGAAATCGAAGAACTCAAAACGATTGCCAAAAAATATCCCAACTCAAATGACGCCGTCAATGCTGTCTCAACAATGCTTGATAAGTGGTCGGACTTTGGCGGTTTGGCAGAATTTTTGCGTTCACTCCCCCCGACGGAAGAACGTGCCGACTATTTGGCAACCGTTTTGATCAAAGACAGCCAATTCGATCAAGCGATCGAGTTGTTGAAAAAACTCTTGGAGGCTGATCCGGAAAACCCTATTCGGAAATGGCGAATGGGTTATGCCTTGAGCTTTGCCGGTCGCGACGAGGAGGCGGTCCCTTATGTCCGCGCAAGTCTGGGCCAACTTACCGGTGAAGAGGTGATCGAAGCGAATAATATCCTGGGCCAATATCACCTGTCGAACAATCAACTCGACGACGCCGAAAAGCACTTTAAGGCAGCAACTGCGGACCCCAACAGCTTGCAAGCACTTCTGGGAATGGCAGCGGTTTATGATCGACGAGGTGACACGACGAAAAGCGAGGCCTACCAAAACCAGGCTTTAATTGTCCGCAACAAACGTTCAGAAGAACAAATCAACAAGGACACCTTCACGCGGCAAATGACCGAACTCGGAGAGTTGCTGCGAAAGAAAGATTACGACGCGGCAGAAAAGTTGATTGCTCAAATGCGATCCACGGTTAGCGCGGACCAAATGTCGAACTTGAATCGTGTACAAGATTTAATTCAAAGAAACAAACTGAAGAGTGACAAGTAGTCACTTTAGGAATCATTGCGATGTCGAAATTTATTGGTGTTGTGCTAATTATGCTTGTCGCTGCGTTTGTCGCGTATCGGGTGATGAGCACAACGCCGATCGCAAAACCACGCGAGGCACCGAAGCAAAAAGGAAATATCGGTCGCTCAATTGACTTCAATCAAAGCTTGGTCGGCAAGGCGCCAGAGTACGGTGATGTTTATGCCAAGGGCTCGATGCCCGCAGCCAAAACCAAATTGAAATTTACCGAATGGACCAAAGAGTCCGGGATCGACTTCCGCCACATCGCGACCAGAACTTCTGACAAATACCTGCCGGAGATTATGGGATCCGGGCTGGTATTAGCAGATTTCAATCGAGATGGCGCACCAGACGTATTCGCAATCAATGGTGGCGATGTGAAGGCAGTACCCAAGCGTCCTGAAACGATTATCAACAAATTATTCCTTAACGACGGCAAAGGGCATTTCCGGGACGTCACGGCAGAATGGAACGTGCCCAGTTTTGGTTACGGCATGGGTGCAGCCGCTGCAGACTTCGATAACGACGGCTGGAATGATTTGCTGCTTACCAGTTGGGGCGGCGGTGAACGGCTTTATCGAAATATGGAAGGAAAACGCTTCGACGATGTTACAGAGAAGTGTGGAATTGTCTCGGATGGAAAATGGGGAACCAGCTGCGGCTTCTTTGACTTCGATAGTGACGGTTATTTGGACATCTACGTTGTTCGATACATCGACTACACACTCGAAAACGCTGTAAAGTGCATGTTCAACGAGTATCACGTCTATTGCGCGCCGCTTTTGTACAAGGGCGTCGCTGCCCGGCTCTTTCGAAATAAAGGCGATGGAACGTTTGAAGATGTGTCGAGCAAAGCATTCCCTCCGGAAACGATTCTGCACCCTACCGAAGGCGTCATTCAGGACATTGCAGCCTGCAAAGGCCTGGCCATCGGTTTGGGAGATATCAATGACGACGGGCTGACAGACATTTACGTTGCCAACGACGTTTCGCGGAACTTTCTGTTCATTAATCAAGGCGACGGAACCTTTTCGGAAATTGGTCGGCGGGCCAATGTCGCTTATGGCGAAAACAGCCTCGAGCAATCAGGTATGGGCGTGGCCTTCAGTGATGTCAATCAAAACAATTTGCTGGACATCGTATGCACCAATTTCCAAGGCGAAACGACGAACCTTTATAGTCAAGACTCGCCGCTAAAATTCATCGATCGATGTGATGAGTTTGGTATTGGACAGACATCACGTGCGAGGCTGAGCTTTGGCACCTGTTTTTTCGACCCGGACAACGACTCGGACGAAGACTTGGTCATTGCGAATGGCCACATCTTCGACAATGTCGAGCAATTTTCCAGCAACGTTGCATTCAAACAACTCAATAGCGTGTATGAATCGCTTGGAAACGGAAAATTTTCCGATGTTTCGTCGGTCGCCGGTTCCGCATTACAGGATCGTCAGGCTTCACGCGGCCTCGCAGTCGGGGATGTCGACAGTGATGGTCTCGTCGATTTTGCGGTGTCCAATAATGATGGCACCTTGCAAATTGCCAAGAATGAAACGCCAGAAAAAGGAAACTTTGTGTCACTCTGGCTGGAACAACCTGGTCGAAATACAAATGCAATTGGTGCCAAGATTGTCGCCAAAGTGGCCGGCAAAAAAATTGTCCGGCAAATCTTTGGCGCGAACTCCTATCTGTCCGTTAGCGACTGGAGATTGCACCTCGGAATCGGCCAAAATGAAAAAATTGAAGAACTTTCAATCTACTGGCCAGGCGAAAAAGAACCACAAATTATTCGGGACGTCGCTGCGAACCAATTTTATTATTTGTCAAAGGGTTCGGAGTTGAGAACTTACCGAGCAGGTGAAAAGGTGATTGGTTATGAGTCAAAAAACTAGCGAAACAATATTCACGCCAAGTGCGAGCCGCGCCCCTCGTCGGAAGACGCGCGATCAGATCAAGGTTTTCTTCGGGTTGATTTTCGCAATCCTTTCCGTCTTGACCTTGGCGAACTCGTTTTTCATCTATGCCTCCTCGGGCCCGAGCGAAATGCTGGCGCTTATGCTGCAAATCCACGGTTGGTTGGGCTTGGGTCTAACGGGAGCCATGGTGGGATATTCCATTCCGCATTACCTCCAACGCCGAAAACACGGCAACAAGACCGCGAAGTTTTTCGGATATATCTTGGCGATTTCCCTTGTTGCAGCCTGCGTGTTGGGTTCAATTGTGTTTTTTCAAGGTCGGAACGAGTCGGCGAATTGGATCGTGCGCGGACATGAGTTGGGATTTGGTATCGGCCTCACGATTTTCCTTGTTCATCGCCTGTCGGCTGTAGCGACACCTTTGTGGCGCTACGAATTGGGAGGCCTTGTCACTGCCGGAGCATTATTTTTGGGATTTTGGATGGCCCAGCCGAAGAGTCCAGAAGGCGGGCTCAACGCCGATGTTCCAAAGGTAACAATGGCTGAAGCAAAACGAACCGCCGTCTTCAAGGCAACCGCAGCCACCACGATAACTGGCCACGCCCTTGATGAAGCCGACCTCGGAAATTCCGAATACTGCGCACAATGCCATTCGGAAATCGCAGACCAATGGCGTGGTTCGGCACACCGATTTTCTTCCATGAATGATCCTATTTATGAAAAGACAATCAGCGTTTTGCAACAGAATCGCAAACCCGAAGCAATGCATTTTTGCGGCGGTTGCCACGACCCGTTGGTTTTACTCACCGGTAATATGGAAAGCGAATTCACCAGAGACACGCCCAACGCGCAACAAGGAATTACTTGCTTGGCATGCCACGCCGTTGTCGAGGTTAAGGATCGCCGAGGCAATGCAGGCTATGTCGTTGCCCCACCTGAACACTATCTCTACTACGGAAGCTCAGACCCGAAAGAACAACAACTAAACCTGGATATGATTCGGGCCAAGCCTGAAAAACATAAAGCTTCCTTCCTCAAAGAGTTTCATCGCACGAGCGAATTTTGCTTGACCTGCCATAAGACCAGCTTGACGGAACCCGTTAACCATTATCGCTGGAAACGCGGAGCCAATGACTACGACGCTTGGTTCGACAGCAACGCGGGCCTGAATAACGCTTTGACTTTTTACAACGCAAAAGAAGTCAAGAGTTGCCAGGAATGCCATATGCCAGACGTTGCCAGCCAAGACCCAGCGGCGAAAGACGGACTGGCTCGCGACCACACCTTCCCCGGCTCAAACTCGGCCTTGCCTTCGTTCCACAACAAACCGGAATGGTTGGAAAAGACAAAGTCCATCACCAAGGACGTCGTCAAGGTCGACATCTTCTCAGCGATCGACGCGAAACATCCAGAACCTGAGAATCGGATCTACCCTCTGGAACGCCCTGATGCTCGTTTCGCTCCCGGCAGCGAAATGCGCGTAGAAGTGCTCGTGAAAAATACCAAGGTCGGACATATGTTCCCCGGTGGCACAATGGATATCAACGAACCCTGGGTGGAATTTATTGTTTCCGACGAATCCGGAAAACCGATTCTCGCAAGCGGACTCTTGAGTTCCGACAAACGCCTGGATCCGACCGCTCATCGCTTTGACGTGATGCTGTTGAGCAAAGAGAGCCGTTTGGTCGATACGCACAATGTCGAACATTTCCGGACGGACTTGTACAACAATTCCATTCCCTTGGGACAAACCGAGATCATTCGTTACCAGTTCACGGTTCCAGAGGACGCAGCTGGTAAGAAGCTGAAATTGTCGGCGCGAGTTCGCTTCCGAAAACTCAATCAACAATACATCAATTACGTCTTCGGCAACGACGCCCCAGAGTTTCCGATCCTGGATTATGGAAAGCACGAAGTAACCGTTCAGGTTGGCGAGACACAAAAACTACCGGTTTCCGACGATGTCGAAGTCTCCAAACGACTGCGAGATTTTTCGATCGGCAGTTTCCGTCATCGCGATACGCTCACGGCTCTGTGGGGCTTCAAAGAGGTTGCTCGGTTGCAGCCTATGGAAGCCGATTCCTATATCGACATGTGCCGTTGCTACTTGCAAGTCGGCGATTTTGGAGAAAATCTAGCCGAGGCAATCCGCAAGGCCAATGAAGTCAATCCTAAATTCCCAAAGACCGGCTTCTTCCTCGGTCGCATGTTGACTGCGCAAAGTAAATTTGAGGACGCGATAAAGGCGTTCGAATCGACACTCGCTGTTTTCCCTGACGACCGTATGGTCAACAATGCCAAGGGCATTGCGCTATTCAAGGCGAAAAAGTACGACGAGGCGATCAAGGTTCTCGCTCATACGCTTGACATCGATCCTGAAAACGTAGACGCTCAAAACTACACATCCTTGAGCTATCGCGAATTGGGCAATGAAGAGAAAGCGAAAGAACACGAGGCCTATTTCTTGCGATACCAACCGCAGGAGTCGGAAAAAGCCGTGCACGAACTGTATCGCCGTCGCAATCCGAATGCGGACCGAGAGGCTAATCTCCAACACGTACATCCAGTCCATCCACCTGCTGAAATCGACCGGATCGTGAACGAAGGAGAAGAATTCCGATTTCCGCACTCGGCGATTCAGCCAAACAAAATGCTGCCTAAGCCGTTGCCACAAAAATAATGGATGGATTTGACGGATTCCAAGAATTTCAAAGGGGAAAAAATGCGGCTGGCAAATCGAATTTGTCAGCCGTTAAGTTGCGCAAGGCAATTAGTAACTCGCTACTTTCGTAGAAACGATTGCCGTTGGGTTTCAGGAAGTTTCTCAATTGCATATCGCAACATGGTTCGCGGCATCTGGCTGACATGCTGTTCCAGAAACGTCAGTAATAGTTTTCGGTTGGTATCCCCCACCTCTCGCAGCATCCAACCGACGGCTTTGTGAATCAAGTCATGGGGATGCTTGATCAAAAATTCAGCCAATGCCAACGTCGTCGCAGGTTGGCCTTGTTTGATGAAATACAATGTGGAAATCATGGCAACGCGATTCTTCCACAAATGCCTGGCACGAGCCAACTTAAACAGCGGTTGATGGCTTTTTTCCAGCAAGAACGAACCGACGATTGGGGGTGCCGAAGAGTCGACGAGGTCCCAATTGTTTACGCAATCGAGATGATCTAAGTAGAACTCGTAGATCGACTTTCGATCAGATTCGGTCTTGGCCCGTCCAAATTGGCTCACCAAAATAAACAAACCAGTAAGGCGGCATTCGTGGTAGCAATTCTCTAATAGCCGCTCAACTTCTTTTCGCGGCAGTTCTCGAAAACGCGCTGCGATCTTCCTTTGGTCGGGGACGGTCACCCCAATGAACTTGTCGCCCTCGGCGTATTCGCCTAACCCAGCTTTGAAGTATCGCGGCGAAACAGCAGCTCTTTCCGCGCTCGCGACTTGCTCCAACGCAGCCTTAACTGCCGAGGCTGATTCCCTGGATTTTTCGATTGCCATCTCACCGACTCGTTGATCAACGATGGAAATGTTATTTTTAGGCTTTCATCCTCGCTGTGTCGACGGGGGATACTTATCTGCTCGACCGTTTCTTTTGAAATCCAGGTTCCAAATCCAAAGTGAAAAGACGTTGCGCCTACCTCACGATGCAGGACACCTCTGGGTTCTTCATATACGACTTTCTGACTTTTGTTCCGTTGCAGAAACGCGGATGGTTGGTTGACGAAGTCCCTTGGAATGCCGCGGAAATCGATTGGAATCAATATGATGCGGTGGTCATTCGATCACCATGGGATTATCAAAAGACTCCAGATGAATTCCTACAGGTCCTGACGGATATCGATGCCAGCCGGGCGAGATTGTTCAACCCACTGGAAATTTGTCGATGGAACATGAACAAGATCTATTTGCGGGACCTGGTCGCACGCGGGATTGCGACGATTCCTACAATCTGGTTGGATCGTATGGACGCTGAAGCCGTGCCACAACTGTGTGCCGAACTGCAATCTCAGCGGATCGTGCTGAAGCCGACGATTGGAGCCAATGCAGATGACACCTTTGTCGTTACATCCGAACAACCCGAGACGGCCAAGGTAGCTCTGCAAGTTTTCGAAAACAAGCCGTTGATGGTGCAGCCGTTTGTCGATGCGATTGTGACTGAGGGCGAGTATTCCCTTTTCTATTTTGGAGGCGAATTCAGTCACGCGATCCAAAAAGTCCCCAAGCAAAATGACTTTCGCGTCCAGGAAGAACACGGGGGAATCATTTCCAGCGTGGTCGCAAGTGCGGAACTCCAACGTGCAGGGCAATTGGCGATCGAAGCGATCGGTCAACCGCTCCTGTACGCCCGTGCAGACTTCGTCCGTTTTCAAGAAACCCCGGCGCTGATGGAGCTCGAGTTAATCGAACCTTCCCTGTATTTTTCGTTCGACGAACAATCCCCCGAACGCTTCGCCGCCGCCTTGGATCGGTTTATCGACGCGTAATTGAAGCTAACGCACGTCGAGCGGAGGTGTCTGGCCCAAGAGCATTCGACCCTCTTTCCAAAGAAGAACGCTCAATTCTGGGGCCCAACAATCAGCGGGCGATAGTTCTATTCAGCTAACTTTTGGAGTGCTGAACGCAAACCGGCGCGCTCAACATAATTAATTAGGTTTCTTACCGGTTGGATTGTCGTTTTTTGACTTTGTCGGCAATTGCAAGCATTTTCGCAGATCGGCTGGAGTCCTCAACAGAGTCCCGTCAAAAAACTTTTTGTCCAATTTTTGATTGACGGCGTTCCAATGCAGAGTGACTACGACCTCAAGACACCCAAAGTAGCCTTGACCATCGATTGATCGTTCCTCACTAAAATCATCCCATGTCATTTTCGAAAGCACATCGTATTCATCCACGATCGTCCACGCCATCGTCCGCTTTCTTCCGGGATAAAACCTTTCGTTCTTGGCATGCCAAGCATTCTCCGTGTAGCTCAATGGAAGAGAGTTCTTTAAGTCGAATTCCCAGATTTGCATTTCGTTGCCGTCGTCATACTTTCCGTCGAAAAGCGTTAGTATTAGGCGGTTTTCACCGACAATTTCCTTTTTCCAATACTTTTTTCCGGAACTAAGGATTCGAACATGCCCTTGCTCATCGTCGATCAAACCACGGCGTGGAATATCATAGGACAATCGTGGGTCAAGGAATTCGAACCTTGTCAAAACTTCAGACAATTTATTCCCGCCTGTTAAACGCCAAGGCACCGGATCGTCGCGTCCGGCGAAAAACAGCTTTTCGTTTTGATAATCCAAGACCCAACCGCCAAAAGTAGCTGATTCGTTTTTCGATACTCTGGACTGATCTGCCATATCCACGAATCGATTCGGCCCAGTTTGGGTAATCATACAGAAGAGCTCCTCTTCCATGTCGAAAACACACCGATATATTGACTCGCTAGTCCGAAAAACCCCCTCCATTCCTTTGCCATCGCCTTTGGGTCTAACAGTGTCAATGCTTGAAGAAATCTCAACCAACACATCACCAGACTTGATTCCTATGGCGTTTAAAAAAGCTGTTTCAAAGATCGAGCACTCGACGGCCCCCTCATCGCTGCCAGCATTGCGTACTTTGGGAAAAAGCTGAGCACATGCAAAATTGGCAAAAAGCAAATGCGCAATCAGAAATAACGTCGCGCGATAAAAAAATGCACAACCTAGATGAAGACAGGTTTTGTTCATTTGCTTTTCTCCTCAAGAAAAAAATGACACATCAATGCCGCTCCGATAGTGAAACGCAATTCCCAGCTGTGTTCGACAATTTTGCCGAGAGCCTTGCTCAAAAAGAATTGAATGTCCCGAGCAAATGTTCGGCTAGCGCGGTATTTCGGGTTGTGAAACGCGAAAAAAGTCTCCCCCGTGATTTTGGTTTTGCTGGCCTAGTTGTTAACAGCAGGCGTACCACTTCCGGGCGTAGCCTCAACATAAATGCAGACATTCCCTGGCTGAAGGTCGCGAAACGAGGAATTCTTTCGAACTACTTGGTCTCTAATTTTTTCACCCTGAACACATTTATTATTCTGATCACACCCACACTTGTAGAGTACTGAGCAAACCACGTCAGTTTCCGAATGCCCCCTTAGAACATGTCCTGCACCTTGCTGTACGCAGTGTTTATAGGACAGCTTTCCGTTTACCACTTCGGTGACCGCCTCAGCAAAAGGGTTGTCTGGCGGACTGCAATAGTACCCTCTAATCTGAAGATTAGGATCTGTCGGGTGTGGCTTCCACACCCATTCGCAAGGCAGGTTTGGGCATTGAAACCCTGCGGCTTCTTCCCAGCAGTATTTCTCGGTGCACCTCCAGCAATCTGGCGATTCGGGAGGTGTCTGTGCGAACGTTAGTTGTGCCAAAACGGAAAACAAAAAAGCGGCCAAATACATTTTGAAATTGTTCATCAAAATTTCCTCCAAAAAGACGTGAAATCACTCTGAAACGAACCGTGTTCAACGGACCAACGAACTTCACCCTCGCTTAAATCGGCAAGCTGGCTTTCAGGTACGGTCAACTCAAGTCGGTACAGACCTGGACGTACCGGCGTACACTTCACATCAATTGATTTACCGGAAATTACAGCTTTCACTGACGGCACAACATTGGAATTTGCTGGCAATTGATCTTTGCTACCTTTTGAAGCCTCGTCGTCTTGAGTAACCGATTGGTCAAGCGACATAAAGGCCTTTGTCTTCCAATTTCCTGTTTCCCCATTTTTTGAAAAGGAAACGATCTTGGGGCTAACCGAAACCATCGGAGTTTTCTCCAGCAAAAAATGTGCTTCATCCATTCGCTTGGTATTGGGATCACAGATTCTCACCCAACAATCCAAAAATCCCTCATCAAGCACAATCCCCGCTATGTCGATGACAAGTTCCTCCCGCTCCCCGTCCGCAGAAATCGCAAGCACCGCATCGCTTAATGTCTCACTGGTTTCAATTTTTAGACTCTTCGGGTTTATTGGTTCAGTAACGAGAAGCGGAATCTCCAATCGCCGCAAAGACTTGCCCACTTCAAATGTCGGCGGCACTGCTCCAAAGCAAATCAAACCGCGTACTTTTTTCGATACCGCTCGAACGCGCAAAAAGGGTGACTCATCACGACCATTTTTGTCGGAAAAGAAATCAACGCTCATTAAAAAAACCTGCGTATCCAGTTTCTCAGGGACTGAAACCAATACCTCAACGTCAAGGCTTTCACCTTCAGGAACTTCCCCCTTTGGTACACGTAGTTCGACACAAGAACAATTGGCTCCAACTCGATTAAAACTCAACGGCTCTTTGCTTTCGTTGACCAAGCGAATTTTCAGCAGGTATTTCTTGCCGCACTCGGTTTCGCCCAAATCGATCAGATGATCAGGGAAGATGGTTCCGCCCTGTGTCTTGGGCTGAACAACTACTTTCCCAAGGATTTTTTTTGGACTGCTTTCCAAATTCTTGGGGTCGGCAGAAGCCTTTTCCTGAAGTAGTTGGGAATTGACAGCTGTCTGTCGATTATTGGCCGCATTCGATTCGGCAGTAAGGGGAAAAATCCCTAAGCACGTCAGGAGACTGATTCGTAAAAAAGACAGAACATCCGCGAACATTTCAGCTCCTATGAAAGGCACTGGCGTTTGACTAGAAAATAATGTCATTCATCGCAACCCAAATCGTTGCGCCAATTTGAAGGTTGCTTTTCCACTGGACTATGTTATCCCAACAAATGAGATTATTTCAACAACCATTTCTGGCTCAACTGGAAGTGGGGTTGATCAAGCAATCAGACCTATTCATTTGAGCGAGGCCAGTTAATGTTTCGTCAAATCCAAATCGGAATAGAAGGGAATTTCACCGAGCACCGCCTCAACATCAAGCGCCCAACAGGACATTAAGGTTGCAATCGCACAAATGATAATTCCAAAACAATGACCATCTCGTGTGCGCAACGACCACCTCAATCCGTCAGAAAACGGGTGACGAGAGAACGCGTTCCGGCTGGTTAACTGCTTACCCTAATCCTCTGAAGTCAACCAACATTAGCGAACGTCGATCGGAGCAGAATTCCCCGGAAGTAGTTGCGACTGTTCGGTGGCGACGTGTTGGAACTCGACCTGCCATTCCGTGGGTTCGGAAGAACGGCGGACTTCGACGGCCGTCACCTTGTATTCCGGGCAACTCGTGGCCCAGTCGCTAAGTTCGGTGGTCACAACGTTGGCACCAGATTCGGGGAAATGAAAAGTCGTGTAGACAACACCCGGCTGGACTCGTTCGGAGATCGTTGCCCGCATCCGTGTTTCGCCCGCGCGGCTGACGATGTGGACCCAATCACCGTCGGAAATGCCACGCTCTGCTGCATCTTCGGCATTAATTTCCAAGCGGTCTTCGTCGTGCCACACAACATTTTCGGTGCGGCGGGTTTGGGCGCCAACATTGTATTGCGTCAAGATTCGCCCGGTGGTCAAAATCAAAGGGAATTTTCGCGATACTTTTTCCTTCGTCGGAACGAATTCAGTGAGTATGAATTTGCCGAGTCCCCGAGTAAATTCGGTCACGTGCATGACCGGGCTGCCTTCGGGGTTCTGCTCATTACAAGGCCATTGGATACTGCCTAGTTGATCAAGTTTTTCGTAGGTAACGCCAGCAAAAGTCGGCGTCAAAGCAGCGATCTCGCCCATGATTTCCGACGGGTGGTTGTAATGCATGGGAATGCCCAACGCATTTGCGAAGCCCATGGTGGTCTCCCAATCTGCCAATCCAGCAAGAGGCTCCATGATTTTGCGGACGCGTGAGATGCGGCGTTCGGCGTTCGTAAACGTTCCATCCTTCTCAAGGAAAGAGGCCCCGGGGAAAATCACGTGGGCGAACTTGGCGGTTTCATTGAAGAAGATGTCTTGTACGATCAAGCACTCCAGATTGCGCAAGGCCGCTTGTACGTGTTGAGTATTAGGATCGGATTGCGCGACGTCCTCGCCCTGGATGTACATGCCTTTGAAGGTCCCCGCAACGGCCGCGTCGAGCATGTTGGGGATTCGATAGCCTGGTTCGGCATCGAGAACGGTATTCCAATAGCTGTTGAATTGATTCCGAGTGGCTTCGTCTTTGACCGAACGGTAACCCGGCAGCTCGTGGGGATACGAACCCATATCGCAGGAGCCTTGAACATTATTCTGACCGCGGAGAGGATTGACCCCGACGCCCGGCCGTCCAATGTTGCCTGTAACCATAGCGAGGTTGGCGATTCCCATGACCGTCGTTGAGCCTTGGCTATGTTCCGTCACGCCCAATCCATAGTAAATTGCCCCGTTTCGTGCGGTCGCATACAGGCGAGCGGCGGCGCGAATGTCCTCCGCAGGCACTCCGGTTTGCTCAGCGACAACTTCTGGACTGTTTTCTGGACGGAGAATAAACTGGCGCCATTCTTCGAAAGCGGCTTTCTCGCAACGGGCGGCAACAAACGCCTCGTCCGCCAAGCCTTCGCTCACAACCACATGGGCGATCGCGTTGATCATGGCCACATTTGTGCCAGGTCGCAGTTGCAAATGATATTTCGCTTCAATGTGAGGCGAACGTACGATGTCGATCGCTCGAGGGTCGATCACGATCAATTGAGCACCTTCGCGCAGACGTCGCTTCATACGCGAGGCAAATACTGGATGCCCCTCGGTGGGGTTTGCTCCCATGACGACAATTACGTCGGCGTCCATTACCGATTCAAAATTTTGCGTGCCGGCAGACTCGCCGAGCGTTTGTTTCAATCCATAGCCGGTTGGGGAATGGCAGACTCGCGCGCACGTATCAACGTTGTTATTGCCGAAAGCCGTCCGAATCAGTTTTTGTACCAGCCAAGTTTCTTCGTTTGTGCAACGGGAGGACGTGATGCCGCCAACCGATTTTCGTCCGTACTTTCCTTGAATCCGGCGAATCTCGCTGGCCGCATATTTAAAGGCTTCCTCCCAGGAAACTTCTTGCCACGGATCGTCGATGTGTTTGCGGATCATCGGCTGTTTGACGCGGTCGGGATGAGTCGCATAGCCCCAGGCGAAACGGCCTTTGACACAGGCGTGCCCTTCATTGGCCCCGCCGTCTTTGTTTGGAACCATGCGGACAACTTGTTGGCCTTTGACTTCCGCGACGAAGGAACAACCGACGCCACAGTAGGCGCAAGTCGTCACCACCGAGCGCTCTGCTTGTCCCATTTCAATCAATGATTTTTCGGACAGCGTTGCCGTGGGACACACGTTTACACAAGCCCCACACGAAACACATTCCGAATCCAGAAACGAATCGCCTGCGCTCGCAGAGACTTTGGATTCGAAACCGCGGCCGGAAATCGTCAAGGCAAACGTCCCCTGAACTTCTTCGCAAGCGCGCACGCAGCGACTGCAAACGATGCACTTGGCCGGCTCGAACGTGAAATAGGGATTCGATTCGTCTTTGGGTTCCGCGTGGGTCGCATCGAAATGATTTTCGCCAGCCATTCCGTAGCGAACCTCGCGCAAGCCCACGACTCCCGCCATGTCTTGCAACTCACAATTGCCGTTGGCCGTACACGTCAAACAATCGAGCGGGTGATCGGAGATGTACAACTCCATGACATTGCGGCGGAGGTCAGCCAATCGGGCCGACTGGGTCGTGATTTTCATACCGTCTTCGGCCGGCGTTGTACACGAAGCAGGAAATCCGCGGCGTCCCTCTATTTGAACCAGGCAGAGGCGACATGAACCAAAGGCCTGCAACTGTTCGGTCGCGCACAATTTCGGGATCTTGATTCCGGCCAAGGCTGCGGCCCGCATGACCGAGGAACCCGCAGGAACAGAAACCGCGACACCATCGACCGACAACGAAACCATTCGCGCGTTACGATTGGGAGGAGTGCCCAGATCAATCATTGAGGATCCCTTGCATTGACCGGAGCCGCAAGAACAAGATGAGCAGGCCGACATGAATCTAACTCCCTGGGTTTTGGATCGTCAATCGTTTTGGTCCAAACCAAAATCTTCCGGAAAATGCCGTAGGGCACTCATGACTGGGAAGGGAGTCATGCCGCCCATTGCACACAACGATCCATATTGCATTGTATCGCATAGCTCTTCCAAAAGCTCCAGATTTTCTTCTCGCGCCGTCCCTGCCTGAATACGATCGATCACTTCTACCCCGCGAACGGAGCCAATTCGGCAGGGTGTGCATTTGCCGCAAGATTCTTCGGCACAAAACTCCATCGCGAAGCGAGCCATTTTCAGCATGTTGACGGTGTCGTCGAACGCCACGATCCCTCCATGACCGACCATCGCCCCGCGATTCATAAAGGCCTCATAATCCAGCGGCATATCGAAGTCCTTGGCGGGAACATAAGCGCCCAACGGGCCACCCGCCTGAACCGCGCGAATCGGACGACCGCTGGCACTGCCGCCGCCGTAGTCAAACAGGAGTTCGCGCAAGGTCAAGCCAAAGGCCTTCTCGATCAAGCCCGCGCGTTTGATGTTGCCGGCCAATTGGATCGTCAACGTGCCACGCGAACGCCCCAAGCCATAGTCATGGTAAAAAGCAGCGCCGCAAGAAAGCACAATCGGGACACTGGCCAAGGTAATGACGTTGTTAACAACGGTGGGCTTGCCGAACAAGCCACTGATTGCCGGCAATGGAGGCTTCGCCCGGACTTCGCCGCGCTTCCCTTCAAGACTTTCGAGCAAGGCGGTTTCTTCACCGCAGATGTAGGCACCCGCCCCCAAACGAACTTCCAATTCAAAACGCCGCCCCGAGCCCAATACGTTTTCGCCAAGCCAACCGGCAACCCGGGCTCGATCGATGGCTTGGTTCAAAGTCGTCCAGCAGCGAGGATATTCCGAACGCAAATAGATGTAACCCTGCGTCGCGCCAACCGCGAGTCCGGCGATGATCATGCCTTCGATCAGGCAATACGGGTCCCCCTCCATCAGCATACGGTCGGCAAAAGTCCCCGAGTCACCTTCGTCGGCATTACAGACAATGTACTTCTGGTCGGCGGTTGTATCGAGAACCGTTTGCCATTTGATACCTGTAGGAAACGCGGCCCCCCCCCGACCGCGCAGGCCAGATTCCTTCACTGCAGAAATGATTTGGTTTGGTTCAAGGGCGATCGCCTTTCGCAGGCCAGCCCCCCCCCCGAAGGCTTCGTATTCTTCAATCGAAAGCGGATCAATCAAGCCAACGCGAGCGAAGGTCAAACGCTCTTGATTTTTCAAATACGGAATTTCAGCAGTCAGCCCCAGGTTCAACGCGTGGTCGCCACCGCTCAAGAAGTCCGCGTCGAACAAGCCTGAAACATCTGCGGAACGGACTGGGCCATAGGCGACGCGGCCGCGTTCGGCGGCAACTTCCACCAGCGGTTCAAGCCAGAACATGCCGCGCGAGCCGTTGCGAACGATTTGCACATCGATTCCGCGCTGCGATGCCTCCTGCGCAATTTTTTCCGCGACTTTGTCAGCGCCAACAGATGCCGCTGTCGTGTCGCTTGGCACAAAGACCCTAATGCTCATTGGCCGCCATCCTTTCGCAGTTCGTCGACCAGTTCATCGAACCGTTCATGGTCGACGCGGCCAAGAATTTCATTACCGATTCGAACGGATGGAGAACAACCGCAATTACCCAAGCAGAAAACGGGCTCGAGCGTAATGGCTTGGTCGGAACTTGTTTCATGAAAGTCGACACCTAATTTAGTCTTGGCGTGGCACTCCAGAGCTTCGCCCCCAATGGCTTGGCACGCCTCGCCACGGCAAACCTGAATGACATGCCGGCCTGGCGGAGCGGTTCGAAAATCGGAATAGAACGTAACGACGCCAAAGACTTCAGCCCGAGACAGATTCAATCCTTCGGCCACAATGCGAATCGATTCGTCGGGAATGTACCCAAATTCAGCTTGAATGTCGTGCAGGATTGGCAGGGTGGCACCCGGCCGCTTACGGTGCGCCTCGACAATCGACTCGATCCGCGATGTATGCTGCGTCATGCTTGTTCCCGCAAACGTGATTCGGTGTATGAAGTGCGAATCAGTCACTCACGACTGGCCCGAACTCTCCTAAATTGTAACTCTTCGCGATCACAATCGGAACCAGAATTTCGCATGAATTCGTTGACCATCACGACTTATCGATCAATCGACCTCCAAGTGAGTGGAGTTAATGGCAGAAACATGATGACTGGAAGCCACGCGGCCAGGCTGGCTGTGCGTATCAAGCTCAACGATCCCAGGGTTTGACACGCGACGACTGCGATTTGAAAGACAGCGATGGTTCCGACACAACTAACAGCGGCAAACAGCAAATTGTGCTCGCTAAAGCGAATAACCAAGGGTAACGCGATTAACAACAACGCCAAATCGAGGAGGGGCCGGACAATTCGGGAATGAACAGCTATGCGATTCGAACGGGAAAACCACTGGGTCGGCCGCTTGAGCGAAGACACCATCTCGCCTAGAGACGAATAATCGTTTAACTGTTGTCCAAACGCCAATTCTTCTGTCGTCAAATGCGTTGCAACAAAACATTGGCTACCGGTGAGCCAGGGACGATCGTTCGGAAAATAAACGGTTGGTTTGTCCGGCGAGCCCAGACTATTGAGTTTCCAAGGCTGAAGTGGTTCACTTATCGCTTCAAGCAGTAGCCCCGCCGGATGATCTTCATTCGCTTCGACAAAATTAGCACGCGCGGCGACGATCCGCGAAATT
>WBZS01000933.1_pt1 | contig 27737 bp, 25 predicted proteins | sample 5204201 | NCBI WGS metagenome assembly WBZS01 (sample SAMN12344357, study PRJNA552823) | activated sludge metagenome | biome: Activated sludge suspended growth; feature: Nitrification reactor; material: Wastewater; isolation source: activated sludge from nitrification reactor of wastewater... | reverse complement strand
CATCGACAGACTCACCTACAACGGCACCATCATCGAAACCGGCACCACCAGCTACCGACTCACCACCACCAAAGCCGGGGCCAAAACAGACCGTCACACCGGGGCCAGATCAGCTTGACATTCCTACATGCGGACCAGACGGCCGAGCAGGTCCGCCTGGGCGTCGTCCAGGGCAGTTCTGTCGACTTCGTCGAGGGACAAGTTCGCGGACCGTCGGTCGAGATTCATTCGCCAACGGGTCATGCCCCACCCCAAGGGGCAATCTGCGGACCTACTCGACGCGGATCTGGTACTCAAACTGCCCCTGAGACGGCACCCAACCGACTTTGAACGCGCAAATCGGGTTTCTGCGGGCAGTTTCGGTACACCAGAGTGCCGGCCCGGCGGCACAGGGCCGGAGGGCGCGCGTCACCCAAGGGGCGTTGCGCCACCGCTTGCCACGGACGGCCCGCCGGCGTGGCATGTCGCAGAGGGCACGCGATCCTCATCCCCACGTCCGTCGCGGAGGTGATGACCGTCGCCACCTCACCGAAGAAGCAGTCGATCTGGTACCCAAACTGCCCCTGAGACAGCAGCCCAACCGACTTTGAACGCGGGCGGGCGCAGACAGTGTTCCTGCAGGCAGTTTCGGTACACGTGAGCGCCTGACTCCCTGGACTCCGACTCCGACACGTACCCAGAGCGCCGCGCGGGACTCCCCACGTTCGACTTCGGTACGCACGGCGTCGCCGACCGTCTTTTCGTACGAACGCCAGCGGCGCCCGGGAAATCCCGGGCGCCGCTGGCACAAGCCCATCCTCGGACCAACCCCGAGCCTTGGGCTGACCTAGACCTAGATCAGTCGACGAGTCCCTCGAACAGAACGGTGGACAGGTACCTCTCACCGAAATCGGGGGCGATCGCCACGATGACCTTGCCGGCGTTCTCGGGACGAGCAGCGACATCGATCGCCGCACGAGCGATCGCGCCGGCGGAAATGCCACCGAGAATGCCTTCCTCGGTCGCCAGGGCACGAGCCGTTTCCACGGCCTGCTCGGCGTTGACCGTCACGACCTCGTCATACAGCGACCGATCCAGCACCTCAGGAACGAAGTTCGCGCCCAAGCCTTGAATCTTGTGCGGGCCAGGCTTGCCCCCGGACAGGATCGGCGACTCGGCCGGCTCGACGGCAATGATCTGGATGTCGGGCTTCTGCTCCTTCAGGTAGCGCCCGGCGCCGGTCAACGTACCGCCCGTGCCGATGCCAGACACCAGGATGTCGATCGTGCCGTCGGTCTGGTTCCACAATTCGGGGCCGGTCGTCTTGTAGTGAATGGCCGGATTCGCCTGATTGGCGAACTGACGCGCGAGCACAGCGCCACGCTCCTCGGCGATCGCATTGGCGCGCTCGACAGCACCCCGCATACCCTCGGGCGGAGGGGTGAGGACCAGTTCGGCCCCGAAGGCACGTAGCAGTGCCCTCCGTTCCTTCGACATCGACTCGGGCATGGTCAGCACCAGCTTGTAGCCCCGAGCCGCGGCGACCATGGCCAACGCGATTCCGGTATTGCCCGACGTGGCCTCGACGATCGTGCCGCCGGGCTTGAGGCTGCCGTCTGCCTCGGCCGCGTCGATGATCGCGACACCGATTCGATCCTTGACCGAATTAGCCGGGCTGTAGAACTCAAGTTTGAGGGCGACCGTTGCATTGTCGCCGGCAATCTTGTTGAGCTTGACGACCGGTGTATTGCCGACCGCTTCGGTGATGTTGTTGAGAATCGCCATGAATGTTCCGTTTCTGTGTGCCAAGATGCGTGACTCAAAGGTGAGGAGATGCGTCGAGCGTCCAGCGCGTCCGGACCGGCCGACGCCTTTACAGCTGAACGCTCTAGCGACAGCGACAGCAGCAGGAAGAGGACGCACGCAACATCGCCCCAGTCTCCCTTCCTGTGCCGGACGCTGACGAACCTATCGGAGGGATCCGAGTCGCGATACTCACGCGGTCGGATGGTGGACACATCAACCGAACCGGCCACTGCTCACGAGACAGGCTGCTCGGATGACTCGGTGCCGAGGTAGGTCAACACCCCGCCCCCGTGGGTGAGCGACGACACCACCGCGGGTACGTCATCGCCAGCGCGGGCGGTCAACAGCAACGTCACCTGAACCCCGTACGACCCCTCGACCCCCAGCCCACACGTCAGCAGGGCATTCGTCATCCGCCCCGCGTCAGCATGGTCAACGGTGAGCGACCACCGGTCGATCGGGACGACCTCCACCCTCGGCACTCCCTCGACCACCGCCGAGGTCGCATCGCCGTACGCCCTGGCCAGCCCACCCGTACCCAGCTTCACGCCGCCGAACCATCTCGTCACGACGCAGACGATGTTCACCAGGCCGGAACCTCTCAACACCGCCAAGATCGGGGCGCCTGCCGTACCCGGCGGCTCCCCGTCGTCGTTCGACCGCTCGATCACCTGGGCGCCCGGGTCGTCGAGCACGAAGGCCGAGCAGTGATGTCTCGCATCCGGGTACGACTTCCTCACGGCGGCGATCACGTCCCGGGCGGCTGCCTCGTCGTCCACCCTGACCAGGTCGGCGAGGAAGATCGATCTCAGCCTCTCGATCCGGGCCGATGTGCGGAAGTCACGGGGCAATCGGTGCGCCGTCACGGCAGTGGCGATCCTGGCTCTCCGATCGCGGACGCAACCGACGAGGCCTCCGGCGCCGGTCGGCTACGGGGATGCTCGTGCCGATACCAGCGGAAGATCCACACGACGACGAGGATCTGGGCGATGACGCAGAGCGTGTCCCGTACCCGCGCCCCGGTCCAGCTCACCGCCTGCGAGAACTCGATGTCCCGACCCGTGACGAAGGCGGCGGACAACCATGTCGTGCGCCACAGCAGGTACAGGTCGATCCTGCTGCCCATGACCAACGCCAGAGGAGCCCAGGCGAGCAAGTCGTACCAAGAAAAGGAATTCGGGGTCGTCAAGAGCCAGGAGACGTAGAGGATCGCCGCTGTCCGGGCCGCGACGGTCGGCGGGTCGTGGAAGGGTTCGAGTCCGTCCTCGATGCCGGGCAGGGCGCGCCAGGGCACCAGCCGGAACAGCATCCATCCGACCACCACCCAGCCGACGACGCCGATCACGTTGATGATCAACAGCGTCGCGCTCGGGATCAGGAAGCGGATCAACACCTGGTAGACGGGTCCGGCCCAGGCACCGGCGTTGACGTACGTCGTGTTCCGCGACGCCGAGATCAGTGCCGCCGGCTGCCACAGCACGTAACACACCACCAGCGGTACGACCGCCCCCACGCCGAGCTGGAAGAGTTTGCGCGGTTCTCGGCGGTACCCCCAGAGCATGGCAATGCCGTACAGGACCATGTTCACCTTGGCCGCCCCGGCGATCCCGATGAGGACCCCAGCCAGCCACGGCCATCGGCGCATGGCCGCCAGAGCAGCAACAGCGAACACGACCGCGAGCGACTCGTTGTGGGCCTGGGCCACAACCGCCCAGATGATCGCCGGATTGACCAGGGTGAACAACGCCACCCGAGTCTGCAGCAACGGATTTCCCGCAGACATCCGGAACAGGATCAGCCCAATCGCCAACATCGGGATCAGGCACATCATCTGCAGCCAGAAGACCACATCGTGCATGTTCGGTCCGCCGAGCCGGTTGGCAAGCAACTGGCTGAAGGAGACGATCGGGCCGTACACGCTGGGCGTGTCCTGCCAGGGCCGCTCGGTCACGGCGAGCACCGGGTCGAACTGGGTGCGGAAGATTTCGCCGACGGTGATCTCGTACGGATCACGCCCGAGGAGCTGCAACCTTCCGTACGCGGCATACATCAACACGTCGGCCGACGTCATCGGAGGGACGAGGCTGACGATCACGTTGAGGACGACGCCCAACCCCAACAGCCGTGCCGGCCGCGGTCGCCACCCGTCCAGGATCGCGCGTCGCGCGACCCAGAACCCGACCGCGCCCGCCGCGATGAACACCCACAGCCCGACGACGGCTGGCCATTCTCCGAGATCGACGTCCCAGCCCGTGGGCACGTAGTAGGGGGGCAACAGACTCCCGTTGCGCGCGCCGAGCGACAACGTCACGGCCGACGGCCCGAGAAAGCCGACCAGCGCGATCAGCAACGTCGAGGCGACGATGAGCCCGATTCCGTACCGATGACTGCGATGCCACACCGTCGGCTCGTACAACCGCGTCGGTTGGAATTCCAGTCGACTTCTGAACAGGTGTGGACGTTTCACCGATGCTCACCGGTCCTGGGCCGGCTTGAACCGCCGCTTGCGCATGGCCGGGATGGCCTCGCTGGCCGCGACTCCACCCAGAACCAGGAGCAGCGCAAGCAACCCGGCTCCGACGCCGATCAGCATGGGCGTGCGATCGCCTCGGGCGGGTACGGCGAGTGGTCCCGGGGTCGTAGCCGCAGACGACGGCACGCTGCTGGGCGCGGCCGGGTACGGCCCGAACACGGCCCGCTCCGGGTTGACCAGGCCGTACCCGAGTTGTGGATCGGGTACGGCACCGGGCGGCGGATCGGCGGTGGTCTCGAGGCGACGTTGGGCTTCGGCCGGGGTGAGGGTACGACCGGCAGCCAACTCGTTCTGCACCATCAACGCCACGACCCCGGTGACGATGGGAGCGGCGAAGCTCGTGCCCTCCTGCGCGTTCCACGCGTTTCTCGTCTTGACGAGCTCGAGCGGGTTCTGCGGCGTACCCGAGAACCCGTTTCCGTCGCCGCGGACCATCGGCAGGAGCGCCACGATCCCGTCTCCGGGGGCCGCGACAGTGACCTGCATGCGGGCCGGATCTGCCTGCGACGACGGGTGCGGCGCATCGGTCTTGCGGGTCATCCCGACGGCGATCACGCCCGGATAGGCGGCAGGGTACGACGGTCCCACCGGCCCGGCATTGCCCGCCGACGCGACGACGATGATGCCGGCCGCCAAGGCCCGCTGCACGGCAGCCTCCAGATCGGCCCGGTGACTCCCAGCCTGGCTGATGTTGATCACGTCGACCTTGAGACTGATCGCGTAGTCGATCGCCCTGATCATCGGGCCCTGGTCCTCGGTCTGGTTCGACGTCTTCAGCGCCCGCAGCAGGATCACTTTGGCATTGGGCGCGATGCCGGAGAAGTTGGAGTCGTCACCCGGCAGGTCCTGAGCGTTGATCAGCGACACGACGCGCGTGCCGTGGTCACAATTCACCTTGCCAGGCTGGAGATCGTTGGGATCGCCGACGAGATCGTAGGCCTGCCAATCCGGCAGCCATTCGGTCGATTCGCCGACCTTGGGCGAACGTGCGGTGAGGTACGGCGAGAACTTCACGTCGGCCCCGGTGTCGATCACCGCGACCCGCACCCCAGCCCCCGTGACATTGCGTCCCTGGGCATCCTGACGGTCCCACACGTTCTTCACTTGCAGGCGGTCGATGTGCCACGCGTTGTCCGGCACGCCGATGTGCGCGCCGTTGCCCGAGGGCTGCCCACACCACGCCGAGTCGAGGATGGACACACCGGCGGCGTGTGCGGGTACGGCAGAGGGTGCGATCAAGAGCATCCCGGCGAGGACCGCGAACATGGTCCGCAGCCAGCGCCCCGCGCGCGCTCCGTCAACCCGGCCCGGGGGATCGGCCCGAATCACGACTCGGCCGGAAGGTTGGCGACCTGGACCAAGATTGCGCCGGCCCTGTTGACCAACGTGCCGCGGCCGGGAGGTAGAGGAGCCGGGCGGACGTTGCCCCAGAGGACGCCTTCGTCCTTCGAGCCGCTCATGATCAACGCGGGGTTGGCGGCGTCCTTGATCCGCCCGACGATCGGGTCCATGACGGCTCGACCTGCGCCGCCCATCCCGCGGGCGATCAGCAAGTGGAAGCCGATATCCGAAGCCAGGCTGACGAATTCGACGAACGGTTGCAGGGCGTTGCTCATCGAGGTGGCGACCAGGTCGTAGTCGTCCACGACGACGAACACCTCGAGACCCTTCCACCACGACTTGTCGCGCAGTTGCTGAGGGGTGACGTCGGGACCTGGCACCCGCGCGGTCAAGGCGGGAGCCACGTCCTTGCAGGCTTGGATTCCCGACTGCTGACTCGGGGCGTACCGGATGAGGTACTCGTCGGGAATGAACCCGAGTAGCGACCGCCGGTAGTCCAGCACGAGGAACTTCGCCTCCTGCGGCGTGTACCGCTTCAGCAGCCCGTCGATGACGACCCTCAGGGTCGTGGACTTGCCCGACTGCGGCGCTCCGAAGATCACCAGGTGCGGTTCGGCCTTGGGGTCGAACGTGACCGGTGCCAGGTCGAGTTCGTCGATCGCCCACGGCACCGACTTGCGGTCGCGGTCGTACGACACCGGCGGCAGCGCGCTCAACGGCAAGTCGCCCGGCAGCATTCGTACCTCCGCAGCCCGCGGTCCGCGCCACGCGGCCGACACCCGGCTGATGAAGTCGCGCTGTCCTTCGGTCGCCGTCTGGGCCTCGTCGACACCGTCGACGCGGGGTAGCCCGACCAGCATGTGGAGGCCGTCGGCAGACAATCCCCGTCCCGGTCGGCCGGCCGGAACCAACGCGGCGCGCTTGCGGTCGATCTCGGATTCGAAAGCGTCGCCGAGTTTGAGTTCGACTCGGCTTTGTAGGAGGTCACGGATGCCGAGCCTGAACTCCGACCACTTGTTGGCCGCGGCCATGACGTGCAAGCCGTACCCCAGCCCGCGGGCAGCGATGTTCGTGATCACCGGGTCCTGGGCTTCGAACTCCGAACGCAGCGTCATCCAACCGTCGACGACCAGGAACACGTCGGTGGGGAACCGGTCCGGCGGGATGGACCCGTCGCGGCGACCTCGCCGGTACGTGCCGATCCCGTCGATCCCCCGCTCGGCGAACAGCAATTCCCGAGCCTGCAACAGGCTGGTCATCTCTGCGATCGTCCGCCGTACCCGGTCGACGTCCAGCCGGCCACAGGCCGACCCGACGTGCGGCAGGTCGCGCATGCTGGTCAACGAACCGCCGCCGAAGTCGAGGATGTAGAAGCCGACTTCGGCCGGCGTGTGGGTCAGGGCCAACCCGGCAATCGCCGACCGGAGGGCCATCGACTTGCCCGACTGAGGACCGCCGACGACGGCAAGGTTGCCTCCGCCTCCGGAATAGTCCAGCCACATCGGGTCTCGCCGCTGCTGTCGGGGTCGGTCGATGAGCGCCACCGGGCCGGACATCGTGCCTTGAAGCCGCGGGTCGGTGACCGTGAAGCCACGTCCCGGCACCTCGCCCAGCTCGCCGAGCAGCGTGTTCATCGCGGGCGGCGCATCCAGCGGCGGCAGCCACACGCGGTGGGCCGGCCACCCGTGACCGGTAAGCCGGTTCACGACGATCCCGAGCAGCGTGTCGTCGTCGTCTTCGGCGTCCGATTTCGGTGGGGGCGGGGCCACGACTCCGGGAGTTTCGGGTACGGCGTCGGGTTCCGGTTCGGGCGCCAGGATCACCGGCACCTCGCCCGCTTCGAAGGCCAACACGGGTGGCGTCCAACTCCGGCGGGTCAACCCGCCGACGATGCCTGGGGCTTCCTCGCCGTCGTCGACGTCCCCGATGCCCGCGGTACCGTGCCAGGGGCCCGACACGTACGCAGCCTTGAATCGCACCATGTTGGTCGTGTCGTACTTGAGGTAGCCGTTGCCCGGAGGCGACGGCAGTTCGTACGCGTCAGGCACCCCGATCACGACCCGCGATTCCGCGGCAGAGAACGTACGAAGGGCGATCCGGTACGACAGGAACGTGTCCAGACCCCGCAGCTTGCTCTCTTCGAGCCGCTGGGAAGCAAGCAGCAGGTGTACCCCGATGGACCGGCCGATCCGGCCGATCTGGATGAAGAGGTCGATGAACTCGGGTCGGGCCGTGAGGAGTTCTGAGAACTCGTCGACGACCATGAACAGGCTCGGCATCGGCGGGATGTCGGCGCCTTCGATTCGGGCGGCCTCGTATTCCTCGCGGTTCTTGATGTCCTTGTTCTTGAGCATCGCGTTGGTCGCGCTGAGGACTTCCATCCGGCGTTCCATCTCACCGGCGATCGCATCTTGCATGCGGTCGACGAGGGTGAGTTCGCCTTCCAGATTGGTGATGACGGCCGAAACGTGGGGCAGTTCCTCGAGACCGGCGAAGGTGGCACCACCTTTGAAGTCGACGAGCACGTAGTTGAGTTGTTCCGACGAGTGGGTCATCGCCAGGCCCAGGACGAGGGTACGAAGGAACTCCGACTTACCCGAACCGGTAGCGCCGATGCACAGGCCGTGGGGGCCCATGCCACCCATGGCGGATTCCTTGATGTCGAGTTCGACCGGGCGGCCGTCCTCACCGGCACCCACGGGGACACGCAGCCGCTGGTGAAGGGGCCGCGGCTTCCACGCTTGCCGTACGTCCAACGTCAGCGGATCGCCGACCCCCAGCATCGTTGGATAGTCCTTCGGCGCCTCGAACACGACGTCGGCCGCATCGTCGTCGTCGAGCCCGAGCACGTGGACGGGCATGCGGTACGGCGAAAGCTGCCGGGCCAGCATCTCGGCATAGACCATCGGCACCTGGTCGGGTTTGCCGAACGGGGTCGGCGCGATCTGACCGGATTCGAGGCGTCGATGAAGCGTGATCGTGGTCGGGCTGACGTCGAGCACGGCGACGCGGTAGTCGATCCGCCGTGGCCGCTCACGCAGCCCGCTGATCTCGATCGTGCTCGTGGTGGTGTTGGGGGTGCTGAAGATGTCGGCGCTGACCCCGTCGACGCCGTCGACGACGAGCAGGACGTGACTCGGATCACCGCCAGGTGAGCCTTGACTGGCATCGGTGGCTTGGGCGAGTTCGGTGGCATTGGTGGCGAAGAAGCGGGTTTCCCCTGCTCCGTCCTTGCGGGTCGGGTGCTGCACGTGCGGCAGCCACTTGACCCATTCCCAGTGCTGCCGGTTCTCGGGGGACGCGACGACCATGATCCGCACCTCGGTCGGCGCGTGCCAGGCAGCAGTCTGGGCCAGCATGGCGTAAGCCAGTTGCCGCCCGGCGTCGATGTCACCCACGAGTTGGAACCGGCTGAATCCGCGCAGGTTGAGCTGGAGGGGCACGCTCGGCACGGTCTGGTGGGTACGCAGGAACCGCCTCAGCGCGCCTGTGGTCAGGGGTTCGAGGTCTTCGACCGGCTTCGAATCGGGCGGCCGGATGGTCTTGGCGAATTGCTGGCGACCCACGGAGACCCGGACCGACAGGAAATCGTCCGATTCGGGACGCCGCTCCCACATGCGTCGGGCACCGGCCAAGGCCCACAGCGTGTCGGGCGGCGGCTGTCGCCAGGTGACGCCGCGACGCTGGTCGTCGGCGGTCTTGCGGACCTGACGGCGGATCTGGCCGAGGTATCGGAAGTAGTCACGCCGCGAGGCGTCGAGCTGCATCGCCTGGTCGTCGTTGCCGCGGCCGGTCTGACTCAGCATCATGCCGAGCATCGAGACGCCCATGAGACCGCCGGCGATCGCACCCATCGGGCCTCGGCTGCCGCCGCCCATCATCCCCGAGTACATCAGGCCCATCGCTGCCACCCCGGCGACCATCGGCAAGAACCGCAGGAAGGCGCCGAAGCTCTGTTTGGCGGCCGGCGGTGGGATCTCGGGCGGAGACTCCAGCAACAGGTCACCCCGCGGCAGCGGCGGCGGCGTCGCGCGTTTGCCACGGTTGAAGATCACGGTTGCCATCGGTGATCCTCCCCGGGTGACCAGTTGGCAGTGCGTGGACCATCATGCCGCAGGGCGGATCGCCGGACCCCAGGGCGCCGGTTGCTGGTCGCCCGTACGGGCTGACCGTCAGCCCTGCCGTACCCCCGGCGCGTCGCCCCTGAAGGCGGCCGCGACCGCATCGAGCCGCTGTTCGACCGCGCTCAGACGATCGGCCAGGTCAACTTGGTCGGGTACGGCACTGCCCGCCACCGTGGGCATCGAGTCGCCGCTGCCGCCCGTCGGCACACGGCGGCTCCGCACGAACTTGAGGTAGCCGACGCCGATCGTGACGACGAGGGCAATCCCGGCGACCACGACACGAGTGACGGACTGGCCTGACGACAGGGAGAAGCCCATGGCGTACACCATCGTGAACACGCCCCCGAGCAGGAGCCCGTTGGAGATGACCAAGAGGTTTTCGGCCCGAATCAGTGACGCGACAAGCAAGGCAGTGGCGCAGACGAGCAGCGTGACGCTGACTGTCTGACTCCACGACTGGCGAAGGGCCTCGTCGACCGGCCCGAAGGGCTCGGTAGAGCGAGGCTCGGGCAGGACCGTCGTCACCGTAATGGCGACGAAGGCGACCACCACCACGCCGAGGAAGAACGAAAAGATCACCTGCAACATGGGGGTGGGGGTCGATGCGGTTGGGCGGGCCATAGGTGCTCCTTTCCTATGGCGTTGACCGTACAGAACACCACCGACAACGCGTCCGAGGAACCGATACCGTCACCGGACTGATCCCGTACCCCCGATATCCTCCCCTGCGTGACGACAACCCCGACCGAGGATCTGGCGCGTGTGACGGTGATCTCACCCACCCGACGGATCGACGTGGCGCTGCCGGGATCGGTCAGTTTGGGTGAGTGTCTGCCCACCGTCTTGAAGTTTTCCGGGTACGAGTCGACCTCGCCTCAGGAAGCCGTACACGCGTGGGTGCTGCAACGACTGGGTGAGGATCCTCTCGACACCACCAAACGGGTCGCAGCGCTCAATCTGCGCGACGGCGAGACGCTGCATTTGCGACAGCGCGAGAACGTCATGCCCGATGCAGCGTTCGACGACGTGGTGGATGCGGTGACCACAGCGACCACGGCCCGGCCGTCCTGGACCCCGCCTCAGAGTCAATGGGCGGCGGTGGTGGCGATGTGCGCGTTGCTCGTCGGTATCCCCGTGGTCATGCTTGGATCGGCGGATCTGGCGGCTCCGTTCGGGGGTCTGGTCGAGGCCGGTCTCACTCTGTTCGTCGGATTGCTGGCCTTGGTCGGGTCGATCGTGCTGTCTCGTGCGTTCGGTTCGTACCTCCCGGCCGCCGGCCTGTCCTGGGCGAGTGTGACGCTGGCCGCTGTCGGCGGGTTGTACCTGATGCCGACCCAGCCCTGGTCGTTGCGCGTGCTCCTCGCGAGTGCCTGTGCCCTGGTGTTCTCGGCGACCTCGTGGCTCGCGGCTCGCGTGCAGCCGTACGCCGTCCTCGCGATCGTGCTCGCTTCGGCTGCATTGCTGCTGGCATCGATGGTGATGGTGTTGACCGGCGCGGCCACCGCCGTGGCCGCGGTCGCGGTCGCAGTGGTCCTCGCGATGACAAGCGCGCTGCCGACCTTGTCGTACCACGCTGCACGGGTCGCGATGCCGAACCTCCCGGCGACGGCCGAGGCCCTCATGGCCGACGACCAGCCGGTGCAATCCGACATCGTGACCCGCGCCATCACCGCCGACAAGGTGCTCGGTGCGTTCCTCACTGCGACCGGTGTCACGGTGATCCTGTTGATGGTGCCGATCCTGGCGGCAGGGTCGTGGCTCGGCTTGGCGCTCGGTGCCGCGGTGGCCGTGGCGCTCATGCTGCGGGCACGCGCCTTCGTGGGCCGTACCCAGCGAACGGCGCTGCTCGTCTCTGGTCTGGTCGTCGGTGCCGCTGTGATCGCACTGACCCTGCTCGCGCTGTCACCGCTGTGGCGCGCCGTCGCCGGGATCGGCATCGCCGTGTTCGCCGTGGCCGCCCTGGCCGGCTACGCCGCGGCGATGTACGACAAGATCCTCACCCCCGTCTGGGGCCGGTTTGGAGACATCCTCGAATGGCTCTCGATCATGGCCATCGTTCCGTTAGTTCTCGGCGTGCTCGACGTGTACGGCTTGGTCCTCGGCTTCGCGGCGAGTCGGTGAGAGCCGGCGGGTTCCCGCGTCGATTGCCCCAGAACGGTACTGGTCGGCGAAGTCCAGGCCGAGTTCGAAGGGATCAGTGACGGCTGAACAACAGCTGATATTCAGTGCGAGTGGGGGGAACGGAAACCCGCGACACTCGCCGAGGCATCACGAGGGCGACTTCGTTGGCCTCGAGGTTGTTCGTAAGCCGCAGCTGACGCTGGTTGAGCACGTACGCGCGGCGCAGGTTCTCAGACGTCTTGGAATCGCACGGACTGACCAACGCCATGTCACATGACCGCATCGCATGGATCACTCCGGACGCGGAGGCGTCCTCGATCATCATGACGGCTTGCCAGGGCCCGAGTTTGAGTTGGATTCCGTCGAATCCGGCCGAGTCGTCGATCACCAGGCTCGGCCGGTACGGCCTACCCTGGCCGGGCAACTGGTCGATGGCGTCGACGAAGTCCGCCGTACCCCCACACTGCGTCACGGCGCGCACCAGACCCAACCACCTCCGGCGCTGGCCGGTGACGATCGACAGGTGGGCCCCGAGCGAAATGCACCTGAAGGCCAGCAGCCACGTCACGTAGTCGGGGACCGAGCTCAACAACCGCGTCGGCCCCGGCCGGAACAGGCGAATCGTGATCGGACCCGACTGACCATGCCCCAGCAGCAAGCCCGACGGCCCCGTACGGACGAAGTCAACGGGCCGCTGCCGGTCGACACTCTCGGGAAGCACCCAGGCCGTCATCGTCCACCTCGCCCCAGAGGAACCGTCGCCAGCATCGCCGGTACCTGCCCTCCCGCGCCCGGATCCAAGGTCACGTGCCCGTCCAACCGCCCTTCGGTGTAGTCGATCGCCGCCTGGGCGCCGGCATGGTCGGCCGTCACGAGCCGCATCCCTCCCGTCGCGTGCCGAGACGGGGTCAACGTGTACGACGTCACCGCGAACAGGACCGGCGCGTCGGCAATCGCGTCCTGGAGCTGCTGGTACCCCGTCGACGCCGAGGTGCCCCATCGCCGTACCATCCGGCTGGCATGCACGAGACCGTCACACTCCCAGGTCGACCAGGACTCACGCGTGCGACCAACCCCGGTCTCCGGGCCCGACCCGGCCACGAGACTGAGCACCTCGTACACGTCCAACGGACCCAACGCCCGAGTCTCGATCCCCTGCCGCTTCAGCACCGTTTGCACGCGGTGCAACCCGAATCGCAACGTCGCATACACCCCGTCGTCATTCGCCCCTCGCCTCGCGACGGCTTCCAAGCACAGCCGCGGATCGAGCCGCAGGCACAGCCACGTGCGCCGCATGGCCGGCGGCATCTCTGCCTTCGTGATCTCCCGGTACGACTTCGCCGCCGCTGACTCCCCACCACCCAACAAGACCGCGGTCGGGGCGGGCACCGTGTACGTCACGACCTGCACCCCGGCGAACACGATGTCGTCCTGGCGAGTCAGGCCGCTCAACGCCTCCAGTTCGATCTGATCTCCCTTGTCGGCGAGCAGTTCGTCGTCGCTGGTCAAGGCGAGTACGGCAGTCCAGGCCAGTCCGTCGGCCACCACCCCCAGTTGGCCGTCTCTGCCGTACGACGTCTGCTTCACCGTCAAACCGGGTACCCACTCGGCGAGCGGCACCAGGTCTTCCGGTACGTCCGCCGCCACGAACGCCGCCGGCTTGCGCCGCGAGTACGCCGCCCACTGCCTGAGCCACTGCATCGCGTTCTGGCCCGCGAAGGGGACCAGCAGGCCGACGGTCAAGAGGGCCACGACGCCCGCTGCCACGTACTGACCCGCCAGGACCAGCAGCACCACCACGACCACGGCTACTTCGATCACGAGGGCGCTCAGCAAATGCCGTCGCAGCCCACCCGACGGCCGGGCGGCCTGTCGATCGGTCCGTGCCATCGCAGCCTCCCTCGTGTCCGGGCGTTGATCTCGGCCAAACTCTAGAGCGCTGCGGGCCGCCGTCGCCCAGGCGCCAGGCACTGGGCCGCACCCGCACCCCGGGCCTGCCGCCTGCCAGAATGACCCCGGACCGTCAGGTCGACTCACCCGCACGCCCGAGAGGGGGGACCGTATGGCCGCACGCAAAGACCTGCTCAAAGCCCACGCGTTCACCCAGCAACGGCTGGTGTCGGCGCTCGTCGACCGCGATCCCGACAACACCTCACCACCGCTGCGGCGCCTCGGGCTCGGATTGTTCGTGTCGATCATCATCGGCGCGGTCGCGGTCGCCGGTTTCGGCTTGTACGGCTACCTCAAGAAACCCGGCAACGACGCCTGGGCCGAGGCCAACACGATCATCATCGACAACACCTCCGGCGGGGTCTTCGTCACCGCAGACGGAACCACCCTCAATCCCGTCACCAACATCACGTCCGCCCGCCTCATCACCGGGGGCGAGAAGATCGTCACGGTCCGGACCTCTTCCCTCGCGGGAGCAGAACGCGGGCCGACGTACGGCATCAAGGAAGCGCCGGCCCAGCTGCCCGACCCGGCCAACATGGCCGCCTTCCCGATGCGGGTCTGCTCGCTGCCGAACGAACGGGACTACCGGTTCACGACGGTCGATTTCAACGCGCCTTCACCGTCGGCGGGTACGGCCGTGGCCCTCATCACCGGGACCGGTTCGGGGCAGCGCACCTACGTGGTCGTCGACGGCACCGCCCACGCCGTCGAGAGCACCGCCATGCTGACGAAGACCACACCCATGCCGGCGTCCGAGAAATTCCTGACCACGCTCCCGCAGGGAGCTGCGTTGGGCCAACTCGTCGTGGACGGCAAAGGCACGAAGTCGAACCTCGGGACGGTCGGCGAGATCGTCTCGACCGGGCAACTGGACCAGCCGGCATCGCTGCGTTACTGGGTGCTGCTGTCCGACGGCTACTCGCAGCTGAGTTGGCTCGACGCGCAGGCGGCGGGAGCGACCGGGGTCGTGAACAAGCCCGCCACCCAGGTCACGTCGAACCGGAGCCCGTCCAAACCGTCCAGCGCCACAGAGGGGATCCCGATCGAGGAGGTCCAGTTCACCTCAGCGGACACGAGCACCAAGGCTGTGTGCGCGACGTACACCGCTGACTCTCCCCGCCCCGTTCTCACCGTCGGCGACACGGTCGCCGCCCCCAAATCCCGGGCGGGCGGGGACGCGTTCGACCGGGTCAGCACCACGCCCGGCGGCGGCGCGCTCCTCCGCAGCACAGGAGCGTTCGCCGACGGGGCGACCTTCCTCATCTGGGCCGGACGCAAGTACGGCATCCCCGACCCGGCCAGCCGTACGGCTTTGGGGTACGACAGCTCACCGGCGATCCGGGCCGTACTCCCACAGATCCTCAAACTCATCCCCGACGGACTCCCGGCCGGGGTCGCCCTCGACCACGACCATGCCAATCGTCCCGCCTGACCGACCCTGGGTTGGCCGTCTGAGGGAAGCGCTGAGTACGGCAACTCACGGGCCGTGTGTCGCAGACTCAACTCTGTGCTCACGATTGGTGGAATGTCGCGCACCTGACCCCGGTCCCGCCTAATGTCTGGGGCACGACACCGAGCAGCACCGAGGGATCGGACCTGCCGCGGAACAAAGAACCCGGGTTCGATCCGGACAATCCCTAACGAGGAGGAAACATGTCGGGCAACACGACTGTTGATCGCGCTGAAATGCAGAAGGCAGCCGGTCAGATCGATGTCAAGACCAACGAGATGAACGGCGTCCGCAAGGATCTCGGCGGCCAGATCGGCGAGTTGATGACCCGCTGGCAGGGCAACGCATCCAAGGCGTTCCTGAAGGCGTACGAGGAGTTCGACGGCCAGTTCGACAAGGTCGGGCAGCAGCTGGACAACATCCACACGAAGCTCGTCGGCTCGCACAGCAAGTACGTGCAGACCGAAGAAGAGCAGCAGGCCGCGAGCAACGCCATCACGGCGATGCTGAACCAGTGACACCAACTACCAGCAACGTCTGAGGAGAGACCACCATGAGCGATTTCACCGCTGTAGACAAGGCCGCGATGTCGGAAGGCATCAGCGATCTTTCGAACGCCCACACCCGTTTGAAGGACCTGCTCGACTCCCTCGAAAGTGAGCTCAACAGCTCGCTCGCCAAGTGGGACGGCGCCGCTCGCGAGGCGTATCGCACCGCCAAGCACGAATGGGATCAGGCGGCTCGCCACATGCAGAGCGTCGTCGACAAGATGAAGGTCGTCCTGACCCAGATCGCCGACAACTACGACAGCAACGAGCGCGCGATCCAGCAGAGCTGGTCCTGAACCTTCTGCGCGACGGAAGCGGCACCCCCGACCTGGGGGTGCCGCTTCGTTTCTGTCCAGAGTCCCCGAGCGTCAACCAACTGGCCTGCCGCAGGCCTAGGCTGACCCGCGGGGGATCGGCCCACGGCCGACATGACATTCTCAAGGAGACAAGCGTGACTTCTCCGTCCTTTCAAGTGAGCCCGGGCGACATCCGGTCCTTCGGCTTATTCATGGACTCGATCCAGAACGACATCGCTGCGATGCGCGATCAGCTCACCGGTCTGCTCGACGCTCCTGACTTCGGCGAGTACGACCTGAGCGCCGATGCGCTCAAGCGCTACAACGCCGCGACCACGAACCAGCGTGATGTTGCGGCGTACGTCGCCGGTCGGGGCGACCTGCTGGTGACGGGTACGGCGAAGCTCGCCGCCCGCTACGCCGACACCGAGCAACTCAATGCAGCCGGGACCGCCACGGTCACGTCCATGCTCTCGGAAGGCGGCCTGTGATGGCGAGCTACACCGGCCACGGCAACCGGACCCAGCGCGACAGCTTGTACGTGATCGCGACCAGCAACCCGGCCGACCTGGAAGCGGTCGTCTCTCGTTGGCAGAGCCTGGCCAGCCGCGCTGCCGGGGCACGGGCGTTGGTCGAGGAGCGGCTCGCGGCGTTGGTGAGCCCCGACGGCTGGCAGGGAACTGGCGCCGAGACGTACGCAGCCGCAGTCACCAAGGAAATCATCGATCCGCTGAAGCAGATGGAGGCTTCGGCGAAGCAGATGGCCGCCGCCCTCACGCCCATTCGGGAGACCGTCGCGACGGCCGTCTCCGTCGCTGTCCAGACTCCGATCCCTTGGGACGAGACCCGCGTCTGGACCATCGGCCAGCAGAAACTCAACTTCTTGGACTACGCCGTCGACACGGCCGGCAAGGTGGTCACGAACAAGATCGGGATCGACGAGGCGTTGAGCAAGCAGCGATACGACGCTGCTCAAGCGAAAGCCCCCATGGAGATCAAGAACGGTTCCGGCCAGGTGATGCAAACAGTGTCACCGACGGACTGGGCCACGACCCAGGCCCAGACCAAACCCCTGGCTGCTGTGTTCCACGGCGCGGTCAGCACAGACACCAACAACCACGACGTGTGGTTCGAGTATCGCGGGCTGAACACCGGGCGGCACCAGGTCGTGGCGACCGCCACCGACCAGGTCGAGCAGCAGCTCGGGGGTTTCCTGGGTGGGTCGACGACCGGTCAGGAGCCGGTCGTGGGTGGCCAGTCGGCTCGTACGGGTCTCGGAGAGTCGAACGTCAATACGTTCTCCGGTCTGGGTTTCGCGAGCACCTCGCCTGCGTCGTACGACCCCGCTGGCTACGTGGCACCGACCGGGTCTGGCATCGCCGTACCCGAAACATCGACCGGTTCACCGGCTGGGACGGCGGTGCCGACCAGCCCCTGGCTGACCAGCTCCAGCACGCCGGTGCCTGGATTGCCGGGTGTGTCGGGCACCGTTTCCGCTGGGCTCCCGACCGCTGGCGGGGGGGCCGTACCTGCAGCTCCGTCGTACGGCATGGCTCCTGCCGGCGGCATGGCGGCCGGAGTGCCGTCGGTCGGCGGATGGGGTACGGCTCTGGGTGGCGCCGCGATCGGCGCAGCTTTCGGTGGCGTCGGCTTCGGGCAAGCAGGTGGGGCCGGAATTGCCTCTGCCGCAGTGGCGCCGTCTGGAGTCGGCGGTCTTTCCGGAGCTCGTCCCGCCACCGGCACCGTCGGTGCGAGCAGCAATCCCTCGTTCAAGATGGACGGCACGGGACGCGGCACCGCCTTCGCCGGGGAGTCAGGCACCTCGAGTTCGGCCGGTGGTGTCCGCGGCGCTGACGGTCAAGGGACCGGCGCGCCCCTCACCTCCCGCCGCAAGGGCGACAAGGAATCCGACTCCGAACTCGACGACGACACGTGGCTCGAAGAGGACCAGGACGTCTGGGGCTTGTCCTCCAGTCGCGCCGAGGGCGTCATCGACTGAGATCCCCGACCCGGGATCTCCACATGCGCGGGTCTGCAGGGATGCTTCGGCCGTACCCAAACTGCCCGCGGGAAGCTGATTTGTTCGATCCAGATCGATTGAGGTCGAACTGATGGGCAGATTCGGTACGGGTTGCGCCGGCAGGGCCTACTTCAGGAGCTTCGACAGCCGCCGGTCGGCCAGGGGCTTGCCGCCGGTCTGGCAGCCGGGGCAGTACTGAAGGGCCGAGTCGACGAAAGACACTTCCGCGATCGTGGTGCCACAGACCGGGCACGGGTGGCCGGCCTTGCCGTGCACCCGAAGGCTGCTGCGCTTGTCGTCCTTGAGTTCCGACGGGGCCAGGCCGTCAGCGCGATCGATCGCACCGGTGAGTTCGCCCCTGATGGCTGCGAGTAGCGCAGCTCGCTCGTCGACCGACAGCCCGTTGGCCGGCTTGAACGGGCTCAGCCGGCAGGCGTGAAGAATCTCGTCGGAGTAGGCGTTTCCGATGCCGGCCAGGACTTTCTGGTCGCGCAACACACCTTTGATCTGCGATCGGCCGGCGGCCGCGAGGATTGCGTCGAGGGCTCCGGCTCCGAAGTCGTCGCCCAGGGGATCGACGCCGAGGTCGGCGATGCCGGGTACGTCGGACGGGTCGGCGGCGACGTACAGAGCGAGGTGTTTGCGCGTACCCATCTCGGTCAGGTCGAATCCCGTGCCGTCGTCGAAGCCCACCCGTACGGCCAAAGGACTCCGTCCCGGCCGACCAGGTGCGTGGGGAAGCTCCTCGTACCACCTCAACCAGCCAGCCCGCGCCAGATGGAACACGAGCCAGGCACCGTCGGAACCGATCGCCAGGAACTTGCCGTACCTGCCCACCGTCGCGATCTCTGACCCCAGGAGGGCCGCAGGCGGCATCCTGACCGTCTTCAACGCGCTGAGCGATGCCAGTTCGACGCGCTCGAAGAATCGGCCGACCACCCGCGGCTCCAGCCAGCGGCGCACGGCCTCCATCTCGGGCATCTCAGGCATGGAGTCATTGTGACTCAGGGACCCGCCAGTCGGGAGCCGGCAGATCGAGAGCCGCTTCGAGTGCTGCCAGGTAGCGGCGCCGCGGCATCTCGACAGCGCCGAGGCTGGCGAGATGTTCGGTCAGCCATTGGACGTCGAGGAGGCGAGGTACGGCATCGGCCGCCAGAATCTCCACCAACCTCACCAGCGCCACCTTCGAGGCGTCCCGACCGTGGATCGGGTCGTGGAACATCGACTCCCCCGCGAACAGACCGCCGACAGAGACCCCGTAGAGGCCGCCGACGAGGCGGCCGACAGAGTCCCAGACCTCGACGGAATGGACGTACCCAGCTTCGTGGAGTTGGCCGTACACCCTCGTGATCCCGCGGTCGATCCATCCGTCCGCGCGCGCCGGGTCGGCGCAACAGGCGATGACCCTCGCGAAATCATGGTCGACCGTGGTGTGGTAACGCCGTACGGACTGCCGCAGCGAGCGGGTCACCCTCAAACCGTCCAGCGGGACGTAGGCCCGTCGTACCGGAGACCACCAGCCCATCTGCGCACCGAAGCGTCCGTGGCCCAACGGCATGGGGAAGACACCGGCGCGGTACGCCTCCAGCACCAACCCGGCGTCGATCTCGTCACTGAGCGCCACGAGGTCCTGGTCAGGCCAGGAGTCCTCCGGACCGAAGACGTGCGACAGCACCACTCGTCCATCCTGGCGCGCGCCGTACAGTTGAGGGGGCCGCGCCGCGCGGTCGCATGGAGGAAAGGCACTCGATGGAAGCCCGCGATGTCGGCAAGGTCATAGCCACCATCCCCTCCCGGGCCGGTTCCACCGCCGGCGGGGCTTTGCTACGACTCGTCGACCTCGCGATCGACGGGGTCTACACGTTGCCCGGGGCCAAGTCGTCGGCCGCCAAGACCTTCCAGCGCAAAGGTGATCACGAAGCCGCCATCGAATCGCTGGTCGTCGCCCACGTGGCGATGGCGTCGGCGCAGGGGTTCGCGACGAACGTCGGCGGAGTCATCACCACGATCCTCACCACCCCGGCCAACATCACCGGCGTCGTCGTCATCCAGATGAGGCTGGTCGCGTGTATTGCGCACCTGAGGGGGTACGACATCGACGATCGACGCGTCCGTACGGCGATGCTGATGTGCCTGCTCGGCACAGAGGAACTCGAACGGCAGATCAAGGTCGGCGTGTTGCCGACCACCCCCCTGGCCGTCGCTACCGCTCCCGTGATGGATCCCGATCTCGAGCTCAAAGTCGCCGAGCGGATCGTCGCAGACGTGCTCGCCAACGTCGGGGGCAAGCGACTCACCTCCCTCGTAGGGCGGAAGATTCCCTTGGTGGGCGGGGGTATCGGGGCGCTGTACGACGGGTACGGCACCCACCTCATCGGTCAGTGCGCGAAGGTCCACATGGTCAGCCGTCGGCCACGTCGGGAGGGTACGGTCAGCCGCCCGACAGAGGACTGACTCGTCGGTGACCCCCTCCCAGACCTTCGGCAGGGCCGGCACGTACCGAACGACGGCAAAAGCGCCCTTCACTGCGATTATTCGCAGTGAAGGCCGTTTTTGCCGTCGTTCGGTACAGGTGAGAGGAGTTGTCGCAGGTCGGTGATGGTCGGGACGGGTGAATCGACGGTGCCCGCCGCCGGTGGCTCTCGACCGGCGCTCACGAAGGCTCCGGCCAGCACGTCACCGTCTCGTCGAAACCAGATCGCCCCCAGACCGGCATCACGGGCACCGGCGATGTCATTGGTCGGGTCGTCTCCGACCATGATCACGGTCTGACTAGGGGTGACGCCGAGGGCCTCGCAAGCAGTCCAGAAGGCCAGCCGATGAGGCTTGGGGGCAGGCAGATCGGCGGAGGCGAACAGCCGTGCCCAGCCCAGGCCCAGCCGGTCGAGTTTCGCCTGCTGGATGGAGGGGTGACCGTTCGTCAGCACACCGACGGGGAGGCGCTCGGCCAGCGCCGTCACGGTCTCGACGACCCCCGGCACCGGCGCCCAGGAGGCTGCCGTACAGGTCAAGTAGTCGTCGAACGCCGCATCGGTGGCCGCATCGTCGTCGAACCTCTCCGGCCAGAACGCCCGGATCCGCTCCCTCCGCTGCTCGGCGAACGTCAGCTCGCCCGCGCTGTACCGCGCGAAGTGGTGGCGTTCCAACTCGAGCCACCGACGAGCCAGTTCAGCCTCCCCGTACCTCGCCACCCGACCTGGGTCGACCGACGCCACCCAGGCGACCACCCCGCGGTCGCGGGCGATGCCGTACTCGAGCAGCGTGTCGTCGAGGTCGAACAGCACGGCGGTGGTGGTGGGGGGAAGCATCAGTACGTACGGGTCACTCGGTCAGTCAGCAGGCACGTCACTTCGTAGGGGATGGTGCCCATCCAGGCGGCCACGTCGGACGCGGTGATCTGCTGGCCGCCTTGGGTGCCGATCAGAGTGACGGGGTCGCCGACCCTGACCGGGTCGTCGCCGACGTCGACCATCGTCTGATCCATGCAGACGCGGCCGGCGATCGGGCGCCGCGATCCCCCGATCAGCACCTCACCGCGGTTGGACAGCAGCCGGCTGTAGCCGTCGCCGTACCCGACTGGAATGGTGACGATCGTCGTGTCGGCAGGAGCGGTCCAGGTACGGCCGTACCCGACTGTTTCGCCTTGCCGGACGCGTTTGACGTACGACACACGCGTGGTCAGCGACAGGCCGGGGAGGAGGTCGACCGTGCGGGGGGTGGCAGGGTCGGGGTAGCTGCCGTAGGCCATGATTCCCGGCCTGACCATCGTGTGCCAGGTGGATGGATGTGCGAGGACACCGCCGGAGTTGGCGGCATGCACGTACGGCAGGGGGGCCCCGATCGCGGCCTCGACCTCGCCGACCACGTCGGCGAAGCGGTCGGACTGGTCCTCGGTGAAGGGGTCTTGGAGAGGGGTGTCGCTGACCGGCAAATGGGTAAAGATGCCGGTCAGGTGGAGGTTTGGCTGGCGCGCGACGTAGGCCGCGAGGGCAGGCGCGTTGGGCGGTTCGACCCCGATCCGCCTCATTCCGGTGTCGACTTTGACGTGGACTTCGGCGGTGGTCGACACAGATGCTGCGGCCTGCTGGGCCGCCTCGGCGCTGGCTTCGTCGACGACCGTCAGAACGACGCCCGCCTCGACAGCGGCCACCAACTCCTCAGGAAATGCCTGTGACAACTTGAGAATCGGAATCGAGATGCCGACGGCACGCAGTTCGAGGGCTTCGGGTACGGTCGCGACCCCGAGCCAGTCGGCGACCCCGGTCCGCTCGATCATCGACGCCACCTGCGCCGCGCCGTGGCCGTACGCATTGGCCTTGACCGCGACCAGCACGAACCGGTCGCCGACGCGTTCTCTGATCGCCCGCAGGTTCGCCTCGATGTGGTCGAGGTGCACCTGGGCCGAAGTCGCGTACAGCACGGGTTCATTCATATCTCATGACCTCCGCAGGTGCCCCCGGCAGAGGGACGCCGAACGACGGGGCGCGATCGCTCAGTAGGTGATCGTCTGGACTCCGTCGGCGCCGCCGAGCAGGGTCCGGGTCGCCTTCTGGTAGGCGAACACTCCGACTGTCACGACTCCGGGAATGTCGTTGACCGCCGACTCGAACGCCAGCGGGTCGACGATCTGAAGTCCGTGCACGTCGAGGATGTGCTGACCGTTGTCGGTGACGTACGTCGTACCGTCCGGATTGGTGCGCAAGCGGGCGTCACCGGACGCCCCCAACACGCCGGCGACGAACTCGCGGGTCACAGCCGAAGCGGCCATCGGGATCACTTCGACCGGCAAGGGGTACGCCCCCAGCGTCTCGACGAGTTTGGACGCGTCCACGATGCATACGAACTGGTCGGCCAGGGCCGCCACGATCTTCTCCCGCGTCAACGCTCCCCCGCCGCCTTTGGTTAGGTAGCCCCGCGGGTCCACCTCGTCGGCGCCGTCGACGTACACGGCCAGCCGCTCGACGTCGTTGGCGTCGAGGACTTCGATCCCCAGGGCGCGTAATGCGGCCGTCGAACGATCCGAACTCGAGACCGCACCGGCAATCCGGTCGGGCATCTCGCCGAGAGCCTCGATGAAATAGGCCGTCGTCGAGCCCGTACCCACGCCGATCACGGTTCCCGGGGTGACGTACTCGATTGCCGCGCGACCCACCGCGCGCTTGAGTTCGTTCTGGTTCATCGCGGCCTCCCTGCCTCCAGCGCAGAACTTACCGCTGGCAGGATGTCCGTCGTGTCCGACTCGGAAGAGAAGTCCCGACCGCGCCGCCTGCGGGTCCCTCGGTGGTTGGTCGGCGTCATCGCGCTGGCGCTCGGATTCGGCATCGGACAGTTGTGGCCGCTGGTCGTACGTGCGCCCCTGGTCGTCGGCCAGGACGCCATCAGCGATTCGTCGTCCCGCGAGGCGCGGGTGAGTGTCGAGGAGGCCGGTGGCAGGAACCTCGTGATCCGGCCTGCCTCCGGCGACGGCCGAGTTCTGCTCGTGTTCTATCCCGGGGGGCTCGTCCGACCGCAAGCGTACGAATGGCTCGGCCGTGCCCTCGCCGCCGACGGGGTGATGACCGTGGTGCCGGAGTTCGCAGGCGACCTTGCCGTGACGGGAATCAACCGGGCCAACGACCTGATCGAGAGGTACGCGGCCGGCCGGCCGGTGGTGGTGGGCGGCCATTCCCTCGGAGGAGCCATGGCCTGCGACTACGCGTCCCGCCACGTGCGCGACTTGGCTGGGTTGCTCCTGGAGGCGGCCTATCCCGCCGACAACGTGACGGTCCACGGCGTCCGGACGCTCGTGCTCACGGCGGAACACGACGGTCTGGCCACTTTCGACAAGGTCGACGCGAGTCGACCACGCCTGGATCCCGACACCACGTTCGCGACCGTGCCCGGTTCCGTACACGCCTTCTTCGGACGCTACGGCCCGCAGTCCGGCGACGGGACGCCGACCGTGAGCCGCGCCGACGCGGAGGCGGCCATGCTGGTGGCGATCCGTTCGTGGCTGACGCCGTTGACCCGGAGCTGAGCGGATTCTGCGGATCCCCCGACGAGCGGTCGGGTGGTGCCAGTACGGTCCACCGGCCGAGTTGCCGGGCTGGCCCAGTGCCCTGGACATCATCGGGCGGGCCGGCGGCGGGGTCGTCGAGGCGTACCCCTACGACGTCGGCGACAAGGTGGTCTCGTCGTCGTTCCTCTACAACGCCACCAGGAGGATGTGCGAGCAGGTGGGGTTCGCGTACTGCCTGCCCAAAGGCAAGAATCACTGCATCATGCGTCTCGTCGTATCGCCGATTCCCGAGCAGTCGGCTGACATCGTCTGACTCGTACGGCCGTTCTCACCGTGTCGCACGTTGGCCGGAACCTTCCTCGCTGGGCGTCGGAGACGCGGTTCGGGCTCGAAGTGGGTATCGAATCTGCCTCTGCATGTGACCCCGCCCGGATTTGAACGCGCGAACTCGTCGTTTGGAGTCAGATTGGGTACGGCTCTCCGGGCCAAGCCTGACCGAGCGCTGCCGAACCTCGCCGTACCCGGCGGGTCGTCCCGGCCGTCGCAGCGACACTGCCCAGAATGGGCGCATGCGTGCCTTCCCCACGTCCCTAGCCGTCCTGGCCTCCGCGACCCTGCTCGCCGGTTGCGCGACGACTGCGCCACCAGGGGTGGAGACATCCGCCGTACCCACAGAAACGCCCACCCCGACCGTGACGTGGCGGTCGGAGGCACCGGTGACCCTCCAGGTCGGCAAGGCAGTAGACCTCACGCAGACTCGAGGGCTGTCGAAAGCCGTTGTCACGGTGGAGTCGATCCAGGAGAACGCGACCTGCCCGACCGGTGGCGCTACGCCGAAGAACGGGCAATTTGTCGTGGTAAAACTCTCGGCGCAGCGTACGGACAACTCGGAGATGTTCCAGTTGGGGGTGTACGACTGGGGCGCGGTCGACAACGCTGGTCACCGCACGCCCGCCAACGCCGGGTTGGTGACCGGCCTGTGCCTGACCGACGGATCGGCCTTGAAGGGAGCCTGGGACGCCTCTGGGAGGGCAGCGGGTACCCTGCTCCTCGACGTTCCCACGAATCCCGCCGCCCTCGTGGCCACCAACACGATGGCGACTCCGAACGTCACTCTGACCGTCGAGATGCCTGCTCGCTGACGGCGGCCCATCCCACGCGGACCCCACGACCACGCTCGCCCGCAAGACCACGACGCCTGGCCAGAGGCGGCCTCTAGGGTGAAGGCATGAACACGGCGGTGGTGGTTTTCGATCTCGGGATGGTCCTGTCGACGCCGATGGGCCTGTACGAGGGGATCGGCCGACTCCTCGGTGTCAGCCCGGCCGAGGCGGAGGCGGGATTCTGGGGCCCGCATCGGCATGCGTACGACGAAGGCATCAGCGACCGGGAGTTCTGGGAGCGCGCGCTCCCGCTCATTCCGGCGGCCCAGGTCGAAGACCTGGAGGCCTTGTTGCCGGAGTTGATCGACGTCGACGTGACGTCGTGGCGTACGCCTCGCCCGGCGTCGCGGGCCATCCTCCACCGTCTCCACGAAGGCGGTGTGACGACTGCCGTGCTCAGCAATGCCCCACGGGTGTTTGCCCAAGCCGCACCAGGTTTCGACTGGCGCAGCCTGGTCGATCACTGGTTCTTCTCCGCCGAGATCGGTATCGCCAAGCCCGATGCCGGCATCTACTCCGCGGTCGAAACCGCCCTCGACCGTCGCCCCGACCAGCTGTGGTTCATCGACGACAAGCAGGTCAACGTCGACGCCGCTGCGGCCCGCGGCTGGCATTCCCACCTCTGGGTCGACGACGCCGACACCGCCGCCTGGCTGACGGCGGAGGGATTTCTGACCGGGGCTCCCGCCGAGGCGACTGTCTGAGGTACGGCGTTCTGTGTGGTCACCGACCGCGCCCTGACCGACCTATCCCAAGGGAAGCGGGACAAATCGTCCCCTCACCGCCGGACACGCCGCTGTTGACGGCGTGGCGCCTCATTGAGGTCGCGTTTTGTCCCGCTCACGCCTTTTGAATCCGGGTCAACCTCATCCGGCACCGGGACAACCACCACGATCGGGGATCACACCCGGGGTATGGCCACCTCGTACAGGCGAGAGAACTCGTGCTTGCGCCGCTGGTAGTAATCGACGTGGTCCTTGATCGCGGGAACAGGTGCCCCGACCGGGGTGTCGGCCCGCGCTCCGCCCTCGTCGACCACCTGCAGGACGCTCATCGCGGTGCCCCGCAGGGTGGTGCGCTTCGCGGTCATCGGCAGAGTCGTCGTGTCCAGGACATCGGCCAGAATCTGAGGCATGGCAGGGATATCGATCGACACCCGGCCGGCCACGATGACTCGTTCGACCTTCGTCGCGACTTGCATGAGTTGCTCGGCGACACGCTCGAACGACAAGGCGATGCCTTCCAACGTGCCGCGATAGAGATGCTCGCCCGTCGCCGCCACCGAGATTCCGGCGAACAGGGCACGGGCTCCGCCGGCGTACCCGGGTGACCGCTCGCCGGTGAAGTACGGCAGAACGGTCGGGGTGAGTTCGTCCGGAGGAGCGTCGAGTACGGCTCGCAACGTCTCCTCGTCGGGTAAGGGCACGTTCCGGCGCAGCCAGTCGACCGCGCGACCCACATCGTTGATGGCCCCACCCAGCAACGAGTGACGCTCCCCGATCCGGCAGCACCACAGCCCACGCGGGATCGACGCCGGGACACCCTCGACGAAAACCCGCATGGCGCCGGAGGTGGAGAACGACGCGACCAGGGTCTTCTCGTTGGTGCCGCCAGCCCCCAGATTGGATGCGATCCCGTCGGTGATCGGTGGGAACCAACGGGTCCCCTCGAGCGCCGGCCACCGACCGGTTGGTGGATTGGGCGGAGTGAACACCTGCGACGGGGTATGGACGTCGCTCAGCTGGTCGCGCCGTACCCCCGCCAACTCCAGAGAGATCGGATCCCAGTCGCCGGTGCGCCGATCAAGCATGCCGGTCCAGGCGGCGGTCGACGTACCCGCCACGCACCCGCCCAGCAGGCGGAGGTAGACGTACTCCCCCAAGCTCACCCACCGCGGTGTGTTGGCGACGAGCCCGGGGTGGGTGCGCTCCAACCAACGGAAGCGGGGAACGAGGTACGACGTGTGCAGGCGCGTGCCCGTGCGGTCGTGGTGTTCGTCTTCGTTGATCTCGCTACGAAGCTGGGAGACGTCCTGGGTGCAGCGGGTGTCGGCGTAGGTGAAACACGGCGTTACCGCTTGCCCGTGCTCGTCGACCCCGACGAGCGACGCGGCGAACGTGTCAATCCCCACGCCCACGATCTGCCCGGCGAGTTCTGGCGCGGCGAGAGAATCCATGATGCTCGCGATCTCGCCGACGACCAGGTCGGGATCGATCGTGTTGGTGCCGTCGGGGCGGGACGTGAACTGGTGCTCGAGTTTGATTCGGTACGGCGTGACCGGCCTGGCCAGCGAGTCGAAGACACTGCCTCGGGTGCCGGAGGAGCCGACGTCGAAGGCGATGACGTACGGCGGCACAGCCTTGCGGAGTTTGACGGGTTTGTATTCGACCATGTCCACTCTCCTT